>Ga0073904_10002230_pt1 | contig 14642 bp, 13 predicted proteins | sample KloWWTrecipitate_FD_66668 | JGI IMG/M metagenome (GOLD analysis project Ga0073904, IMG submission 66668) | Active sludge microbial communities from Klosterneuburg, Austria, studying microevolution and ecology of nitrifiers - Klosterneuburg... | ecosystem: Engineered > WWTP > Aerobic digester >...
CCTGTCCTATGAGGAAGTGGGATCGGAAGCCAAACCCGCGATTGTCGGACTGGTGCCGGCATGAACGATCTGGCCGCGCTCCTGGTCGAACTCGCCCGGGGCCAGTTGCTGCTGGCAGGTCTGGTCTTTCTGCGGGTAGGGGCGGCGATAGCGCTGCTGCCCGCCTTCGGCGACCGGCTGGTGCCCGCCCGAATCCGGCTTGGGCTGGCGCTGGCCCTGACGGCGGTCGTCGCCCCCTCGGTCGCCAGCGAGATTGTGGCGCCGGACGGGGGAGTGGGCGACTATACACTCTTTCTGGTGGCGGAAACCGCGAACGGGCTGGCGCTTGGCATCGTGCTGCGGCTTTTCATTCTGGCGCTCGAAATGGCGGGTGGACTGGCGGCCCAGTCCGGCTCGCTCTCACAAATGTTCGGCACCAGTGGCGAGCCTATGCCCGCGATGGCGCATCTTCTGGTGATGGCAGGGCTGGCGCTGGCCGTCCTGTCGGGCCTGCATGTGCAGATCGCGCGCGCACTGATCCTGTCTTACGCGGCCCTTCCTGCCGGGCAGTTTCCGGCCGCGGCCCTGATGCGGGACTGGGGGGTGGCGCAGACCGGGGCGGCCTTTGCCCTGACCTTCAGCCTTGCCGCGCCCTTCGTCATTGCCGGGCTGATCTACAATGTGGCCCTCGGCCTCATCAACCGGGCGATGCCGATGCTGATGGTGTCTTTCGTCGGCGCGCCGGCGCTGACCGCAGGAACCCTGATCTTGCTTGCCGTCAGCACGCCCCTGATCCTGTCAGCCTGGCAGGGGGCCTTCGCGATGCATCTCGCCGATCCGTTCACGGTGCCCAGATGAGCGAGGATGACGAAGGCCGCGACCACGAACCTTCGCAAAAGAAGCTCGAGGATGCGCGCGCGCGGGGCGACATTCCCCGTTCGCCCGATCTGGTGGTGGCCGCGGCCTTTCTTGGCCTTCTGGCAGCTTGTCTCATGACTGGCGGTCAGGCGCTTCTCGATTTCGGCAGCCGGGCGAAAACCTACATGGCGCAGGCCGAACGGCTGACCGAGGCCGGCCCGGCGGACATCGGCGGCTGGGCTTTCGCGCTTTTCCTGCCGGTCGCACCGTTTTTTCTGCTTCCGGGTGCAGCGGCGCTGGCGCTGCTGCTGGCGACGCGCGGCCTGACCTTCGCGCCCGAGAAACTTCAGCCGAAATTCAGCAGGCTCGATCCCATTGCCAATGCCGGGCACAAGTTCGGGCGCTCCGGCCTCTTTGACTTTGCCAAGAGCACGGTGAAACTTCTCTTGGCGGGGGGGCTTCTGGGCTGGTTCATCGCTGACCGGATGAGCGACATCGTGATGGCACTTCGCCTGCCCGCGCCGCAGGTCGGTGCGCTTCTCGCGCGGCTTCTGGTCGAGTTTCTGACGCTGGGCGCGCTGATGACGCTGGGGATCGGCGGCGTGGATTTCCTGTGGCAGAGGTTTGAATTCCTGCGGCGCAACCGCATGACGCGGCAAGAGATGATGGACGAATTCAAACAGTCCGAAGGCGACCCCCACATGAAGGGCCAGCGCCGCCGTCGCGCGCAGGAAATCGCGACGAACCGGATGCTGGCGGACGTGGTGAAAGCCGATGTGGTGATCGTGAACCCGACCCACTATGCCGTCGCGCTAAAATGGAACCGCAAGGCCGGGCGCGCGCCGGTCTGTCTGGCGAAGGGAACCGACGAAATCGCTGCGCGCATCCGCGAAGCCGCAGCCGCAGCCGGTGTGCCCATCCATTCGGACCCGCCAACGGCACGGATGCTTTACGCTGTCATCGACATCGGGCGCGAGATCCGGCCCGAACATTACGCGCCGGTCGCCGCCGCCATCCGTTACGCCGAACGGATGCGCAAACGCGCCCGCGACCGGAAGGGCTGGTAATGCCCGCCCCGCCGCGCCCCGGATCAAGTGCCAGGCTTGCGGCGCTGGCGCGTATCGCGGCGGTCAAACGCGAAGTCGATCTCGCGCGGCTCGCGGCTGCGTCCGGGCGGCTGAACGCCAGCCTTGCTGCCCGCAGCGAACTCGACGCGGCTCTTGATGCCGAAATCCGCAAAGCCCTGGCCGCGCCGCAGTTGCCCGACCTGCGCGCGCTCGACCGGCATATCCTGCTGGCCGAACAGGCGCGTTCTGCGCTCGACCGGCGGATCGCGGACCTTACCGCCACACGCGAGGCAGAGCGGGCAGAAGCCGCGCAGTCCTTTGGCAAGGCTCTTGCACTGGACCGTCTGCGCGCCCGCTCGCAGACCGCTACCAGACCGATGCCGCAGTAACAGAACTGTTGCAACTGATCACGTCTTGGACAGGACGGATCAATCATCTTGGCGAGGCACACGCCGTCGGAGCATAACAGGCCCGAGGCCCTGTTTCCCCCGGCCTTCCCATCCGGCAAAGAAGGAGGCAGGAGTGGCTAAAAAACCCGTTCTGCTGATCCTCGCCGTGATAGTGGCCTTCTGGCTTTATCACCGCCTCGGCGCCGAAATCCGCAACCTGTCGGATCTGCGCGCCGCGCTTGGTTCTGTCGGGGAATTGCGCGCGGCCCACCCCCTGCAAGTGGCCGGGGTCTTCTTTCTGGCCTATATCGCCGTGACGGCGCTTTCACTGCCGCTTGCCCTGTGGATGACACTGGCGGCCGGTGCGCTTTTCGGCTTCTGGGGCGGGTTGGTCCTTGTCTCCTTCGCATCAACCATCGGGGCAACGCTGGCCTTTCTTGCCGCGCGTTTTTTCCTCCGGGATTGGGTGCTTGGCCGGTTCAGTGATCGGTTCGCCGCGATCCGTGCCGGGCTGGAACGCGACGGGTCACTTTATCTTTTTTCCCTGCGGCTGATCCCGGCGGTGCCATTCTTCATGGTCAATCTGCTGATGGGGCTGACCGCGCTGCCCGCCCGGACCTTCTACTGGATCAGCCAGTTGGGGATGCTGCCCGCGACCATCGTTTTCGTGAATGCGGGCACGCAGCTTTCCCGGCTCCAGAGCCCGAAAGACATCCTGTCGCCGATGCTTGTGCTGTCGCTGGTTTTGCTGGGGCTTTTCCCGTGGATCGCCCGACAAGTGGCGCGCTTTGTCCAGAGCTGCAGGCTCTATGCGCGATGGGTACGGCCACGGCGCTTCGACCGGAACCTGATCGTGATCGGAGGGGGCGCCGCTGGGTTGGTGTCGGCCTATATCGCCGCGGCGATCACGGCGAAAGTCACCCTGATCGAAGAACACAAGCTGGGGGGCGACTGCCTGAACTATGGCTGCGTGCCGTCCAAGGCGCTGATCCGCAGCGCCCGACTGGCCCATCAGATGCGCCATGCCGGGAACTGGGCGCTTGGCCCCGTTGTGCCGGAGTTTTCGGCAAAGGCCATCTTTCGCCGCATCCAGGACGTCATCCGCGCGATCGAACCACATGATTCCGCCGAACGCTATACCGCGCTTGGCGTCGATATGGTGCAGGGACATGCGCGCCTGATCGACCCCTGGACCGTCGCCATCAGAGGCACGGATGGCAGCGAGCAGCGCCTGACATCGCGCGCGATCGTGCTGGCAACCGGGGCCACGCCCGCGGTGCCGGCCCTGCCAGGCCTTGATCAGACGGGTTATCTGACCACGGACACGCTGTGGGGCGCGTTGGCCTGTCGCGACCACCTGCCCCGGCGGCTGGCGATTCTTGGCGGCGGGCCGATCGGGTGCGAAATGGCGCAGGCCTTTGCCCGGCTGGGCGTGCAGGTCAGCCTGATCGAGGCCGCGCCCCGTCTTCTGGTGCGTGAAGATGATGATGTGTCCGCCTTCGTGCGCGCCAGCCTTGAACGGGATGGCGTGCAGGTCCTGGCCGGACACAAGGCGCTCGACTGCGGCAAGGCGGCGGGCGAAGGCTGGATCGAGGTCGAAGCCGGGGGTGCCCGCAATCGCCTGGCCTTTGACGATCTCCTGGTGGCGGTCGGCCGCACCCCGCGCCTGTCCGGCTACGGCCTGGAGGAGCTGGGCATCACCACCGACCGGACCATCGTCACCAACGAATATCTGGAAACACTTTACCCCAATATTTTTGCTGCCGGAGATGTGGCTGGCCCCTATCAGTTCACCCACACTGCGGCCCATCAGGCCTGGTATGTAACGGTAAACGCGCTCTTTGCTCCGCTGCGGCGGGTCCGGGCCGATTACCGCGTGATACCGGCCACCACCTTTACCGACCCCGAAGTCGCGCGCGTGGGCCTGAGCGAACAGGAGGCCCATGCCAAAGGCATCAAATTCGAAGTCACCCGCTACGGCATCGACGATCTGGACCGCGCCATCACCGACGGGGCGGCACATGGGTTTGTGAAGGTGCTGACCGTGCCCGGAAAGGACCGACTTCTGGGGGCGACCATCGTCGGCGAACATGCGGGCGATCTTCTGGCCGAATTCGTGCTGGCGATGAAACAGGGGATCGGTCTGAACAAGATCCTCGGCACGATCCACAGCTATCCGACCTTCGCCGAAGCAAACAAGTTCGTGGCGGGCGAATGGCGCAAAGCGCATATTAGCCCCTTTGCCCTGCGGTTGCTTGGCCGCTATCACGCCTGGCGTCGGGGGGGCGAATGATCGACCGCCACCTTCAGCCCGTGCTAAAGCTTGTGCTTCAGCCCATCGCCCGCCGCCTGATCGGTGCTGGGATCGGGGCCGATCAGATCACGCTGGCGGGGTTCGGGGCCGGGCTTGTGGCAACGGCCCTTCTGGCGCTGAACCTGCCGCAAGCGGGACTGGCCTTCATCCTGCTCAACCGGATTCTCGACGGGCTGGACGGCGCCGTGGCCCGGCTTACTGGGCCGACGGACCGCGGTGCTTTCCTCGATATCGCGGCCGATTTCCTGTTTTATGCGCTGGTGCCTTTGGGGTTTGCCATCGCTGATCCTGAACAGAACGCCTTGCCGGCCGCAGTCCTGATCGCCAGTTTCATCGGCACGGGGTCAAGTTTTCTGGCCTTTGCCACCATCGCGGCGAAACGGGGCCAACGGGCCGAGGATTTCCCGGCGAAGGGCATCTATTATCTGGGCGGCCTGACCGAAGGCGCGGAAACGATCGCATTTTTCGCGTTGATATGTCTGTGGCCCGCGTGGTTCCCGCAACTCGCCCTGATCTTCGCAGCCCTATGTGCGGTCACAACTGCGATGCGCTGGCGTCGGGGCTGGGAAGAGTTCGGTCCTGTGAAGAACGAAGGATGAAGGAATGAGATCTCTGCTTGCCGCCGCTTTCTGCACGATTTCGGCGCTGCCTGCCGCTGCCGACGATTGGGAAGATGTTCTGGCACGGGCTAAGGGCCAGACCGTCTATTGGAACGCCTGGGGCGGGGATGAACGCACGAACAGCTTCATTGCCTGGGCGGATCAGGAGATGGTGGCGCGCTACGGCGTCAATGTCGAACAAGTCAAGCTCTCGGACACGACGGAGGCGGTAACAAGGGTGCTTGCGGAAAAAACCGCCGGGCAGACGGAAAACGGCTCTGTCGATCTCATCTGGATCAACGGCGCGAACTTCCTGTCGATGAAGGAGCAGGGTCTTCTCTTCGGACCGTTCCTCGACCAGTTGCCGAACGCGCGTTACCTTGATCTGTCGGCGGGGGCGGCGGCCACGGTCGATTTTACCATTCCGACCGAAGGCTATGAGGCGCCCTGGCGTCTGGCAAAATTCGTGCTCTTTCACGACAGCGCGCGTGTGCCAGAGCCGCCGCGTTCCATGGCGGACCTCTTGGAATGGTCCCGCGCCAATCCCGGCCGCTTCACCCATCCGGCGGTGCAAAACTTCATGGGCGCGACCTTCCTGAAACAGGCGCTGATTGAACTGTCGCCCGATCCCGCAATTCTGCAATCGGAACCGACCGATGCAAGTTTCGCGGCGGCGACGGCCCCGCTGTGGGCGTGGTATGATACGCTCAGACCGCATCTGTGGCGCGCGGGCGAGATCTTCCCAGAAAACGAAAGCCAGCTTCAGCAGATGCTGAATGACGGCGAAGTCGATTTCGGCATGGCCTTCGATCCGGCGGCGGCAGCGGCAGCCGTGGAAAAGGGTCTTTTGCCCGAGAGTGTCCGCACCTATGGGCCCGCGGTGGGGTCCATCGGCAATATCAGTTTCGTCGCCATTCCGTTCAACGCCGCTCACAAGGAAGGGGCCATGGTGCTGGCGAATTTCCTGCTTGATCCGGCGACACAGGCCAAGGCGCAGGATATCACCGTTCTGGGCAGCTATTCGGTTCTGGATCTGTCGCGCCTCGATGCGGCGCAAAGGCAGGCGTTCGCCGACCTGCCCTCCTCGCCGGCGCTGCCAGATGCCGCCGCACTTGGCCCGACCCTGATCGAGCCGCACCCCGGCTGGATGACCGAACTGGCCGAAGAATGGGCACGGCGTTACACGAAATGAACCGAGCGGGCGGGCGCTGGATCAGGATCGCGGTGCTGGCATTGGTGCTGGCCGGGCTTGTTGGCCCGATCCTGGCGGGCCTGTGGCATACCACGAATGCCGCTTTCGGGGGGCTGGACGGGCGCGCCGGTGCCGCCGACTGGCGCGCGCCCTGGCGCGACCTTGCGGCGCTGCCAGGTCTGGCGCGCAGTGCCGCGCTGAGCCTCTGGACGGGGCTTGCAGCGACGGGCCTGGCCCTTAGCCTGTCTCTGAGTCTGGCGTTCGGGCTTGTAACGCTCTGGCACCGCTTCGGCCGCAGCGCGCGCTGGCTGCAGATGCTAACGCCCTTTCTGGCGGCGCCGCATTCGGCCATGGCCGTCGGACTGGCCTTTCTGATCGCGCCTTCTGGCTGGATTGCCCGGCTGATCAGCCCCTGGGCAACCAGCTGGCGCCTGCCGCCCGATATCGGAACCGTCCATGACCCGCTTGGCCTTGCCCTGATCCTGGGGTTGGTGGCCAAGGAACTGCCATTCCTGCTCCTGATCATCGTCGCGGCCCTTGGCCAGATTCCTGTGCGCCACCAGATCGCGACAGGTCAGTCGATGGGCTATGGCCGGGGGCAGGTCTGGCTTTTGATCCTGTTGCCCGCCCTTTACCGGCTGATCCGCCTGCCGGTCTATGTGGTGCTGGCCTTTTCCCTTTCGGTGGTCGACATGGCCATCATCCTCGGCCCGTCTAATCCGCCGACATTGGCGGTGGCGATGACCCGCTGGTTCACGTCTGCCGATCTGGCGCTTTTCGCCCCGGCGTCCGCAGCGGCGCTATTGATGGCCGCGCTGGTGGTCGTGGCGGCAGCGCTTTGGGCAACTTGCCTTGCCGGGTTGGGATGGGTCGGCAAATGCCTGATCCGCCATGGCGTGCGTCGTTCGATCCCATGGGCCGGGCAGCTGGTGCAAGCGGCAGGTTTCTTGGTGCTGACACTCGGTGGTCTGGGGCTTCTGTCCTCGCTGATCTGGTCACTGAGCTTTCGGTGGCGCTTTCCTGATGCCCTGCCTGAAAGCTGGACCCTGTCTGGCTGGATGCAGGCTGGCGCGGGCTGGCACGCGGCGATGGCGACGACAGCCATCGTCGGCGCCTGCGCCAGCATCTTTTCGCTGGTGCTGGCGGTCCTGTGGCTGGAGGGCGAGACACGCGGGCACTTCGACCGCGCCGCCTGGGCGGAAGGGTTGATATACCTTCCGCTCTTGATCCCGCAGGTGGCGTTTCTCTTTGGACTGCATATCTTTTTTCTGGAACTGGGGATCGGTGGCGATCTTTGGGCGGTGATCTGGGTGCATGTAATCTTTGTCTTTCCCTATGTGATGCTGGCCCTGTCGGACCCCTGGCGCGCGCTTGACCCCCGCCTGATGCGCACGGCGGCGGCGCTTGGCGCACCGCCATTGCGCCAGCTGCTGATGGTGCGCCTGCCCTGTCTGATCGGCCCGCTCCTGACCGCTGTCGCCATCGGCTTCGCGGTCTCGGTCGCGCAATATCTGCCGACGCTCTTTCTTGGCGCCGGGCGGGTGAATACGCTGACGACAGAGGCTGTCAGCCTGTCCTCCGGCGCCAACCGGCGTATCGCGGGGGTCTTCGCCGTACTGCAATCCCTATTGCCGCTGATCGCCTATGGTCTTGCTGTGCTGGTCCCTACTATTCTCTTCCGCAACCGGCGCGGCTTGCGCGGGGGGGCCGTCTGATGGCGCTGGAACTGATCGACATCACCCTGTGCCGAGCGGACGACGGCAAGCCGCTTTTCGCGCCGCTCAGCTTGACGGTCGCGCCGGGACAAATCGCCTGCGTGATGGGGCCGTCGGGCATCGGCAAATCGACGCTTCTGGATTTCATCGGCGGCCATCTGGGTCATGGGTTTGCGGCGCGGGGGCGGATCGTCCTGAACGGGCGCGATGTCACATCCGTGCGCGCGGACCTGCGCAAGATCGGGATACTCTTTCAAGATGCCTTGCTTTTTCCGCATCTGTCGGTAGCCGACAATCTGGCATTCGGCCTGCGGGCGGACCTTCGGGGGCGCAGCGCGCGGCGCGACGCGGTGGCGGCGGCCCTGGCCCAGGCCGATATCACCGGATTCGAACGGCGCGATCCCGCCACCCTGTCAGGGGGCCAACGCGCCCGGGTCGCGCTGATGCGAGCGCTACTGGCCGAACCGCAGGCACTGTTGCTTGATGAGCCGTTCTCGAAACTCGATAGCGCGCTCAAGGCCGATCTGCGGGCGTTCGTGCTGTCGCATGTGCGCGAACGTGTCGTGCCCGCGATCCTGACAACCCATGACGAGGCAGACGCGCTGGCCGCTGGCGGCCCGATCATCCGCTTGCAGGCCTTGACCTAGCGGTCGACCCAACGCACCGGCACCTGTCCGGGGGACAGGATGTAGCGATCATCGGGGCCAAGCGGTTGCCAGTCACCCTCGGTCCCGTCTGGCCAGAGAACTCGCACCTCTGACCCGGTCGCATCGCCCAGGCCGAAATGCCACCAGCCCGCTTGCCCCCCCGCGTGCCCGCCACCTGACGTGATCTCGCGGGTCTGGACCCGGTCGCCGGTGCGCAGCTCGATCCAACCGCCAATCACGTCGCGGTTCGGGCCAGACTGGCGGAGCGTCAGTTGGACCCAATGCTGACCCGGCCCGTCATTGCGCCAAACCTGTGTCGGGGCATTGCGGTTGACCACCACCAGATCAAGCAATCCATCGGCATTGAAATCGGCAAGCGCCGCGCCACGCGCCGTTGAAAGACTGGCTACACCTGCCTTGTCACCAGCTTCCGTAAAAATGCCGTCCGGGCGCTGGAGCAGAAGATTGTTGGGATCCTTCATCGCGAAATCAGGCATGGCGCTCACATTGCCCTTGGCCACGAACAGATCCACGAAGCCATCGTTATTCACATCGTCGAACTGCGCGTGCCAAGCAGTGCTGGGCTTGAATTCGCCGCCCGTATAGGGGCGATGCGCGGTTGCGCCACGGCGAAAGGCTTCGTCCTTGTAAACCGGTTTCGCCCCCTTCCCCGGTTCGGCCAGCACCTGAAGTTTATTGTCGGCCATGCTGGTCAGGAAGTAGTCAGGGTAGCCGTTGGCATCGATATCGGCGCTGGCAATGCCCATGCCCCAGATCTTCAAGGGCTGCCAGCCTTCATCCTTACCGTAAAGCACGGGCGGCGCGCCGGGGGGTATATGCCACATCTGTTCCTGCCCGCCTTCATAATATTCGCGGTCGTTGGAAACCCGCAAGGACGGGGTGCCCGACCTGTTCCAGTCGGTGAACAGGATAGAGAGCGCGCAATGGGACGGCACCAGCGGTACCGGTGGTGCAAATCGCCCTGCCCCCCCCGCATCCGGCCGATGCAGCCAATTGTCGGTGCAAGAGCCCCAGGGTGAGAACTCTTCGGCACGGTCGATATAATTGCCGATGGCGAGCGTTGGCCAGGCTGCACCCTTTTCCCAGGTTGCGGAAAAGGCGGTCGACCAGGCGTCGCCGCCGACGAAAGCCCATTTTTTGCCAGCGTCCTCGAACCGGCAATCGCCCAAACCGCGCAGAACCCGGTTCGCCCCCACCCGCAACACCACCAGATCCATCTGGCCATCGCTGTCGATGTCGATCGGATAGGCGCCACTGGTCTTGTCGGGCTGAGGGCCCCCTTCGACCGGCGCAAATTTCAATGGCCCGCCTTCAGTGCTGACATTGCGGTAAAGACTGCTAGGGTTTTCGCCCCCGGCAATGAGCATGTCCTGCAACCCATTTCCGTCGCAGTCAAAAACCGCCACGCCCCCGCCGACCATGAATTCCCACTCGCCCGCGAACGTGTGGGAAACACCGGAATCGACGCTTTCCGTGAACATGGGAACCAGTGGCGTGTCTTCGGCAATGGCCCGACCCGGCAGGAGAGCAGCAAAAAGCAGGGCGGCAAGAAAGGGGCGCATTACGATCTCCGGCTTTGCAGGACGGTCACGAAACGCGCGATACATCTGCCCTGCTCCAACCCGCGTTCGATGGCGGCACGAAAGTGGATACCCCCGTAGAGGCGTGAAATGCCGGCCTCGTCAGCGGCTGCGCGAAAGCTGGTGAAGGACCGCGCCTTCAGACCTTCGCTCGTGGGGGTGCGATCTTCAAACGCGAAGTTCTCGCCAAAAAGATCGGTCAGAATTTCGGCGGCCGCAGCGGATTGCGTGGAATGACCGCTCGGGTATTCTGGGAAGGGCGGCGTATTCAGAAGCGGTGCCCAAGCGGGGTCGATCGTGCGGCGGATATAGGTGATCGGACGCAGGAGGTCATATTCGAATTTGGCCTGCCAGCAGCCAATGAAGGCATCCGCCAGACCGATGCCAAGCAGCGCCAGAACCTCGGCCCTGCGCGACGGATCGGCCCCCTGTTCGTCCAGCACCTGAAGCGCAATCGCAATCCAGTGGCCGGGCGGCGTTCTGGACAACATGGCATCATCGGCCCAGAATCGCGCAATCTCCGCCTGTTGGGGTGTCAGCGCCCGTGACGTCTCATGGACCTCGCGCGCCTCGGCGTAAAAGTCGGACGCCGGATCTTCGCTGTAGGCCGGCGGCGGCGGAAGCGGACAGCTTGTCCCTTCGGGCATCGCGAAGGGCCTGTTCTGGCCCCAGCCGGGCAGAAGCGGGGTCTGTTGCAGCGCGACGGAACTTGTCGGCACCCATCCGCCCGCCGCTTTGGCACCCGTCGGCGCGTCCGAAAACCCAAGATTGACAATCTCCGCCCCGCCATCGGCTGCCGCCCAGGTCAGGATATGCGTCCCAAGGGTCTTGCCGTAAGCGGTGCTGCGCCTGGCCGTGCCATCGTCAAGCCCGTCGGCGATCCCCGCGCCCAGCTTTTCCGTGACCGCATTCAGTGCCCGCTGCCCGGTTGGCCCGGTGTTTCGGAACAATCCCGCGACAACGGTCGACAGCGCACTGTGCAGGACCAGCGCTTCGTCATAAGCCTCGCCCGGCATCCGCTCGGGAAGGGCCGAAAGCCCGTTCAACTGCCCTGCCAGCGACATCAGCCCCCCGTCGCCCGAGGCTGTCGCCTCGAAGGTGGTGACGCCAATATAGCCGAGCGCCCGGCTGGCAACCGGCGGTGTGTAGGTGGGGGTATGGCGGACCAGATCCAGGGTCAAGTCATACCAGACGCGCATCACCTTCGCCTGATCAGGCCGTTCAGACTGCGCCAGAAGCGCCAAAGGCCAAAGCGCACAGAAGACAATCAATAGCGCAAACCGGCTAAACCCGGACATGTCCCTGCCCCGCCTCCTGCATGGTTAGCGCTATCTGATAGCACGGTCAGGAAAGGGTGCAAGCCTGCTGTGCACGGCGGGGGCGAGGAACAATGCGACCGAACAAACGCAATGTGGCTGGCGCGGGGACAGCATGCTCATGCTTCGCGCCAGCCACATTCGTCCTGCTTCGACACACGTCAGAACAGCACTCGTTAAACTTCGAAGCCGACTTCCGTTGGATACCCAGCGGACATCGGATTTCGCACCCCACCCTGGGGCGCCTTACACTCTTTACGCGGCGACCGCGGCCAACTTTGGTCGACAGGGCCAGCCAGACACCCACTATCTATTGGTCGGGGGAGTTGCGGAATGGTTCAATCTCTCCGCAAAAAAAGTTTGATCAGTCCGGGCAACCCGCTAGTTGCAGAAGTCCCCAGCCGAAGCGGCTGTCAAACCCTGATGTGCCCATATCTTTTGCGCTCGCCCGCAGGTGCGCCACGATATCCGCCGCTGATCCGCGCTGGCGCGCGAAAAGTTGTGCAACGACACCCGTCGCCACCGCCGAAGCATAGGAGGTGCCCGACCGGTAGGTACGCCTCTCGCCCTCATCGACCAACAGATCAACACCGGGTGCAACAAAGTCGACTTCTGGCCCCTTGTTAGCTTGGGGGTATAGCCGCCCTGCCGCGTCAATGGCCGACACCCCCAGAACATTGGGGTCCGATGCCGGAAAAGACACCTGATCCGTGCCTTCGTTACCGACAGATGCAATAAGGATCAGCCCGCTGTCCGCAAAATTGCGCAGGATGTAGGCAAGCGTATCATTCGGCGGACCTGTCAGCGAAAGATTGATGATCCCCGCCCCCTGTCCCGCAAGCCAGTCCAGCGCAGCGGCGATCCTGTCCATCTGTGCAAGGTTTCGGCCATTCCGGCTTGCAAATGCGACGGCTGACAGAAGTTTCGCTCCGGATGCCAGACCAGGCGGGAAGGTCCCGTCGCCCGGCGAAGCAATTAACCCGGCGAGCGCTGTTGCATGGTCGGCTGTCGCCGGCCTTTCGCCCTCGCTCAAGACGGAATGCGCCAAAATTTCCACCCCGACCAGTGCGGAACTGCCTTTGTCGACCGGGCCATCGACAAGCCCTATGGTGACAGGTGTGGTCAGAGGGCAGGGCTTTGCAATATCCACACCCACCATGGCACCGGCATAAACGCGCGCGCCTTCCGCCATCTGGTAGGTAGAATTGCGCGACAGCGTCACTTTCACGCCACGTTCCTGCAAAACCCGTCGCAGATCATCGGCCGCGATTTGCCGTTTCAGATCGAGAACCGCCATGCTGACCCCGATGGAGGCGAGACGGTCTTGACGCAATATCTCGCCGCCGGCCTCGATCACAATCGCGACGGCCATGGCAACTTCGTCCGCGGCGCCGGCCAGAACATATTCCGGCGATCCGCTTGGCGCAGTCTCTGCAGCGCTGCTGGGGGTTATTTTGCTTCCCCCGGCATCGTTTCTTCCCCCCCTACTTGACGGCGGAGGGGGTTCCTCGTCAGGCCCGGGTTTCGGTCCCTCAGGTTCTGGTTGACCGCATCCGTCTTCAACGCAGTCGCCTCCGGCCTGAACAGGCACAGAGATGGCCGCCAGCCAAAGCACCGCGAAAACGGCTAGAATCAATCGGGACACTATTGTCATTCCGTGGGTTCAGCTGTCTCGATGATCCTATCGGCGGCGCGCAGGGCCGCAAGTGCCCGCGTCAAAGTGTCCTCATTGCCCACACGAAGCTGATAAAGCCCCAAAGCAGACGGCCCATCCACGATCCGCAGATCAAATTGCACCAAAAGCGCTTCGATCTCGGCCTGCGTTGCGGTCGGTTCAAATACAACCGTCAACTGGCCGGGGCCTGCCTCACCTGAGGCTTGCTGGTAAAGATCGTGCCCCTTTGGTTGTTGCGGTGGGGATTTCAGCAAAAGCATGCCTATTGTAACACCCGATACGAAGGCAGCCGCGATCCCGGCCCCTGCCCAGAACCGCGTTGCCGGGATTCGGCCGATGGTTTCCGCGTCAAGGGCGCGGTTCAACCGGGCAAGACCAAATGCGCCGGGGGATACCGGGTTTTCATCCGTCTGAATCCCGGCTCGCAAGACGCGCAGGATATGCTCCTCTTCCCGCAGTGCCGGGCTTTCGCCAAGCGCTTGGCGAACCGCCTGCGCTTCGGGCTCCGCAAGACTGCCGTTCACCCAGAAGGGCAAAAGGCGCGAAATCTCTTCATTGCTCATGACAGTCTGCATCAGTTCCGTGCCTTTGATTTCATCTGCATCTCGAAGCAGCGCAGCAGCAGCGATTTCGCGTGAAAGACCCTCGTCTTGACCGTTCCCTCGGGCACACCGATCACTTCGGCGATTTCGCGGTAACTCATGTCCTCGAAGAACGTCAGATCAATCGCACTGCGATGTTCGGCTTTCAGCGTTCCCAGACAATGACGCAAGATTTCCTGTTCCTGAGCGGCGATCATGCACTGCACAGCGCCCGGACTTTCGTCGGCACGCTCAGGCAACTCTTCCTCACCGACCAGACGCCCGTCACTCCGAAACACATCCATCACCTTGCGATACGCAATCGCGAAAACCCATGTCTTGACCGATGACTTGCCCTGAAACCCCGCGGCGCCTCGCCAGACGTCCAGGAACACGTCATGCAGTATGTCGGCCGCGCGGAACGGATCGTTCAATTTTAGGCTGATGAATCGAAAAAGCGGCTTTTCCAGATGCTGATAGAGTCGCGCAAATGCCGCACGGTCCTGTTGCGCGATCAGGCGCATCAGTTGGCTGAGGGTCTCGTTTGTCATAGCGAACGAAGGTTGAAGGAGCGCCGCAACCGGCACCTCACAATGCAAATGAACTCTGGCGGGAAAGTTCCCGGCAGGTTTGCTCTAGCCTATCAGTGGCGCGGGCGAAATAATACTGCCGCTTTCCCTTACGACAAGTCTTGCGGTTCAGAACAGTT
>Ga0073904_10002231_pt1 | contig 14641 bp, 14 predicted proteins | sample KloWWTrecipitate_FD_66668 | JGI IMG/M metagenome (GOLD analysis project Ga0073904, IMG submission 66668) | Active sludge microbial communities from Klosterneuburg, Austria, studying microevolution and ecology of nitrifiers - Klosterneuburg... | ecosystem: Engineered > WWTP > Aerobic digester >...
GAAATGTACTTTCCATAAAAAATCAGATACCGAAATTTTAAAATACTATGATTTCAAAAACAGTCAGCCGCTCCAAAGTCGAAATGATCGAGTTAGTTCTTCCTAATGATACGAATATACTGGGGAACCTTCTCGGAGGAAGACTGATGCACTGGATAGACATTGCTGCAGCGCTTTCGGCAGCGAGACATTGTAACACGGTTGCAGTCACTGCCGCAGTTGATGATCTGAATTTTCATCATCCGATACTGCTGGGAAATATTGTCAGGCTGAAAGCCGCTGTCAACAGGGCTTTCAATACTTCAATGGATGTAGGAGTAAGAGTGGAAGTCGAAGAGATCGCAACGGGAAATATTATTCATACAAACAGCGCTTATCTTACTTTTGTGAGTATTGATAATGAAACTAAAAGACCAGCCAGAGTCCCGGAGATCATTCCGGAATCCGACGTAGAAAAGAGAAGATATGAACAGGCATTGAGAAGACGACAGCAAAGACTATCGGAAAAGCATGGTATAATTCATACCGATTAGATGCTCTTCATATTCTTTTAACATATCTATATTAGCATATAGCTTATTTCTTATTTCTTATTTAATGCTCAAAACCGAAATAAATTGCGAAAACCTTTCCAAATCCTTTTCAGGAAAATACATTTTTAAAAATTTTAGTTTTAATTTTAAACCCGGAAGTTCTACAGTCATTACCGGAAGGAACGGATCCGGGAAATCCACACTCGTAAAGGTCATCTCAAATCTGATTCAGCCTTCGAAAGGCAGGATCTCTTTTAAGTTAAACGATAAGAAAATTCTAAATTCAGATATCTTCAGAAATACGGGACTGGTTTCTCCATACCTGAATCTATATGATGAACTTACAGGGATCGAGAATCTTACTTTTTTTTATGAACTTAAGTCCGGCGGAAAAACAAACGATCCAAAGAATAAAGAAAAAATTGAATATTATCTGAAAAAAGTGAATATGTATGAAAGAAGAAATGATGTGATAAGAACATATTCAACCGGCATGAAACAAAAACTAAAAATTGCTTTTGCTCTCATGAATGAACCGGAAATTTTAATACTCGATGAACCGGGATCTAACCTTGACAAAGAAGGCAAAGATCTGATCAGAAATATCTGTGATGAACAAAAACAAAAGGGGATACTGATACTTGCAACCAATAACGAGAGAGAAAAAGAATATTGCAATGAACTTATTAATATTGAGGATTATAAGTGATGGGTGATATTTTCAGATCAACAATAAATGTTTTTAAAAAAGACCTTATCTCGGAGCTAAGGACAAGGTATGCGCTTAACTCTCTTATTATGTTTGTACTGGTGTCTATATCGATCATAAGGTTTGCGATCGGTGATGAAAAAATAGACAATGAGATATTATCCGGTTTGTTATGGATCGTCATATTCTTCTCCGCCTCCGGAGGATTATCAAGGACATTTGTAAAAGAGGAAGAAAAGGAAACATCGGTAGCACTGAAAATGAGCGTTGATTCGGCAGGTGTCTTTACGGGTAAGTTATTGTTTAATTTTGTTTTGACCATTATTCTGAATTTCCTGATAACTATACTTTTTATAATGATCACTGATTATCAGATAAATAACGTGTGGGGATTTATATTAGTAATAGCTATCGGAAACATTGGTCTTGTATCCGCTTCGACTATCATAGCAGCTATCATTTCAAAAGCAAATTCCAAAGGTACGCTTTATCCTGTATTGTCATTTCCTGTGCTTATTCCATTACTTGTAACTGTCATCAGCGCTACCAAGCTTACAAGCGCCGGCGCTCAAACCGGAGGACTCTATGAAGAGTTTGTTATATTGATCTCTTATTCGATTGTAATCACAACTGTCTCTCTCATGCTGTTTAAATTTGTCTGGGAGGATTAATATTTTGAGTTATATTAAACAATTATAAATTGTAAATTTGTAAACATTTACCAATAAATTTTAAAAAACCTTAAATAATTTTAAATATTCTTACATGAAAATTCTTTCAATATTTATCTTAACTGCATTATTAATATCAGGATGTTCTAAAATGGAAGAGAAAAAAACCGGGGAAGATACAAAAACTCCTGACCCGCGTTCTGCTCCTTCCACAACCAAAGAAAATAATAACACAACAGAAAACAAATCTGGATCTGAAAACAAAACCTCAACAGATAAAAAATCAGACGGACAGACAGATGATAAAGCTATAGAGCTTTCTGCAGCAGCAGACAAATCATATTCAGCTTATGAATCCGATAAATCCGAAACCAATAAAAAAGCTGTAATAGAAAAATGTCTTGATGCTGGAAATTACCTTATGTTTGATGCTGATCTCCCTGCCAAGGAAAAATACAGACCGGCATTGAAATATTACCGAATGGTGCTCGAAGCTGATCCGTCTAATGAAGAGGCAATAAAAAATAAAACCGAGATCGAGAGAATTTATGAGAGTATGGGAATGCCAATACCGAAATAATTTTAAGTTATTTTTGATCTTCCAAAAAAACAGAATTACCAAATGAATTCAATTTTAAAAATATCAATATTTGTAATTATATCCGGAGTCATCATTTCCGGATTGATTCTGCCGATACCATTCATACCGGCCCTCGGAGACAAAGCAAGGATCCTTTATTTTCATGTGCCAATGTCATGGATAGCTGTGCTTGCCTTCTTTATGTCAATGTACTACTCGATCAGATATTTAAAAACGCGGGAAAATGATTTTGATATCAGGTCTTATTCGGCGGCAAGTCTGGGATTCATGTTCTGCATACTTGCAACTGCAACCGGTTCGCTATGGGCTAAGTTCAGCTGGGGTTCATTCTGGAACTGGGATCCGAGACAGACATCTATTTTTATATTACTGCTGATCTACGGCGCTTACTTTGCATTAAGATCAGCAATTGATTCAGACGAACAGCGCGCAAAACTTTCATCGGTCTATTCAATAATAGCAGCAGTCACTGTACCATTTTTTGTTTTTATAATGCCGAGACTTGTAGAGAGTCTGCATCCGGATCCGATTGTAAATACACAGGGAAAGATCAACATGGACAGTACCATGTTAACTATTTTTCTGACATCGCTCTTCGGATTTACATTGCTGTTTTTCTGGTGTCTGAATATTAAAGTAAGAATTGAAAGATTAATTTTAAAACAATTAAGGAGTATAACAGGATAATGGGTTCACTATATGATTTTCTTGAAACAAACTCCATGTATGTAGTAATGCTGATCATCCTTATCATATGGATCGGGATCTTCGGATATATGTGGAGACTTGACGGCAAAGTAAAAAAACTGGAAAAGGATATTTAAGATATTAAGATTAAGATCGGATTAAGCGGATTTTAAACTTTATACTGTTTTAATTTTTTCCTGAAAGTAATAAAATTTTTTACGGTAACAGTTACTAAGACACAATGTAAACCGGCATTTTTGATCTGGATGAAATATACCCCGGAATTTATTTTTAACTTTTTTACACCACACTAAACAAGAATACTATGGTAGGAAAGATATTAGTATATATATTTTTTTCGACGGCACTGCTGTCCTGTGTCAGTTATTATCTCACTCATCTCGGTAAGGAGAAATTCTTAAGTTTCGGCAGACTCTTTTATCATCTGACAGCTATAGGAGTACTTTCGACAGCTGCTTATCTGTTTTATCTTATATTCACACATCAGTTCCAGTTTGCTTATGTATGGGAGCAGAGCAGCACTGATCTTCAGATACCGCTTCTTATGTCAACGTTTTATTCCGGACAGGAAGGAAGTTTCATGCTGTGGACTACGATGACTGCGATCATCGGGATATTTCTATTGAACTATGTTTCCAAAGGTGACCGACTCGAGCCACAGGTCATGTCAGTATTTACACTTATCATCGCTTTTCTTGGATTAATATTAATATTAAAATCACCTTTCCTTTATGTGTGGGAAAAATTTGCCGGCGAAGTTGAAGTTGGATTTATACCTGCGGAAGGACGCGGACTAAATCCTTTGCTTCAGAATTTCTGGATCACTATTCATCCGCCGACTTTATTTGTCGGCTTTTCTTCACTTGCTGCGCCGTTCTGTTTTGCGATAGGTACACTCATGAAGAACAGATACGATGACTGGATTAAGTTTTCATTACCATGGCTGTTGTTTTCAGGAATGATATTAGGTCTCGGAATAATGATGGGCGGCTACTGGGCTTATGGTGTACTCGGATGGGGCGGCTACTGGGCATGGGATCCTGTTGAGAATTCATCACTGGTTCCATGGATTGTGATCATTGCTGCAATACATACTATGATCGCACAAAAAAGAACCGGAGGATTTAAGAAGACAAATCTTATGCTTTGTATATCGTCTTATTTGCTTGTGCTATATTCGACATTCTTAACTCGAAGCGGAATACTCGGTGATTCTTCCGTTCATTCTTTTGTCGATCCCGGATATGAAGTTTATCTTGCGCTTGTAGTATTCATATCGATTTTCACTTTGATATCTATTATTGCCATAGTTTACAGATTCAAAGAGCTTAAAGCGCTCAGCGGTGAATCCAAAAATTTATTTTCACGCGAATCAGCATTATTCATCGGAGCTGTAACTCTCTGCGCTTCCGCTCTTGTAATACTTGCCGGAACGAGCTGGCCTATCTTTGCAAAGGGAACCATTGATGCGAAATTCTATAATGAAATGAATCTCCCGATTGCCATTCTCATAGTTTCAATAAATGGAATTAGTTTGCTGCTAAGATGGAAGACTAATGACGGAAAGAAATTTTTTCAGGGTCTGATATTTCCGCTTACACTTGCGGCGGTTGTAACTGTCGGGCTTGTAATAATTGGTGTTCAGGATTTTCTTATAGCCTTACTGGCACTTGCTTCTCTTTTCGCCTTTTTTGTCAATGCCGAACTTGCAGTAAATGCATTCCGAAAAAACAAAACTTCTATTGGAGCTTATGTTGCGCATATCGGAATTGCTCTGATTTTTCTGGGAATTATAGGTTCATCAAAATACAGTGAAGAAGAAAATATTTCGCTCGAGCTCAATAAACCTATAGAAGCTTTCGGTTACAGGCTTACTTATATCGGCGCAACTCCGTTTGAGGATCCGAATAATAAAGTTGATACCAAGTATCATTTTAATGTAAAGATTGAAAAAGAAAACAAGGAAATGCTGCTTTCTCCGGTAATGTACTACAGTGAATATTCAAAAGGGCTGATGAAAAATCCTGACATCGCAAACTTTGCTACGAAAGATTTTTATCTTTCTCCAATGGGACTTGTAGAGCCGGAGCTTTTTGCTGAAGAAGAACTGATTGAACTCAAAAAGGGTGAGGAAAAAACCATTGACGGTGTATCAGTTCAGTTCAATGATTTTGATTTCGGAGAAATACAGATGGGAGGCGAGGAAATTCAATCAGGAAATTACACGATCGGCGCGATCATAAAAGTTAAAGATTCTAAATTCACCGAAACACTCGAGCCAAAGATCAAATATACAGAAGGCAGTCCGGAGTATCTGCCTGCAAAGATATCAGATAATGAAATTTACAGTTTCTATTTTGTAAAGATGATCGTAAACGGCGAAGAAAAAGGCGGAGCTACAGCTACCATCGCAGTTGTAAACAAGAATACCGTCAAAGACAAACCAAGAGCAGATGAAACGCTTGTACTCACTGCATCCGTCAAACCATTCATAAACGTCCTCTGGGCAGGAACAGGAATACTTGTCATCGGATTTTTCTTTTCGATATTGAGGAGAAGGAAAGAGTTACGAGTGTAGAGTGTGTAGAGTGTGTAGAGTGTGTAGAGTGTGTAGAGTGTGTAGAGTGTGTAGAGTGTGTAGAGTGTGTAGAGTGTGTGGAGTGTGTGGAGTGTGTGGAGTAAGTTGATTAGTTGATTTGGTTATAATGACATTTTTCAATTTTATTTAATAATTGTTGTTGAAAAAAACATTAAAAAAATTAAGTTATTAGAAAATAAAGTATGTTAACAAAAGAAAAAGTTTTAGCTTCAATAAAAGATCTTCCTGAAGAATTTTTCTGCGGACGAACTCTTTGACAGAATAATTTTTTTACAGAAAATTGATACAGGTTTAAAACAATCAAAATAGGGAGAGACCAAAACAACCTTAGAAGCGAAAGTGCAACTTTCTAAATGGCTGATATAATCTTGAAATAGGTCCTTGAATCTGGAATTTGTTACTTTAAAAATTTATGAAACAACAGGCAAGAAAATTGGTTAATCAGAGAAATGAAAAGTTGTTTAAGTGTTTACCTTCATAGTCATCATCCCATACCATTCAAATTCAATGTTTAAACAATCCCCTGAAGCTTCCTTACAAAAATTATCTGTCCGGTATGATACGCAAGATGAATATTCATATTTGAGATTATCTTATACCAGTCATCATTGCTTTCCTTAATAGGTTTGCTTTCGAGTTTTTCCTCAGAAGCATTTTTGATCTCATTGCGGAAATCTGAAAGTACTTCGTTAAGCTTTTTAACTGCCGAATCCCAATCCAATGGATTTATGTCAAATGTAGGATCCTCTTCACCAATGCTGAAGGGAGGAAGCGGAGTACCTTTGAATCGCATCAGATATCTTTCGTTCCAGAATATGAGATGCAGTACAAGCTGTAGTATTGAGTGATTGTTTTCGTCATTCCATTGCGTCTGTTCGGGAGTAAGTCCTTCCAGTGACTGTATCAGGGGAATGAACCAGTTTTCCTCGTTGTAACAGGCATCGAACTGGTCTAAAATCAATTCCTTTTTTGTCATAATTTTTTAATTAAAATTTAATTTACTATGAATCCGCAGAGGCGGAATTCGCAGATGAAAGTTCATAAATAATCTCGCCGTAAGCGGCGGGGAATTTAACCCTAAGCGATTAAAATTTTACTGATATTTGGAAAGATAGTTTGTTTCATAGTCATTAATCCAAACCATACTACTTTCTTAGTCAGTTATGCTTCTATGTGTGACCTATGCTCCTACGTGGCTAATGGTCGCGGGTGCTGACGAATTCGACGAACTCCAGAAGCGATTCTTTTACTTTACTGTCTTTGAAATCTTGCAGGGCGTTTATAGCAAGTGATGAGTACTCTTCAACTTTCTTCTCTGAATATTCAACCCCGCCGTACTTCACTACAAACTGAAATACCTCATCAAACTTTTTTGTCCTGTCGCTTTTGATCAGTTTCATGATCTGACCGGATTCTTTCTTAGGCGCATTGCGCAGTGAAACTATCAGCGGGAGAGTGAATTTTTTTTCTTTAAGATCATTGCCTGTGGATTTGCCGAGCAGCTTTTTTCTTCCAGTGTAATCCAGTATGTCATCTCTCAATTGAAATGCTATGCCGATATTCTCGCCAAAGACACCGAGCTTTTCCACATCGGATTTATTCTTTGCCGAGCTGAGAGCGCCGAGTTTACAACAGCTCTTAATCAGCGAAGCGGTCTTGTCGGATATAACCTGAAAATAAGTTTCTTCTGTCGCATCAAAATTTCTCGCTTTCTGTATCTGAAGGAGTTCACCTTCCGACATTCTTCTTACGGCTTCTGAAGTTATCTGCAGAAAATCATATTCATTATTCTCCAGTGAAATCAGCAACCCTTTCGACAAAAGATAATCACCTATCAGAACAGATGCTTTGTTTTTCCATACAGCATTAATAGAAGCGATACCTCTGCGCGTCTTCGCTTCGTCCACTACATCATCGTGTATGAGAGTAGCAGTATGCAGAAGTTCTACTAAGTTTGCGGCTATGTAAGTTCTCGGATTGATATCACCGCAGATCTTTGCTGACAAAAGCACGAGTATCGGGCGTATCTGTTTTCCTTTTTGTTTTAAAATGTATTTGGTTATCAGGTCTATCAGTGCAACTTTGGATTTGAGTATACCGGAAAATTGTTTTTCAAATGCTGCGAGTTCGGAGTTAATCGGTGCGGATATTTTTTTTAAATTCAAACTGATAAATTTTAATTAGAGACTTTCTTCTGCGATATTTTACAAATAATTATGCTTATTTCATACAGAATAAATAACGGACCGGCAAGCAGTAGCTGGCTTGTAATATCAGGACTTGGTGTCAAAATACCGGCAATAAGTAAAATAATTATGATAGCATGTTTCCTGTATTTTTTCATGAATTCAGGTTTGAGAATCCCGATCTTTGATAGAAAAAATGAAACCATGGGAAGTTCGAATACAAGACCGGCTGCAAGCATTGTCGAAATTATAAAACTAAAATATTCATCTACGGCAATAATGTTATCAATGATTGACGAACCGAAATTTGCAAAGAACTCCAATGCAGTCGGAAGCATTACAAAATATGCGAAGACTATTCCTGACAGAAAACAAAAACTTGAATAAATTACTATGCTTTTTATATATTTACTTTCGGATGGTTTTAAAGCCGGCTCGAGGAATTTCCAGAACTGATAGATAATATTCGGAATGCTTAAAATCATTCCGCCTACTATAATGACTTCCATGTAAAGTGAAAACTGTCCGAAAGGTTTTATATTCTGAAGCTTTAAAGGAGGTGTAGTTTGTGTTGCGGGCATCAGTAATACGTTATCCATAATCCAGGTTATAAATATTCCTACTATTATTCCTCCAATTATTACTCCGATTGCGGATTTTATTATCCTCCATCTGAACTCTTCAAGATGCTCGAGGAAGGTCATTTCACCTTCCTGATCTGAATTTTCTAAATTATCCTGCTCCGGATCTGAATGATTATCCTCGGTATCTTTTATTTCTTTTATATCAGAGATCATAATTCAGCAAACCGAATTTTTAAATTAACCTATTTTCAGATCGTCATAGAGTTTGAATTTTGAAGTAAGTTCACTGACTTCCCTGCTTACTTCCTTCTTTACTTTTTCATCTTTGTGATTTGTAACAACCCTGTTGATAAGATCTGCTATAATTTCCATTTCAGCTTCCTTCATTCCGCGAGTAGTCAGAGCAGGTGTACCTAATCTGATACCACTCGTAACGAGCGGACTTTTGTCATCATAAGGAACGGAATTTTTATTGCAGGTAATACCGATCGAGTCAAGAGCTTCTTCAGCAGCTTTTCCCGAGACTTCTTTGTTTCTCAGATCGATCAGCATCAGATGATTATCCGTGCCGCCTGAGATAACTTTGTAATCATACGAGATCAGTTTATTGGCAAGAGCCTGCGCATTTTTGATAACCTGTTTTGCATAAACAAGAAAATTATCCTCCAAAGCTTCCTTGAAAGCAACAGCTTTTCCAGCTATGACATGCATAAGCGGACCTCCCTGTATTCCGGGCATTACCATTGAATCTAAAAGCTCACTCATCATTTTTACTCTGCCTAATTTCGGCGCTACTTTGCCAAACGGATTTTCAAAATCTTTTCCTATCATTATCATTCCGCCTCTTGGACCTCTTAAGGTTTTGTGAGTGGTAGTTGCAACGACGTGACAGTGAGGTACAGGATCATTCAATAGTTTTTTTGCAATGAGACCGGCAGGATGTGCAATGTCTGCGAATAAAAATGCGCCGATCTTATCGGCAATCTCTCTGAATTTTTTATAATCAATATTTCGTGAATATGCACTAGCTCCGACTGTTATCATTTTCGGCTTTTCTTTAATGGCAACCTGTTCGATAAGATCATAATCAAGCATCTCTGTTTCCGGATTGATGCCGTACTGCGTAAAATCATACAGCTGTCCGGAAAAATTTACAGGCGATCCGTGAGTAAGATGTCCGCCGTGAGACAGATCCATGCCCATGACTTTATCGCCTGGTTTTACGAGTGTGAAATATACTGCCATGTTTGCCTGCGAACCTGAGTGCGGCTGGACGTTTACATACTCAGCTCCGAATAATTCTTTTGCGCGATCTCTTGCTAGATTTTCTGCCATATCAACATATTCGCATCCGCCGTAATATCTTTTCCCGGGATATCCTTCGGCATATTTATTTGTAAGAGTCGAACCAAGCGCCTGAATGACTGCATAGGAAACAAAGTTCTCTGATGCAATTAGCTCAAGCTTTTCAGCCTGTCTGCTGGTTTCTTTTTTAATAGTTTCGAAAATCTCCGGATCATATCCGGCAAGGTCATGTGTAATTGTATTCATGAAATAAAAATTTAAAAAATTGTAAAATTCAAATTGTAGTTTGCTCTAATAAAATTAAATCACTCCGCCAAGGCGAATCAAAGATCTAAAATCAAAGATGCAAAATGAAAAACTATATATCCCAAATCCAACATCTCAATTCCCAAATGCTCTTACTGGTCTTCCTCTTTTGGTCTTATGAACCATAACTCACCAAAATTCACACCCATGGTAAAATTAAGATATTCATCCTGAATAAGATTGTTTTCATCAGTTCCACGGACAGAATAATTTACACCAAGGTCAATAGAGTTAAAATTGCTCAGCGGAATATTTACACCTGCGCGGAAACCATATGAATTTATATCCTGTCCTGAAATTTTAATATTTCCGTTTTCATAGAATCCGCCGATTCTGTAAGTCATTGTCTGAAAGAAACCGGGTTTATTTTCTGTTGGTAAAATTTCAAGACCAAGACCTGCTCTGTAAGATTCTTTAAGCTGCGGATAAGTTACACCGAATTCTGTGTATTTGCTCCAGTCCTGATAAAGGACATCAGCGCTTACAAGATATTTGTTATTGAATGTATTTGTTAATCCAATCCCGTATTGATCAGGGACATTTAAAGTACCGTTATTAAGATTTATGGTATCTGCACCGAGCGAAGTTCCGAATATTCCGTCCTGAGTAGCATTCAGATTTATGCCTGACTGAAATACAAATCCAAGATTAAGATCTCTTAATGTAAAGCTTCTGAAGATCTTACCCATTTCAAATATCATCCCGCCTTTCAGAAAAGATTTTCTGAAATCAATTTCAGATTTAATATTTGTGTTTGTATATCCCGCGTTATTAAAATTTATAAAATTCTGCTGTTTCAGTTCGCCAAAAGAATAATCATATTCAAACCCCATGCTTATCATTCCAAGCAGGTTATAGCTCATGCCGATATTGATCCTGGAGAGCCCGCCTTTGCCTGTATAAAATTGATTGAATTGCTGATATCCGGTATTTCCGATCACTTTAACCTTGTAATTCATTAAACTTTGGGGATTGAAACCTAATGATAAAACCCATCCTCTTGTCTGATCAAACGGGATTCCTATGTTAAATCCGAGAAAGTTTCCACCGGAGATATTATTTTCGGATATACTATTGGCAGACTTAAGAAAACCGTAATTACCTGTTACTGAAATTAAAGTGGATCTCATTTTCGTTAGCGTAGCAGGATTTAGAGTGTTTATATAATTTCCAAAAAGCGCTATTCCCTGAATTCCCATTGAGAAAGTCCGGACACTGGTAAAATAAGTCTGATCACCAATTCCAAAGACGGAATAAGGGGATCCCGAAGTAATCAACTCCTGAGAGAAACCTTTTCCGGTTACGAAAAATGAGGTTAAAATTAAAACTAAAATTATATTTTTTATCTTTTTCATTGTAATCTTTGCGTATATGTTATTCTTATTCTCGGTACTAATGCTGCGTCAGAATATGTCGGGGAATAAAATACAAAGTAATCAAGATTTGTACTTTCTGTAATTGTCCTGAAAGCCAGTCCTTGATTTGGTAAAGAGCCGGTATTCCATCTCTGAAAAATGCCATTGAGACTGGTGGAGCTAGCCACATAATTTACTGAATCAATTGGTGTGACCGTAATAAACAAACTGTCTGTATTAGTTGAACTGTCTATGACAGCACCCAAGGTTATTCTCTTGTCAGCATCCGGTGAAATAAATGAATTCTTAGAATCCAGCGTTAAGGTCAAAAGTACATTATTAATGATAACATTGGGAGGTAATTTTGAAAGATCAAAATTCAGTACATTCCTGAATGCTATTCCCGTCTGTAAAGCAAATCTGTCAGCCGGCACTACTGACAAAGGAGCGTCTGTCAGAGAAACCTGTTCCGAAATATTAAGAGTAAGTGTATCCTGCACTCCGTTTTTTGTTAAAATGATCGTGACATAAGGTATAAGATCAGTAGTATTTACAAATGAGTAAAAACCTTTGATTGTATTTGATGATGCATTAGGAAGAAGCATTACTCCGTAGTTCTTGAACTGATAACTTGTATCAGCAGCATACTCAAGCCATTCGCTTGCCAGAGAATTGTTGAGAGGAATATTTACCTGCTGTGTATCCGAAGGTGTTCCGAGATAGCTTCCCTGTGAAACGTTACCATAATCGGAAGAGTTTACAGAGTCATATAAAACATCCGGATAATTAAAATTCTTCGTCATTTTATATACATCAAATGCTGTAAGACCTTTATCCTGCTGAAAATAATAATCATTATATTTGAGAGTAAGAACAGCCGAAATTATTTTTGAGCTGTCATAATCCGGACTGACCTCTACAAACTTCAGCATGGACTTTGAGGAGTAATTCTGATAATTACCTATCATAAAACTCTTCGATGTATATGTGCTGATATAATATTTATAATTGTCCGCAGTGATTTCCATTGTGTCTGTCTGAGAATCGATAACACGTGTAGAGGTAGTGTCTTCAGGGTCTATAAAAGTAATTCCGACGGATGTCGGATCATTTTCGCAACTCATAAATGCATTTGATAACAACAAAAGCAACATTATACCAAATGAATATTTTTTTATCAGTGTCATTAAATTTAAAATAATCTTTTTTACTTGTTTAGGTTGTTAATGAATTTTTAATGTATTCGGATGCATGATATAGATCGTCTGCTAAATAATCTATGATGATTCCAGATTCAACACATTTTACATGATCTTTGATACCGTAGCCTGTCTTTACCATAATCTTTTTAAGTCCTGCATTTTCAGCGCATTGCATATCGGCAAAACTGTCACCTATAAAATATGATTCCCCGTTATTTATATTGAATTTTATTCCGGCTTTACGGATCATTCCTGTTCCGGGTTTCCTGTCTTCGCTGTCTAATTTGTATTTCTCAATAACTCCATCCGGATGATACGGGGAAAAAAAAATATCATCAATTAAAGCAGATCCGGTTTTTGTATCTGTGAGAAGTTTCTTCAGGTCAGTATGAATTTTATTTAAATCATCTTCGGAGAAATATCCGCGGGCTATTCCGGACTGATTGGTTATTATAATATTCAGAAAGCCAAGACTCTTGAAAGTTTGAAGCGCCGGTAAAGTATCCGGATATAATTTTAAATCTCCTGAATTGCTTAAATAATTTACTTCTTCGTTGATAGTACCGTCCCTGTCAAGAAAAACCGCCTTGTTCATTTTATGATAGTTCCTGAATTACAATCAGGATTTCTTTTTCGATTTCGTAACGGTTTTATAAAGCTTCATGTATTTCAATGCTGATACTTTCCATGAAAAATCCAGTGACATTCCCTGACGGGCTATCTTTATCCATTTATTCTTATCCTTAAATAATTCTAGCGCAGTATTGATCGTACTCATAAGCTCTTTTGGATCGTAATTGTTAAATAAGAACCCGTTGCCTTTAGGTTTTTTATAATCTATGATAGTATCTGAGAGTCCGCCGGTATTTCTAACGATCGGAACTGTTCCATACCTTAAACTGTACATCTGATTCAATCCGCAGGGCTCATATTTTGAAGGCATAAGGAACATATCCGCCGCCGCTTCTATTTTATGCGCAAGAGTTTCATCGAATCCGATATGAACTGCGAGTTTCTTCTTATATTTCTTTTCAGCTTTCTTTAAAAATTTCTGATGTTTCTCTTCACCCGCTCCGAGGATTATCATTTGTACATCCAGCTTCATAAGCTCAGGCAGGATCTTTTCAATAAGATCAAATCCTTTCTGATCAACGAGTCTGCTAATGACACCAATTAACGGAGTGTCTTCATTATATTCAATTTTATAACCTTCGAGCAGCTCTCTCTTGTTTTCATATTTCAGAGGAATTTCCTGAAAAGTATATCTGTATGGGATAAGTTTATCTACGGTCGGATTCCAGATCGAATAATCAATTCCGTTAAGAATTCCGGAAAGATCTTTCTTTCTGGCATTTAGCACATCTTCAAGACCGCAGCCGTATTCCTTATCGGTTCGGATCTCTTCGGCATACTTCTGACTTACGGTTGAGATCTTATCGGCATAATTCAGACCTGTCTTCAGATAGCTGAACTGTCCGTAATGCAAACCGCCTTTTTCGGTTAATACCGAATCAGGCAAGCCTGTCTTTTCAAAACTTGATTTAGGAAAGTTACCCTGATATGCAAGATTATGTATTGTAAACACGGTCTTGATACCATCCATGTATGGATTCGTATTATGAACGGTTTTGAGTAACGCAGGTATAAGCCCTGTCTGCCAGTCATTACAATGAATAACATCAGGTCGCCACTGCAGTATCTCGAGAATTTCGATCACTGCTTTGCAGAAGAAAAGATATCTTTCATCATTATTCGGGAAGTCTTTTTTTGTTATGGAGTTCTGATAGATCCCTTTATTCTTAAAGTAATCCTGACTCTCCAACAGGTACATCTGCGCCTTTGTATTCTTGCCGTGTATAAAAGAAGACTTGATGCTGAACTT
>Ga0073904_10002232_pt1 | contig 14641 bp, 11 predicted proteins | sample KloWWTrecipitate_FD_66668 | JGI IMG/M metagenome (GOLD analysis project Ga0073904, IMG submission 66668) | Active sludge microbial communities from Klosterneuburg, Austria, studying microevolution and ecology of nitrifiers - Klosterneuburg... | ecosystem: Engineered > WWTP > Aerobic digester >...
CGGCCAGCAGCACGGCCGCAAGGGCAACGGCGGAAACCCGCCGCCACCCCACCCGCAATCCCGCCGCCCACTCGAAGACCACCGCCGCCAGTACGGTTGACGCCATGAACCACAGGTGGCCGACGCGCCAGCCGACATACACGTCCTGGTGGTCGCGGACGTCGACCATGAAGTAGAAGAAGACGCACGTCACCCACAGCGAGACGAATACCCAGGCCCTGCCATCGCGCGCCCGGAAGTACACCCACGCGGCCAGAACGGTGAGCGGGATGACGGGGCCGAAGCTGAGCGCCGTGCACTCCCACAGCCGGTGGAAGGCCAGGCGGTTCGGCGCGACGGTGACGATGGTGCCGCCGTGGTCCACGTATTCGAGCAGCGTGACCAGGGCGGCGGAGAGCACGAGCGGTAATGCGGCGGCGGCCGCGTGGGTCGTCCCGCGCCACCACTCGCGCCATCGCAGCACCGAGCAGGCTTCCCAGAGTGCGGCTACCATCGTGAGCATGAGGCCCGCGAACGAGCTGAGGACGGTGCTCAGGCCGAGCAGCGTGCCGCCCACGGCAAGCGCCATCGGATCGAAGCGGCGGCGCCGGCCCGTGATGGCGAGAATGCCCAGGAAGCCGAGGGCGTACCCGACGGCGTGGTGAGGCTGGTAGAAGAGCACCCGCTGCAGCCCGTCGATGGGCATGCCCTGCAGTTCCCATCGCACGACCGCGTCGATATTCAGGTACCTGAGCAGCGACAACGGCGCGCCCTGGGACACGTACTCCCAGATGGCATACGCGCCCTCGTAGCTCGAACAGAACACCACGCTGATCAGGCCGAGCGCCGCCGCCCATGGCGGAGGCCCGAACCACCGTACCAGCCCGTACAGGAAGGCGACAAACAGCGCGTCCATGAGGGTCGAGTGGACGAGCAGCACCGCATCGAGATCCACGTCCACGTTGCGATAGGTCACGGCCGAGGAGAGATGAGGCAACCAGTAGTACCGCAGCGGGTCGTCGCGGTAGAACGGGTTGACCGGCAGCATGTCGCCTTTGGACAATTCGGAAACCACGGCACGACGCCAGACGTAGTCGGCGGTGAAATACGCGCGATACGCTTTGCCGACCTGCAGTTCCTCGCCCACGTGGGCGAACGGCGCGGCCACCACGAGCGGCACCACCAGGATGGCCGCGGCCAGCGCGGCCCGGTCACCTGAGAGTGTCGTGGGCATCGCCCATCGCCCCTGGACGCGGCGCGCGAACGGCACGAGGGGCAGCACGAGCGCGGCGGCGACGAAAGTTGTCCAGCTGCCGCGGCCCCCGGCCGCCCACAAGGCCAGCAGCGTGAGGCTGCTCAGGCCGAACCCGATGAACGGCCCCAGGGTCACGACGGGCAGCCAGCCGGCCGCCGGTCCGGCGGCGGCACGGACGAGCAGCAGCCCGGGCAGCAGGAAGACCGCTTTCTCGAGGAGGGCGATGGGGATGAACCACGGTGGCGCCACCAGCAGCAGCGTGGCCGCGACGCCCAGGCCGGCGAGCGTCATCAGCACAGAGGCCGCGGCCGGAAACCGTCGATCAGTCGTCATGGGGTGCCGGATGGAGAGTGGTGCGGCCGGCCGGCTGCTGATCCGCCGCGGGTTGCCCGAGGCGGTTGGCAATGATGATGGCGCGTGACTCGAACCGCACGCCCTCGCGGCGCCACTCGCGCAGCCGGTCGCGCAGCGCCTAGAGCGCCTCGCGCTCGGTCTTCTGGACCGCGCAGTCTTCCAGGCGATCGATCACCGCCAGTTCGAGATCGGCGACGCCCTTCTCGGGTTCGAGGGCCAGGATGCCGCGCCCGTCCGACAGCGGGATGATGGCCGCTCCCGGCAGCCGCCGGAGCGCCTCGGCGTTCACCATGATGAGGGCGCGGCGGTGCGGCAACTGCACCAGTTCGGCCAGGGCCACGGGCTGGCGCGCGCGTCGGGTGGCCTGCTCGTGCAGCTTGACGACCGCCCAGGCGGGGTCGGGGTGCACGGTCTTGAGCCACGCGACGGAGTCGTGGGGCAGCGTGAGCGTGATGAGCTGAGCGGGCCGGCCGAACTTCGGCGGCCGGCCGCGGCGGGAGGGCGCCAGGTCGCTCATGCGGGGGCAGTGTAGCGGAGTTTTTTGAGAGAATGCCAATATTCTCCAGAAAATCCGCGCGGCCCCCGCGATCGCGGCAACCGTCGGCGCGACGTCCGGCTGCTAGGTCGCCGGCGGAACGGCGTGCGTGGGCGGCGATGCCGGCGTGGAAGGCGGCCGCATCGGCGTCCCGAGCCCCGAGCGTCGCTTCTCCAACGAGGCGCGCACCAGAAACCGCGCGTAGGGCACCACCTGCTTGATGGCGGCGACGTTCATCTGGCACGGGCTGAGGCACGTCGGGCACTTGTCGTCGCGGATGTGCCGGCGGTGGGCCTGCGAGGTCTCCTTGAAGTAGATGGCCTCGGCGTCCTCGGTCGTCACGTTGCCGACGATCTCGCTGTTCTCGCAGAAGAACAGGTCGCCGTTCGGGTTGAGCATGATGCCCTGAGTCTGGAACGGGCACGGCGCCGTGCGGTGATAACCGTTCCCGATCATGTCCGCATAGTGCATGTAGATGTAGTTCTGCCCGTCGAGCAGTGGATCCTGGCGCACGCGGTCGAGGAAGAACTTGCGCATGCGCTGCTCCTCCACGCCCATCGGACGCAGCGTGCCTTCGAGCTCGCTGTTGCCCAGCATGGCGTCGGTGAACCGCACCATGTTGAACACGATGTCGAGCTTCTCCTTCTTCGCCCACGCCAGGATGTTGTCCGCATCGTCCAGGTTGGTGTGGAAGATGGTGGACGAGATCCCGAAGTTGAAGCGGTGGGTCTTCTGCAGTTCCTGCATGGCGGCAATGGTCTTGCCCGCCTTCTCGAAGGCGTTCTTGACGTTGCGCACCTTGCCGTGCATGTCGTTGACGCCGTCAATCGACACGCGCATCGAGAAGATGATGTTCCGCTCGCTGCAGAGCTGCACCACCTTGGTCAGCATCGGGATGGCCCGGTGATGGGTGATGCCGGTGGTGTTGAGCGTCAGCTTCCGCAGCTTCGGGAACTTGTCGATCATCACGCGGCAGATGTCGACCATGTCGTTGCGCGTGGTCGGTTCGCCGCCGGAGAGCGAGGCGTTTTCGATGTCTTTCCACAGGTTGGAACTGAAGGCACGCTCGATCTGCTCGATCGTCATGTCTTCCTTGCGATTCCCCCGGGTCCAGTTGCTGCACATCTGGCAGCGTGCGTCGCAGACGAACGTGCAATGGAAGATGAAGACGGTGGGGTGGAGCGGCGTATATTTCGCCACGGCCGCCCGCACGAGGTCGCGTGGGGCGCTCAGCGCCGCCTTCGCGAGGTACTTCGCCGCGTAGGTCTGTGCCATGTAAGTGTCAGATTTTACAGGATTTCTCTGTCCCTTCGCAACCACAGCAGGAGGCCCGGAACATTGCCCGCCAGGCCCGTCACGACGATGAGCGTGGAGAGGGCGAACGAGGCGTGGTCGGGAACACCAACCGGGCGGAGCAGCCACACGAAAACGCCCTGGGGCAGCCCGAAGCCGCTCACCGAGATGGGCAGCAGCAGCATCAGCAGGCCCAGCGGCATGAAGAGCAGGTAGTAGCTGAACGGCACGGTGAGGCCGAGGCCGAGGCCCAGCAGGTAGGCCTCGATGATGCGGATGACCTGGATGGCGAGCGACCAGACGAAGACCTGGGCCAGGGCGCCCCCGCGCCCACGGTAGCGGCTCACCGCGTCGGTCAGGCGGACCAGCGCCCGCCCGATCCGGCCCGCGTGCGCACGATCCGCCAGGACGGCCTTCACGGCGTGGTCGGCCCAGAAGGCCCCGACGCTGAGCACCACCAGCAGCCCGATGGCGCCCAGCACGCGCCAGTCGCTGGAGGCATCCGAGGTCCAGGCGAGCAGCCCCACGACGCCCATGATGCCGAGCGAGAGCGTGCCGAGCAGGCGGTCCACCACCACCGAGGCCAGCGCCTCGCCGCCTTCGCTGGTGTGGCTCCTGAGGCCGTAGGCGCGCGCGGCATCGGCGCCGACGCCCGCCGGCATGAAACTGCCGACAAAGGCGCTCACCAGGAAGATGTCGGCCGCCTTGGCGGTCGTAATGGCCACACCGCTCGCGCGCAGCAGCAGGACCCAGCGGTAGATCATGATGACGCGGTCGACGCCGACGAGCAGCAGCGCGGCGACCAGGTAGGGGGGCCGGACGGTGACCATGGCGCGCGCGGCCTCGGTCATGTCGATGCGGGCCGACAGCCACCACAGGATGGCGGCCGACAGAGCGAAGCGGACCCAGGTGGAGCGGAGAAGGGCCGTCACGCTCGGGCGCCCCAAAGGGTCTCCGCGCGGTCGGATTCGCTCTGCAAACCCGGTTCGATCCTTGCCGGCTCCGAAGCCGTCATGAACACGGAGGCGGGCCTCAGCGCGGCTTCTGGGCCACGAAGGTGAGCGTCTCGAACAGGTTCTTGCGCACCTTGAAGACGAACTCCTCGGTGCCCGTGCGGCGCGACAGCGCGTCCACACCCGGCAGGTTGACCAGCAGCGCCGCCGCGGCCAGCGCGTCGCGCGCCACGCCTGTGGCCACGCCGATGCCGCGCTCGACGTGGAGCGTGGCAAAGCCCGTGTCGTTGAACAATTGCTTCACGCGCCGTTCGGTCGTGACGAAATTGTGGGTGTAGTCCACGTCCCAGAAGAACGTGCGCTCCTTCAGGTAGTCGGGCACGACCACGAAGAACAGGCCGCCAGGCCGGAGCGACCGGAGGGCCTCGGCCGCGAACTGCCGCGCGGCGTCGATGCCGCTCATGTGTTCGAGCACCTGGTCGGCGTACACGACGTCGGCGGTGGCGTCGGCCATCGGCATGGGCGGGGTCCACGCCTCGATGACCGGCAGTCCCTTCCCTTTCAGCACCTCGATGAGAATCGGGCTGGCCTCAACCGCCGTGTAGCGCCAGCCCGCCCCGACCGCCAGTTCGCCGAGAGTGCCGTGGCCCGGTCCAATCTCGAAGAAGTCTCCGGGCGGCGTGGCGAAGCGGTGCAGTAGCGCCAGCCGATGCCGCTCGATCTTGCCGCGTCGTCCGGTGCCGTAGGTGGTGAGTTTCTTTTCCGAAAAACTCTTGTAGAAGGTATCGGGCTGCTGCGCCATCGGTGCGGGCATTGTACGAAAAACAGCGGTACAGAACGCGAGGGCCGAATCCGCGGGGGATCCGGCCCTCGAGAAGACGAACGCCCGACCTACTGTCCCACCACGCGGCCGACGCGCGGGTAGACGAAGCGGCCGATCGAGCGGCCCTCCGCGGTGGCCGCGGTCTGGTCGAGCCAGGCCGGGGAGGGGCTGCTGCCGCAGTGCTGGAACAGCACGTCGATGATGTAGACCTGGATGCTGTTCTGGCTCTCACCGGCGCCGTAGTGGTAGTCGATGACGTCCAGCGAGGTGTCGTTGGCGTTGCCGCGCTTGCCGTTGTAGCCCCACCGCAGGTCCTTGGTCCGGAGGCGGTCCACCAGCTTGTCGATCCACACCCAGCCGCGATCGCCGTAGTGTTCCTGGCAGGAGTGCTGCCAGTCGTCGTAGTTGCGGTTGAACTCGTCGTTCACCAGCCCGCTCTCGTTCGGCAGGGGCAGGCGCTGGCCCGGCGGCGGGTCGGGCGTGCGGTTGCCGGTGAAGACACCGTCCAACGACAGCGGCGACTGGAACTCGGCGACGGCGGACCAGGGCCCGGCCGCCCCCTCGAGGACCGCGCGCACGCGCCAGGTGTAGGCCGTGTCGACCGCCGCGTCCGAGGCGACCTGGTGGCTGGTTCCCTCCACCGTCGCCGTGTAGACGACGGCACCGCCGGTGCTGACCTGCACCTCGTAGCCGGGGATGATCGACGTGAAGCTGCCGGTCGAAGCCGTCCACTCCAGCGTGGGACGCCGCGAGTCCACGCGCGCGCCACCTGTGGGCGCCAGCGGCGCGGGCGAGGTGACCTTCAGTGTCGATCCATCGGCCGCGGCCGTGGCGTTGCCCCCGGCGGCGGCCGAAGGCGACGTCGGCGAGGCGGGGGAGCCGCTGCACGCGGCCACTGCGAAGCTGACAGCCAGGGCGACCCCAGCCTTCCAGAACGTCCTGCTCATCGTTCAATGACTCCTCGGCCCGCGCCGCGAGGCGGAAGGTGTCGGCACACCGCTGCGGCCGGGCCGCGAGTAGTGTAGCCGACCCGCCCCCGGTTCCCAAGCGCGCCCGTGAAGGTCCTCCAGCAATCCGTGAATTTCCTCCAGCAAATGGGGGCGCCGCGCGCGGGTTGCATGCTACACTTCCGTGTTTTTCTGCGCCGACGGCGCAGCCGACCTTACTTCATGGAGCCACACATCTTGATGGACAGAACGCTGCGGGCCGCGATCATCGCGGCGGTGCTCGTGGGCGCGAGCCAGCCGGCCGCCGCACAGGGTAGGGAGTGGACCGATCGCGTGTTCACGTCGGTGTCGTTCGGCTTCGAGGGCGGCACGGCCGAAGTCGCCGACAACCGCACGTTCACGGTGTACGGCGAGGACGCCACGATTTCGTCGAAGTCCCGCTTCAAGACCGACGGCATCATCGACGTCGCCGCCGGCGTGCGCGCCTGGCGCAACCTCGGCGTCGCGCTCGCCTATCACGCCGAGAGCACCACCGGCACGGCCGACGTCCAGGGCAGCATTCCGCACCCCATCTTCTTCGACCGCCCGCGCAACTTCTCCGAGAACATCGACGGCATCGATCGTGACGAGCAGGCCACGCACCTGCAGATCGGCTGGATGGTGCCGTTCAACGACAAGCTCGACGTCTTTTTGTACGCCGGGCCGTCCTTCTTCCGCCTCTCGCAGGAACTCATCGTCGATGTGACGGTGGCCGAGCAGCCGCCCGCCTTCACGAACGTGGTGGTGCAGGCCAACGTGGACGTCCGCAAGCGCAACACCACCGGATACAACGTCGGTGCGGACGTGAGCTACATGCTCTATTCGAACGACAGCGTCCGCCTCGGCGTGGGTGGCTTTCTGCGGCTGACACGCGCCACGGCCGACATTGCGCTGGCCAACTCCAGCGTCGAAACCACGCTCGGCGGCGTGCAGGCCGGCATCGGCGCCCGTGTACGATTCTAGGCTGGGCGCGCCCGCTGGCGGGAGTGGCCCGTCACGCGTGGCGCTGCGCCGGACCACTCCGCTGCGGAATCCTCTCGACTAAAATCGACCGCGGCTCGTCCACCGGCCAATCGCTCCGCCGTTGCGCGTGGCCTCGGTCTGATCGATCCACGTCGGGCTCGGGTTCGAGCCGCAGTGGCCGCTGATGGTGTCGATGATGTACACGTCGGTGGTGCCCTCGTCTGGCTGGCTGCCGTGGTTGTAGTCCACCACGTCGAGCGATGGGTCCGAGGTGTTGCCGCGTTTGCCGTTGTAGCCCCAGCGCGTGTCGTAGGTGCGCAGTCGATCCACCAGCCGATCCATGAACTCCCACGTGCCGCCGTGCTCCTGGCACGAGTTGCCCAGCGCATTCGGATACTGCGCCGCGATGTCGTTGACCACCCCGGCGCCGTAGCCCGGCAGCGGCAGCCGGCCGCCGGTCGGATTGGGCGTGCGGTTGCCGCCCGGTGACGGGCGAGGCGTGGGCGAGGGATTACCGCCGCCCGGCGCGGCCGGCGTGCGGAACGACACGACGTTCGAGTACGTGCTGGTGACCGTGCCATCTGTCGCATACACACGCCAGTAGTAGGTCGTGCCGTACGGGACGCTGCCGACCGAAATCGACGTCGTGCCGCTCGCGTCGGGCGTCGCCGTCAGCACCGAGACGATGGAGCCGGGATCGGGGGAGGTGCCGACTTCGATGCGGTACTGGGCCGTGGTGGTGCCCTCGATGCGGCCGTTGCGCAGCCGGAACACCGGCGTCACCGTGGTGATGTTGCCGATGGGCTCGAGCGGCACCGGTGGATCGAGAATCACGGGCTCGGCCACGCGAAAGCTCGCCACCGACGAGTAGGGCCCCGTGTTGGCGCCGTCCTGCGCGCGCACGCGCCAGTAGTAGGTGTAGCCCGGGCCCAGCAATTCGGGTATGCGGTAGGTGGTGCGGCCGCCCTCGCCCGGCGACACGCGGTCGGCGTGGTGCAGCAACTGCTGGAAGCCCTGGTCGGCGGCGAGCTCGACCTGCAGCCACAGCGGCCGTTCGCCGTTGGTGTCGGCGTTCTCGATCAGGAGGCTGACCGGATCGCCGCCCTGGACGATTTCGGCTCCGGCGGCCGGCTCGAGCGGCTTGGGCGCGGTGATGTTGACCCCGGGAATGGGACCGGCAATCGACGGGCTCAGCGGGTTGGCGCTCTTGGCCTGCTCGCACCCAGCGCCCGCCAGCGCGATCGCGGCTACGACCGTCACGGTTATCGTGCGACGCATCGAGACTTCTCCTTGCAGGGGATATCGGCAGACGCGGCGGGGACTTTACAGCGGTGCCCGCATCTGCCACGAGAGGGAGGCCCCTCACTATAATGTCGTGTGCGCATCCTGATGCTGGCCCCGGAGCCGTTCTTCGAGCCCCGCGGGACGCCCTTCAGCGAGTACCACCGGCTCAAGGCCCTCTCCGAACTGGGACATCACGTCGATCTGGTCACCTATCCCATCGGGCGCGACGTGGCCATCCCGAATCTGCGTATCTTCCGGGCCTGGCGCCCGCCGCTGGTCTCGAAGGTGCGCATCGGACCCTCGTTCACCAAGCTCGTGCTGGACACCCTGATGCTGCTCACCATCGCGCGCCGGGTGTCGCGCGAGCGCTACGACGCCATTCATTCCCACGAGGAAATGGGGCTGGTCGGCGTTTGGCTGTCACGCTGGCTGGGCGTGCCGCACCTCTACGACATGCACTCGAGCCTGCCCCAGCAGCTCAGCAATTTCACCTACAGCCGCTCCGGTGTGCTCCGGCGCCTGTTCACCTGGGCGGAAGTCCAGATGGTGCTCGGCTCGCAGTCGGTGATCACCATCTGCCAGGAGTTGCAGGACGAGGTCACGCGGATGGGCGCCGGCGACCGGTCGCTGCTCATCGAGAACGTCATGGGCGGTGAGGTGGACGAAGCGCCGTCGAAGCCTGCCGCCGACATCCGCACGGCCTGGGGCATTCCCGCCGACGCTCCCGTCGCCCTCTACACCGGCACGTTCGAGGCCTATCAGGGCGTGGAATTGCTGGTGGACGCCGCGGCCATCCTGGCAGAATCGCGGCCCGACGCGCGCGTGCTGGTGGTGGGCGGTGAACCTCAGCAGGTGGACCGCGCGCGCGCCGTGGCCCGGGAGCGGGGCGCCGTGGACGTAATGGTCTTCACCGGCCAACAGCCCGCCCGCGAGATCCCCAGCTTCGTTCAGGCGAGCGACGTGCTGGTGTCGCCGCGCATCCGCGGCACGAACACGCCGCTCAAAATCTACTCGTACCTGCGATCGGGCCGGCCCATTCTGGCCACCAACCTGCTCACTCACACGCAGGTGCTGACGTCCGATATCGCCGTGCTGGTGCCGCCCGAGCCACATGCCCTTGCCGAGGCCCTGGCCGCGCTCATCGACGACCCGGCGGCGCGTCAGGCGCTGGCCGCGCGCGCCCGCGCGGTAGCCGATGAGCGGTACAGCCGCGAGGCGTACGTGCGCCGGACCGCGCAGGCCTACGCCCGACTGTCGGCTGGTGCTTCGGGACAGGTGCCGACGCCTCAGACGGTGACCGAGCGGTGAGGGTGCTGGTCACCGGCGCCACCGGATTCACCGGTGGGCACCTGGCGTCTACGCTGGCCAGGCGCGGCGATGATGTGCGGGCGCTGGTGCGTCCGAAGAGCCGCGCCCGATTCGACCGCTCGCGGTTGCCGGCCGCGGGCGTGAAGGCCGCGGAAGGAGACCTGGGTGACCCCGGCTCACTGGCGCGGGCGGTCGAGGGTGTCCAGATCGTGTACCACATTGCGGCGACCTACCGCGAAGCAGGTCAGCCCGACACCGCGTACCGGGCCATCAACGTGGACGGCACGCGTCACCTGCTCGAGGCCGCGCGGGCCGCGGGCGCGGCCCGGCTGGTCCACTGCAGCACGGGCGGGGTGCACGGACATGTCGCCAACCCGCCGGCCAACGAAGACGCACCGTTCAATCCCGGCGACGTCTACCAGGACACCAAGCTCGAGGCCGAGCAGCTCGCGCGCCGCTTTGGTACCGAAACCGGCTTCGATGTCGTCGTCGCGCGGCCCATCGGCATCTACGGCCCTGGCGACACGCGCTTCCTGAAGATGTTCCGCGGCCTGGCGCGCGGGCGGTTCCCGATGCTCGGCTCGGGTCGGGTGTTCTACCACCTCACCTACATCGACGACCTGGTGGAGGGCTTCCGGCTGTGCGGCACGGTGCCCGCGGCGCGCGGCCGTACCTACCTGCTGGCCGGGCGGCGCTACACGACGCTGGCCGAGCTAGTGGCGCTGGTGGCCAGGGAAGTGGGCACCTCGCCGCCTCGCATCCACTGGCCGGTGTGGCCCTTCTGGACCGCGGGCCTCCTCTGCGAGCTCGTGTGCGTGCCCCTTCGCATCGAGCCCCCGCTCTATCGCCGGCGCGTGGACTTCTACACCAAGAGTCGTGCCTTCGATACGACCCGGGCCCAAACCGAGTTGGGCTTTGCACCGGCCGTGGGCCTGGAGGAAGGCATCCACCGGACCGCCTCGTGGTACCGGCAGGAGCGTCTGCTGTGAGCGCCGGGCGCCCGCTCAACATCGTCCACGTCTGCGATCACCTGGGCTGGGAGGGGTCGCGCATGCACGGCGTGAAGCGGCTGTTCGCGTGGATGATTCCGCGCTTCGATCGCACGCGCTTCAACGTCTCGCTCATCAGCCTACGCCGCAAGGACCATTCCGAGGACACGCTGGAGCAGTTCGGCATCGACGTCACCTACATGGGCCGGCACAAGTTCGACCCGGCCACGTATCCGGCGCTGCTGAAGGTGTTGCGGAAGAAGCAGGCCGACCTCGTGCACATGCACGGCTACGGCGCCACCACGTTCGGACGCCTGTGCGCGTGGCGGATGGGCATCCCGTCCATCCTGCACGAGCACGCCAACCACGGCGATACGCCCTGGTTCCAGAAGGCGGCCGACCGCTTGCTCGCGCCCCACACCGACCTGGCCATCGCCGTGTCGGAGTCCACGGCGGAGTTCACCATCCGCGCGCGGCTCATGCCGCCCGAGCGGACGAAGGTGGTGTACCTGGGCGCGCCCCTGGACGAGTTCGCCCGGCCGCGGAGCACCGAGGAAGTGGCCGCGGCGCGAGCGGCCCTGGGCATGGCGCCCGACACCCTGGCCGTGGGCACCGTCACTCGCCTGATGCCGGCCAAGGGCAACGAGTTTCTCGTGGCCGCCGTACCCGACATCGTCCGGCGCCAGAGGCGGGTCCGTGTCTACATAGTCGGGGAAGGGGAGATGCAGGGCGCGCTCGAGGCGCAGGCCCGGGCGCTCGGCCTGGGCGACCGGCTGGTCTTCTGTGGCTTTCAGCGCGACGTGGCCGCCGCGCTCTCGGCGCTCGACATGGTGGTGTTTCCTTCGCTCTGGGAAGGCACGCCGCTGACGGTGTTCGAAACGCTGGCCATGGGCAAGCCCATCGTGGCCACCGACGCCGACGGGCTGATGGACGTGCTGGTGGACGGCCGAGACGCCCTGGTCGTGCCCAGGCGCGACGCGGGGCGCATCGCCGACGCCGTCTGCCAGCTCGTCGAGCAGCCGGAGCTGGCCGCGCGCCTGTCGGCCGGAGCCCGGGTGACGGGCGCCCACTATGACATTCAGGCGTTCGTCACTAAGATGGAGCGGCTCTACGAGCTGCTGCACGAGACCTCGCGCGCGACCGGGCGCGCCGGCGTGCTCCGGGCCGACCTGAGTTTTCTCGCCACCACGCGATGACCATCGACCAGCCCGTAGCGACGCGACTGGAAGGCCGCAGCCTGGCATGGCGGCTTGGCGCCTCGTCTACGCTGGCCATCGGCATCGTGCTGCTGACCTGGGCGCTCACGGTGGACTTCACCAAGGTCAGCTACGGCTTCTTCAGCGACGGGGCCACCTACTACAGCCTGGCGCACAGCCTGGCCGACGACTTCGACTTCGAGTACCGGCGTGAAGACCTGGTGCGCGTGTGGCGCGAGTTCCCAAGCGGGCCCGAGGGCATCTTCCTCAAGCGCGGACGCGACGTGGACGTGTCGCTCGGCGCCGGGTTCCCCTTCGTGCACGTCACCTCGCGGCAGGACCCCGACGAGCAGCGGCTCTACTACGGCAAGTCGTACATCTACCCGCTGGCCGCGGCGCCCTTCGTCTTCCTGTTCGGGACCAACGGCTTTCTCGTGCTGCACGCGGTGCTCATCACGCTGGCGTTCCTGTGCGCGTACGCCTTCCTGGTGGCCCGGAGCCATCCCCTCGCGGCGCTGGTCTTCGCCTTCGCCTTCATGTTCCTGTCGGTGGCCCCGGTCTACATGGTCTGGATGACGCCGGACTTCTTCAACCTGGCCGTGGTCACCTTCGGCTACTTCTTCTGGTGCTACAAGGACGTGGTCGGGCCCAACGCCGTGCCGCTGTCGGCCGCCACGCGCGTGCGCTGGTTCCTGGGAAACCGATCCGACGTGATTGCCGCCATCTTTCTGGGCATCGCTACGTTTTCGAAGCCCACGCACGTCCTGCTCATCGCGCCGCTCCTGGTCTCGGCCCTGCTCCGCGGCCAGTGGCAGCGGACGCTGCGTATCGGCGTGTTCTTCGGACTGGTGGTGGTGCTCCTCTTCGGGGCCAACATCGCCATCACCGGCGAGTGGAACTATCAGGGCGGGGATCGCCGCACCTTTTACAGCGGCATGGGCGGCTTCCCGTTCCAGACCGAGCAGAACCGCTTCGACGCGGTGGGTGACGACCGCACCACGAACAGCATTCCGGTGGAGGTGCTCACGGGCCGGGACGCCTTCGTGGACGTGTTCCGGCGCAACCTCGGCTACTTCTTCTTCGGCCGCCACACGGGCTTTGTCCCCTATTACTTCCCGGGCGTGATGGCGATATTGCTCTTCGTGGCGGCGACGCGCGATCGGGCCGTGTGGCAGTGGCTCACGCTGGCCGCCGGGCTGGGATCGGCGGTGGCGTTAATCCTCTACATGCCGTTCACCTACTCGGGCGGTGGCGGGCCGATTGGCAATCGCTACTTCCTGGGCGTGTACCCGGTGTTCCTGTTCCTGACGCCGCCGCTGCAGACGGCGGTGCCGGGCCTGGTGGCCATGGCCGTGAGCGGCCTGTTCACGACGCAGATTCTGTCGAATCCCTTCTACGCGTCCTTTCATCCGGGCGAGCACACCAAGACGGGCCTCTTCCGGCTGCTGCCGCCGGAACTGACGCTGGTGAACGACCTGCCGGTGAACGTCAGCCCGTCGCGGTCGCGCCAGCCGTTGGGCGGCACACCGCCCGTGTCGGCGTACTTCCTGGACGACAATGCCTACAACCGCGAGGGCGATGCCTTCTGGGTGCGTGGCGAGTCGCGCGCCGACCTGCTGCTCCGCGCCCCTATCGTCACCGAGGCGGGAGCGGCGGGAGAGGAGGAAACCCGCCCCCTGCGGATTGCGAAGCTGGAGGTCTACCTGGAGACGGGCCCCAAGGCCAACCGCGTGGTGGTGTCGAGCGATGCCGAGACGCGCGTGATCGACCTGCCGGCCAGCAACCAGCGGTCGTTCACGCTCGCCATGCCCCGCGGCCTGCCCTATCGGCCCGACCCGCGCTTTCCGACGAACTTCGTCTACAACCTGTCGATCGACAGCGAGACGGGCTTCATCCCGCTCTTCGAGTCCGGCGTCCGCGACAACCGGTTCCTCGGAGTCTACGTGCGGCTGGTGCCCGTGTATGAATGACGCAGTGGGCAGCGCCACCCTCGCCTGAATCCGCCTAATCGTGGCCACCGTCGCTGTCGTCACATCGAGTCCCGCGTTTGCCGAAGGCGGCCATCTGGTGATGGCCCGCGAACTGGTGAGCGCGCTGCGAGAGTCGGGGCACCAGGCCGGGCTCATCGTGACGCCGCAAAACCGGTTCGGGCGGCAGGGCACCGCCTATCTTGCGGCGTGGTGCACCGACGTGGGCCTCGCGCACGAAGAGCGGCGCATCGATAAAGTCATCAGCTTGCGCTTTCCGGCCTACGCCGTGCAGCACCCGCACCACGTGCTGTGGCTGAACCACCGCATGCGCGAGTACTACGACCTGTGGGACCGCTTCCAGGCGACGCTGTCGTGGAAAGGCCGCCTCAAGGAGCGCGTGCGCCGGAGGTTCATCCATCGGGCCGATCGCTACTTGCTCAACCGGATGAAGCGCCGCTTCGCCATCTCGGCCACCGTGCAGGCGCGGCTGCAGCGCTGGGGCGGCGTCCAGTCGGAGGTGCTTTATCCTCCGGCGCCGGTTCGGCCCTACCGGTGCGACGACTACGGCGACTACATCTTCGCCGTCTCGCGCCTGGCGCCGCTCAAGCGTTTCGACCTGCTGCTGCGCGCGCTCGCCGAGCCCGTCGCCCGCGGCATCCGGTGTGTGATTGGCGGCGAGGGCGCGGAACTGACGGCGCTGATCCGCCTGCGCAACCTGCTGGGCCTCGACGACCGCGTCGAGTTCGCCGGCCG
>Ga0073904_10002233_pt1 | contig 14638 bp, 7 predicted proteins | sample KloWWTrecipitate_FD_66668 | JGI IMG/M metagenome (GOLD analysis project Ga0073904, IMG submission 66668) | Active sludge microbial communities from Klosterneuburg, Austria, studying microevolution and ecology of nitrifiers - Klosterneuburg... | ecosystem: Engineered > WWTP > Aerobic digester >...
GAGGTCGTCCGTACCCGGGTCGCGCAGCACGGCGGCCGGTGCGGCTGCGCTGCCCGCCGCGTCGTCGCCCGGCACGCCGGCGGGCCCGTCGTCGTCAAGCCCGTCGGGCAGCACCTGGGCCACCGGGGGGCGCGCGGCCAGCCGGGCGGCGCAGGCCTCGATGACGGCAGCTCCCACGGCGTCGGCCTCGGCCTGCGGGTCGAGGAACGCCGCGGCGGACCACAGCTGCACCACGGTCCAGCCGAGGCTCTCGAGCCGCTCGGCGACCTGGCGGTCGCGCACCCGCACGCTGGGCTCGGCGAGGTACGCGTCGTCGTCCGTGAGCACCGCGACGAGCATCTCGTCCGGCAGGTCCGGGTGACCGACCACCAGCGGGATCCGCGGCCCGCCCGGCAGGCCGTGGTCCAGCCCGACGCTCAGACCCATCCGCCACAGCCGCTCGCCCAGGTCGAGCAGCAGGCGGTCCACCTCGCCCCGGCCGCTCGGTGCGGAACGGTCCGGCGCCCCGGGACCGCGGTGCGCGACGGTGAGCTCGAGCAGGTCGGCGAGCAGCCGCGCGCCGGGCGCGGCGAGCCGGTCCGGGTCGAGGTCGGCCGCCGTGAAGCAGCTGACGACGGTGAGCCGGCGCCGGGTGGCGCCGAGGGCCTCGAGCAGCCGCCCCTGGCCGCCGGGCTCGCTCAGCGCGCCGAACCGGTGCAGCACGCGGCCGTGCGGCGTGCGACCGAACCCGATCGACAGGATGACCGACTCGCGGCTCAGTCCCTGGGTCGCCGCGACGTCGGTGACGACGAACGGCTCTGCACGGTCCGGCCGGAAGAACGCCCCGAGAGCCGGGTTGTCGCGCACCTGGGCCAGGACGGCCTCGCGCACCCGGTCGGCGTGCACCGCGGACGCCGAGACCACGGCGAGCGACTCCTCCGGGCGCGTCAGCGCGTGCTCGACCACGAGGTCGACGACGTGCTCCACCTCGGCGCGCGTGGACTCCACGGCACCGTGCGCCGCGGGCATGCCGGTGCCGTCGACGACGTCGAGCCGGAGCAGGTCCGCGGTCGCGGGCAGCGGGGTCGCGGTGAGCCGGCCGGCATAGCCGTGGTCGGCGAGGAACCGCGTCAGGTGCGGGTCCCGCCGCGAGGCGTCGGCGTGCAGCGCCACGGCCGGGAGCACCGCGGCCAGGCGGCCCACCGCCGTGCCCGAGGTGCACCGGGTGTCCCCGACCACGAGCACCTGCCGTCCGCGCGCCAGCACGCCGACGACGGTCTCCAGCGACAGGTGCGCCGCGGCGTCGAGGATGACGAGGTCCTCCGTGCGGGTGGGCGGCAGCACGTGCGGCACGAGCATCGGGGCGGCCACGAGGCACGGGCGCAGGTGCCGCGCGACGTCGGGGTAGCGCTCGACGGCCTGGCGCAGCGAGGTGAAGCGGTCCTCGACGATCTCGCCGAACAGGGCCTGCGTCTGCTCGTCCGCCGAGCGCAGCCGCAGGCGCAGCGCCTCGCGGGCCGCCGCGCGGTAGACCACGGCGCGGTCGGCCAGGTGGCGCCGGTCCAGCGTGCGGAACTCGGCGACCAGGCGGGCCAGCGCCGCGCCGTCGTACCCCGCCATCGCGGGGTCCTGACGCAGGATCTCCTCGAAGACCGTGCTCCACCAGGCCAGCTCGAGCTCGGCGCCGACCAGCCCGGCCGGGACACGCCGCTCCGCGAGGTCGGCCAGCAGCGCGCCCAGGCCACGGGACTCGAGGCTGCGCAGCAGCGCGGTGCGCTCGGGCAGCGTGTCCAGCGCGGTGCGGTCCAGCCGCAGCCGGCGTAGCCGGTCGCCGAGGGCGTCCCAGCCCAGCTGCTCCAGGTCGCCGCCGCCGGCGGTCGGGGCGAGCACGGCGGACAGCGCGTCCAGGGTCTCGCGGACCTCGTGATGGTCGGCCTCGATGCCGGCGAGCCCCTCGGGGATCCGGGGCCAGCCACCGGCCGGGCAGTGGGCCTGCCACACCTGCCGCTGGGCCTGGACGTCGACGAGCGCGGCGTGCAGGTCGGCCACCGGCCGGCCGGGGCGCAGCATGTCCTTGGCCTGCTTGCGCAGCCGTCGCCGCAGCAGCCGGGTCATCTCGACGCCGTGCTCGGCCCGCCAGGCACGCGTGGCGGTCGCCGCGACGAGGTCGGCGGCCGAGCGCTCGAAGACGATCGGCCGGAAGACGTCGAGCGCCCCGCGCACGCCGGCGAGCATGACGAGCTGCTCGGCCCACTCGGCCGGTGTCGCGGCCGGGGTCAGGCCGGTCGCCTCCGCGACGGCGGTCACCTGCGAGCGCAGCCGTGGCAGGGCGTCGTCGTGCAGGTGGTCCACCCGCGCCAGCGCGGCACGAGCCCGGTCAGGGGTGAGCAGGTCGGCGCCGTACCAGGTGGTGGTGCCCGTGCTCGCGGTGAACGCGCCGAGGCCCGCGACGGTGACGAGGTCGGCGGCCGCCTGGGCACGCCGCTCTGCCGTGAGCGACTCGGCGACGGGCGCCGTGAGCCGCACGCCGGTCTGCGGGGTGGGCCGGCCCGAGGTGAGCCGGGCCAGGGCCTGGAGGGCGTCGTAGGCGGAGGCCGACCACGGCTCGCGCGGCGTGTGCAGGGCCTCGACGTAGCCGCGCAGCCGCCGGCGGCGGTCGGCGAGCTCACGCTCGACGATCGCCACGCGCTCGGCATCCACGGGGACGGGCTCGCCCGTCATCGCCCCGAGGAGCCGCCGGCCAGCCTCGACGCGCCACCCCGAGTCGGGGGCGACGTCGAGCACCAGCTCCGCCAGGCCGAGCGCGTCGAGCCGCTCGACGAGCGCGGTGGCGGCGCGGCGGTGGCCCGCGACGTAGAGCACCGTGCGTCCGCTCGCGGCGGCGTCGGCGACGACGGCGGCCAACGTCCCGGCGACGTCGCTGCCGGCCGGGGCGTCGACGAGCAGGTGGTGCCCCGCCGCGATCGCGTCGAGCACGTGCGCCTGGGCCGCGTCGAGGTCGCCGACGCCGCGCTCCTGGTCGAGCGGGCGGTCGCCGCGCAGGGCGGGCGGCAGGGGGTGGGCCAGGGCGTCGACGGCACGCTGGTCCCCCGCGAGCGCCGCGACGACCTCGTGCCCGACGAGGGTGGCGGCCTGCGCGTCGAGGTCGTCGACGAGGCTCTGCTCCGGGTGCACGAAGGTCCCGACGAGGATGCGCTCCTCGAGCTCGAAGCCGTCGAGCACGGCGATCCCCAGCGCGCGCAGGCGGTCCAGCGCCGGGCGCGGGTCGAAGCCGGCCGCCGTGAACGCGCCCCGGGCCAGGGCGAACGGGTCGAGCAGGGCGCCCCGCCGGCGCAGGGCCGACGCGAGCACCGGGTTGACCTCGAGCGACGGCTCGAGGACCAGGTCGTAGTCGGCCTCGCCCCGCCCGCGCGGGCTCACCGTGACGGGGCGCAGCAGCACGGGTGCCCGACGCCGCCGCACGGTGCGCGGGGCGCCGCCGTCGGCTGGCCCGGCACCGCTCGCCACCTGGGCGAGGGCGTCCACGGCGTCGTGGTCGGGGTCGGCGGGGTCCGCCTCGGACCACGAGGCGACGCCGATCGCGAGGAACGCCGTCGCGAGGCCGAAGCGCTGGGCGTGGTCCTCCGCCAGCGCCCCGACGGCGCGGGCCCGACGCTTGGCCGTGGACAGCGCCGCGCCCTCGCGCACGAGGTTGGACAGCCGCGTCGGGCGCCCGGCGAACAGCTGTGCCGTGCCGGAGGGGTGGGCGGCGGACAGGTCGAGCCGCGCCTCGCCGAGGCGGTCCACGTCCGTGAGCGCCGAGTCCCCCGCGCGCGAGACGAGCGCGCCGCGCCACTCGCGCACCGCTCGCTCGACGAGCTCGGTCGGGGTGGCGTGGGGCACGGCTACGGGGCCCTCGGGACGGTGGTCCGCGCCGTCGGGTCCCGGGCCGCCGATGCGCGCGGGAGCAGTCACGCCAGCACGCTAACCGCGTGGGCCCGCGGTGTCCGGTCGGCGCGCCGCGCACCGGGCACCCACCACTCCGCCGGGCGCCGGAGCACCCCGCCCGCACCGGCCCGGACGGCCGTCAGGCCCGGCGCGCGGGCGGCGCGAACCGGGCCTGACGGAAGAAGTGACAGTGCGCACCGCGCAGGGGGCAGGCGATGCGCACTGTCAGGGCCTAGTGTGCCCCCGGACACACCTGGCGTCAATCGCGGTGCACCCCGGCGAGTGATGCGGGCACGTTTGAGTCATGGGATCCGCAGTCTCAAACGGCCCTGATGACGAGGTGGACCGTTGCACCACGCCCTGGCGACGAATTCCGTGGCTACCGACCGGTAGCTGACGGCAGCGCGCTCAGGCGGCCGGCAGCAGGTCGTCCACCGGGAGCTCGGAGCGCTGGAAGATACCGATCGCCCCGCGCAGGCCGAGGGTCATGACGATGTTGTAGAGGAACACGGCCAGTGCGGCCAGGAGCATCGCGCCGCTGATCGCCGCGAGGAGCATGTACGGCAGGTACTCCCCCTCGGTGTAGATGGTGCGGCGCAGCATGCCCTGCAGACCGGCCATCCCCATGAACGCGCCCATCCCGATGCCGCCGACGAGGTGCAGCCAGAAGTGCAGGCTGGCGAGCTTCTGGGAGTACAGCTCCGCGCCGTTGGTCAGCACCGGCAGCAGGTAGTACACCGCCGCGTAGAGCGTCATCGTCAGGCCGACGAGGATCGCCACGTGCACGTGCGGGCCGATCACCCACTGCGTGTTGTGCAGCACGCGGTTGAGGCCCATGTCGGCCTGCATGATGCCGGCCGGCACCGCGAGCGCGAAGCCCAGCAGGCCGCCGAGCAGGAACTTCAGCGGGTTGGTCATCGTCAGCGGGCGGGCCGACCACAGGGTGGCGAGCGTGATGAAGAAGGCGAGGCCCTGGGTGACCAGCTCGAAGGCGGTGACGAGCTCCCCCGAGACGATCTTGAGCAGCACGGGCTGCGCCTGGTCGGACAGCAGGTGGTGGCTCCACACGGTCCAGGAGACGACGAGCTCCACGGCGAGCGCGGCGCGGGCGATGTTGGCCATGAACACCGGCTTGCCCGTGATGAGCGACGCGAGCAGGTACCACGTGCCGGCAACGAAGATCAGCACGAGGCCGTCGGCGATGAGGTCGAGGCCCCACCAGTACCAGTTCTTGTAGAGCAGGGCGTCGACGAGGGTGTCCTTGAGGGAGTTCCCCGAGAGCTCGGCGATCATGTAGACGAGGATGAGCACGCCGGTGAACAGGATGATCCCGGCGTTGAGCGCGACGTCGACGGTGCCGCGCGCGATGGCCGCGACGGGCAGCGGGACGAGGTGGTCCTCCTCCTTCATCCGGCGACCCTTGAGCAGGTTGCCCAGCGCCGTCAGGCCCAGCGCGGAGCGCAGCAGCGCCCCCGCCGGCTGCTGCGGGAACCCGGCGGGGGTGTAGGTGATCGTCTTGAAGACGTTGATGACGAAGAGCAGCGTCCCCACCATGACCAGCGCGATGCCGGCGATGAAGAGGGCGCCGCCCAGCGGGCCGAACTGCGTGAAGTCGGCCGGCAGCGGCCAGTAGAGCGTGTAGAGCGGGGAGTAGTGGGTGATGAACCCGGTGCCCCAGAAGAGCGCCACGCCGCCGGTGATGAGCCCCCAGGTCCACAGGGCCATCCGGTAGGACCACAGGGGCTTGTGCATGAGGAACGGCACGAGGAACAGGAAGGCGCCGAACACCATCATGTAGGACGAGCCGAAGATGCCCACCAGAGGGTGCGCCGTGAGGATGCCGAAGTACTGCTCCTCACCGATGAACGAGATGACCTGCACCTGGTAGACGCGCATGAGCATGCCCTCGATGGCCGCGAACCCGTAGTACACGAGCCCGACGACGACGAAGCGCAGGGTGAGCTTTTGCATGGGGGTGAGGGTCGCGGGGTGGAACGACGCCTGGTGGCCGTCCAGGAGCGTTGCGGTGAAGGACATCTCACTTGCCTCCGTCATCGGTTGCACAGCCGGAGACGACGACGGCGTCCTCGACGATCATCTTGTAGCCCTGGGGGCCCGAGTACTCGGTGGAGCGGATGGAGTAGGTGCCGTTCTGCGCGAACTCCCACACCAGGTCGTTGTCGTGGCCGGGGACCACCTGCATCTGCATGACCATCGAGTTGTCCTCGCGGAACAGGCCGAACCCGTAGGTGAGGTCGTCCGACGTCACGGAGAACTGCACGAGCTCGTCGCACGGGACCTCGAGCACCGGGGACGGGAGCGTGAACTCGTGGTCCGCCATGGTGATCGCGTAGGTCTGCGTCACGTCGCCGCCCGAGATCTCCGTCTCGACCCACGGGATCGTGTTGGCGGTCACGAGGTGCAACGAGACCCCGATGACCACGAGGACGCCGAAGAAGCTCCAGAAGAGCCGTGGGGGCACGATCGGGGGGCCGCTGCGCGTGAGCCGGAGGCTGAACCAGGTCATCACCGCGAGGATCGCCAGCACGTAGAGCGTGTAGACGATCGTCTGGCCCCACAGGACGGTGTTCGAGTCGACCATCGTGCGTCTCCTAGGTCGGGGCGTCGCTGCCCCGTCAGCTCGACGCTAGAACCGCGCAGAAGGGGCACGCAGGGACGAAGGTCTCCGGGTCAATTCGGTCGCACCGACGGGCGTGCGCTGGTCGCCCGCGACCGTGAGAATCCCCACAGCGGGACCGACGGCCCGCATCGACACGCCGCGCGGGAGGCACCGTGTCCCTCGGTGCGCGCAGCACCGCCGCCATCGGCGCCGGGGGATGCGCGCCGGAGGGCAGGGTGGGCATCCGATGGTCGATCTCCTGGCGCAGAACGCCGTGCTGCTGGTCTTCGTCACGGCCGCGATCGGCTTCGCGGTGGGCCGCATCCACGTCCGCGGCGCGAGCCTCGGCGTCGCCGCCGTGCTCTTCGTCGGCCTGGCCATCGGGGCGCAGGACCCGTCGCTCGTGGTGCCCGAGTTCACCCGGACGCTCGGCCTGGCGATCTTCGTCTACACGATCGGCCTGGCCAGCGGTGCCAACTTCTTCGCGTCCTTCAACCGCAAGGGCCTGCGCGACAACGCCCTGGTGCTGACCATGCTCGTCGTGGCCGCGGCCCTCGTCGTGGCCGCGGCGCTGGTCCTGGACCTGCGGGCCACCGTCGCCGCGGGGCTCTTCACCGGGGCGATGACCAACACGCCGGCCCTGGCCGGTGTCATCGAGACGGTGCGTGGGGCCTCGGACGGTGCCGCCGCGGCCCAGGAGCCCACCGTCGGCTACTCCATCGCCTACCCCATGGGCGTGCTCGGTCCCATCATCGCGATCGCCCTGGTCCGACGCCTCTACCGGGTGGACTTCCGCACCGAGGCCGCGAAGCAGAGCGAGCTGCACCTGGTCCAGGAGGAGATCGTCTCGGCGACCGCGCGGGTCAGCGCGCCGCTGACCATCGGCAGCACCGTGCGCGACCTCCAGCTGCGGCTGCCCGACCCCGTGGTGCTGTCCCGCGTGCAGCGCGGCGAGGAGGTGATGCTCGCCGAGGGCGACCTCGTGCTCGCGGAGGGCGACCTCGTCATCGTCGTCGGCGAACCGGGCAACGTGCGGGCGGCCGTCGAGGCCATCGGTCGGCCGGACGCCCACGAGCCGGAGCTGGACCGCAGCCGGTACGACTTCCGGCGCATCTTCGTCTCCAGCACCGACGTCGCGGGCCGTCGCCTGCGGGACCTGCGGCTGCCCGAGCGCTACGACGCGATCGTCACCCGGGTGCGCCGCGGCGACATCGACGTCACCGCCACGGGGGACACGGTCCTCGAGCTGGGCGACCGCGTCCGCGTCGTGGCCGGCCGCGACCACATGGCTGCGGTCACCGCGCACCTCGGCGACTCCTACAAGCACCTGTCCGAGATCGACCTGCTGTCGTTCGGCCTCGGGATGTCGCTCGGTCTGCTGGTGGGCGCGATCCCGTTCCCCATGCCCGGCGGGCTGACGTTCCAGCTGGGCTCGGCCGCCGGGCCGCTGCTCGTCGGGCTCGTGCTGGGGGCGCTGCGCCGCACCGGCCCGATCGTGTGGAACGTGCCGTACTCGGCCAACCTCACGCTGCGCCAGATCGGCCTCATCCTCTTCCTGGCGACCGTCGGCCTGGGCTCGGGCTACACGTTCCGGACGATGTTCGCGGAGAACTCCGGGATGCTGCTGCTCGTCGTCGGGGCCGTGGTCTCGGTGCTCGTGCCCATGCTCACGCTGGTGATCGGCTTCCGGGTGCTGCGGATCCCGTTCGGCATGCTCGTCGGGATGGTCGCCGCGCAGCAGACGCAGCCCGCCGTGCTGGGCTACGCGCTGGAGGAGTCGGGCGACGAGGCCCCCAACGTCGGGTACGCGATGGTCTATCCCATGGCGATGATCGCCAAGATCCTGCTCGCCCAGGTGGTCCTGCTGGTCCTCGGCGGGGCGGGGTAGCTCCTCACCCCTCCGGCGCGGCGTCCGCACCACGTGCTGCCGGTGCGGCAGGTGCGTCGAGCAGCTCGCGCAGCGCGCGGTCCACGTGCTCGACGAGCCGGTGCAGGTCGGGCAGCGACGCCGCGTCGCCCGTCACCCCGACGGTGCACCGCCCAGCGTAGGTGACCAGGGCGAACGTCGCCCGGACGTCGAGGGCGACGGGCACGTAGGGCAGCAGGTCCAGCAGCGGGCTCCCGGCCAGGTGGCACACCTCGCGCGGGCCGGTCACGCCCGACGCCGCGACGTTGACGCGCCCCTGCCCCGCCCGCGCGTACGCCCCGGCCGCCCGCGCGAGCAGCGGCGCGGGGACGTGTTCGGCGGCCCGGACCATCGCGGCCGTGCCGTCGGCCACCGCGCGGGACTTCTGCTCCTCGGTCCGCCCGTGCACGAGCGCGAGGCGCGCGAGCGGCCGCGCCACCGCGACGGGCAGGACCACGAACATCGCCGAGGCGATGTTGCCCGGCCGCACGGGGCTGCCGGCGGACCGTCCCGAGACGGGCACGATCGCGCGCGCCACGAGGCCGTCGAGCGGCTCGCCACGCTCGAGCAGGTACCCGCGCAGCCCGCCGGCGACGGCGGCGAGGAAGACGTCGTTGACCGTCGCACCCGCTGAACGGCCCACGGCCTCGACCTCGGCGAGCGGAGCCCCGGCCCAGCCCCACAGCCGGCCCGGGCCCAGCGGGCCGTTGAGGACGCAGGGTGGCAGGTCGGGCTGCACCACCTGGGCCAGCCCGTGGCGCACCAGCCGCACGCGACGCAGGGCCGCGCGTGGCGCGACGAGCGAGCGCAGGGTCAGGCGGGCGGCGCGCAGCGGCAACGCGGCCAGCCAGCCGGCGCCCCCGAGCACGACGTCGACGCGCGTCGGTCGCGGCCGCGCGCCGGGATCGGGGCCACCCTGCACGCGCCCTGGGCCGGCGCCGGTCGACGGCCACCCGGCTCCGCCCGGCGGCAGCGCGGGCGGCGCGAGGAGCGAGCCGACGAGGTCCATGCCCGACGCCCCGTCGACCAGCGCGTGGTGCACCTTGGCGACGAGGGCCCAGCGCCCGCCGCTCAGCCCGTCGACGTGCCACAGCTCGAAGGGTGGGCGCGAGACCGCCAGCCGGGGGACCATGAGCCGCGCGACGAGGTCCCGCAGCGCGGCGTCGTCCCCCGGTGCCGCGAGGTCGAGGTGGTGCAGGTGCTCGTCGAGCCCGCACCGCTCGCTGCTCACCCACACCGGCCGCCCGAGGTCGAGCGGCATCCGCCGGATGTGCCGGCGGTGCCACGCGAGCGGCGCGAGCCGCGCCTCGAGCTCCGCGGCGAGCCTGCCGGGCTCCGGTGCGGGCCCGGCGAAGACGAGCACGGACCCGACGTGCAGCGGCTGGACGTCGTTCTCCAGGTAGACGAACGCCGCGTCCAGCGCACTGAGCCGCTCCGCACCGTGCACCGTTCCAGCATGGCACCGGGCGCCGCGGCGCGAGCGGGTCGATCGGCTCGTCCCCGGCGGGCGGGAGGAGCACGATGGGGTCAGGGCCCACCGAGGCCCGCGAGGGGTGGGAGATGGCGACGCGCGAGGTCCCGCAGCCGAGCCCGGAGCGGCTGACCCCGTTCGCCGGTCATCCGCTGGTGGTCGCCGTCACCCCGCGGCAGCCGGAGCTCGTCGCACTCACCGCGGCGTCGTGGTCGCGGGCCGCCGGCGGTGTGCGCCTCTGCTTCGCCTACGTCGACACCACGCGGTTCGTCGTCGAGGAGCACCCGGACGGCTCGGTGCGCCACGCGGAGATCGACCCCGACGCGGTCGACGACACGTGGCACGAGCGCCGGCGGCAGATCGAGGACTCCCTCACGCAGCTGCTCGGCGGGTCCGGCGTGCCGTGGGACTTCCGCTACCTCGCCGGCCGGCCGGACCGTGCGCTGACCCACCTCGCCCGAGCGGTCGATGCCGCAGCGGTCGTCGTCGGCACCCGTGCCCCTGGTCCCGGGGCACGCCTGCGCGAGGTGGTCGAGGGCTCGCTCGCGGTCCAGCTGAGCCACCACCAGCACCGTCCGGTGCTCGTGGTCCCGCTGAGCGTGGTGGACTGGACGACGCCGCTGTGGCGGTGAGCCCGACCAGCGTCCCCGTCGCCCGACGCGTACCGACCGCACCACCCCACCGAGAGGAACCCCCGCTGTGAGGACCTTCACCCTGCCCGGCACCGACATCGTCGCCCCCAACGTCGTGCTCGGCATGATGCGGATCGCCGACAAGTCCGACGACGAGGTCCGGGCCCTGGTCCGGGCGGCGCGTGACGCGGGGATCGACTTCGTCGACCACGCCGACATCTACGGCGCGCAGCTGCACGCGTGCGAGGCCCGGTTCGCCGACGCGATGGCGCTGACGCCCGCCGAGCGCGACGCGCTGACGATCCAGACCAAGTGCGGGATCGTGCATGGTCAGGGCTACTTCGACTTCTCCTACGAGCACATCGTCGCGTCCGTCGAGGGTTCGCTCGCCGCGCTGCGCACGGACCGGATCGACATCCTGCTGCTGCACCGGCCCGACGCCCTCGTGGAGCCCGAGGAGGTCGCGCGGGCGTTCGACGACCTCGCGGCCGCGGGCAAGGTCCGGGCGTTCGGCGTCTCGAACCACACCCCCCGGCAGATCGACCTGCTGCGCCGCCACGTCCGCCAGCCGATCGTCGCCAACCAGCTCCAGCTGTCGATCACGCACGCGCCGATCGTCGCCGAGGGGATCGCGACGAACATGCTGGGCGAGTCCCAGGCCGTGACGCGCGACGGCGGCGGCATCCTCGACTACTGCCGGCTGCACGACATCACCGTCCAGGCCTGGTCCCCGTTCCAGGCCGGGTTCTTCACCGGGGTGTTCCTCGGCTCCCCGGACCACCCGGAGCTCAACGCCGTCATCGACCGGCTCGCCGCGGCCTACGACGTCCCTCCCATTGCCATCGCCACCGCGTGGATCACCCGGCACCCGGCCCGGATGCAGGTGGTCCTCGGCACCACGAGCCCCGAGCGCGTGGCGGGGGCGGCGCTCGGCTCCGACCTGCCGCTCACGCGGGCCGAGTGGTACGAGCTGTTCCGGGCTGCGGGGCACATCGTGCCGTAGCGAGGGGCGCTCACCGGCGGCTCAGACGAAGGGTTCCGACCCCGCGGGCACGAGGTCCACCTCGACGCGCAGGGTCGAGCCCGAGCCCTCGGTGAAGATGACCCCGCGCAGCGGCGGGAGGTCGCCGTAGTCGCGCCCCCACCCGAGCACCACGTAGCGCTCGTCGACGAAGCAGTCGTTGGTCGGGTCCACCTCGACCCAGCCGGCGCCCGGCACCCACGCCGAGACCCACGCGTGCGAGGCGTCCGCCCCGCGCAGCTTCTCCCTGCCGGGCGCCGGGCGGGTCTCCAGGTACCCGCTCGTGTACCTGGCCGGCACCCCGTGGGCGCGCAGCGCCGCGATCATGAGGTGCGCGAAGTCCTGGCAGACCCCCTCGCGCTGGGCGAGCAGCTCGACCTGGGTGGTGTGCACCGTCGTCGACCCCGAGCGGTAGGCGATCTCGGTACGGATCCGGTGCGCCAGGTCGGCGAGCACCTCGGCGAGCGGGCGCCCCGGGGCGAACGACGGCGCCGCCCAGCCGTGGACCTCGGGCGCCAGGGCAACGTGCCGCGACGGGAGCAGGGCCTCGCGCAGCGCGACGGTGCCGATCGCCTCGGTCGCCGCGGGATCCGCGAGGGCCCGCCCGACCTCGTCCCACGCGATCGCCGGCAGGGTCGCGGGCGACGCGGGTGCACGGTCGACGGTGACGCGCGAGCGCGCCGTCACGACGAGCTCGGTGTGCGGCCGCGTCACGGCGAAGTAGGTCGAGGTGTTGCCGAAGTAGTCGACGTGCTCGGCGGTGTCCGCGGGCGCCGGCTCGATGTCGACCGTGGCCGCGTGGCGCACCTGGTCGGGCAGGTCGCGTGGGACGAGCACCGCGCGACCGTAGGAGTCGGTGACCGCCTCGTCGTAGGTGAACCGCGTGCGGTGCACGAGGTCGTAGGTGCGGCTCACGACAGGTCCCAGGAGTCCACCAGAGCCCGGCTGGGCGTCGGGTGGACGAAGTGCGCCGCCGCCACCTCGTCCGACAGCGCGCGCAGCCGCCAGCGCAGCGACTCGAGCAGCTCCGCCAGGCGCTCGCGCCGCCCGCCGATGACCGCTCCGGCCGCCCGCACGTCGATCTCGGCGACCAGGTCCGCGACGTCCTGCGCGAGCCGGTCGCGCGCCTCGGTCGACTGCGACGACGGCACCTGCGCGAGGTCCTCGCGGAGGCGCTCGACCTGGTAGGCGAGGGACCGGGGGTTGGCGGCGTCGCGGAGCACCAGGTCGAGCACGTGCGCGACGTCGGGCCGTGCGGAGTGCCGGCGCCGGTAGGTGATCGAGGACTCGTGGGCGATGAGCAGCGACTCCAGCACGTAGGCGTCCACCTCGTCCGGCCGCGTCGCGACGAGGGTCGCGCCAAGGCTCTCCACGACGTACAGCGCGCGTTCGAGGCGCCGTCCGGCGTCGAGCAGGTACCAGCCGACGTCGCGCACCATGCCCTCGGCCTGGATCCCGGCAACGGCCAGCAGCGCCTCGAGCAGCCGGTCGAGCACGGGCAGCAGGCCGGTGGTGGACCCGGCCGCCCGCTTGCCTGCCGCCTCGTGCTCGAGCACGCGGTCCATGCTCGCCAGCGGCAGCCACGTGTCGTGCGAGAGCTGGTCGCGGACCGCGGCGGCGGCCTCCGCCATCCGGCGGACCGACCACGCGACCGTCCCGGGCTCGTCGCCCGCGAGCAGCAGCGCGCGCACGTGCTGCGGCCGGGCGACGTCACCCGTCGGCCCGCCAGCCGGCTCCCCGGCGACCACCGGCCACCCCGCGGGGTGCTGGGCGCCGAGCGCGTCGAGGAGCACCCGCAGCGCCTGACCGCCGGGGCTGGCGGGGCGACGCGCGTGGTCGTACCAGCGGTCGACCGTTGCGCGCAGCAGCCGCACGGTGTCCCCGGCGCGCTCGGCGTAGCGGCCCAGCCAGAAGAGGTTCTCCGCCGTGCGGGGCGGGACGGCGACGAGCTGGCGGGGCAGCGGCTCGTCCTGGGCCGCGAGCAGCCACGGGTCGGGCGCCGCATCGGCCTCCGCGGCGATGACCCACACGTCCCGGGCGATGGCGCCGAGCGCGCTGGAGACCACGAGCTGGTGCTCGGGCGCCTCGAGCGCGAGCCCGCCGGCCATGACGTGGTACCCGCCGCCCTCGCCCACCGCGAACGTGCGGAGCACGGCCGGTCGGGCGTCGTCGTCCCCCGCCGTGGCGCCGGGGACCCTCTGCTGGGCGGTCCAGTGCAGCGGGTCGGCGGTGATCCGCGCGGCCAGCCGTTCGCGGCCCGCCGCGTCGAGCGTCCAGCCGAGGACGGCGCGCTCGCGCCCGCCGGTCGTGTGCTTGAGGACGAGGTCCGCCAGGTGCGCCAGCGCGTGGGAGCGGGCGGCCGGGTCGCCGCACCAGAAGGTCGGCGGGGACGGGAGCAGGAGGTCCTCGCCGAGCACGACGCGCGCCGCCCGCGGCAGGTACGCACCGAGCGCCGGGTGCTCGAGGACCCCGCTGCCCAGCGGGTTGACCACGGCGACCGTGCCCTGACGCACCGCCCGGACCAGCCCCGGGACCCCGAGGCGGGAGTCGGCACGCAGGTCAAGCGGGTCGCACCACTGCGCGTCCACCCGGCGCAGCACGACGTCCACGCGCTCGGGGCCGTCGAGGCCCTGGAGCCACACGCGGCCGTCGCGGACCAGCAGGTCGCTGCCCTCGACGAGCGGCAGGCCGAGCATCGACGCGAGGTAGGCCTGGTCGAACGCGGTCTCGGACAGCGGCCCGGCGGTCAGCAGCACGGCCTGCGGTGCGGTGCCCGACGGCGCCGCGGCGTCGAGGGCCCCGCGCAGGGCGTGGAAGAAGCGCCCGATCCGGCGGATCGACGTCTGCCGGTAGACCCCCGCCATGGACTGCGCGACGACGCGCCGGCCGACCATCGCGTAGCCGGCGCCGGACGGCGCCTGGGTGCGGTCCGCGACCACCTGCCACGCCCCGGCACCGTCGCGCGAGACGTCCGTCCCCGCGAGCACCAGCCCGTGCGGCCCGGGGACGCCGAGCCCGTCGACCGCGCGCAGGAACCCGGGGTGCGCCAGGACCACCTCGACCGGGACGACGCCGTCTGCCA
>Ga0073904_10002235_pt1 | contig 14634 bp, 11 predicted proteins | sample KloWWTrecipitate_FD_66668 | JGI IMG/M metagenome (GOLD analysis project Ga0073904, IMG submission 66668) | Active sludge microbial communities from Klosterneuburg, Austria, studying microevolution and ecology of nitrifiers - Klosterneuburg... | ecosystem: Engineered > WWTP > Aerobic digester >...
AAAGAAGGATGGGGGCTCTGCCCCCAAGCCCCCGGGATATTTACGGACAAAAAATGAGGGAAGGGCAGCCCGCCGGCTATCCGCGCATGTGGCGGGCGCGGGCGCCGCGTTCAATGGCGGCGGCATGGAGGCGGTCGATGTTGAGTTCCTCGCGCACCTCCTCGAGCAGGCGCAGTTCGCTTTGGCCAAGCCGTACGTCCGCCGCAGCCACATCGCAGGCGAGTGCATAAGCGGTTTCATAGAGCCGTTCGGGCAGGGCTTCGCGGACCATGGCAAAGAGCGTATCGAGGCCGTCTTCCTCCTCCATCAGCTTGTAGACGGTCTTGGCCACGGATTGCACCAGGTCCATGTCGTAGTTGGCGAAGATTGGCAGGTGGTTGACCTGACGTTCTATCGCGACCAGTTCGGCCGTGCGGATGGTTTCGTCAGAGACGGAAACCGTGACCATCAGCGCGATGAGGGCGTCCTGGGCGGTGAAGGCGGGAAGCGTATGAGGCACGGGTTCTGTCCTTGTGATTTGCCCTGAAATTATTGACCTATGCGCATGGGTTCAATAGGGACGGACCTTGCGGCACAAAGGGTGCCGCGTGAAGCCCTGAAAGTGTGCGACCATGACCACCTTGCGCGATGCTGCGATAAACTCCAAAGCCTGGCCTTTCGAGGAAGCGCGCCGCGTGTTGAAACGGTATGAGAAAGCGCCGCCGAAAAAGGGTTATGTGCTGTTCGAGACGGGTTATGGCCCGTCGGGGTTGCCGCACATTGGCACCTTTGGCGAGGTGCAGCGCACCACGATGATCCGACGGGCCTTCGAGATCATCAGCGATATTCCGACCCGGCTGATCTGTTTTTCCGACGATGTGGACGGAATGCGGAAGGTGCCCGAGAATGTCCCGCAGCAGGAGATGCTGCGCAAGCATATGCAAAAGCCCCTGACATCGGTGCCCGATCCCTACGAGGAATACGAGAGTTTCGGCCATCATAACAACGCGATGCTGCGGCGGTTCCTGGATACGTTCGGGTTCGAATATGAATTCATCAGCGCGACGGAATTCTACAAATCCGGCCAGTTTGACGATACGCTGAAGCTGGCGGCGGAGCGGTATGAGGCGATCATGGAGATCATGCTCGCCTCGCTGCGCGAGGAGCGTCAGCAGACCTATTCTTGTTTCCTGCCGATCCACCCGGAAACGGGGCGGGTTCTGTATGTGCCGATCAAGCATGTCGACAAGGTGAACCACACCGTCACGTTCGACGACGAAACGGGCCGGGAATGGACGCTGCCGGTGACGGGCGGGCATGTGAAGCTGCAATGGAAGCCCGATTTCGGCGCCCGCTGGGCGGCGCTGGACGTGGATTTCGAGATGTATGGCAAGGATCACTCGACCAACACGCCGATCTATGACGGGATTTGCGAAGTGCTGGGCGGCAGGAAGCCTGACCATTTCACCTATGAGCTGTTCCTCGACGAGCATGGGCAGAAGATTTCCAAGTCGAAGGGCAACGGGCTGACGATCGACGAATGGCTGACCTATGCCGCGACGGAATCCTTGGGCTATTTCATGTATCAAAAGCCCAAGACCGCCAAGCGGATGCATTTCGATGTGATCCCGAAGGCGGTGGACGAGTATCACCAGCAACTGAATGCTTTCCCGTCGCAGACGGTTGATCAGCAGTTGGCCAACCCGGTCTGGCATATCCACAATGGAAAGCCGCCGGCATCGGATATGAAAGTGTCGTTCGCCATGCTTTTGAACCTCGCTTCTGTTGCGGGGGCGAAGGACAAGTCGGGCCTGTGGGGTTACATCCGCAACTATGCGCCCGACGCCAGCCCCGAGGCCAACCCGCAGCTGGATCAGGCGGCGGAGTTTGCGGTGCGTTATTTCAACGACTTCGTGGCCCCCGCCCGGACCTTCCGCCTGCCCACCGACAAGGAACGTGCGGCGATGGAAGATCTGGCGGGTCGGCTGAGGGGCTGGACGGGTGGGCAGGATGCCGAGGCGTTGCAGACCATGGTTTTCGCAGTCGGCACCGAACATCAGTTCGAGCCGCTGCGCGACTGGTTCACCGCGCTTTACGAAGTGCTTCTGGGCGCAAGCCAGGGCCCGCGTTTCGGGGGGTTTGTTGCGCTTTACGGGGTGAAAGAAACCGTTGCCCTGATCGAGCGCGCGCTTAAGGGCGAGCTGGCCGCATAAGCGGTGCAGCTTTTGGCTCGCGTGATCGTATCATCCTGTCAGTGACAGGAGGGATATCATGCGGGCTTTTCTTATTGCGGCGGTGGTCGTCTGTTATGCCATGCCGGGGTCGGCCGACGACAGCGCAGAGATCGAAGCGCTGATCCGCGATCAGTTCGCCGCTTTTGCCGAGCGCGATGCGGAGGAGGCCTGGTCCTATGCCTCGCCCATGATCCAGGGAATGTTCCAGACGCCCGAGAATTTCGCCAAGATGGTTGAGGGCGGCTATCCGATGATCTGGTCGGCCGAAGATGTGGACGTGCTGGGCCTGCGTGAGGAGGCAGGACGGCTGCTGCAGCGCCTGAGCGTGAAGGGACCGGACGGCGGGCGGTTCTATTTCGACTATGAGATGATCCGGCTGGACGGTCAGTGGCGCATCAACGGTGTCTGGCCGGTGAAGGGCGATGACCTGAGCGCCTGAGGCGGGCGAGGGTAGGGGCAGCGCGCGGTCCGTTCACGGGGCGATTAAGACTTCTTTGATATTTCGGCGGACGCAGGGGGCACTTGGCCCTCGCTTTCCCGGCGGTGACTGGTCCCTTGGCGGCCGGATGTCCTGTCCGGGCGAGGCCTGGAATCACAAAGGGGTCCTGAATGAACAAGGTCATTACCGACGGAATCGTCCTGATGCCGCCGCAGTTTGCTACCGGTCTTACGTTTTGGTCGCGCACCGATGGCACGCCCGGATCGCCCAGCTATCAGGGGCACCCCGACGTGGCGCTGGTACCTGCCGATCAGGATTTCGGCGGCTGCCTTGAGATGCAGAAGACGGCAGCCACCATGAGCCTTCGATCGATGGCCGATACGCCGGTGCTGCCGGGGTGTTATCTGCGTGTGACGGCCAGAGTGAAAGCGATGAGCGGCAACCTTCCATCTGTCCGCATCGCGGCATGGGCCGGCGTGAACAGCACGACCCATCTGGCGGGGGTGACAGAGACCGGCCCTTCCGTGGCGTTGACGGCTTACGGCAAGGTGGAAACCGTCAGCGCGATCATTGGCACGGGCTTTCGTCAGGGCGTCGACATGAGCTGGGGGCGGACCGCGACGCTTGGTCATTTCGGGATTGATCTGACCGGAGCCACGGGCGGGATCGTGCGTGTCGACGATATCGTGATCGAGGACATCACCGAGGCCTTCTTGCGGGTGATGATGGATTGGGTCGACGTGCGCGATTATGGGGCCATTGGCGACGGGCTGACCGATGACAGCGCGGCGGTGGAGGCCGCGGATGCCGATGCGCTGGCGTCAGGGCGGACGGTGCTCTTTTCCGAGGGCACCTATCTTCTGACGAGTGATGTGCAACTGGATGCGCCGGTGCGGTTCGAAGGCACGGTGACGATGCCGGTCGACAAGCGGCTGGCGATCACGCGGGGCTTCGACCTGCCCACCTATGCGGCGGCCTTCGGCAGCGAAGAGTTGGGCTTCAAGAAGGCTTTTCAGGCGCTTTTGAACTTCACCGACCATGAGTCACTTGATCTGGGCGGGCGAAGGATCGAGGTGACAGCGCCGATCGACATGCAGGCGGCGGTGAACAACAAGACCACCTTCGCCACCCGCCGGGTGATCCGCAATGGCCAGTTCAACGTGGTGGCGGGCCCCGCCTGGTCGCCGACGGTCGTCACCTCGCAGGCCAACTATTCGACATCAACCCCGAACACGCTATCGGGCGTGGCGAATGTGGCAAACGTGCCAGTCGGCGCCCTGGTGCAGGGCGCGGGCGTCGGGCGCGAGATTTATGTCACGTCGAAGAATGTGGGCGCGGGCACGCTGACGATCAGTCAGCCGCTTTACGGTGCGCCGGGCACGCAGACCTACACGTTCACGCGCTTCAAATATGTGCTCGATTTTTCCGGCTTCGCGCAGCTGGACAAGATGAACCTCGATGACCTGGAGTTTCAGTGCAACGGGGTTGCGAGCGGGATCCTGCTGGCGCCTGCCGGGCTGATTTTCCAGATCCGCGACAGCTACATCACCAGTCCGAAAGATCGAGGCATAACCTCCATCGGGACGGGCTGTCAGGGCATGCTGATCGACCGTTGCCAGTTCCTGTCGAACGAGGGCAGCCTCAGGGCGCAGGACCGTGTGTCGATCGCGATCAATGCCAATGCCAACGATATCAAGATCCGTGACAACCGCGCCACGCAGTTCCGGCATTTCGCCATTCTCGGCGGCACGGGAAATCTGGTGGTGGGCAATCACTGGTTCCAGGGCGATACGGAAACGGCGGGTGTACGGTTGGGCGGCCTTGTGCTGGCGTCAACGAACGTCCGTTCGACCATCACCGGAAACTATATCGACAACAGTTTTCTGGAGTGGACGAATGAGTATGAAGCGGCGCCAGCCTTTTCCAGTCAGTTCTCCTTTGGCGGCCTAACCTTGTCCGGCAACAGTTTCATGGCCTCCGACGTGGCGCCGTGGTTCCGCTGGATCGTAATCAAGCCCTATGGGGCGGGCCATTTCATTCAGGGGCTGAATGTCTCGGGCAATGTCTTCCGGGTGATCAACGCCACGATTGACCGGGTGGAAGCGGTCGACACGACTTTTGCCCCACTCGACATGAGCCGGATGCGCAATGTTCTGTTTCAGGGCAATTCCTTTAACGGCATCACCCAGAACACTGAAAATCCGACGCTCTGGCCGCATGATCAGGCGACGGCGGCGACCGTCTGGTCGGTTCTGCCGGGGCCGGTTCTGCCGTTCGGTGGCTGGGCGCGCAATGTTGAAGGGCTGGTGGCCGAAGGTGTCGTCAGCGGCCCGGCCAATGAGCGGCGCAGCGATATGCCCTATATCGATGTGGAACAGGGAACCACGAAGAACGAGCTGCGCATCAACTGGCTGGCCGCGTCCAAGGGGCGGGTTCAGGTGAAGGTGCGGATGGACAATCCGCTTTGACCCGGAACGGCCCGGCGCATGATTGCCGGGCCGTTTGCCCTATGGCGCGACCGTCTCAGTCCAGATCGTCGGGCGTGAGCGCATAGGCGCGACCAAATCCGCCGTTCAGGAAGGCGGCGATGGGGATCAGGCGCACGAAATGAAAGTCCGGGAAGTCGACGTAAAGGCGGGCCTTCGGGTGACCCGCAAGCCAGCAATCGCGCAAGGCGGCCCGATCCGGCGCGGCGGCAGAAACGAAATCTGCGCGCGCCCGCACCGAGAGGCGGGGGCTGTTTAGCGGGTCGCCCTTTTCGCCCGGCTCGCCCAGCAGGAGCGCACAGTCAGGCGTGACACGCAGCGCGGCGGTATGCTGGGCGAGATCGGAGATCAGCGTCAGGCCTGCCCCATCGGATGTGGTGCCAAAGCCGATACGGCTGATGAACGGCGTTTTCGTCACCGGATCGGTAAAGGCGAGCGCGGCGGTGCGCGCCTCTTTCCATATCTGTCGAGCCGTTGCGCGGGCGTCATCATCGACGGGTAATAGCGGGTCTGGTTTGGGAGGCATGGCGTTTCCTTTCCGGCGTCGCAGAGCGTGATACGGGTTGCCCCCGGACGCAAGATGCACCGCGAATCAAACCCATGATTGAGAAGCTCTGCACCATCGCCGGGTGGCGGGTCGGCGCGGCCCCGTCGCAGGCGCGGCTCGTACACCTGAGCCGCTTCGTGACCGATCCGTTTTGGGCGCAACAGCCAAGAAACTGGTGGGGTTCGCAAAATTTCCCCTCGTGGTGGAATATTAACAAAATTTCCGATACGAGAGTAAATAAATTTACTGAAATATCGTTATAAAAAAATAGCTTACCAATTTCTGTCATTTTGATTTACAGTTGTGGGGATGAATTTGGCTTCCTTGGGGAGGGGCGTTATGGCGGCAGCGGATCAGGGCGCGGAGATGCGGGCGATACCGGCGGGTTGGGACAAGGCCCATGTCACCCCGGAAAGCTACAAGGCTCGCTATGCGCAATCCCTGTCCGATCCCGACGCCTTCTGGGGGCAAGAGGGGCAGCGGCTCGACTGGATCAAGCCCTATACGAAAGTGAAGAACGCGACGTTCGAGTTCGGCAAGGTTGACATTCGCTGGTTTGAGGATGGCGTGCTGAATGTCTCGGTCAATTGCATCGACCGGCATCTTGCGACGCGCGGCCACCAGACCGCGATCCTGTGGGAACCGGACGACCCGAAGACGCCCGCGCGCCACATCACCTACCGGGAACTGTCGGACAAGGTGAACCGGATGGCCAATGTCCTTCTGAGCCAGGGCGTGATGCGGGGCGACCGTGTGGTCATCTACATGCCGATGATCCCCGAAGCGGCTTATGCGATGCTGGCCTGCACGCGCATCGGGGCGATCCATTCCATCGTATTCGCGGGTTTTTCGCCGGACGCGCTGGCCAATCGCATCAACGACAGTGGTGCGAAGCTGGTGATCACCGCTGACCACGCCCCGCGTGGCGGCAAGCGCACGCCCCTGAAATCCAACACCGATGCGGCGCTTCTGCATTGCTCCGACAAGGTGCGCTGCCTTGTCGTCAAGCATACCGGCGATCAGATTCACTGGACCGAAGGCCGTGATGTTGACGTTCTGGCGCTGATGGAAACCGCCGCGCCCGATTGCCCGCCCCGTCCGATGGGGGCCGAAGATCCGCTCTTCATCCTTTACACATCGGGCTCGACCGGCAAGCCGAAAGGGGTCGTCCATACGACCGGCGGCTATCTCGTCTATGCGGCGATGACCCATGAGTTGACGTTCGACTACAAGGAAGGCGATGTCTTCTGGTGCACGGCGGATGTGGGTTGGGTCACGGGGCACAGCTACATCGTCTATGGCCCGCTGGCGAACGGCGCGACCACGCTGATGTTCGAAGGCGTGCCGACCTGGCCCGATGCGGGCCGCTTCTGGGAAGTGTGTGCCAAGCACAAGGTTACGCAGTTCTATACAGCGCCAACTGCGATCCGCGCCCTGATGGGGCAGGGGCCGGAATGGGTCGAAAAGCACGATCTGTCGTCGCTGCGGCTTCTCGGCACCGTGGGCGAGCCGATCAATCCGGAAGCTTGGGTCTGGTATGACAAGCATGTCGGCAAGGGCCTCTGCCCGATCGTCGATACCTGGTGGCAGACCGAAACCGGCGGCCACATGATCACGCCCTTGCCGGGTGCGACGCCGACGAAACCGGGGTCCGCCACGCTGCCCTTCTTCGGGGTGAAGCCTGCGGTACTGGATGCAACTACTGGCGCCGAGATCAATGGCAACGGGGTCGAGGGCGTTCTGGCCATCGCGGAAAGTTGGCCGGGCCAGATGCGTACCGTCTGGGGCGACCACGAGCGGTTCCAGGAGACCTACTTCCAGCAATACAAGGGATACTACTTCACCGGCGACGGCTGCCGCCGGGATGAGGATGGCTATTACTGGATCACCGGGCGCGTTGATGACGTGATCAACGTCTCGGGCCATCGGATGGGTACGGCGGAAGTCGAAAGCGCCCTTGTCGCCCATGCCGACGTGGCCGAAGCGGCGGTCGTTGGCTATCCGCACGATATCAAGGGGCAGGGCATCTACGCCTATGTGACGCTGATGAACGGGGTCGAAGCGACGGACGATCTGCGCAAGGAACTGGTGAAGTGGGTGCGCACCGAGATCGGCCCAATCGCCAGCCCCGACCTGATCCAGTGGGCACCGGGCCTGCCCAAGACCCGCTCCGGCAAGATCATGCGCCGGATCCTGAGAAAAATCGCCGAGAACGATTTCGGCGCACTGGGCGATACGTCGACCTTGGCCGATCCGTCGGTCGTGGACGATCTGATCGCCAATCGCATGAACCGGGGCTGATGCCCCGGTCCTGAGAGCGGACGTCACGCTGACGCCCGCCAAAAGACCCGGACCAGAAGAACGGACCGGCCAGCCCCGCACGCAAGCGTGCCGGGGACAGGATAGCGCTTTGCCTAGGCGCAAGACGGGCAGGCGCAGACCAGGGGGACGGGGCGTAAAAATCCCGCAACACGGAGGAAAGTGATGACAACGCTAGACCTGGACGCGGACGTCAACCGCGCCCGACCAATGACGCGGGAGGAGAAGAAGGTCATTCTCGCCTCTTCCGCAGGCACCATTTTCGAATGGTATGACTTCTATCTTTACGGCTCGCTCGCAGCGATCATCGGTGCGCAGTTCTTCACCCAGTTCCCGGAAGCCACGCGCAACGTCTTTGCGCTTCTGGCATTCGCGGCAGGCTTCATTGTGCGCCCGTTCGGCGCACTCGTTTTTGGCGCGCTCGGCGACCTGATCGGCCGGAAATACACCTTCCTGATGACGATCATGATCATGGGCCTGTCGACATTCCTCGTCGGCATGCTGCCCGGTTATCAGTCCTGGGGCACGGCGGCACCGATCATCCTGATCGCGCTTCGCATGCTGCAAGGCCTGGCGCTGGGCGGTGAATATGGCGGTGCTGCGGTCTATGTGGCCGAACATGCGCCGATCAACCAGCGCGGCTACTACACCTCCTTCATCCAGACGACGGCGACGCTCGGGCTTCTGCTCTCGCTCATCGTCATCATCTCGGTTCAGGGCTACGTGAACGGCAACTGGCCGGAACAGGGTGTTCTCGATGCGGCTGGCGCGGCGGTGATGAACGCTGACGGCACGCCGAAGATGATCAAGGCCTTTGATGCCTGGGGCTGGCGCATTCCGTTCCTGGGTTCGATCTTCCTGCTGCTGATCTCGCTCTACATCCGCTTGCAGATGAACGAGAGCCCGGCCTTCAAGAAGATGAAGGAAGAGGGTTCCGCTTCGAAGGCACCGCTGCGCGAAGCCTTTGGCCCCGGGCGCAATGCCTTGGTTCTGCTGATCGTCCCCGTCCTGTTTGTCCTGGCAATCATGACCGGCGCCTTGTCGACTTCGGTTGCCAAACTGCTGGGCATCGCTTTCGTGGTCATCGGTCTGCTCTGGGGTGTGAAGAACGCCAAGATCGCGGTCATTGCGCTTCTGGGTCTGACGGCGGGGCAGGCGGTCGTCTGGTATTCGGGCCAGTTCTACGCGCTGTTCTTCATGCAAAACGTGATCAAGGTTGACAGCTTCTCGGCCAACGTCTTTGTCGCCTGGTCGCTGATCCTGGGTACGGGTGGATTCATCTTCTTCGGTAGCCTTTCGGACAAGATCGGTCGCAAGCCCATCATCCTTACGGGTTGCCTGATTGCTGCAATCACCTATTTCCCGGTCTTCAGCCTGTTGACCAAAACCGCGAACCCGGCACTTCACGCGGCTCAACAAACTCAGGTCACGGTGACGGCTGATCCGGCGGACTGTTCGTTCCAGTTCAACCCGACGGGGACGGTCAAGTTCACCAACTCCTGCGATATCGCCAAGGCGCTTCTGTCGAAGACCTCGGTGAACTCCGAAACGGTTGACGCCGCCGCAGGGACGGTTGCGACCATCAAGGTCGGCGAAACTGAAATCGCCTCCTATGACGCATCGGCCAACGCTAAGGCGATCGCGGATACGAAAGCCGCGCTTGAAACCGCCAAGGCCGGTACTGATCAGGCAGCGATCGATGCAGCGCAAAAAGCTGCTGACGAAGCGGCTGGCGTGAAGACGGCCTTCGAAAAGTCTGTCAACGAAGCACTGAAAGCTGCGGGCTATCCGCTCGTCGCGGCCGACAATACCACTGTGGCCAAGGCCAACAACATCCTCGACATCTTCACCGGCCAGAAGATCACGATCATCCTGATCCTGACCTATCTGATCTTGCTGGTGACGATGGTTTACGGCCCGGTCGCGGCCATGCTGGTCGAGCTTTACCCGACCCGTATCCGCTACTCCGGCCTGTCGCTGCCCTACCATATCGGCAACGGCTGGTTCGGTGGCCTTCTGCCTGCAACGGCCTTCGCGATCTCGGCCCAGTCCGGCAACATCTACGCTGGCCTGTGGTATGCGATCGTCATCGCTCTCATGACGGTGGTCGTCGGCGCGATCTTCGTTCCGGGCGGCACCCATAACAAGTCGATCTTCAAGGACGACCCGGACCACAAGGTCCATCACTGACATCAACACATCCGGCGGGTTCGCCCGCCGGGTCCTTCCTGTTGATCAACTCGGGGGTCCGGCCATGGGCCATCAGGACCCCCCTTTTCATCCACAGGACCAGGGTCATGCCAGAGCCGCCCCCGATGCCGCATATTCTGGTGGTCGAAGACGAGGATAACATCGCCCTCGCGCTCGACTGGCTGCTGACGCGCGAAGGCTACCGGCATGCCCGGATTGCCACTGGCGATGCAGCCCTGCCGGCCATTCGCCGAATCCGCCCCGATCTGGTGCTGCTTGACGTGATGTTGCCCGGCGCCTCGGGTTATGACATCTGCCGCGAACTGCGGGCTGATCCGGCTTTGTCAGAGGTCCGCGTCCTGATGATGACGGCGCGCGGATCAGCGCTGGAGCAACGACGCGGGCTGGATCTCGGCGCGGACGGCTTCATCGCCAAACCCTTCGATCCGGCCGAGTTGCGCCGCGAAATCCATCGCCTGCTTGCCGCATGATCGTCGTCGGCTGCATTTTCTGTCCTAAAACATCCCACGGGGGTCCGGGGGTGTGAAACCCCCGGCCTCTCAGCCGAAAGGATCGGCCGGATAGGAGACGCCGGTCAGGTAAAGCCCTTGCGGCGGACAGACCGGCCCGCAGGCTGCGCGGTCGCGTGCCACAAGCGCACGGCGCACGTCGTCGGGCTGCCAGCCCCCCGCGCCCACCCGCTCCAGCGTGCCAACGATGGAGCGGACCTGATTGTGCAGGAAACTGCGCGCCCTCAGGCCGAAACGGTATTCGCAGCCCTCTTGCACGGCCACCTCGTCGATCGTGATCTCATCAAGGGTTTTGACCGGGCTGTCGGACTGGCACTGGACCGACCGGAAGGTGGTGAAATCATGCCGTCCGAGCAAATGCGCGGCACCGGCGCGCATCGCTGCCACATCCAGCCGGTTCAGGACCTGCCAGACCAGACCCCGGTCATGGGTCGCGGGTGCCCGCCGCGCCAGAAGCCGGAACAGATAGCGCCGTTCCACCGCCGAAAAGCGGGCGTGAAAGTCATCAGGCACCGCGGCGGCCTTCAGGATCGCGACCGGCTGGGGCTTCAGGTGCCAGTTCAGCGCTTCTGACAGGCGGAAGGGATCCCAGTCCTTCGCCAGATCGCAATGCGCCACCTGACCCGTCGCATGAACGCCCGCATCCGTCCGCCCTGCCGCCGCGATACCGGGCGCGTCTGGTTCCAGCCTGCGTAGCGCGGCCTCGACCGTTTCTTGCACAGACGCCTGTCCGGACTGGCGTTGCCAGCCCGAAAACGGGCCACCGTCATATTCGATCTTCAGCGCATATCTGGGCATCTGCTTTCCCTAGCCGCGCCGCGCGGGCTTGGCAACGGTCGCCCATGCAGACCAACGGGGGGGAGGGGAGTGGCGGAAAGGTTGGATGACCACCCTTTCCCCCGGACGATCGGCCGCCTATCTTCCCTTTCAACGAAGGGACGTGAGAGTGGCACTCAGTAATCTTGTCGAAGACTTGGGTCGGACCTTTGGTGCGATGGCCGGGGCTGAGCCCGTGGTCCGGCTGGGCGTCACCGGGCTTTCCCGCGCGGGAAAGACGGTCTTCATCACCGCGCTGGTGGCAAACCTGCTGGAGCGCGCCCGGATGACCGGCCTTCGGGCCGAGGCGGCGGGGCGCATCCGCGCCGTCTATCTGCAACCCCAGCCCGACGATACGATCCCGCGTTTTGATTATGAGGCGCATCTGACCGCCCTGACCGGGCCAGGTTCGGGAGCCGCGCCACATTGGCCCGAAAGCACCCGCGCGGTCAGCGAACTGCGCCTGTCGTTCCGGCTAGACCCCGGCTGGCTGCTCGGCACGGTGCGGGACGCGCGTATCTTGCATCTCGATATTGTCGATTATCCCGGCGAATGGCTGCTTGATCTCGGGCTGATGGAGCTGACCTATGAGGAATGGTCGCGCGATACGCTGGCGCGCATCACCCCTAGGACCGAGGCAGAGGAATATCTGCGCCATCTGACCGCGACCGACCCCGCGGCGCGGCTGGACGAAGCGACGGCCACCGCCCTTGCGGCCAGCTTCACCGCCTATCTGGGGGCGGCGCGCCGGGCGGGATATTCCGACTGCACGCCGGGACGGTTCCTTCTGCCCGGCGACCTGGCCGGGTCGCCCGCGCTGACCTTTGCGCCTCTTGTCCTGTCCACGACGCCCGGTCGCGGCAGTCTGGGCCGCGAATTCGCCCGCCGGTACGAGGCCTACAAGGCCAAGGTTATCAAACCTTTCTTCCAGAACCATTTCGCCCGCATCGACCGGCAGATCGTGCTCGTGGATGCGCTGAGCGCGCTGCATTCCGGTCCGCGCGCGGTCGAAGACCTGCGTCAGGCGATGGCTGCGACCCTTTCCGCCTTTCGCCCGGGGCAGACCGGCTGGCTTGCCGGACTGCTGGGGCAGCGGCGGGTCGAACGTATCCTTTTCGCTGCAACGAAAGCCGATCTTCTGCATCACACCCAGCATGGCCGCCTGACCGCCATCCTGGCCGCGCTGATGCGGCAGGCGAAGGAGCGGGCCGATTATGCCGGGGCTGAAACCGCGGCGATGGCCATTGCCGCCTTGCGCACGACGGTCGAGGAAACGGTGCGCCATAACGGCGCTATGCTCGATTGTGTGCGCGGCAAGTTGGAAGATGGTCGGGTGGCGGCCTTTCACGCGGGCGACCTGCCCGACAATCCTGCGGCGATCCTGACGCCGGCGCGGGAAGGCGCGCACCAGTGGCTCGACGGGGATTATGCCGCGATGCGGTTCTTGCCGCTGAGCGAGGGGCTGCGACCGGGGCAGGGTCTGCCCCATATCCGTCTGGACAAGGCGCTCGATTTTCTGATCGGCGATCTATTGTGAGGCAACCATGACATCCCCCAACCCGCCGCAGGGCAATCGTCAGGGGCCGGTCCTGATCGAAATGCAAGATGCGCCGATGCCCACCCCGGCTTTGGCCCCGCATCTGCCAGACGATGCCACGCCGCCCGATGGTCGCGCGATGCAAGCGGTATTGCGTGCGGGCGCGGGCCGTGGATCGCGGCTTGGCCGGTGGTTTCTGGCCTCGGCCCTGTCGCTGGTGGGCTTTCTTGCCACGCTGGCCGCCTGGAACTACGTGAGCGACCTTCTGGCCCGCCATCCGCTATTGGGCTGGACGGCGGCGGTCCTGTTCGGCGCCGTCCTTCTGACCGGGCTCGCGCTCAGCCTGCGCGAAGTCATGGCCTATGTCCGGCTGGCCCGCCTTGACCGGCTGCGGCAACTGGCCGAGGAGGCGCGTCTGAGCGGCGATCTGACCGCAGCGCGCCGGTTTGCGGCGGCGCTTGCGCGCCTTTATCAAGGCCGTGCCGATCTGGCCTGGGCCTCGGGGCGGATGCGCGAACAGGCGGGCGACATCATGGATGGCGAAAGTCTTTTGCATTTCGCCGAAACGGAGTTCCTGAGCCCGCTCGATCAGGCGGCGCGGCGCGAGATCGAGGCTGCGGCACGGCAGGTGGCGACGGTAACGGCGATCGTGCCATTGGCGCTGGCCGATGTTGTGGCGGCGCTTTTCGCCAATCTGCGCATGGTTCGGCGTATCGCCGAACTGTACGGCGGGCGCACCGGCACCTTCGGCAGCCTCAGGCTGATGCGCACGGTGATGGTGCATCTGGTGGCCACGGGCGCGGTAGCGGTCGGCGATGATCTGATCCATTCGGTCGCGGGGGGCGGGCTTCTTTCGAAACTGTCGCGCCGGTTTGGTGAAGGGGTGATCAACGGTGCGCTGACCGCGCGGGTGGGGGTTGCGGCAATGGATGTCTGTCGCCCCATGCCCTTTGTGGCCTTGCCGCGCCCGCGGGTGACCAACCTGATTTCACGCGGGCTTGCGGGGCTTTTCGCCTCGGCTAAGGGCGCATCGGCTGATGCGGCTTCTGAGGGCAAGAATACCTGACTTGGCACCCCCGTCCGCATCCCCTAAGGTCTGCGCAAAACGGGGGTAGGTGCATGGAAGGTCTTGCGATCCTTGCGGCGTTGACGGCGCTGGCACTGCCGGTTGCAGTCATCTGGCTGATGATCGCGGTCAGCGGCCTGCGCACGCGCGTGGCCAAGCTAGAGGCAAAACTCGGTGCGCTGGGCCGCGTGGCGGCAGCGCCGATCTCTGCACCACAGACGAGCGCACCAGAAGCGCCCGTGGCGCCGGTGCCCGAGGCGGTGATTGCCGCTGTTGCGCCCTCGCTCGGCGCAGGACCATGGTCCGCGCCGTCCGATGTCCGCGAAGCTGAACCCCCCGCGCGCGGCGGGGCAGAGGATCGCCCGGTGGTCATCAGCCCGGCGCGCGCTTCGGCTTTGGCAGATTGGTTGAAGACGAACTGGATTTACGCGATTTCTGCCCTGTCCCTGGCCTTCGCCGGGGTGTTCTTCGTTCAATATGGTGTGGAAAAC
>Ga0073904_10002239_pt1 | contig 14620 bp, 14 predicted proteins | sample KloWWTrecipitate_FD_66668 | JGI IMG/M metagenome (GOLD analysis project Ga0073904, IMG submission 66668) | Active sludge microbial communities from Klosterneuburg, Austria, studying microevolution and ecology of nitrifiers - Klosterneuburg... | ecosystem: Engineered > WWTP > Aerobic digester >...
AAACCCAGGCCCATGCGCGACATCGCATACAGGATACGGCGCTGCACCGGCTTCTGGCCGTCACAGACATCGGGCAAGGCCCGGCCCTTGACGACGCTCAGCGCGTATTCCAGGTAGGCGCGCTGCGCGTAGGTGGCCAGGTTCAGTGCGTCATCGCCTTCGGGTTCGGCGCCGGGAACGAGGTCGAGTGTCGATTGGTCGGTCATCGTGAATCAGGTCGTGGCCATGCACGCACCGGGCGCCGAAGCCGCCGGGGCATACAGGGCCAGAGGGGTCAGTTGATGGGGGTCTTCTCGGGCTGCGGCTGCGGCACGGAAGGTATCTGGGACGGCAGGTTGCCACGGTTGAGCGCACCACCGCCGATTGCCGGACGCACCCGCGAATTCGGGTAACGCGGCGTGGCCGCGACCGGTGGCGCCGGGGGCTTGAGGCCCCAATACAGGCCCAGCACGTTCTTGACGTAGTTCTGGGTTTCCTTGTAATTCGGAATCTGGTTGCCGGCCCGCATCACCGCGCCTTCGCCGGCGTTGTAGGCGGCCAGTGCCAGTTCGATCTGGCCCGGAAACATGTTGATCAGGTCGCGCAGGTAGCGCGTGCCGGCCCGGATGTTGACTTTGGGATCGGTCAGCTTGCGCTCGAGCGCGCCATGGCGGTCGGTGTCGACGCCATAACGGCGCGCCGTGTCAGGCATCAGCTGCATCAGCCCGATCGCGCCCTTGGGCGACACAGCGCTGGCATTGAAGCCCGATTCGGTGGCGATCAGCGCCTGCAGCAGTTCGTAGTCGATGTCGTGGGCGCTTGACGCGTCGCGCAGGATCTGGCGTACCGACGTGAACGAGGGGGATGCGTCGAACAGCGCCAACAAACGGGTTGGTGGCAAAGGCGTTGCCAGCGCACTGGCGGCCGGCACTGCAACAGGCTCGGATGGCGGCGGATCGCGCCGGGTGTCGAACGATTCGGCGCTGCGAAAGAAAAGCTCGTAGCGCTCGTCCAGTTGCTCCGTCGCAAAATGCGACTCGCCCCTGGCATCGACATAGGCCCACACGTCTGCCGCTGCCGGAACGCTCCAGCCGGCTGCCAGCGCCGCAACCGCCAGCGGCAGCACCAGTGGGCGCAGCAGAACAGGACCTGACAGGAGCAGCGGCAGCAAGCGCATCAGACGTCGACCTCCACGCTGTCGCCGTGCAGTTCCATCAGTTCGCGCCGCGCGGCCGCCTCGCCCTTGCCCATGAGCTTGGTGATCAGGCTCTCGGTCTGGGCGAAATCGATCGCACCCAGGCGCACCGGCAGCAGGCGTCGGGTATCGGGGTTGAGTGTGGTGTCCCACAGTTGCTCGGCGTTCATTTCTCCCAGTCCCTTGAATCGGCTGATGCTCCAGGCGTTTTCGCGCACACCGTCCTTGCGCAGCTTGTCCAGGATCGCGGTCAGTTCGCCTTCGTCGAGTGCGTAACTCTTGGACGCCGGCTTCTTGCCTCGGGCCGGCGCGTCGACGCGGTACAACGGAGGCCTTGCCACGAAAACATTTCCATTGTCAACCAGTTTCGGGAAATGGCGAAAGAACAATGTCAGCAAAAGCACCTGAATATGCGAGCCATCGACGTCGGCATCGCTCAGGATGCAGACCTTGCCGTAACGCAGGCCTGACATGTCGGGGTTGTCGTTCGGCCCATGCGGGTCGACGCCGATGGCCACCGCGATGTCGTGGATCTCGGTGTTGGCAAACAGCCGGTCGCGCTCGACCTCCCAGGTATTGAGCACCTTGCCGCGCAGCGGCAGAACCGCCTGGCATTCCTTGTCGCGACCCATCTTGGCGCTGCCGCCAGCCGAATCGCCCTCAACCAGAAACACTTCGTTGTGCGCCAGATCGCGGCTTTCGCAATCGGTGAGTTTTCCGGGCAACACGGCCACGCCCGAACCCTTGCGTTTCTCGACCTTCTGGCCGGCTTTCTGGCGCACCTGGGCCGCCTTGATCGCCAGCTCGGCCAGCTTCTTGCCGTATTCCACATGCTGGTTCAGCCACAGCTCCAGCGCCGGGCGTACATATCCCGATACCAGGCGCACTGCATCACGCGAGTTGAGCCGCTCCTTGATCTGACCCTGGAACTGCGGATCGAGCACCTTGGCCGACAACACATAACTGGCGCGGGCGAACACGTCCTCGGGCAACAGCTTCACGCCCTTGGGCAACAAGGCATGCAGTTCGATGAAACTCTTGACCGCGTTGAACAGGCCGTCGCGCAGACCGCTGTCGTGGGTGCCGCCGGCGCTGGTGGGAATCAGGTTGACGTAACTCTCGCGCAGCGGATTGCCGTCTTCGGTGAACGCCACGCACCACTGCGCGCCCTCGCCTTCGGCAAAACTCTCGTGGCCGGAATCGGCATACGACTCGCCCTCGAACAGGGGAATCACCGGCTCGCCGCTCAGGGCCTGGGTCAGGTAGTCGCGCAGGCCAGCCTTGTACAGCCAGGTCTGGGTTTCCTTGGTCTTTTCATTGGCCAGGCTGACGGTGACGCCGGGCATCAGCACCGCCTTGCTGCGCAGCAGGTGCAGCAACTCGGGCATCGGAATCGCGGCGGTCTCGAAATATTTCGGATCGGGCCAGACCCGCACCGAGGTGCCGCTCCTGCGCTCGCCATCACCGGCCGGCCGGATCTGCAGCGGCTCGATCACGTCGCCACCAGCGAACACCATGTACGCCACCTTGCCGTCGCGTTGCGAGGTGACCTCCAGCCGCTTGGCCAGCGCATTGGTGACGCTGACTCCGACACCGTGCAGTCCACCCGAAAAACTATACGCACCGCCCTTGCCCTTGTCGAACTTGCCACCGGCATGCAGCCGGGTGAACACCAGCTCGACCACCGGCGCGTTTTCTTGCGGATGCATGCCGTACGGAATGCCCCGGCCATCGTCCTCGATCGACACCGAGGCGTCGGCATGCAGGGTCACGCGGATTTTCTTGCCGTGCCCGGCCAGGGCCTCGTCGGCAGAGTTGTCCAGCACCTCCTGCAGCACATGCAGCGGGTTGTCGGTGCGGGTATACATGCCCGGCCGCTGCCGCACCGGCTCCAGGCCCTTGAGGACACGGATCGAACTCTCGGAATATTCGCCGCCTGAGCGGCTGTTGGGGGTGCTTGCCATGGCCGGCATTGTAGTCCGGCATTGGCGGATTCACTGGATACAAACACAGGCCCCTTCCTGCGCCGCCGTCAGGGACGATGCAGAATCGCTACATTTGCCGATTACCGATGGAGTCTGGACCGCCCGCCCCCCGTATGCAGAACAAATCGCTTTCCATGACCCAGGTGCTGCTGTGCGGCGCCGCCATAGTCACCATGTCCATGGGTATCCGGCACGGCTTTGGCCTCTGGCTGCAACCCGTGACCCAGACCATGGACTGGACACGCCAGAGTTTCTCGCTCGCCATCGCCATCCAGAACATCTCGTGGGGTCTGGCCGGGGTATTTGCCGGCATGGTCGCCGACAAGTTCGGCGCATTCCGGGTTTTGATCGTCGGAGCCATCGCCTATGCGCTGGGACTGGTCGGCATGGCCCATGCAAGCACACCACTGCTGTTTGCCGGCAGCGCCGGCGTGTTGATCGGGGTGGCGCAGGCCGGTACCACCTATGCCGTGGTGTATGGCGTGATCGGACGCAATGTCTCGCCCGAGCGGCGTTCCTGGGCCATGGGCATCACGGCAGCGGCCGGATCCTTCGGCCAGTTCCTGATGGTGCCCACCGAAGGCTGGCTGATCGCCCAGATGGGCTGGCAGACCGCACTGGTGCTGCTTGGCATGATGGTGCTGGTCATCATTCCGCTGGCCTGGGGCCTGCGCGAACCTGGCCTGGCCGCCAGCCGCCTGATCGCGCGCGAGCAGACCATCGCCCAGGCCGTGCGCGAGGCGTTCCGCCACCCCAGTTTCCAGATGCTGACGGCGGGTTATTTCGTCTGTGGCTTTCAGGTGGTGTTCATCGGCGTGCACATGCCCAGTTACCTCAAAGACCACGGCCTGCCACCCCATGTGGCCAGTTACGCACTGGCCTTGATCGGCCTGTTCAACGTCATCGGGACGTATGCCGCCGGGGCGCTGGGCCAGCACATGCGCAAGGCGCGTATCCTGGTTTTCATCTACCTGGCGCGCGCGGTGACAATCGGCATATTTCTGCTGGCGCCGCTCACGCCCGCCAGTGTCTACGTCTTCTCGGCCGTGATGGGCATGTTGTGGCTGTCCACCGTGCCGGCCACCAATGCCGCGGTGGCACAGATATTCGGCGTGGCCCACCTTTCCATGCTCAGCGGCTTCGTGTTCCTGAGCCACCAGGTCGGCTCGTTCCTGGGCGTGTGGCTCGGGGGCGTGTTGTATGACCGCAACGGCAATTACGACACCGCCTGGCTGATCGCGATCGCGCTGGGCATATTTGCCGCGCTGATCAACCTGCCGGTCAAGGAAGACGCGATCCGGCGTGGCACCCTGCCCGGCGCGGGCACATTGAACCAGGCATGATGTCGATGCGCCGCAAGCTGCAGCCCCGCCTGCTCGGTTACGCGGTCGCGCTGGCCTTGTTGCTGCTGGTGTTTTCGCTGTACCTGCAGCCGGAATTCATGGTCACGCTGGCGCAGCAGGTCTGGGCCTGTTTCTGACTCTTGAACCCGTGATTGCGGCAACCCATGACAACACCTGACTCTCATGGCGGCTTGGCCGCCTCGCCGTGGATACAACGCTGGTCGCATCTGGTGCCCGAACAAGGGATCGTGCTGGACCTGGCCTGCGGCCGGGGCCGCCACGTGCGCTGGTTTGCCGGTCGCGGCCATGCAGTTGTCGGCGTCGACAACGCACCCGACGCCTTGCGATCGCTGGACGATCTGGTCCAGGGCGGACAGGTCCGCACGGTGCTGGCCGATCTCGAGAACGGTCCCTGGCCCTTGACGGCGCTAGGCGCGCCGCGCCAGTTCGCCGGCGTGATCGTTACCAACTACCTGTGGCGCGCCTTGCTGCCGACCATCGTGGCGAGCCTGGCGCCCGGCGGTGTATTGCTCTACGAGACCTTTGCCCACGGCAACGCGTCGGTCGGCAAACCCGCGCGTGCGGACTTCCTGCTGCAACCCGGCGAGCTTGTGCATGTCTGCCGGGATCTGCGCATCGTCGCTTTCGAGGACGGGTTCTGCGACCAGCCCGATCGCTTTGTGCAACGCATCGCCGCCGTGCGCCAGCCGGTCGGCGCGTCCGGCGGCGTTGCCCCGGACGCCGCCGTGCCGCGCTACCACCTGTAACTGTTGTCTGGTAGTGACTGGGTAGAATGCGGGTTTCCCGTTTCAACCCGTGGACATGACACCTATTACTGGCAGCATTGTGGCGCTCGTCACCCCGATGCAAGACAACGGCAGCGTGGACTATCCCAATCTGCGCAAGCTCATCGACTGGCATATCGACCAGGGGACCGACTGCATCTGCGTGGTTGGCACGACCGGTGAATCACCGACCGTCAGCGTCGAGGAGCACTGCGAAATCATCCGGGTGGCGGTCGAGCAGGCCAAGGGCCGCGTGCCGATCATGGCCGGATGCGGCGCCAACTCCACGGCCGAAGCGATAGAGCTGACCCGGTTTGCGCACGAAGTCGGCGCCGATTGCCACCTGCAGGTGGTGCCCTATTACAACAAGCCGTCGCAGCAAGGCCTGTACCAGCATTTCAAGGCGATTGCCGAAGCGGTCGACCTGCCGATGGTGCTGTACAACGTCCCTGGGCGCAGCGTGGCCGACCTTGCGCACGAAACCGTGCTCAAGCTGGCCCAGGTGCCAGGCATCATTGGCATCAAGGAAGCCACTGGCAACCTGGAGCGTGGCCAATGGCTGATTCGCGACCTGCCCGGTGAGTTTGCGGTGTATTCGGGTGACGACCCGACTGCGGTGGCCCTGATGTTGTGTGGCGGCAAGGGCAATGTCAGCGTGACCGCCAATATTGCACCGCGCCTGATGCACCAATTGTGTGTCGCCGCCATTGCCGGCGACGGTCGGCGTGCGATGGAAATCCAGCGCCAGCTGATGCCGGTGCACAAGCATCTGTTTGTGCAGGCCAATCCGATCCCGCTGAAATGGGCCATGCAGCGCATGGGCCTTTGCGGTGCCACGATGCGGCTGCCGATGACACCGCTGGAGCCGGAATATACCGCTGGTGTCGAAGGCGCACTCAAATCCGCCGGCCTGATCTGACGACAAACTCCTCATCCTGAAGGAAACATTGGTGATTGCAACTACACGACTGGCCTTGTTGGGCCTGAGTCTGGCACTGGGCGGCTGCTCGGTGCTGGAAGGCGACAAGGTCGACTACAAAAGCGCAGCATCTGCGCCGTCGCTGGCGGTTCCGCCAGACCTGACACAACTCTCGCGCGACAACCGATATGCGATTCCCGGTGGGCCGGTCACCGCATCGAGTTACCAGATCGGGCAGGCGACCACATCGGTGCCGGTGGCTGCGAAGTCGATCGGCGACGTGCGCATCGAACGTTCGGGCAACCAGCGCTGGCTGGTGGTCAAGCGCAACCCCGAAGAACTGTGGGATCCGATCAAGGACTTCTGGCAGGAGTACGGCTTTCTGCTGTCGCTGGACCAGAAGAACCTGGGCATCATGGAAACCGACTGGGCAGAAAACCGCGCCAAGATTCCACAGGACCTGATCCGCCAGTCCCTGGGCAAGTTGCTCGACTCTCTGTATTCCACCGCCGAGCGCGACCGCTTCCGGACCCGGCTCGAGCGCAATGCGGCCGGTGAAACCGAGATTTTCATCAGCCACCGCGGCATGATCGAGGTATACCCATCGGGTAACGCGATAGCAGGTCAGAACGATGCCGGCACGATCTGGCAGCCCCGTCCGGCGGATCCGGAACTCGAAGCCGAATTCCTGCGGCGCCTGATGATCAAGCTCGGCGTGAGCCAGGAACAGGCCAAGGCAGTGGTCGCGGCCACCGGCGAGCGCAAGTCGGGTTCGCGGGTGGCGCAGGTCAACGGGCAGCCGGTGGTGGTGGTGGACGACGGCATCGACCGCGCCTGGCGCCGGGTCGGCCTGTCGCTCGACCGTACCGGCTTCACCGTCGAGGACCGCGACCGCAGCAAGGGCATCTACTTTGTACGTTATGTCGAGCCCAATCCGGACAAGGCCGAACCCGGCTTCCTCAGCAAGCTGTTCGGCGCTTCGGCCAAGGTCAACAAGCCGATCAAATACCAGATTGCGGTGCGCAGCCAGGGCGAGTCGAGCGTGGTGTCGGTGCTCAATGCCACTGGCGGTGCGGAAACGTCGGCCAATGCCCAGAGCATCGTGAAGGTCCTCGCCGACGACCTCAAGTAAGCGGCCAGGCCGTGTTGCGTTTCAGGAACCTGGGCAGCGGCAGTTCCGGCAATGCAACCATCGTCGAGGCGCGCAGCGGCAGCCGCGTGAACCGCCTGCTGGTCGATTGCGGGCTGGGCATCCGCCAGCTCGACCAGCGGCTGCAACGCGCTGGCCTCTCGGCCGATGACATCGACGCGATCTTCGTCACCCATGAACACAGCGACCATATCGGTTGCGCGCGCCAGGTTGCGATGCGCCACCAGATACCGGTCTGGATGAGCCATGGCACCCACGCCGGCGTCGGCAGCCCGGATTTTGATGGTCTGCTGCAACTGGCACGCGACGGCGTGGCGATCGAACTGGGCGAACTGCACTTGACGCCGTTCACGGTGCCGCACGATGCACGCGAACCGCTGCAATTGCGCTGCAGCGACGGCGCCAGCAGTCTGGGCATCCTGACCGACCTTGGACACGCCACCGAGCACGTGCTGGCGCAACTGGCTGCCTGCCAGGCCTTGCTGCTCGAATGCAACCATGACGCCGATCTGCTGGCCGGTGGCGCTTACCCGGCCTTTCTCAAAAAGCGGGTCGGCGGCAAGATGGGCCACCTGTCCAACGCCCGGGCCGGCGAGATTGCCCGTGCGCTCAGACATCCGGGTCTGGCCACGGTGGTGGCCGCGCACCTGAGCCAGCACAATAACCGGCCGGAACTGGCGCGCGCCGCACTGGCCCGGGCGCTGGACTGCGCGGCGGCCGATATCGCCGTGGCGGACCAGGTCCACGGCAGCGACTGGTTCACGGTCGGTTAGCCGCGCCAAACCGACCCAAGCTCAAAACCCGCGCACATGCGCCAATCCGGGCGGCAATAACCGCCCTCCAACGAGATCCCCATGCCACTACCTTCTGCCCCCACCAATCGCCTCAACAATGAGGTCAACCGCGCGTCCGACCGCAAGGCCGACAACGAACTGCTGTTCAAGGGCGTACTGTGCGCGCTGATCGGCCTGTGCGTGCTGATCGCGCCCCGCTTCCTGAATACGCCCGACCTGGCCAACACCATCGCCCAGGCCGCACCGGCCGGCTGGTTTGCGCTGGCACTCGGCCTTGCCTTCATCGGGTTGTTCGCGCGCAGGCGCTGGATGGCGCCGACCAAGGGCTGATGCAAACCCAAGGGTTGGTTCCATTTCGCGTGTACTGACCCGCGCAACGGCATGAAAGCTGTGTTCATCCAGGCCGGCAACCGAAAAAAAAAGCCACCCGAGGGTGGCTTTTCCGATACTGCGCGAAGCAGCGTCAATTCAAGGCTTCTTGATGGCGGCAGCAGCAGCGTTAGTCGCTGCGGATGCAGCATCGGCGGCCTTGTTGGCGGCTTCAGAGGCTGCCGTAGCAACACCGGCGGCAGCGCCAGCGGCAGCAGATGCAGCGTCGGTCGCGGCTGTTGCGGCAGTTGCAGCGGCGCTGGAAGCAGCTTCCTTGACGGCTTCAACAGCAGGTGCAGGCGTGGCTGCTGGAGCTGGCATTTCCTCTTTCTTGCCACAAGCGGCGAGGGCGGCGGCAGCAATGACGGCGGCCAAAATGTAAGACTTATTCATGATTCGATCGATCTGGAAACAGTGGATGGAACGCCAGCGAGAGAAAACCGCACCGACGCAGGCAACCGCAGGATTTCGCGCAATCGCCCGGGCAGGATTGTACGGAGAATCGGCAGGTTTTTTCGGGTAAACCCTAGGTCGATGCAAATAAATTACAAACCCAGCGTCGTGGCCGGAAAACCCGGGCTGCTGACCTGCAGCAACTCCTGCAGCATTTCACGCAGCTCGACGATGCGTTCGGGCTCGGCGCCGGCGATGCCACTGCAACGCACCGGATCCAGTCTTTGCAATGCCCAGCCCGGACTCCACAACACGCTCGGGAAGTTGGCCGCATCGATCTGGCGGCAGATACGGCTGTCCACGATATGGCCCCAGGTCCGGCGCCAGTTCACAAAACGCGGATGCTGGCGCACGATGCCGTCGTATTGCGCCGCCACGACGGTGAAGCTGCGCCCGCTGCGCGCCCAGGCATGGAGGCTGTCGATGACCACTTTTTCGTTGAGCGGCCAGTCCTCGAATCCGCCGTCACACAGCATCAGCTGGTTCCAGCCCTGTTGGGCAGCGGCGGACAGGCTGTCGCGGATCAGCTGCGCGAACGCAATGCGCCCGGTAAAACGCCCTGGCGCTGGCGCTGCGGGAGAAACAGGCTCATTCGCCATGGAGCCACCCCGCCGCCAGCCAGCTCTGAAGCAAGTCCTTCGCCTGGCTGCTGACCGACGCGCACATGCGCGCGTCGAGTCTGCGCGTATCGGCCAGTACCTGCATCAGGCGCGCGTCACGCCCACCCGCGCGGAAACCCTCGCCATTGATGAACACGTGGTGTTGGTCGTACATCATCCGGGTCCTGCGATCGAGCCGTACTGCACCACCGGCGGTGGCGCCAGACGTTTCGGTGAACCATACCAGAGGCTTGGGTTCGGTCAAGTGCTCGCCCAGGTTGCGCGCGAGCACCATCGGGTCGCGCAAAGCCTGCTCCAGCGCCTGGCGGGCGAACTCCAGCATCGCCGGCGGAATGGCGCCGGGTGTGGCCACCGCATCCTGACCGGCATCCCGGTAGATTTGCGCTGACACCATGTCCGGCGCGTCCTGTGCCAGGCGCTGCAGCATCTCGGCCGCCACTTCGCCGCGACCGGGCGCACGAAACCCGATCGAATATGTCATGCATTCGTCCAGTGCCACGCCGTCATGCGCGTATCCCGGCGGCAGATACAACATGTCTCCCGGCGAAAGCACGAACTCCTGCTCCGCCACGAAGTTCTGCAAGATCTTGAGCGGCTGGCCCTGTTGCAGGGTCTGGTCTTTCTGACGCCCGATACGCCAACGTCTCTGCCCGTGGGCCTGCAGCAGGAACACGTCGTAGCTGTCGAAATGCGGTCCCACGCCGCCGCCTTCGGTGGCGTAGCTGACCATCACGTCGTCGAGCCGGGCATCGGGCACAAAGCGGAACCGGTTCAGCAGTTCGTGCACGGCCTGGTCATGCAGGTCGACGCCCTGCACCAGCAAGGTCCAGTCGGGTCGCTTGAGCGGCGGCAACGCGCGCCGGGCAAACGGGCCGTGGCGCAGTTGCCATCCTTTGGTCGCACTGGCGCCGATGATCAGGCGCGACTCGACCGCTTCGCTCTGCGCCAGCGCGAACAAGGCGGCACGGTCCAGTGGCGGTGCAAATCCGGCAATCGCCTGGCGGATCAGCAAGGGCTTGCGCTGCCAGTGGCGCTGCATGAAACGTTGGGCGCTCATGCCGCCGAGCAGCGCAAGGGGTTGGTGGATATCCATGAATGAGGACCTGTCAGAGTGGTGAACGGGGTGGGCACGGCGGCGCCGAACTGCGACAATTCTCCTATGGAAATTTCACAACAATGCGTGGTCGCGCTGACCTGGACCCTCAAGGACACCCTGGGCGAAGAACTTGACGTGCTCGACGAGCCGGTCGAGTTCCTGATCGGGGGAAACGATCTGTTCAAGAAAATCGAAGATGCACTGCAAGGCCATGCAGCCGGCGCCAAGGTGCAGTTGCAGCTCGAGCCAGAAGAGGCTTTTGGCGATTTCAACGACCAGCTGGTGTTCCTCGAGTCTCGCGAGCGGTTTCCGGCCCAGCTCGAAGAAGGCATGACCTTCGAAGGCCATGCGCTGCCAGAGGGCTGCAATCCCGCCGCGCCCAAGAACGTGCTGTACACCGTCACCGACCTGTATCCCGACCATGTGGTGCTCGACGGCAACCATCCGCTATCGGGCATTGCGCTGCGCCTGGCACTCAAGGTGGAGTCGGTGCGCGAGGCCACCGAAGAAGAGATCGGCCGCGGCAGCGCCGGCACCGGATTCTTCAAGCTGCAGGTCCAGACCCCAGGCACCTGAGCGAACATGCCGGCTTGACAGTGCAACCCTCAGGTTGCGCAGCTTGCGCCCATCAGGCCGATCCGGTCGAGCCGTAGCCGCCCTCGCCGCGCACGCTGGCCGCAAACTCCGACACCAGGTTGAAGGTCGCCTGCAACACCGGCACCACCACCAACTGGGCGATACGCTCCATCGGCTCGATGGTGTAGGCCGTCGGGCTGCGGTTCCAGGCACTGACCATCAGCTGACCCTGGTAATCGCTGTCGATCAGCCCTACCAGGTTGCCAAGCACGATGCCGTGCTTGTGGCCCAGGCCCGATCGCGGCAGGATCAATGCGGCATAACCCGGGTCGGCCAGGTGGATCGCAAAGCCGGTCGGCACCAGCTTCCAGGCATTGGGCTCCAGCGTGAGTGGTGCGTCCAGGCAGGCGCGCAGATCCAGGCCGGCACTGCCGGGCGTGGCGTAGGCCGGCAGCTGGTCGGCCAGGCGGGGATCGAGAACCTTGACGTCGATGTGCATGGAAGCTTGGGGTGTGCGAAATGAAGGGAAATGGCGCGAGGTCGCGCCTCAACGCAGGGACGCCGGCAACAAGCCGGCACAGGTCTCGATCAGCGCCCGGGCCAGCGTCAGCTTGGGCGCGCGGGCCAGTTCCTGCACGCCATCGGCGCTTACCAGCAGCAGTGCATTGTCGTCCTGGCCGAAAGTCGCCGGGCCGATATTGCCCACCAGCAGCGGAACGCCCTTGCGCTTGCGCTTGGCCTGTGCGTTGGCCAGCAGGTCCTGGCTTTCGGCGGCGAAACCGACACACACCAGCGCGCCCTGCTGCGCCCGCGGCAAACCGGCCACCGTGGCCAGAATGTCGGGGTTCTCGCTGAACTGCAACTGGGGCGTCTGGCCAGAGCCGTCCTTCTTGATCTTGTGTTCGGCCGCGGCACGCGGTCGCCAGTCGGCCACCGCAGCCGTGGCAACGAACAGATCAGCCACACCCGCCTGCGCCAGCGTCGCATCGAACATCTGCTGCGCCGAGCGCACGTCGATGCGCACGACGCCGCGCGGCGTCGGCAGGCTGACCGGTCCGGCCACCAGGGTGACCCGGGCTCCGGCCTCGCGCGCCGCCCGCGCCACGGCAAAACCCATCTTGCCGCTGGAGAGGTTGGTGATGCCACGCACCGGGTCGATCGCCTCGTAGGTCGGGCCGGCGGTGACCAGCACCTGGCGACCGGCCAGTGGTTTGGGCTGGAAAAACGCGATCAGGTCCTCCACCAGCTCGGCGGGCTCGAGCATGCGGCCGTCGCCGGTCTCGCCGCAGGCCTGATCGCCGGTACCCACGCCCAGGATGGTGGCACCGTCCTGCTGCAGCTGCGCCATGTTGCGCTGCGTGGCAGGATGCGCCCACATCTCGCGGTTCATCGCGGGCGCCAGCAGCAGCGGCACCGCGGCCATCGGGCGGGCCAGACACATCAGGCAAAGCAGGTCATCGGCATGCCCGTGCACCAGGCGGGCCATGAAATCTGCGCTGCATGGCGCGATCAGGATCGCGTCGGCCTCGCGACCGAGGTTGATGTGTGGCATGTTGTTGGCTTCGCGCGCATCCCATTGCGAGCCATAGACCGGCCGGTTGCTCAGCGCCTGCATCGTCACCGGGGTGATGAACTGCTCGGCGGCGCTGGTCATCACCACCTGCACCGTCGCACCCTGCTTGACCAGCAACCGGCACAATTCGGCCGCCTTGTAGCAGGCGATGCCGCCCGTCAGCCCCAATACCAGATGTTTGCCTGTCAAGTCCATGAAGATTTGCTGCCCAAGACGATGGAGGCAATGTAGCAGACGCCTATAATTCTGCTTTACCACCCTGACGAACCCCCCGGTTCGCCCCTGACATGACCAAATTTGTCTTCGTCACCGGCGGTGTCGTGTCCTCCCTTGGCAAGGGAATCGCCTCAGCCTCCCTCGCAGCGATCCTGGAGTCGCGAGGCCTCAAAGTCACTCTGATCAAGCTCGACCCGTATCTGAACGTGGATCCGGGCACGATGTCGCCGTTTCAGCATGGCGAAGTATTCGTGACCGACGATGGCGCCGAGACCGACCTCGATCTGGGCCACTACGAGCGTTTCGTCGAAACGCGCATGCGGCGCAGCAACAACTTCACCACCGGCCAGATCTACAAGAGCGTGCTCGAAAAAGAGCGCCGCGGCCTGTATCTGGGCAAGACGGTGCAGGTGATTCCGCATGTCACCAACGAAATCCAGGACTTCATCAAGCGCGGCGCCCGATTCGGCGAACCCGATGCTGTGGATGTGGCCATCGTCGAGATCGGCGGCACCGTGGGCGACATCGAATCGCTGCCCTTCCTGGAGGCCGTGCGCCAGCTGAGCCTGAAACTGGGCGCGAACAACACCGCGTTCGTGCACCTGACCTATGTTCCCTGGATCGCTGCTGCCGGCGAACTCAAGACCAAACCGACCCAGCACACGGCCAAGCAGTTGCGCGAGATCGGGATCCAGGCCGATGCGCTCGTGTGCCGCGCCGACCGGCCGATTCCGCCAGAGGAACGCGAGAAGATCTCGCTGTTCTCCAACGTGCCATCGTGGGGCGTGATCTCGATGTGGGACGTGGACACGATCTACAAGGTGCCGCGCATGCTGCACCAGCAGGGGCTCGACGGCCTGATCTGCGACAAGCTGCGCCTGAACACGCCACCGGCCAACCTCAAGCGCTGGGACGACCTGGTCTACGAAACCGAACACCCCAAGACCGAAGTCCATATCGCCATGGTCGGCAAATATGTCGACCTCAGCGACAGCTACAAGTCGCTCAACGAAGCGCTGCGCCATGCCGGCATGAAGAACCATTCGCGGGTCAAGATCGAATACATCGATTCCGAGACCATCGGCCCCGACACCGTCAAGCAGCTTGCCCGTTTTGACGGCATCCTGGTGCCAGGGGGCTTCGGCAAGCGCGGCATCGAAGGCAAGATCGCAACAGCCCGTTATGCCCGCGAGAACAAGCTGCCCTACCTTGGCATCTGCCTTGGCATGCAGGTGGCGACGATCGAATATGCGCGAGATGTCGCCGGCCTGGTCGATGCCAACAGTACCGAATTCGAGCCCGGCACGCCGCACCCGGTCATCGCGTTGATCACCGAATGGAAAGATGCCGACGGCACGATCAAGAACCGCGACGAAAACTCCGATCTCGGCGGCACGATGCGCCTGGGCGCGCAGACCTCCGACGTGGAGCCCGGCACGCTGGCGCACGACATCTACGGCGACGTCGTCACCGAACGCCATCGCCACCGCTACGAAGCCAACGTGCATTACCTGGACACGCTGCGCAAGGCCGGCCTGGTCATTTCTGCCAAGACCCAGCGCGAGCA
>Ga0073904_10002242_pt1 | contig 14616 bp, 11 predicted proteins | sample KloWWTrecipitate_FD_66668 | JGI IMG/M metagenome (GOLD analysis project Ga0073904, IMG submission 66668) | Active sludge microbial communities from Klosterneuburg, Austria, studying microevolution and ecology of nitrifiers - Klosterneuburg... | ecosystem: Engineered > WWTP > Aerobic digester >...
ACCTGACCCATCTGCCGGTGTTCTATGCCCATTCCGATTTTGGCGGCAAAGCCCCCAATCCCGGCCAACGGCGTTTCCTCCACGATCTCGACGCCTTCGCGCGACTGATGGAGGGCGCACGCGCCGCGATGACCCGCCCGCTCGACCGGCTGGGGATCGCGCCCCACAGTCTCAGGGCGGTGACGGAGGGAGAACTGCACGCGCTCGTTGCCGCCTATGGCGATGGCCCGATCCATATCCACATCGCCGAACAAACGCGCGAGGTCGAGGATTGCATTGTCGCGTCCGGGCAGCGCCCGGTAGAACGGCTGATGGCGCACTTCCCGGTTGACCGGCACTGGTGTCTGATCCACGCGACCCACCTGACCGACACTGAGACAAAGGCCATCGCCGCCAGCGGCGCGGTGGTTGGCCTTTGCCCGCTGACCGAGGCCAACTTGGGCGATGGCTTGTTCCCCGCCGAACAGTTCCTGTCGCTGGGCGGCCGGATCGGGGTGGGCAGCGACAGTAATGTCGAGATTTCGGTGCGCGAAGAACTCAAGCTGCTTGAATATGGTCAAAGACTGTTTCACCGGCAGCGCAATGTGCTGTCGATGGGCGAAGGGTCGACCGGGCGGGCGCTTCTTTCCGCCGCGCTGGCCGGGGGCGCGCAGGCGCTTGCGGCGCCAGCGCCCGAACTTGCGGTTGGCGCCCCCGCCGATCTGGTGGCGCTGCAGGACCGGCTTGGCCTGCCGGGTGGGGCAGACCGAACACTCGACCGCTGGGTTTTCGGAACCGATGTTGCTGTCGCCGATGTCTGGGCGGCTGGCCGCCATCTTGTGCATGAAGGCACCCATCTTGGCCGGGCGGCGATCACCGGGCGTTTTGCGCGGGCCGTGGGCGCGGCTTTGTCGCGGACCTGATGAACGCCTTCTTTGCCGCGTTGCTCTGTCGCGGGATCAGGCCCCGGAGGTCTGCGATGTCACGCTCGAGGTGGAGGAACTAAAGGCGGTCTTTCGATCACGTGATGGGGTCTGAACGGCGGGGCGCAATATCCCCGACGCCTCAGGCAGCCATTGGCGGGCGATCGAAAAGCACATGATCAAAAACCGTCATACAGACGCTATGCACTTATCTGCTGCCTGACCGGCTACAAAATCTGCAATCATTTTTCGAACGGTTTTAGGCGGCGGCACGGCTCTTGTTTCGGCGCGAACTTCTGCCGAACAGGGCGAACAATGCACCCACGCTAATGATGGCCATGCCGCCCGTAGCCGGTAGAGGAAGTTCGTAGGATGAGTAGGTTCCGCTGGTCAGAGAGATAGATGAGGGTATGAATTGGCCAGTTGGCGGCCAAAACGCATACAGGACGCAATCGCCACTGCAAGTCCAGATGTGGTTTGGACCAAAGGTCAGATTGGCCATTCCATTTGGCGCATCGAATGACAGGCTACCACTGAGGATATAGTCGGCGGCGGTCACTTTTGTCGGTGAAAGAGTCCCGCTCCACCAATAGGTCGTCGAACTCCAGGTGCCGTGGATCACGGGGTTCGGGAAAAACCACTGGTTACGCAAAAGCACAGCGGATGAAGGCGCGCCCGCATCGAAGTTGCTGAAAATGTATGTCACCGGAATAACCGGCTGGCCTGGCAGATCCAGAGTGATGTTCAGATAACGCGTGAGCTGGTTGATCGTATTGGCTTCCGCAGTTTCAGACACCGCACACAGAGTCAGAGCGAAAGCCAGTAACCTCTTCATAAACATAACAACACCTCCACAAACTTCGTAATTCGTATCATGGTGCTGTGATTTAGGATACCAATTTCCAAATCGTTCGATGCAAGGAAGCGAAAGCCCAGGCAGCGCATATCGTGGTGGTTGGGCGGACGGCGCGGCTACCGCCGCCTCTGCACCGCCATCCCGCCCAATATCAGCGCCACACCCAGCGCCTTGACCCAGAGTCCCTCGACTCGGCCCATAGCCATATCCAGCGCGACACCTGAAATCATCTGCCCGGCGATCACCAGCATCGCCGTTGCCGCGGCCCCGATCCGGGCGATCAGCCAACTGCCCGCCGCCACAAAGAGGACCCCGATGGTGCCGCCCGCCCAGGCGGTCGGCGGCGCGTCAGGCCAGTGGTCCGGCATCAGCCCCCGCCACAATAGCGCAAGTGCCGACAGAAATAGGAATCCGATCAGATGGTTCCAGAACGAGGCACTGAGCGCGGAAGTCGCAAGCGCCAGACGCCCGTTCACCGACCGGCTGACTCCAACCAGAACCCCACCCAATGTTGCAAAAATGGCCGATCCCAGCATCTCAGACCCCTTCTGCGAAGATCAGGATCAGGCCGCCGACCAGCACAAGGCCGAAGGCGATGATCTGCTGTGCATCGACGGCGCGGCGCGGCAGGCCGAACCAGCCAAACCTGTCGGCCATCAGGCTGTATGCGGCCTGCCCGACCAGCCCGAGCGCGAGCGTTCCTGACAGGGCCAGCGGGCTGTTCACGGCCGTTGAGGTCAGCATCACGGTCAATGCGCCGGAAAGCCCGCCGAAATAGGCCCAGAAGGGTGGCCGCGCCACCCCATTGGTCTTGCCTGGCCTAAGGACCGCCAAAAACAGCAGGGCAGCCAGCGTCCCGGTTCCATGGGCCATCCATGATGCAAAAAGGGCGGTCCCGTCCTTTGCCCATTGGCCGTTGAAGAGCACCATCAGCGTCAGCAGCCCGCCAGAGGCGAAGGCCAGCGGATAGGTCAGACGGTGGCTTTGCACATCGCGCCTCGTCTTGCTGCGGTCGATCAAATTGCGCTGGGGGCTGACCGGATCTCGGTTAGCCCTCGAACTCCACCAGCAGATCCTTGGCGTCGATCTGGGCGCCGGGCGTCACATGCAGTGCCTTGACGGTGCCGGCCCGGTCGGCATGCAGGCCGGTTTCCATCTTCATCGCCTCGATCGTCAGAAGCATGTCGCCCGCATTGACCTTCTGCCCCGCCAGAACGGAGATAGAGGCGACGACACCAGGCATCGGTGCGCCGATATGCAGGGGGTTGCCTTCCTGCGCCTTGGGGCGACTCGCAGTCTTCGCTTTGACAGCTCGGTTCGGCACGCGAATGACGCGCGGCTGACCGTTGAGTTCGAAGAAGACTTTCGCTTCGCCAGTCTCGTCCGTCTCACCCACAGCCTGAAGTCGGATTTCCAGCGTCTTGCCGGGGTCGATCTCGACCGAGATTTCTTCGCCCGGCTGCATGCCGTAGAAGAACGTGGGCGTCGGCAGCGTACGGACCGGGCCATACTGGCGATGGCGGCCCATATAGTCGAGGAAGACCTTGGGATACATGAGGTAGCCGTTTAGGTCTTCATCATCGACGGCGAACCCATTGAGTTCGGAGGACAATTTGTTGCGGATCGTTTCCAGCTCGATCGGGGCCATATGTTGACCAGGCCGCTCGGTGGATGGCTTTTCGCCCTTCAGGACCTTTTGCACGATCTTGTCCGGCCAACCGCCGGGGGGCTGACCAAGATTGCCCTTCAGCATGTCGACGACCGAGTCCGGGAAGGCCACGTCCACACTCGGATCTTCGACCTCATCACGCGTCAGGTTCTGGGCCACCATCATCAGCGCCATGTCCCCAACCACCTTGGACGAGGGCGTGACCTTGACGATATCACCAAACATCTGGTTGGCATCGGCATAGGCCTGCGCAACCTCGTGCCAGCGATCCTCCAGCCCCAGCGACCGCGCCTGGGCCTTGAGGTTGGTAAACTGGCCACCCGGCATTTCGTGCAGATAGACTTCCGACGCAGGCGCTTCGAGCCCCGATTCGAACGCCTTGTACTGATGGCGCACCGCTTCCCAATAGTTGGAAATCTGACGGATCGCCTTGATGTCGAGGCCGGTGTCGCGGTCAGTGTGGGCCAAGGCTTCGACGATCGAGCCGAGGCAGGGCTGTGATGTTCCGCCGCTGAAGGCGTCCATCGCTGCATCGACCGCATCCACCCCGGCATCCGCCGCCGCCAGGATCGTCGCCCCGGCGATGCCCGATGTGTCATGCGTGTGGAAATGGATTGGCAGACCGACTTCTTCCTTGAGCGCCTTAATCAGAATGCGCGCTGCGGCGGGCTTCAGAAGTCCCGCCATATCCTTCAGACCCAGCACATGCGCGCCTGCGGCCTTCAGTTCCCGGCCCATACGGGCATAATAGTTCAGGTCGTATTTCGCGCGGTCGGGGTTCAGGATGTCGCCGGTATAGCAGATCGCCGCCTCGCAGACCTTTTCCTGCTCGATCACAGCGTCCATCGCGACGCGCATATTCTCGACCCAGTTAAGGGAATCGAACACCCGGAATACGTCGATGCCTGTTTCGGCTGCCTGTTTTACGAAGAACCGAACCACATTGTCGGGATAGTTGGTATAGCCCACGCCGTTCGACGCGCGCAGCAGCATCTGGGTCATGACGTTTGGCATGGCCTTGCGCAGGTCGCGAAGGCGCTGCCACGGGCATTCCTGCAAAAAGCGGTAAGCGACATCAAAGGTGGCGCCGCCCCAGCATTCCACGCTGAAAAGTTCGGGCAGATGCGCGGCATAGGCCGGTGCCGCCTTGATCATGTCGATAGACCGCATACGTGTCGCCAGGAGCGATTGGTGACCATCGCGCATGGTCGTATCGGTCAACAAGAGCTTCTTCTGGCCCGCCATCCAATCGGCCACGGCCTGCGGCCCCTTGGACAGCAGCAGATCGCGCGTGCCCGGAAGGGGGGCCTTGGTTGGCTTTGGCGCGCGAGCCTTGCGTGCTTCGGCAGACGGCTTCGGACGCCCGACGGTTTCGGGGTGACCGTTCACCGTAATGTCCGAAATGTAGATCAGGATCTTTGTTGCGCGGTCCCGGCGCTTCTTGAAGGCAAACAGGTCCGGCGTTGTGTCGATGAACTTGGTCGTGCATTCGTTCGCAAGGAAGGTCGGATGCTTCAGAAGGTTCTCGACAAAGGCGATGTTGGTCGCAACCCCCCGGATCCGGTATTCCGACAGGGCCCGCCGCATCCGCACGATGGCCTGGTCTGGCGTCTGCGCCCAGGCAGTGATCTTGACCAGAAGCGAATCGTAATAGCGGGTGATGACCGCGCCCGAATAGGCGGTGCCGCCGTCCAGCCGGATGCCCGCCCCCGTCGCCTCGCGGTAGGCGGTGATCCGGCCATAGTCGGGGATGAAATTGTTCAGCGGGTCTTCGGTGGTGATCCGGCACTGGATCGCATGGCCATTCAGCCGCACGTTGGCCTGACTGGCCACGCCTGTCGCGTCCGCCAGCGTCTTGCCTTCGGCGATCTTGATCTGGGCCTGGACGATGTCGATGCCCGTCACCTGTTCGGTGACGGTATGTTCGACCTGCACGCGAGGGTTCACTTCGATGAAGTAGAATTTCCCCGAATCCATATCCATCAGGAATTCGACCGTGCCCGCGCATTCGTAATTTACATGCGCGCAGATGCGGCGACCCAACTCGCAAATCTCGGCCCGTTGTTCCTCGGTCAGATAGGGGGCGGGCGCGCGTTCGACGACCTTCTGGTTGCGGCGCTGGACGGTGCAGTCACGCTCGTACAGGTGGTAGATATTGCCCATCTGGTCGCCAAGGATCTGCACCTCGACGTGGCGGGCCCGCAGGATCATCTTTTCCAGATAGCCCTCGCCGTTGCCAAAGGCCGCTTCCGCCTCGCGCCTGCCCTCGCGGACCTTCGTCTCCAGCTCGTCTTCAGACTGGATCGGGCGCATCCCGCGCCCACCGCCGCCCCACGAGGCCTTGAGCATCAGGGGATAGCCGACGGCCGCTGCCTGTTTCTTGATGACCTTCATATCGTCACCCAGCACTTCGGTCGCCGGAATGACCGGCACGCCCGCCTCAACCGCCACGCGCCGGGCGCTGGCCTTGTCGCCAAGGGCGCGCATCGTTTCAGCCTTGGGTCCGATGAAGGTGATGCCGTTCGCAGCGCAGGCCTCAACAAAATCGGGGTTTTCCGACAGAAGGCCATAGCCCGGATGAATTGCGTCCGCCCCGCATTCGCGGGCCACGCGGATGATTTCGTCTATCGACAGATAGGCCTGAACCGGCCCCAATCCTTCGCCGATACGGTAAGCTTCATCGGCCTTGAAGCGGTGCAGGCTGAGCTTGTCCTCTTCGGCATAGACGGCGACGGTTCGCTTGCCGAGTTCAGTCGCCGCTCGCATCACGCGGATTGCTATCTCGCCCCGGTTTGCCACTAGGATCTTGCGGAATTCGGCCATCGGTCCCCCCCTGATCGCGCAGCGCACTTTAGGCATGCTGCGACGCAGCGCAAGTGGCGAGCGGGGACTGGTTCAAACTTTTGCAACAGACGGCCCGAAAGCGGCATATGGCGCATGAATCACGTCCTGGGGGAACGGCTGCGCAGCAGGCGAACAATAGAAGAACAGTTCTTTAACTTCTGCTTCCGCATCGTTATGGTCTGGCCATGAGCCAGTTTGACGAAAATGATGCTATTGCCGCCGCTGTGCCGTTGTCGCAGCGGGCGATGGCCGCACGCGCAACCCCTTACCTGGACGGGCTGAACTCCGCGCAGCGTGCCGCGGTCGAGGCGCTGGACGGTCCGGTCCTGATGCTGGCGGGCGCGGGAACGGGCAAGACCCGTGCCCTGACCGCGCGCATCGCGCACCTGTTGTCGATGGGCAAAGCGCGCCCGAACGAAATCCTCGCCGTGACCTTCACCAACAAGGCCGCGCGCGAAATGAAGGAACGGGTGGGCCGCCTCTTGGGGCAGGCGGTCGAGGGGCTACCCTGGATGGGCACCTTCCATTCGGTATCCGTGAAAATTCTGCGCCGTCATGCTGAGCTGGTGGGCCTGAAGTCGAACTTCACCATTCTGGACACTGACGATCAGATCCGGCTGTTGAAGCAATTGATCGCAGCCGCGAACATCGACGAAAAACGTTGGCCCGCGCGGCAATTGGCCGGGCTGATCGACGGCTGGAAAAACCGTGCCTGGGCACCGGAGAAGGTGCCTTCAGCAGATGCGGCTGCCTTCAACTATCGGGGATCGGAGCTTTACGCGGCCTATCAGGATCGGCTGCGCACACTGAATGCCTGCGATTTTGGCGATTTGCTGCTACATTGCGTCACGATCTTTCAGGCCCATCCTGATGTCTTGCAACAATATCAGCGCTGGTTTCGCTATATTCTGGTCGATGAATATCAGGATACGAACGTCGCCCAATATCTGTGGCTGCGCCTCTTGGCTGCCGCCCACAAGAACATCTGCTGCGTCGGTGATGACGACCAGTCGATATACGGCTGGCGCGGGGCCGAGGTTGGCAACATCCTCAGGTTCGAAAAGGACTTCCCCGGCGCCAAGGTGATCCGGCTGGAGCAGAACTACCGTTCGACTGAACATATCCTCGCCGCCGCATCTGGCCTGATCGCTGCCAACGCCGGTCGTTTGGGCAAGACGCTTTGGACCGAGGCGACGGGCGGCGAGAAGGTGCGCCTGATCGGCCATTGGGACGGCGAGGAAGAAGCCCGCTGGATCGGCGAGGAGATCGAGGCCGTGCGCCGCGGCACCCGTCACCTCGACCCGGTTAGCCTTGACCATCAGGCGATTCTCGTGCGCGCCAGCCATCAGATGCGCGCGTTCGAGGACCGGTTCCTAACCATCGGGCTGCCTTACAGGGTAATCGGCGGCCCGCGCTTCTATGAGCGGCAGGAAATCCGCGATGCGATGGCCTATTTCCGCCTGGCCTGTTCGCCCGAGGATGATCTGGCCTTCGAACGGGTGGTGAATGTCCCCAAGCGGGGGCTGGGCGACAAGGCAGTGCAGGCGATCCAGAGGCAGGCACGGGAAGATGGCGTCAGCCTTCTGGAAGGCGCGCGCTATCTGGTGGCTTCCGGCGGCCTTGGTGGCAAGGGCGCGGGGCAGCTCAGGCTTTTTGTCGACGGAATCGACCGCTGGCACCGGGCGACGCTTGCGCCCGGCTACAATCACATCGAACTGGCCGAGATGATCCTGGAGGAGAGCGGCTATACCGAGATGTGGCAAAACGATAAGACGCCCGAGGCGCCGGGGCGTCTGGAAAATCTGAAGGAACTCGTGAAGGCACTGGAACAGTTCGACAATCTTTAGGGCTTTCTCGAACATGTCGCGCTGATCATGGACAATGAAAGCGAGGAGGCGGAGGAAAAGGTCACGATCATGACCCTTCATGCCGCCAAGGGGCTGGAATTTCCCGTAGTCTTCCTGCCCGGTTGGGAGGATGGGCTGTTCCCGAGCCAGCGCAGCATGGACGAATCCGGCCTGAAAGGGCTGGAGGAGGAGCGCCGTCTTGCCTATGTCGGCATCACCCGCGCCGAAGAACTGTGCACGATTTCCTTTGCCGGGAACCGCCGTGTCTATGGCCAGTGGCAATCCGCGCTGCCGTCGCGCTTCATCGATGAGTTGCCAGCAAAGCATATAGAAGTGCTGACTCCGCCCGGCCTTTATGGTGGCGGTTTCGGGGCCGCCGCGCCGCGCACCGTCGCAAGCGGGATCGAGGAACGCGCGACCAAGGCCGACGTCTATAACTCACCGGGCTGGAAACGGATGCAGGACCGGGTTCAGGTGCGCGGCCTGGGCCAACCGCGCGAGGCGCGCAACCAGCTGATCGACCTTGATGCCGTTTCGGCCTTTACGGAAGGCGACCGGGTTTTTCATAAGAAGTTCGGTTACGGCACTGTCGAGGGGATCGAAGGCGACAAGCTGGAAATCGCCTTTGACAAGGCCGGTGTGAAACATGTGGTCGCGGGGTTTGTCATCGCCGCCGATCAGGTCGACGACGTGCCCTTCTGAGCGGCGAGGGGGCTCTGCCCCCTCTGACCCCCGGGATATTTGGGCCAGAATGAAGGCCATCGTTTCATTCTGGCCCCAATATCCCCGCTGGAGGATTCTGCCCCTGTCTCAGGTGCGCAGGTGGTCGAGGAGAAGGGCAGCAAGGCCTGCGACCAACCCCCAGAACGCAGCACCGATGCCAAAGGCGCTGACGCCGGAGGCGGTGACGATAAGGGTCACCGCGGCGGGAAAGCGGGTTTCCACAGAGACGAAAGCCCCGCTGAGCGCCCCGATCAAGGGATTGAGGAGCGCCAGCCCAACGATGGCGGCAATCAGGTCCGCGGGCAGCGTGGCCAGCAGGGCCAAGATCACCGAACCGAACAGTCCCAGTCCGGCCCAGGCAGCGGCATAGGCGAGGCTGACCTTCCAGCGTTGATTGCGATCGGGATGCACGTCATCACCCAGGCAGATCGCCGCGGTGATGGCGGCCATGTTGATCGTGTGGGCGCCAAAGAGCGCCGCGACGGCGGAGATTGCCCCGCTGACAGTAAGCGCCTGTTTCACCGGCGGTTCATATCCCGCACCCCTGAGGACGGCGAAGCCCGGCAGGTTTTGCGAAGCCATCGTCACCAGATAGAGCGGCAGTCCCAACCCAATCAGTGCGGCGGTGGACCATACGGGCGGAATAAAGGTCAGTGCAGGAAGCGCAAAGGGCCCTGTGACGGGAAGGCCGGCATATCCGAACGTCATTGCCAGCCCGGCAGCAAGTGCGGCGAGCACGGCGAAGGCAGGGTTCCAAAGTCGCACAAAGGCGAATACCGCGATCATCGGCAGGATTAGCGCCGGACTGTCCGTCGCAGCCGGTGCCAGCTTGAGGCAAAAGGGCAGCAGTACCCCCGCTAGCATCGCCGCGGCGATCGCCGAGGGAATCGCGGCGATCAGCCGCCCGAGCGGGCCGATGAGGCCGGTCATGAATATGAGCGTTCCGGCAAGCACAAAGGCTCCGACGCCTTCGGCCATGGTCAGGCCCTGCGATGCAGCGATGAGCGCTGCGCCGGGCGTTGACCAGGCCAGCACCACCGGCACGCGTGTCCAGACCGCCAGAAGGGCGCTGCCGGCCGCCTTTGCCAGACAGATTGCGAAAACCCAGGATGCGGCTTCAGCCGGGGTTGCGCCCAGGGCCTGCGCCGCGGCGATGACCAGTGCGATGGTCGAGCCGTAGCCCACCAGAGCGGCAACCAATGCCGCCGATATCATGGAAATGCGCATGCTGCCCCTCGTTTGCGGCAGGCTAGCGATAGCCGCGCGGGCCGACAAGGCAGAGAGGGCTGGAAACAGAAACGGCGATGATCCCAGGGAGGAGGAGGGGACCATCGCCGTTGAATGCGCGCGTCCGACAGGGAGGAAGGTCGCCGCGCATAACCTGTCCGGTCTTGGGCCGGATCCGTGGGTAAGGTCGGCACCCCAGGGAGGAGGAAGGGGTGCCGCCTTTGTTCGCCGCGGACTCAAGGGGAGGAGCGTCCGCGTCGAAATCGTTCGGGTCGGGTGACCCGGAAATGATGGCGGCGACAGGGGGGGATGAGTGAGTCGCCGCCGTTCCGGCCCAGGGAGGAGGAGGGCCGGGAAATTCTTATTTGCCGTAGGCTGCTTCCAGCGCGACACGCTCCACTTCGGCGCGGTGCAGGCCCAGGTCATTCAGTTCGCGATCACTCAGACCATCGAGTTCGCGCAGCGTCTGGCGGTAAATGCCATAGCGGCGACGGTTTTCGTTCAGGCCGGCGAAAAACGCCGAGATGCGGTCAAAGAGCGTCGCGTTCGTGCGGATAATCGTATTCATTTTTATGCCTCGTCTTTCATTCTTGACACGTCATTCCGTGCTGTTGGGATGAAGATGGCATTCATGCTGCGCTTGCACAATAGCGGGTCTGATCAATGCTGCTATGCAGAAAATGCATAACGATGCCTGACCTAATTTGACGTTGCGGAAACAGACAGATGACAATTTTGTGATGTAAAGACAGGCCATTCGCGGGTTGCGGCATTTTTGACCCTTGCTGCCCGATCTTTGAGCAGCCAAGTGTGCCATGCATAGCCAGAAGGATATCCGCCATGAATGTGACCCGTGATCAGATCCTGTCCAGCCTGTCGCAGGTCATGATGCCGGACGGCGGCAATCTGGTGTCGCGCGACCTTATCCGGGCGCTTACGGTAGATGGCGAAGTGGTGCGTTTCGTTATTGAAGCGCCTGACCCGGAACTTGCACGGCGGATGGAGCCGGTCCGTCAGGCTGCCGAAGCGGCTGTGCGCGCCCTTGGTGCTTCTCAAGTTTCGGCACTTTTGACTGCGCATGGGCCAGCGCAGAAGACGACCCCGCCGACCCTCAAGATCGGCGGTCATCCCACGCCACAGGCCGGGCCGCAACGGGTGACGGGCGTCGACCGGATTCTTGCTATTGCGTCGGGCAAGGGTGGGGTCGGCAAATCAACCGTGTCCTCGAATCTTGCGGTGGCGCTTGCTCGGCAGGGGCGTCGTGTCGGGCTTCTGGATGCCGATATCTACGGCCCGTCCCAGCCACGCATGATGGGGCTTACCGGTCGTCCGGCCTCGCCCGACGGCAAGACGATCATTCCCTTGAAGGCGCATGGCGTCACGGTCATGTCGATCGGCTTGATGCTGAAGGAGAACGAGGCGGTGGTCTGGCGCGGGCCGATGCTAATGGGCGCGCTTCAGCAGCTTCTGGGGCAGGTGGCCTGGGGCGAGCTGGACGTGCTGATCGTCGATCTGCCGCCCGGCACCGGTGATGTGCAACTGACGCTTTGTCAGAAAACCCATCTGACCGGTGCGATCATCGTCTCCACCCCGCAAGATGTCGCATTGCTGGATGCGCGCCGGGCCATCGACATGTTTGGCAAACTCAAAACCCCAATCCTGGGATTGATCGAGAATATGTCGACCTACATCTGTCCGAACTGCGGGCACGAGGCGCATATATTCGGCCATGGCGGTGTGGCTGCCGAGGCCGCGAAAATGGGCGCCCCGTTCCTGGGCGAGATCCCCCTGTCGCTGGATGTCCGGCTATCGGGGGATGCGGGTACGCCGATTGCGGTGGGCGAAGGGCCGGTGGCCGAGGCCTACGGCCGCATCGCTCGCCGCCTGATCGACGGCGGCATGGCCTAACCCTAAGGCGCGGTCTGGGCCAGGGCGGTCTGTAGGATGGTCATTTCGGTCTCTGCGTCGCCGCCGGCGAGTTCGGCGACGGTCTGGCGGGCCGATGTGGCGCTGATGCCTTTGTCAGTCAGTCCGGTTGGGAGGTCGGTATCCGACTGGCCACTGATCGCGGCGAGTTCCGTCAGTTCGGCACCGGACAGACTGTTAGGTGTCGTGCGGATATCCGGCGCGTTTGTCGACTGCAGGGGCAGCATCGACAGGGCGAGCGTGAGTGTGCCTCCCGCCAGAATCGCCCGCGCCGCGGGGCGCCGCAGGTAAAGGGTGAAAGCCCGCCAGTTCAATGCCAGATGCGCCCCGGCACCCGCGAGAAAGATCCAGCCCGCCCATTCATGCAGCACCTTCGACAGGCCAGGCGCGGCATGAAAGAACATCAGCGCCCCGGTTGCCGCCATCATGGCAAAGGCCGCAATGACCAACGAGGTCGCCCAGCTCCGCAGAGGGATCGGCGGCATCTGAAAACTCCTGAGATTGTGTGATTGTTCTCTCTCACACGCACGCCGGGAGGATTTCCGTCGGGCGGCTATCAGTTTCGTTGTGGGATTTCATGGGACGGGCGTGATGCCGGAGGGGTGGAAGCGACGAATCAAAGTGCCGCCGAACTGATTCCGAGCTATTTCTCCCCACGGAAGCGCTGGATGGCGTTCTGATCCGGAATTTTTTTGATAACCGCTGCCTTGACTTGGGAAACCGTGGGCAGTGCGATTGGAAATCGAATGATCCTATATATAGTATTGTTTTGTGATGGTTGATCTATTTGTGGATTTTTCGGTTCCATTTTGGATACAATAGCTTGTTTTTCAGTGATGGCTGGCACTGAATCTAGTGTGGCGGCCCCAAACTTTCCTGTTGATTCCCATGTAATCCCATGGCATCCCTTATCTCACCGATGAGGACGGGCCAAAGACTAGGGGGCAATAAGACCCCACACGGCAAAAGTCAGGTTTCATACAGGCACCCGCCTTCATCGAACCAAGAGATCCGGCGCTCTGACGAGCAGACATCCCCCCAGGTGGTCGCAGCAGCCGGACACACCCCAGCAATGGGGCCCAGTGATGGGAACGAGGGCGGCGGATCGGGCAGTGGCAGCAGCCCGATCCGCCGTTGTCATTTCGGGGCCAAGCCCCGGCAAAGGGACAGGTAAAGGAGCGCGGGCCGGTGGCACGCAGGTTCAGAGGGTCGGAGACATTCAAGGTGGACGCGAAAGGTCGCGTATCCATCCCCGCTCCGTTCCGCCGCGTGATCGAGGAGTCCGACCCCGATTGGCGCGATGGCCTGCGCCCCAACATCGTGATCGTCTATGGCGATGACCGGCAGGATTGGCTGGAAGTCTATACGATGCGCGCCACCCACGAGATTGATGAGCAGATTGAAGACATGCAGCGCGGTTCGGTCGAGCGACTGCTTTTGGAAGAGCGGATGTATGGCCAGTCGCTCGAGGCACAGATCGACGATGACGGACGTCTGGTCCTGCCGCAGCGTTTGCGCGAAAAGGTCGGGCTGACGTCAGAGGCCTTCTTCATCTCGGCGGGTGACTATTTCAAGATATGGAAGCCCGAGACCTACGCCGAAAAGGCAGGAGTCCGCTCCCGTAAGCTAGCCGATCAATACCCCGAAGATTTCGATCCGCGCAGCCTCCTGCCGCCCCGGAAAGGCGGATAGACATGGCGCTGCCCAAGCCGAAATCGCCTGATACACGCCCACATATCCCGGTATTGTTGCGACCGCTCCTACAGGCGGTCGCTCCTGTCTCTGGCACCTGGGTTGACGGCACGTTCGGCGCGGGCGGGTATACGCGGGGTCTTCTGGCGGCGGGTGCTGACCAGGTGATCGCAATCGACCGTGATCCGCTGGTCTTTCGCATGGCCGAAGCCTGGGTGGGCGAATATGGCGACCGACTGCGCCTGATGCTAGGCACCTTCTCGGATATGGACGAACTGGCGGGCGAGGCTGTCGATGGCGTCGTCCTCGATCTTGGCGTCTCCTCCATGCAGATCGACGAGGGCGCGCGCGGGTTTTCCTTTCAGAAGGATGGTCCTCTCGACATGCGCATGGGATCGGATGGCCCCACTGCCGCCGATCTGGTCAACGGGGCAACCGAAGGGCATCTGGCCGACATTCTTTATCACTATGGAGAAGAGCATGCGTCCCGCCGTATTGCCCGCGCCATCGTCGCCGGGCGACCTTTCGGGACGACACTGCAACTGGCCGCTGTTATCGAGCGCTGCCTGCCGCGTGCCAAGCCGGGCCAAAGCCATCCGGCGACCCGCAGTTTTCAGGCGCTGCGCATCGCGGTGAATGATGAGTTCGGCCAGTTGGAGGCCGGACTTGCCGCAGCTGAACGGGCTTTGAAGCCCGGCGGCCTTCTGGCTGTTGTCACGTTTCATTCGCTGGAGGATCGCGTGGTGAAGCGCTTCTTGCAGATGCGATCAGGTGCGGAAGGTCAGGGTAGCCGCCACGCCCCGGCCCGTGTGGCGGAGGCGCCGGCTTTTGTGATGACCACCCGGCGCGCCATTGGGCCCGATGCAGCAGAGTTGGCGGAAAACCCGCGTGCAAGGTCGGCGAAGTTGCGTGTGGGGCGGCGCACTGATG
>Ga0073904_10002243_pt1 | contig 14615 bp, 11 predicted proteins | sample KloWWTrecipitate_FD_66668 | JGI IMG/M metagenome (GOLD analysis project Ga0073904, IMG submission 66668) | Active sludge microbial communities from Klosterneuburg, Austria, studying microevolution and ecology of nitrifiers - Klosterneuburg... | ecosystem: Engineered > WWTP > Aerobic digester >...
AGGATCATGCCGGCAAAGAACGCGCCGAGCGCGAGGCTGACGCCGAACAGGTAGGAAGCGCCCGCCGCCACGCCCAGCGCGATGGCCAGCACCGCGAGGCGGAACAGTTCGCGGCTGCCGGTATGGGCGGTGTAGTGCAGCACCATCGGGATGAGGCGCTTGCCGACGACGAGCATGAAGCCGACGAAGGCGGCAAGCTTCAGCGCCGTCATGGCGAGGACGCCGGGCAGGCCGAGTTCGGTGCCGAGCAGGCGTTCGGCGAAGCTGACGAACGGATCGTCGGGCGCATCGACGGCGACGCCGAGGAGCCCGCCAATGGCGGGCAGCAGCACCAGCGCGAGCACCATCGCGATATCTTCGACGATGACCCAGCCGGTCGAGACGCGGCCGCGCTCGCTGTCAACAAGGTGGCGATCCTGCAGCGCCTTGATGAGCACTACGGTGGAGGACACGGAAAGCGCGAGGCCGAAGATGATCCCGCCCAGCAGCGGCCAGCCGAGCAGCGTGCCGAGGCCGAGGCCCATTGCGGTGACCAGCGCCATGCGGATCAGCGCGCCCGGGACGGCCACCGCCTGCACCGAAATGAGATCCTTGAGCGAGAAGTGCAGGCCGACGCCAAACATCAGCAGCACCACGCCGATGTCAGCGAGCTGGGTCGCCTCGGCCGTGTCGGCGACGAATCCGGGGGTGTGCGGACTGACCACGACACCGGCGAGGAGGTAGCCGACGAGCGGCGGCAGACGCAGGCGGTTGGCCAACGCGCCGAAGATGAACGCGAGAACAAAGCCGCCGACGATCGTTGAGATCAAGGGGGCAGTGTGCATCGGGCTCTACTCGGGCTTGGTGTGACTGGATCGGGAATCAACGATGAAGCACGCCCGGGGCATGCGCAAGGAGCAGGCACCGCAAAACTCGGGCGAAACGATGATGAGGCCTGGCTTCAGCACACGGCACTGCGTGTCTCGACCGGCACGGGTTGGCCGATTGCGCGGTGCTGATCGGACGCGACAACGACTTGCCACACAAAGAGAAAGGGCACCTGTTGGTGCCCTCGCTCGCTTCCCTGCGGCTGGTTCAGAACCGGTAGTTGAGACCAACCTTGAGCAGGTGGCTGCCTGAGGCGAAGTCGTACGGGTTGTCGTCGGTATCGAGGGCACGGACCGACGGCAGGCCGACATAGAGGTATTCCGCCTTGATCGACAGGTTCTCGTCGAGCGCATACTCGGCGCCGACGCCGGCAGCGAGACCAACCTGCAGGCCGTCGAACGTGACGCTGTTATCCGGATCGCCGGCCTCGCCGTACTGATAGTGCGCATCGACGAGGGCGACGCCGCCTGTCGCATAGATCAGCGCGTTATCGACCGCGAGGCCGGCGCGGGCTCGGATGGTGCTGAGCCAGTTCCACCTGACACTGTTGGTGATGTCGCCGTCGTCCCAGTTCGTCGAGGCGCCGAGGTTCGTCCAGTTGATGTCGGCCTCGATACCAACGACGCCAGCCCCGAACTGGGCATTCGCGCCAACGTTCAGACCGGCGAGAAGGCCAAAGCCGGTGGCGGAGAAGTCGCCATAGTCCCAGATCTCGCTTTCGTACTCCGTCACCGTCGTCGTGGTCAGACCCCCTCCCAGACTGAAACCGGCATAGAAGCCGGACCAATCGTAGGCAGGCGCCGGGGTGAGAACGCTCACCTCATCGAGAAAATCAGCCGCCATCGCAGGAGCAGAAACAAGACCGCAGAATGCGGCCGCAAGGGCAATCGCTTTCATGAGTATCTCATCCGTTAAAAATGGGGTCGGCAAGAACACCACGATCAGGCGCGCATCTCATGGTCAGCGCAAGGACTACACCGCAACAGATATTTGTTTCACGCATGTATTGTCACCAATTCGGTTCATATGTGCCAAACTCGCCACACATATTGGCCACATTTCTGAACGTCCGTTCAGTTTGAACTTTATGAATATTTGTTCATCTGGCGCCTGATAAGGGTGCATCGCGGCAGCGCACGGCCGGGCCCCGGGTCGAAACCTGGCCCGGCTGGTCAGGGGACGGCGATGATCTTGATTTCGCCCAAGGCTGGCGACGCGGCGAGGAGCTTCGGGACGTCCTCGAGGGGCACGGTGCGGGTGACGAGCCGATCGAGCTCAAGGGCGCCGGTTGCGATAAGATCGCATCGCCTATACTTTCAGTATCGTTGCATCATGGTTTGGGGAATACAGTATGCGTCGGCTCTGCATTCTTGTTGCGTTTGTCTGCACCTGTACAACTGCGATGGCCGTCGAGTGCTTTGATGCCTCGATATACTCGGGCAACCCGAACGGCCACGGCAGCTCCGCAGGCAACTGCGCGTTCACCCCGAAATCCGTAACCGCATGCCCGGATGCTTCCGCCGGAGGGTCGCTGTCTGCGTCAGTCTCCTCCGGAACCGCCACCCGGCAGCACTTCATGTACGAGTTTGACGTCACCGCCTTCATGAACGCGCTGTACTATTGGCAGTATCACGGCTCTCACGGCAATTCGCCCCGTGGGATCGACTTCATGACTTCGCGGGAGGAGACTACCCAGGGTCCTTGCCCGTATTGAGTGCCGGCATGTCGCGTCTGGTTTTGGCCGCCTGGAGCTGAGCCTCGCGCCGTTCCGGTGTCCCAGCTCTGGAGCGCCCGGCTGGCCTCACCGGTCGGGCTTTGCTATGGTGTGCTTTCCAAACTCAACAGTGAACGGAAAGAACCAGCACGGCCAAAGCGCTGTGACAGGCTTTCATCCTTACGACCGGGATGATGACGATGAACGAGCCTTTTGTTTCGCTGCGTCCGGAGATAACCCGGACTCATGCACTGATCCTGATGGACTGGTTGGAAGACGAACGCGTCACCTGCTACCTCAGCGATTCACGCAATGTCTCCCGGTTCATCGAGCAGGCCATCGACCGAGCTCACCTGCCGATCCTGACGCACCTGTTCAACCAGGGCGGCCGCTTCTTCATGATCTACGATCGAAATGACACCCCGGTCGGCTTCCTCCGTCTGGTCAAGACGGGTCCTGACTGCGAGATCGTTCTGGTCATCGGCGACCATGACAACTGGGGCCGCAAGCTCGGCGCCGGCGCCATCCGCGAAGGTTTGAAGCTTGCCTTCCTCGACATGCGCGCCAACAAGGTCATCGCCAAGATCCACCCCGACAATGTCCGCTCGCTGAAGGCTTTTGAGCGCTGCGGTTTCGTTCCTGAGCGCGAGACGCCAACGCTCGTATCATTGTCCATGACTTCGGGCCGGTATCGCCAACTCCTCCGCGACAGCGCCACGGGCGATTCCACGGACATCTACATTACGGCGTTCGACAAGGACCGGCTGATGGCCCTGATCGCGTATGAAGTGGGTCCGGCGATTGTCGATCTTGAGCACGAGATCGAAAGAGCCATCGTCGTTGATCCGCATGAGGTCGCGCGCAATGTCGTGACCATGAATTCGAGAGTCGTGCTGCATCTGGACGACGAAGAAATGGAAGTGGATCTCGTGTATCCGCAGGACGCGGACGAACGAGCCGGCAGACTCTCGGTGCTCTCCGATGTCGGGGCCGCGATCCTCGGCTACCATGAGGGCGATGCCATCGACTGGATGGTTGCGGATCGCACGCGACGGATCCTGATCGACAAGGTTATCTACCAGCCGGAAGCTTCGGGTGACTTTCATCTGTAGTTGCAGCCCGTAGGCTGGACTGGGACTGTGTGCTAGCATCGACCATTGCGCGGCACGTACGCGCTGTCCCGACACAGATCGGACGACTTAATGAAAATGCCTGATTGGTTGAAGCCCTCGCTCTACGGCGCGGTGGCGGGTGCCGTTGTCCTGGCGGCCGTTGGCTTTATGTGGGGTGGCTGGACCACCTCCGGTGGAGCGGCCGACCTGGCCAAGAAGCAGTCCCTCGTCGCGGTCACAGCGGCGCTCCTGCCGTATTGTGTCGAACGCTCCACCACCGATCCAAACTCGGTCGCGGTCCTGGCAGAGTTCGCCGCAGCCGGCACCGGCTTCAGCCAGCGCGGTGTCGTGGAAAAGGCCGGTTGGGCGACTCCCCTGGGGGCAGAAAAGCCCAACGCCGACCTGGCCAATGCGTGCCAGCTCGCCCTGGTGGCGGCGAAAAAGCCCGCCTAGCACGACGGCCTGAGCACAGCTTTGCCGCGACGGGTTTTCGCCCGCTCGCGGCAAAGCATTTTCACGGTGTCAAAGTCCGGTGTCGTACCGCAGGACGAAGTGGAGCCGCGGCGACGGCCGTCACGGCACGGCGACGATCTTGATTTCGCCGAAGGCGGGGGATGCGGCGAGGATGGTGGGAACATCTTCCAGCGGCACGGTGCGGGTGACGAGGCGGTCGAGATCGAGGGCGCCGGAGGCGATGAGGGCGGCGGCGCGGCCGTGCGTCAGCGGGTTGAGCCAGGCGCCCTCGATGCGCAGTTCGCGCGTCAGGATGTCGTAGGGCTCGACGGCGATGGTTGCGCCTTTCGGGGTGACGCCGAACGGCACGATGGCGCCGCCGCGGCGGGCGAGCGCGATGGACTGGGCGAAGGTTTCAGGCACCCCGGCGCATTCGAGCACCACGTCAACGCCGCCCGGCACGATGCCGCCCGGCCCGGCGATGAGCGCGGTCGCGGCGGCGCGGCCGGCATCGACGGCGTGCGTGGCGCCGAGTTCGAGCGCGAGATCGCGGCGGGGTTTCTGCCGGGTCGCGAGGATGATGGTGGTGGCACCGGCGAGCCTCGCCAGTTGCACCATCAAGAGGCCAATGACGCCGCCGCCGAGGATGGCCACCGACGCGCCCGGCGCGATGCGGGCGACGTCGAGGCCGTGGAGGCAACAGGCGAGCGGCTCGCTGAAGGCGCCGTGAACCGGGGAGAGATCACCCGGCAGTTCGATGGCCTGGTTCTGCGGCACGAGCACGTAGTCGGCAAAGCCGCCGTCGCGGAACACGCCGATGGCGGTGAGGCTGTCGCAGAGGTTGGGGCGGCCGGCGCGGCAGTGGGCGCAGTGGCCGCAGGCGATGTTGGGATCGCCGGTGATGCGGTCGCCCGGCTTGAGGCGGGTGACGCCCGCGCCCACGTCCTCGACGATGCCGCAGAATTCGTGCCCCTGCGTGACCGGCAGCGCGGTGGGATATTCCCCGCGGAACATGTGCCGGTCGGACCCGCAGATGCCGCAGGCTTCGACGCGAACGACGACATCGCCGGGGCCGGCGACGGGCCGCTTCACGTCCATCATCACCATGTTGCCGATTGCCGTGAGCCGCGCAGCACGCATCGCAAAGCCTCCCTTTGGCCCATCTTGCGGCAAACGGGCGGCGAGTAAAGCGGCTAGACCGCCGGGGCCAGCGCGGCGTCGGCGCCGCGCCAGGCATCGGCCTTGAGGAAGGCCGTCAGCTGCGGGGCGGCCATCGGACGGGCCAGCGCGTAGCCCTGAAGGATATCGCAGCCAAGGTCGCGCAGGATGCGCGCGTGTTCCATCGTCTCGACGCCCTCGCCGGCAACCTGGATGCCTAGCGACTTGCCGATATCGATGATCGACGAAACGAGATGGCGCTGCGCCAGCGAGTCAACGATCGGCATGACCAGCTGGCGGTCGATCTTGAGGCGCTTCGGCTTCAGCTTGAGCAGCGACACGATGGACGCGTAGCCGGTGCCGAAATCGTCGATCTCGATGTCGATCCCCAGACCCTTGATCTGCTTGATGTTGTTGAGGACGATGTCGTCGGACTCATCGAGGAAGATGGATTCCACCAGCTCGAAGCTGATCGTGCCGGGCGGGATATTGAGGCTCTGCAGCGTCGCGACGAGGTGCTCGTCCTGCAGGCGCCGGGCCGAGACGTTGACCGAGATGCGCGGCACTGGAAGGCGCGCGTCGCGCCATTCGGCGAACTGGCGCAGCGCCTGTTCGAGGATCATCCGGTCGATGGTCGAAACGACGTTCAGCTCTTCGGCGACGCCCATGAAGACCTGCGGCAGGACGATGCCATCGGTCGGGTGCCGCCAGCGCGCCAGGGCTTCGGCGCCGACCACGTCGAGCGTATGGGCATCAAACTGCGGCTGATAGTAGGGCAGGAACTCCGCGTCATCGAGGCCGTGCAGGATTTCGTCGGCGACGCGCTTGGTGTGGACCACTTCGGCCTGCAGCGCCTCGGTGAAGAACTCGTAGCGGTTCCGGCCGCGGCTCTTGGCGCGGTAGAGCGCGATGTCGGCGTTGATAAGCAGGCGGTTGGGCTCGACCTGCGCGCCGGTCTCGACCGCGATGCCGACCGACACGCCGAAGCGGCACTCGTGCCCCTCATAGGCAACGGGCTGACGCATGGTGGCGATGATGCGATCCGCCAGCGTGGTGAGAAAGGCCGGACTGCCATCGCCGGCGCACACGACCACGAATTCGTCGCCACCGATTCGCGCCACGAAATCGCCGGCCCGGATGTTGGCCTTCAGCACCTCTGACGCGTGGATCAGCATGGCGTCGCCGGCGGCATGGCCGAGCGTGTCGTTGATCTGCTTGAAGCGGTCGAGATCGATGTGGAGCAGCGCCAGCTGGCGGCCGTTCAGCGCGCAGCGCTGCGCGTGGCGGTGCAGGATGTCATCGAGATAGCGGCGGTTGGGCAGGCCGGTCAGCGAGTCGTGCAGCGCGTTGTGCTCGATGCGCGCCTTGGCGGCCTCGAGTTCGGCATTGCGCGCCTCGCTCAGCCGATTGGCGCGCTTGAGGTTGTCGTTGAGGGCGACGTCGCTGGTCACATCCCAGTTGACCCCGACGATGCGCGAGGTCTGGTCCGGATCGGCGTAGACGCGGCCGATAGCGCGCACCCAGCGTTCCTCGCCGGCCGGCGTGACGATCCGGTAATCGGACTGATAGTGCCCCGTCTCCTCGACCGCGACCCGGAAATCTTCCACGGCGCGTTCGAGATCGGCCGGGTGCAGCCGGTCGCGCCAGTGTTCGTAGCGGCGCGGGGCGGGAACGCCGCTGAGGCCGTAGATTTCATTCATGCGCTCGTCCCAGACCAGCGTGCCCGAGGCGCTTTCGTATTCCCAGACGCCCACCTCGCCGGTCTGGAGTGCAAGGCCGAGGCGGCGGGACACCTTCTGCAATTCGGCCTCGCGGATGCCGAGGGCGCGGATGTTGCGCTTGCGCTCTTCCATCAGCCGGACGCCGAAGAACACCGGGAAGATCACGAGGCAGCCGAGCAGCACCGCGGCGCTGCGCAGCAGCCAGGAGCCCGGCGCCGTGGTGTTCCAGCCGGTCTTGGGAACGGCCGCGACGACCCATGACCCCGCGGGCATCACCACTTCGGTGAGCACGGGGTTCTCGTCGAAAATGGAAGCGCGGCCGAAGAACGGGGTGTTCTTGTCGCCGCTCGCATCCGTGCCGGCGATCGCCACATCGATGGAGAGCGACTTGTCGAGGAGGCCCGAGTCCTCGTACAGGCGATCGACGTCGATGACGGCGGAGACGAGGCCCCAGAACTGGCGCGTCGCCGGGGTGGTGCCGACAAAGACCGGGAACCGGCCGATGAAGCCCTTGCCGCCCTGCACCAGATCCACAGGGCCAGCGAGGAACAGCCTGCCGGTCTCGACAGCGCGCATCGCCGCGGCCCGCTGGTCCTCGTTTTTGCTGTAGTCGAGCCCGATCACAGCCTCATTGCCTTCGAGCGGATAGGTCATGGTGACGACGAGGCCGGGAGCGACGGCGATCGAACTCAGCTGCCCACCCTGCTCGAACATGTAGGACGCGAGCTGCCGAAACCGCTCCGGCGGCATGTCCGGCTCGCTGGCGATGCTGGCGATGAGGCCGCGCACCAGCTGCAGGTTGCCGCTGATATAGCCCTCGATCTTGGCGCGGACGACGCTCACCTCGGCGAGGACATCGGCGCGCAGGTTCTGCTGGTGGACGAGGTTGTTCTGATAGTCGGCAAAAAGTCCGGCGACAGTAACGACAAGCACAGCCAGAGCCGCCGGAAGGTTGGTCGGCCTGAACACGTCAGCGGCAACATCGCGAAGGCGGAAGCGTGAATGGGCCAATCAGTCACCAACTGCGAGAACGCGAGCAATCCTAGAGGTAGCACGCGTTAACGCAGAATTTAGCAGGAAATGGATTTTTTCTGCGCCAGCGCGCGCCGGCTCGCCAAAATACCTCCCCGGGCCGCCCGCAGGAACCAGAAGGACGCAGATAGATTTGCATCTTTCGGGGATTAGCGCATATTCAAACCAAGGGGCCAGCGCGTCGCGTCGGATGCATCGGCTTAGGATTGACCCGTGAATTTTTATCTTCTGCTGCTTCACCTCGCCGGTGGCGTTACACTTCTTCTATGGGCAGTCCGCATGGTGCGGACCGGCGTCGAGCGCAGCCAGGAGCCGCGTTTGCGCAGGCTCCTGCGTGAGAGCAAGGGCGGACGCGTCCGCGCCGCCGGCATTGGCGCCGGAATCGCCGTCGTGCTGCAGTCCTCCACCGCGGTGGCGCTGCTCGCCGCCGGCTTTGCCGGCAGCGGCATCCTGACCGTGGCCACCGGGCTCGCCCTCATGCTGGGCGCCGATCTCGGTTCGGCGCTGGTGGTGCAGATTCTGTCGGTCGATATCCACTGGGTCGTGCCGGTGCTGCTGGTCGGCGGCGGCCTGCTGTTCTTCAAGGGCTGGAGCCGCGAGTGGCGGCAGGGCGGCCGCGTGCTGATCGGCATCGCGCTGATCCTCGTGTCGCTGCAGATGATCGGCGAGGCAACGACGCCGCTGCGGGAAGCCCCGATGCTGCCGCAGGTCGTCGGGTACCTCAGCGGCGATATCCTCACCTCATTCCTGCTCGGCGCCGCGTTCACGTGGCTGGTGCATTCGAGCGTCGCCTCGATCCTGATGATCGCGACCTTTGCGGCGCAGGGCCTTGTGCCGCTTGAGCTGGGCGTGTCGCTGATGCTGGGCGCCAATCTCGGCGGCGGACTGATCGCCGTCGGGCTGACGCGGCAGAGCTTTGTCGAGGCGCGGCGGATCACGCTGGGCAACCTGCTGTTCCGCGGCACTGGCGCGGTCGTTGCGCTGCTGGCATTCCATTTCCTCGCGCCATCGCTTGCATGGCTCGGCGACAGCGCGGCGCGGCAGGTGGTGAACCTGCACCTTGTGTTCAACATCGCGCTGCTCATTGTCGCCCTGCCCCTGACCGGGCTTGTCGGCAGGCTCGTCGAGCGCTTCGTCAAGCACACCCCGACCGCCGAGGAACTGGCGAATCCGCTGGCCGAAGCGGCAAGCTGTCTCGACCAGGGCGTGATCGGCATGCCGGCGCTGGCGCTGGCCAGCGCCACCCGTGAACTGCTGCGCATGGCCGAGATCATCGAGCGCATGCTGAAGCCGCTGATGGAGCTTTACGAAACCGGTGACCCCGAAAAGATCAAGCAGGCCAAGAAGCTCGAGGCCGCGGTCGATCAGGCGCAGTCGGAGATCAAGCTCTATCTCGCCCGCATCAACTACAAGGCCGATGACGAGGCCCGCCGCGGGCACGAGCTTTCCAACTTCGCGATCAACCTCGAATATGTCGGCGACGCCATTTCGAAGACGCTGCTGAAGCTCGCCGAAACCCGCCGCGACCAGAAGCTCAACTTCTCGCCCGAAGGCTGGCGTGAGCTGAACGAGCTGCACCACCGCGTGATGGCCAACATGCAGCTGGCGCTCAACGTGCTGGTCAGCAAGGACCGCGAGTCGGCCCGCCAGTTGCTGGAGGAAAAGGCGGCGATGGGTTCGGCAGAGCGCGAAAGCTACGCCCAGCACCTGCGCCGGCTGCAGGCGGGTGGCGCCCAGAGCGTCGAAACCAGCAATATCCATCTCGAGACGGTCCGCGCGCTCAAGACCATCAATTCGCTGTTTGCCTCGGTGGCCTATCCGATCCTGCAGGAAAGCGGCGAACTGCTCGACAGCCGCCTCGCCGGCCGCACTTGACGCGCCCGGAATGCCCTGACGGTGGCCCTGCAATTCCTTGCAGGCCGGGCATTTTGCGCCGCGCTTGGTAGACTTCCGTAGCAGTGTCGGCTACCGTTCCTGCCATTGGAGTATCCATCCCCCCGCACAGGGGTGATGAAGGGAGACATAATGGCAAAGGTTACTATCCGCGACGCGCACAAGTCGTATGGCAATGTCGAGGTCATCCACGGGGTGAATGTCGATATCGCCGACGGCGAGTTCGTGGTCCTCGTCGGACCGTCGGGCTGCGGCAAGTCCACGCTGCTGCGCATGATCGCGGGGCTGGAGAGCATTTCGGGGGGCACGATCTCGATCGGTGACCGCGTGGTCAACGACCTGCCGCCCAAGGAACGCGACATTGCCATGGTGTTCCAGAGCTACGCGCTCTATCCGCACATGAAAGTGTCGGACAACATGGCGTTTGCGCTCAAGCTGCGCCGCACCGACCCCAAAGAAATCAAGCGCCGCGTCGACAACGCCGCCGAGATTCTCGACCTCACGCCCTATCTCGACCGCTACCCGCGCCAGCTTTCGGGTGGCCAGCGCCAGCGCGTCGCCATGGGCCGCGCCATCGTGCGCGATCCGCAGGTCTTCCTGTTCGACGAGCCGCTGTCGAACCTTGACGCCAAGCTGCGCGTGCAGATGCGCGCCGAAATCAAGGAACTGCATCAGCGCCTGAAGACCACGACGGTGTTCGTGACGCACGACCAGGTCGAGGCCATGACCATGGCCGACAAGATCGTCGTCATGCATGACGGCATTGTCGAGCAGATCGGCACGCCGCTCGAGCTCTACGACAAGCCCAGGAACCTGTTCGTCGCGGCCTTCATCGGCTCGCCGGGCATGAACCTGATCAAGGGCACGGCGAAATCGGGCGGCACGGTCGATGCCGGCGGCGCCAACCTCGTGATGCCGGGCCAGCACAATGTCGCGGACGGCCAGCCGATCGTTTACGGCATCCGCCCCGAGCACCTCGAGCTTGCCGACGATGGCATGGCGGCGACGGTTGCGGTAGTCGAGCCGACCGGTTCGGAAACCCACGTGCTGATGCGCGTCGGCGAGAGCGAGATCACCGCGGTGTTCCGCGACCGGCACACCTTCACGCCGGGCCAGACGGTGCACCTCAAGCCCCGCCCCGAGCACGGCCACCTGTTCGACAGCACCTCGGGCAGCCGCGTCTGATCGCGGATTTGTCGGCAGCTTTTTCGATCGCGGCGGAGCAATCCGCCGCGATCTGCATTTATGCGTAGCGGAGGGGCGCCAAGAGCGAGGCTCAGACGCAGAAGCTGCTTTGGTTGCCGGTGCTTGCCGTATTCATTCCGCAACTGGCCGCTGCCCAGGGCGGCGCGTTGGCCAAGGCTGGAACAGCAGCCGGATATGGTTGCGCGCCATGAGCAGCTGCTCAGGCAGAACGTCTGGCATGCCCAGTCCCTTGCTCATGACGATGCCGCCGTCGATCAGGCAGCAGACCATGCGCGCGACATGGTCGAGGTTGACCGGCAGGCGCGGCGGGTAGGCCTGTGCAATCTCGCCCAGCATGGCGCGGAAATGGCTGCTCCACCCGGCCATGTTGGAGTTTACGGCGGCGCGCACGTTCCGATCGAACAGCCGGTCCTGGTAACTCAACGATGCGACGATGCAGCCCGGGTGCCCCGCCGGCATCTCTGTCAGGCGTTCGGCCAGCAGCGTGAGGCCCAGCAGAAAAACCTGCAACGGGTCATCGCTGAGTTCGCGCGCGCGACCGAAGACGCCGGACAGCAGTATCTCGCTCTGTTGCTCGTGCCGTTCAAGCAGCCCGAGCGCCAGATCGTTCTTGTCCTTGAAGTGGTAGAAGAAGCCACTCTTGGTGATCCCCGCCTCGCAGATGAGTTCATCAATCGAGGTGGCGCCAAATCCCTTGGCGAGCACGGCTGTTTCGGCAATATCAAGAATGCGTTGGCGGGTTGCGGTTCCCTTGCGCATGGGACGGACCCCGGACTGTACTGAAGGTACAGTTTTCGCGTCGCTCCGATGAACCTCGGCTGAACACCTGCTATAACCTGCAGTCAAGCGTAGGGCGCCAAAGGCCATTCGCGCCTGTGCCGGGACTTGACCACGCGCCTGCTGGAGCGTGCCGCACCCACCAGCGTAGAAACGTGCCGACGCGGAGGCTGCCGGTCTCCACCTCACAGACACAGCCGAGTTCGAGCCCATGATGATGACGTCCCCAAAGTACAGAGCCGCACTGCCACAGTTGAAGGGTGGCGTGTTCCTTGCCGATGGCGGCATGGAAACGTCGCTGATCTTTCACGACGGAATCGAGCTGCCGCTGTTCGCGTCCTTCGTGCTGCTGCGCGATGATGCGGGGCGCGAGGCGCTGACGCGCTACTTTGCCGAGTACCTGGATATCGCGAGGGAACGGGGGGTTGGCTTCATCGTCGATACCGCGACCTGGCGCGCCAATCCCGATTGGGCGACGAAGCTCGATATCGGGCCGGCGGAGCTCGACCGGCTGAACCGGGAGGCGGTGGCGCTGGCGCTTTCGCTGCGCGACGAGTTCGAGCGGACGAGCCGCCAGCCCGGTGTCGTCAACGGCGTCATCGGTCCGCGCGGCGACGGCTACCGGCCCGATGTGCAGATGGCGGCGCGCGAGGCGCGGCTCTATCACGGCGTGCAGATCGCGAGCCTTGCGGCCGCGGGCGTCGACATGGTGAGCGCCATCACCATGAACTACATCAACGAGGCGATCGGCATTGCGCTCGCCGCCAAGGATGCGGGCGTGCCGTGCGTGATCTCGTTCACGGTGGAGACGGACGGCAACCTCGCCTCGGGCGCGACCATCGGCGAAGCCATCACGGCGGTCGAGGCGGCAACGGGATCGTCACCGGCTTACTACATGATCAACTGCGCCCATCCGCGCCATTTCGCGCAGTGGATCCCCGAGGGTGCCGAATGGATCGGACGCGTCCGGGGGGTGCGGGCCAACGCCTCCACCAAGAGCCACGCCGAACTCGATGAATCCGAGACGCTCGACATAGGCGATCCGGTGGATCTGGCCCAGCGTTACCGGGCGCTGCGCACGAGCCTGCCGCAGATGAATGTCGTGGGCGGCTGCTGCGGCACCGACCATCGCCACATCTCGGCGATCTGCGACGCCATCCTGCCGGCCGACCTGCGATAGCTAGGCAGCCTTTTCGGCCGCCGCCGCGACCTTGTGCCAGGCGGCGATGATCGCCTCGGCCGAGGTTTCGATATCGGCCGTGGTGGTGGCGACAGAGCTGACGGAAATCCGCATCACCCAGTCGCCATGCCAGGCAGCGCCGCCGAGGAAACAGACGCCGGCCGCCTGCACCTCGGCGATCACCGCCTCGGTGAGCGCCTTGCGCGCGGCGGATGTGCCGGTGCCGAATTCGACGATCACCTGATTGAGCACGACATCGTTGCGCACACTGATGCCGCGCTCGTCGCCGAGGCGTTTGGCCATCAGCGCCGCTGAGGCGCAGTGGTGCGAGACGAGATCGGCGATGCCCTTGCGGCCGAGGGTTTTCAGCATGGCCCAGACCGGCGTGCCGCGGGCGCGGCGGGACAGTTCGGGCACCAGCGCCGAGGGGACGCGGTCGCCCGCGGCGATGGCGGGCAGATAGCTCGACCACTGCGTCATGGCGCGCTGGTGCGCCTCGCGGTCCTTGACGATAGCGAAACCGCAGTCGTAGGGCACCTGCAGCCATTTGTGGCCATCGGTGCCCCAGCTGTCGGCGAGCTCGATGCCGGCGGTGAGGTGCTTATGTGTCGGGGTGGCGCGGGCCCACAGGCCAAACGCCCCGTCGACATGCAGCCACGCCCCTGCCCGCTTGGCGATCGACGCGATGGTGGCGAAGTCGTCGAAGGCGCCGGTGTTGATCTGCCCGGCCTGCGCGATGACGATCTTCGGTCCCTCGGTTTCGTCGATCGACAGCGCCAGCATACGCGGGTCCATGCGGCCGTGCTCGTCGGTGGCGATTTTCGTGACGCGGTTGTAGCCGAAGCCGATCATCTGCAGCGACGAGAACAGCGAGGAATGCGCATCGGCGCCGATGAACACCTCGACCGGCGGCGCGCCGAACAGGCCATCGGCATCGGGATCCCAGCCGACATCGATGAGGGTGCGGGTGCGGGCGGCGGAGAGGCACGTCGCGTTGGCGACGGTCGCGCCGGTGGCAAAGCCGATGCTGCTCTCGCGCGGCAGGTCGAGCACGTCGAGCAGCCAGCCCTCGGCGATCTCCTCCATCGCCGAGGCGGCGGGGGTCGGGGTGTGGTAGCCGGCATTCTGGCCCCAGGCGGAGACGAGGAGGTCCGCCGCGACCCCGGCGGGGTGCGAGCCGCCCATGACCCAGCCGAAAAAGCGCGGGCCGGTGATCGGCATCAGGCCGGGTTCGCTCAGGGCGACGAGTTCCTCAATGACGGCGGCGGGATCGGAGCCGGTCTCGGGCATCGGCGCGCGCATGCGGGTGCGCGCTTCGGGATAGCTGATCTGGGGGCGGCCCGGCGCGGCGGACAGGGCTTCGCGGTAGCGAACGGCGTGGTCGGTGGCGCGGGTGAGCAGGCTGCGCAGATCTGCGGGCATCGGACGTCCTCCCTTGGGCGGCGGCGCGCGCATTCTAGCGCCGATCAGCCCCAAAGGGATCAACCGCGCGGGGGAGGCTG
>Ga0073904_10002245_pt1 | contig 14609 bp, 10 predicted proteins | sample KloWWTrecipitate_FD_66668 | JGI IMG/M metagenome (GOLD analysis project Ga0073904, IMG submission 66668) | Active sludge microbial communities from Klosterneuburg, Austria, studying microevolution and ecology of nitrifiers - Klosterneuburg... | ecosystem: Engineered > WWTP > Aerobic digester >...
CACCCGGGTTCGCCGTCCGCACCCGACGCCCCGGCGACCTTCGACGATGGCACTCCCCTGCCCCCGTCGGTCCTGGCCCGCCTCGCGTGCGACAGCGAGATCTCCCGGATCGTGTTCGGGCCCGCCGGGCAGGTCCTGGACGTCGGCCGGGCGCAGCGCACCTACACCGGTCAGCTGCGGCGCGCCGTCGTGGCCAGGGACCGGACGTGTCGCTACCCCGGGTGCGACGCCCCACCGACCCTCTGCGAGGTCCACCACGTCACGCACTGGGGCCGTGGCGGCGCGACGTCCGTGGCCAACGGGATCCTGCTGTGCTGGTTCCACCACGACCTGGTCCACCGACGCGGCGTGCGGATCGCGCGCGGTGCACCCAAGGCGCAGAGGGTCGTCACCGGGAGCGGGGCGGGGAGCAGCCAGCGAGGTGGGACGTGGCACTTCAGCCGCGCGGATGGCACGGTCCTCGCTCGGCCGGACCCGATCGCTCCACCACCAGGTCCGATGGCGCCACTCCCGGGGGCGACGTCCGGTGATGGCGACCCGCCGAGCCACGAGCAGCCGGACCTGCTCCTGACCGGCTGACGCACGGCAGCGACACGGCATGTCCGAGCCCTCGCACGTCCGAGCCTCTGCACGTCCCGGCCCTCGCAGGTCTCGGTCCTCGCGCGTCCGAGCCTCTGCACGTCCCAGCGCACACACGGCCGCGCCGCGCACCTCCGGGCCCGCGCCGGGCGGACCCCGCGCACGCACACCCTCACCGTCTGGGAGAATCGGCGACCATGAGCGACCTGAGCGTCACCCCGGACCCCGCCCCCGCGACCTCGGCCCCGGCCGTGGGCGCGCCGGTAGCCGGCGACGTCGCCTCCCGCGTACCCGACAAGGTCAGCCTCGACGGGCTCGAGGAGCGCTGGGACGCCGCCTGGTCGGCCCAGGGCACCTACTCCTTCGACCGCACCGCGACGCGCGAGCAGGTCTACTCGATCGACACCCCTCCGCCCACCGTCTCCGGCTCGCTGCACGTGGGGCACGTGTTCTCCTACACCCACACCGACGTCGTCGCCCGGTTCCAGCGCATGCGCGGGCGTGAGGTGTTCTACCCCATGGGCTGGGACGACAACGGGCTGCCCACCGAGCGGCGCGTGCAGAACTACTACGGCGTGCGGTGCGACCCGACGCTGCCCTACGCCCACGCCTTCACCCCGCCGCACGAGGGTGGCGAGGGCAAGAGCATCAAGGCCGCCGACCAGGTGCCGATCTCGCGCCGCAACTTCGTCGACCTGTGCGAGCGGCTCACCGTCGAGGACGAGGTCCAGTTCGAGGCGCTGTGGCGCCGCCTCGGCCTCTCGGTCGACTGGTCGCACCACTACCAGACCATCGACGCCCGCTCCCGCGCGGTCGCCCAGAAGGCGTTCCTGCGCAACCTCGCGCGCGGCGAGGCCTACCAGGCCGAGGCGCCGGGCCTGTGGGACGTCACCTTCCAGACCGCCGTCGCGCAGGCAGAGCTCGAGGCCCGCGACTACCCCGGCCACTTCCACCGCATCGCGTTCCACCGGAGCGGCGAGGGTGCCGAAGCGGGCACCCCGATCTACATCGAGACCACGCGGCCGGAGCTCATCCCCGCCGTCGTCGCGCTCATCGCCCACCCGGACGACGAGCGCTACGCCCACCTGTTCGGCACCACGGTCACCGACCCCCTGTTCGGCATCGAGATCCCCGTGCTCGCCCACCCCGCGGCCGAGCCCGACAAGGGCGCAGGCATCGCCATGTGCTGCACCTTCGGCGACCTCACCGACGTCCAGTGGTGGCGCGAGCTGCAGCTCGCCACGCACTCGGTGATCAGCCGCGACGGCCGCCTGCTGCGCGAGGTCCCGGAGTGGATCACCGACGAGGCCGGCCGTGCGCTGTTCGCCGAGCTCGCGGGCAGGACGACGTTCTCCGCCCGCACCGCCGTCGTCGACGCCCTGCGCGCGTCGGGCGACCTGGACGGCGAGCCGACGCCCACCCAGCGCATGGCGAACTTCTTCGAGAAGGGCGACAAGCCGCTCGAGATCGTCACGTCGCGCCAGTGGTACATCCGCAACGGTGGGCGCTCCGACGGCCGCGGCGCCGGGCTGCGCGAGGAGCTCCTGGCGCGCGGCACGGAGCTCGCCTTCCACCCCGACTTCATGCGCGTGCGCTACGAGAACTGGGTCGGGGGTCTCAACGGCGACTGGCTCATCTCGCGCCAGCGCTTCTTCGGCGTGTCCATCCCGCTGTGGTACCCGCTCGATGCCGAGGGCGAGGTCGTCTTCGACCACCCCCTGACGCCCGACGAGGTCACCCTGCCGATCGACCCGTCGAGCGACGTCCCGGCCGGGTACACGGCGGACCAGCGCGGCGTCCCCGGCGGGTTCGTCGGCGAGGCGGACGTCATGGACACCTGGGCGACCAGCTCGCTCACCCCGCAGATCGCGGGCGGCTGGGGCTGGGACGACGACCTCTTCGCGCGCGTCTTCCCCATGGACCTGCGCCCCCAGGGCCAGGACATCATCCGCACCTGGCTGTTCTCCACCGTCGTCCGCTCCCACCTCGAGCACGGCTCGCTGCCCTGGGCGCACGCGGCGATCAGCGGTTGGATCCTCGACCCGGACCGCAAGAAGATGTCGAAGTCCAAGGGCAACGTCGTCACCCCCATGGGGCTGCTCGAGGAGCACGGCTCGGACGCCGTGCGCTACTGGGCCGCCTCGGCGCGGCTCGGCACGGACGCGGCGTTCGAGGTCGGCCAGATGAAGATCGGCCGACGCCTGGCGATCAAGGTGCTCAACGCGAGCAAGTTCGCGCTCGGCTTCGGCACCGTCGAGGCCGCCGACCCGGCCCTGGTCACCGAGCCGCTGGACCGCGCCATGCTCGCCGGCCTGGCCGACGTCGTCGACGCCGCCACCGCTGCGCTCGAGGCGTACGACCACACCAAGGCCCTGGAGGTCACCGAGACCTTCTTCTGGACCTTCTGCGACGACTACCTCGAGCTCGTCAAGGACCGCGCCTACGGTGCGGGCGCTGCGGAGGGCGCGGAGCCGAGCGAGGCCACGCTGTCCGCCCGGGCCTCGCTCGCGCTGGCCCTGGACACCCTGCTGCGGCTGCTCGCGCCGGTCATCCCGTTCGCCACCGAGGAGGTCTGGTCGTGGTGGAAGGAGGGCTCGGTCCACCGCGCGCCGTGGCCCACGGCGGCCCCGCTGCGAGCCGCCGCCGGCGACGCCGACCCGACCACCCTGCTGGCGGCCGGCCGCGCCCTGGCGGCGCTGCGCAAGGTCAAGTCCGAGGCCAAGGTCTCGATGCGGATCCGCATCGTTGCCGGCGAGCTCGTCGTTCCCGGCGCCCACCTGGCGCTCGTCGCGGACGCGCTCGGCGACGTGCTCGCAGCGGGCCGCGCGGACGTCGCGCTCGTCGGTGAGGACGTCGAGGGCGCGGTCGTGAGGGCCGCGGAGCTCGAGGTGCCGCAGGCCTGACCTGAGGGGACCTTGGTCCGCGCACCGCCCCTACCTGCATACCTATCTTTGCTTCTGTATATTCTTCCAGTGCCCCGCAGTACCGTGAGAGGACCGCCATGCACGCCCGGAACTTCGCCCTCCCCCTGGTCGCCGTCGCGGCCCTCGCCCTCGCGGGCTGCAGCTCGACCGCGACCGACGACGACGCCGCCACCGACGGCGCCCCGACGTTCATCACGGAGGGCACGCTGACGGTCTGCACCAACCCGCCGTACGAGCCGTTCGAGTTCGAGATGGACGGCGAGGTCGTCGGGCTCGACATCTCGATCGTCCAGGAGATCGCGGACGACCTGGGCGTCGAGCTCGCCACCATCATCACCCCGTTCGAGGGCATCCAGTCGGGTGCGGACCTCGACTCCGGCAACTGCGACCTCGTCGCCTCGGGCATCACCATCACCGAGGAGCGCGAGGGCAAGATGGACTTCTCCGACCCGTACTTCGACGCCGACCAGGGCCTGCTCGTGCCCGCCGGCTCCGTGCTGGACTCCCTCGAGGCCCTCGAGGGGCTCAAGATCGGCGTCCAGGCCGCCACCACGGGCGAGACGTGGGCCACCGACAACGGCCTGACCCCGGTCCAGTTCGAGGACCTCGGGCTGCAGATCGAGGCGCTCAAGGCCGGCCAGGTCGACGCGATCATCAACGACATCGCGGTGCTCGGGCCGTTCGTCGACGACACCCTCGAGGTGGGCACGACGTTCCCGACCGGCGAGCAGTACGGCTTCGGCGTCAAGACCGGCAACACCGCCCTGCTCGATGCGGTGAACGCCACGCTGGCCCGGATCCAGGCTGACGGCACCTACGCCGACATCTACCTCGAGTTCATCGGCACCGCCCCGGCCGAGGGCTGATGGTCGCCGCTTCGTCCGACGCCCGGCCCGCACGCGCGGGCCGGGCTCGGATGAGCCCGCGCCGCCGCGCGCAGCTGTCCCGGCGTGTGCAGTACGCGGTGCTGGCCCTCCTGGCCGTCGTCGGGCTGGTCGCGACGGACTGGGCCCGGATCGGCGACACCTTCTTCAACGCCGACTCGCTGGCCGCGATCCTGCCGGCGCTGCCGCGCGCGGCGCTCAACACGATCGTCTACACGCTGGCGGCCTTCAGCGTGGGCCTCGCGCTCGGCCTGGTGCTGGCCCTCATGCGCCTCTCGTCTGTGCGCGTCTACCGCGTCATCGCGACGGGGTACATCGAGTTCTTCCGCGGCATCCCGGCCCTGCTCGTCGTCTTCGCCTTCGGCTACGCGATCCCCGCGGCCTTCGAGGTCCGCTTCGACTCCATCACGCTGCAGATCGGCCTGGCGCTCGGTGTGGTCTCCGCCGCCTACATCGCCGAGACCCTGCGCGCCGGCATCCAGGCGGTCCCCAAGGGACAGGTCGAGGCGGCGCGCTCGCTGGGCATGTCCGCCGGGGCCACCCTCGTGCACGTGGTCATCCCGCAGGCGTTCCGGATCGTGCTGCCACCCCTGACCAACGAGATCGTGCTGCTGCTCAAGGACACCTCGCTGGTCTTCGGCTTCGGCCTGGCGATCACCGACTACGAGCTCACCAAGGTGGGCCGCAACGCGCTGAGCGACGCCGACGGGGGCATGACCTCGCTGCTCGCGGTGGGCGTGGTCTACCTGCTCATCACCATCCCGCTGAGCGGCCTGACACGCTGGCTCGAGAAGACCACCGGCTACAAGGGGCACGTGTGAGCACCGCAGGCGACGGCACGGCAGGCACGGGCCCGGCACGCACGAGCCCGGCAGGGCACCCCGCCGCACGGCCGACCACGGAAGGCCAGCCCGCGGGCGCCGCCGTCGTCGAGATCGCCGGGCTGCACAAGTCCTTCGGCGAGCGCGAGGTCCTCAAGGGCATCGACCTCACCGTCGCCCAGGGCGAGGTGGTCTGCGTCATCGGGCCGTCCGGCTCGGGCAAGTCCACCCTGCTGCGCTGCGTCAACCTGCTGGAGCAGCCGACGGCGGGCACCGTCACCGTCCTCGGCACCGAGGTCACCGACCCCGACGTCGACATCGACGCGGTCCGCACGCACGTCGGCATGGTCTTCCAGCAGTTCAACCTCTTCCCGCACCGATCGGTGCTGGACAACTGCACCCTCGCCCAGCGCCAGGTGCTGCGCCGCGGCAAGGCCGAGGCCGAGGCGGTCGCGCGGCGCAACCTCGAGCACGTCGGCCTCGGCGACCGCGCCGACTCGGTGCCCGGCCAGCTCTCCGGCGGGCAGCAGCAGCGCGTCGCCATCGCGCGCGCGCTGAGCATGGACCCGGCACTCATGCTCTTCGACGAGCCGACGTCGGCCCTCGACCCCGAGCTCGTCGGGGACGTTCTGTCGGTCATGCGCGATCTCGCCGAGGCCGGGATGACGATGCTCGTCGTCACGCACGAGATGGCCTTCGCACGCGAGGTCGCGGACCGCGTGGTCTTCATGGACGACGGCGTCGTGGTCGAGCAGGGCCCGCCGGCCCAGGTGATCGGCAACCCGAGCCACGAACGCACGCTGTCCTTCCTCGCGCGGGTGCTGGACCCGACGCACGCGCACGAGGGCTGAGCGCGCACGGAGACCTCCGGTGCCGCTGCTGTGGCCATCCCACCACGTGCAGCGGACCGGAGGTCTCCTCGGCAGGACCCGGTGCGGGACGGCCCCCGCGCCGGATCGGGTCTCTAGGGCTCGATCACCCGTTCACCGACGCCAGGAGGTCGGCGATCTCCTCGACGGTGGTGGCGTCGCGCATCCGCGTCGCCTCGTCCAGGTCCGAGAACACCAGGGCGACCTTCGACAGCATCCCCAGGTGCTCGTCCTCGATCCCGGCGATGCCGATGACCACGTGCACCTGCCCACGGCCGCCCCAGTCGATCGGGTCGGCGTACCGCACCAGCGACATCGCCGAGCGACGGATCGTCGCCTTGGCAGCGTTGGTGCCGTGCGGGATGGCCAGGAAGTTGCCCATGTAGGTGGACATCGTCCGCTCCCGGTCCTCCATCGAGTCGATGTAGGCGGGCTCGACCGCACCGGCGCGGACCAGCAGCTCCCCGGCCTCCCGGATCGCCTCCCCCATGGTCCGCGCCGTCCCGGCCGCGACGATGGACTCCTTCGCGAGGATCTCCGTCACAGCGAGGCACCCTCGGTGCTTCGACGCGCCAGGACCTCGGCGACGACCTCGTCGTAGACGGGGCTGTTCATGAAGTTGTCCACGGTCCGGTGCTCCGCGCTCGGCGCACTGTGGCGCGCCCGGTCCGTCAGCTCGCGCTGCGTGATGACGATCTGCGCCTCGTCCGTCAGGTGCGCGACCGCCTTGTTGACCACCGCGACGTCCTCGATGCCCGCCTTCTTGAGCTTGGACCGCAGGACGCTGGCACCCATCGCGCTCGATCCCATGCCGGCGTCGCACGCGAAGATGATGGTGTGCACCGGGCCGCCCTGGTGGCGGACGCCGTGGGCAGAGCCGGTGGCCAGGGTGCCGAGCACGGAGCTCGCCTTGCCCTTGTTGGCCTCGGTCTGCGCGATCGCGGCGGCGAGGCCGTCCTCGGCAGCGAGGTCACGCTTCCGCGAGAGGCGAAGGAGCACCGCGCTGATGAGGAACGTCGCCGCAGCCGAGAGCAGCACCGACAGGATCACTCCGATGTGGCTCCCGCGCGGGGTCTGCGCGAGCACGGCGAAGATGCTGCCGGGCGCGGCTGGTGCCACGAGGCCGCTGCCGAACACCGCGTTGGTGGCGACCCCGGTCGCTCCGCCGACGATGAGGCCGGTGATGAGGATCGGCTTCATCAGCACGAACGGGAAGTAGACCTCGTGGATGCCGCCGAAGAACTGGATGATGATCGCGCCGGGCGCGGACGCCCGAGCCGTCCCGATCCCGAAGAACATGAACGCCAGCAGCATGCCGAAGCCAGGGCCGGGGTTCGCCTCGACGAGGAACAGCAGCGACTTGCCGGTGTCGATGGCCTGCTGGGTGCCGAGCGGGACGAGCGTGCCGTTGCCGATGGCGTTGTTGAGGAACAGCACCTTGGCGGGCTCGACGATGATGCTCATCAGCGGGAGCAGGTGAGCGTCGGCAAGGGCCTGGACCCCTGCTCCGAGCCAGTCACTGACCTGGGTCACGAGCGGCGCCACACCGAAGAAGGCACCGATGGCCAGGCCCATGCCGAGGATGCCGGCGGCGTACATGTTGACGAGCATCTCGAAGCCCGGCTTGATCTTGCCGTCCCAGATGGCGTCGATCTTCTTCATCAGCCATCCGGCCAGCGGGCCGACGATCATGGCGCCGAGGAACATGGGGATGGTGCTGCCGACGATGACGCCCATGGTCGCGATCGACGCCACCACTCCACCGCGCTCGCCGTAGACCATCCGGCCGCCCTGGTTGGCGATGAGCAACGGCAGCAGGTAGACGATCATCGGGCCGACGAGCCCGAGGTACTGGTGGAACGTCGTGCCGTCATCTGCCAGCGCGAGCGCGGTGGCCGCGCCCTGCCAGCTCCCCGGGAGGTCGGCGTTGCCGAACCCGCCCAGGATCTCGTTGGGCATCCAGCCCACGGCGATGAACAGCGAGGTGATCAGGCCCCAGGCGATGAACGCCGGGAGGTTGGGCATGATCATCCCGGTCAGGAAGGCCCCGAACCGTTGGATGTGCACCTGGGTCTGCTTGGCCCGGGTCGGGGCTGGGGGGGTCGCTGCGACTGCGCTCATGATGCGGGTGTTCCTCTCGACTAGTCGACTCTGACGTCTCGATCGGCGTGTGGGGTAGCCCCCGCCGGGGGTTGGGCGCCCGTGGTGCACGGAGCGGCGCCCGGGGGTGGTGCAGGGAGGTCCGGGCTCAGGGCTCGATGGTCACCTTGATGCCTGAACCGTTCTTGACGACCTCGATGCCCTCGAGCACCTGGTCGAGGGGCAGCCGGTGGGTGATGAGGTCGGCGACCGGCACGCTGCCGTCGGCGATCATCGCGAGGGCCTGCCGGTTGTGCGCGGGGCTGGAGCCGTTCGCGCCCATGATCATCAGCTCCTTGTAGTGCACCACGTTGGAGTCGAGCGCGATGATCGGGTTGTCCTTGGGCAGACCGCCGAAGAAGCTGATCCGGCCACCGGGCGCCACCATCTTCAGCGCCTCCTCCTGGGCGGCACCTGAGGGCGCTGCGGTGATGATGACGTCCGCCCCGCGGCCCTCCGTCGCCGCGAGCACGGCGGCGACGACGTCCGTCTCGGCGCCGCAGATGGCGGCGTCCGGCGTCACGACGGCGGCGGCGAGGTCGAGCCGCTCACGGCTGAGCTCGACGAGGAAGACCCGCTTGGCCCCGCGGGCACGCGCCAGCCGGACGTGCAGGCAGCCGATCGGGCCGGCCCCGACGACGACGACGTCGTCACCGTCGCGCACGTCGACGAGCTCCTGGGCGTTGATGGCGCACGCGAACGGCTCGGCGACCGATGCCTCGGCGAAGTCGATGCCGTCGGGGATCCGGTTGAGGCCGTCGACGGCCAGCACCTCGGCCGGGACGATCATGTACTCGGCGAAGCCGCCGTCGAAGTCGTAGCCCATGGACACCTGGTTGGGGCACGTCGTCATGTGGTCGGCGCGGCAGTCGCGGCACGTCCCGCACGGGATGGCGGCGATCACCTGGACCCGGTCACCGGCGGTCCAGCCCGTGACCTCGGCGCCGACCTCGACGACCTCGCCCGCGATCTCGTGGCCCATGACACGCGGGGGGACGATGCGGAAGTGGCCGAACTTCGAGATCTTGACGTCCGTGCCGCACATCGAGCACGCGCGAACGCGGATCTTCACCTGGTCCGGGCCTGCCGTCGGCTCGGGTGCCTCTTCGAGCCTGATGTCCCCGGGCGCGTGGAATCGAGCGACCTTCATGGTTCTCCTTCGGTGGTGAACGACTCCGGGGCGCGTGGCGTCGGACATCGCGCCTCCTCGTCGTGGTCAGGCCGGTGGGGCGCCCTCGTTGGCGCCGCCGTGGCTCGTCGGCACGACACTAGACGGCGTTTGCACCTTTGTCCAGAACCGATGTGCAATGGTGGTGTCGTCGCGTCGGTGGACGCGGCACCGCTCGCCGCGAAAGGATCATCGCGTGACCAGACCGCTGCCCTTCGAGGACCTCGAGCTGCTGGTCACGGTGGCGACGATGTACTACGAGCACGACTCGTCGCAGAAGCAGATCGCCGAGCGGCTGGGCGTCAGCCGCCCCACGGTGAGCCGACTGCTGGAGCGCGCGCGCGAGCGCGGCATCGTCCGCATCGAGATCGTCGCCCCGTACGTCGACCCGGCGCTGCCGGACCGCCTGCGGGAGCGGCTGGGGCTGCGCTCCGTCCACGTCGCCGCCGGCCGCGCCGACGAGGCCGAGCCCGGGCCCATCCTCGCCGAGCCGCTCGGAGCGGCGCTCGACGAGGCGGCGCTCACCGCCGGGGACGTGGTCATCGTCTCCTGGGGTCGCGCCGTGCACAGCGTCAGCCGCACGCTGCACCGCTCGCACCCCGGCGTCGTCGTCGCGCCGGCGATGGGCGGCAACGCCGGGGACCAGCCGTGGTTCCAGCCCAACGAGATCGCGCGCAGCATGGCCGACGCGCTGGGGGCGCAGGCGCGCTACCTGCACGCCCCGGCACTGATGTCCCACGGGCTGTACGACACCCTGCGCGAGGAGGGCGAGCTGGTCGGGATCAGCGACCTGTGGGACCGCGCCAAGGTCTCGCTCGTCGGCGTCGGGGCGTGGCCCAAGCCCGACGCGAGCTACGCCGCCGCCGGCTTCCCGGTCGACGACCCGGCGCTGACCCGCGCCGTCGGCGACTTCGCCGGGCGCTCGTTCACCATCGACGGCGCGCTCGTGCCCTTCGGCGACGACCGGCAGCTGCTCGGGGTCACCCCCGAGGAGCTCGCGCAGATCCCGCACTCCATCTGCCTCGCCGGCAGCGCGACCAAGGCCAGGGCAGCGATCGGCGCCGCCCGCGCGGGGCTCTACAACGTGCTCGTCACCGACGCGCCCACGGCGCGCGCGATGGACGCCGCCCTGGACGCCGAGGCCGCCGCACCACGCTGAGGTCGGCGGCACCCCGGCGGGCCCCCTGCCGGTGCCGCCTCCCGCCCCACCCCGGCAGTCGGGCCGCGCCTCGGCTGGCGGTAGTGTCGCAACGGCCCGACGCCGGGCCACCGCCCCCAGGAGCAGCCGTGCGCGAGACCACCTCCCCCAGCCTCATCGACGTCGATCCCGCGATGTCCATCCCCGGCCTGCTCGCGGCACGTCTCGAGCGCGCGCCAGACGGCGTCTTCATCGAGCGCAAGACGCACCTCGGCGGCGGGTGGACCCCGGTGACGACCCGGAGCTTCCACGACCATGTCACCGCCGTCGCGCGCGGCATGGTGGCCCGGGGCGTCGCACCAGGCGACCGGGTCTCGATCATGAGCCGCACGCGCTACGAGTGGACCGTCCTGGACTTCGCGATCTGGGCGGCCGGCGCCGTGCCCGTGCCGGTGTACGAGACCTCGTCGGCCGAGCAGATCGCCTGGATCCTGTCCGACGCCGACGTCCGGCTGGCCCTCGTGGAGTCGACGGCCCACGCGGCCGCGACCGCATCGGTGCGCGACCGGCTCCCGGGGCTGGAGGCCGTGCTCGTCATCGACGACGGAGCGCTGGAGACGCTCGTCGCCGACGGCGCCAGGGTCGAGGACGCCGAGGTCGAGCGCCGCAGCGCGTTGGCGGGGATGGCCGACCTCGCCACGATCATCTACACGTCCGGCACCACGGGGAACCCCAAGGGCGTCGAGCTGACCCACGGCAACTTCGTCAGCCTGACCCTCGAGGGCGTCCAGGGGCTGGCCGACGTCGTCGCGAAGCCGTACTCCCGGACGCTGCTCTTCATGCCCCTGGCGCACGTCTTCGCGCGGTTCATCCAGGTGCTGTGCGTGCCGTCCGGCGCGGTCATCGGGCACACGCCCGACACCGCCAACCTCCTGGCGGACCTCGGGACCTTCAAGCCGACCTTCATCCTGGCGGTCCCGCGGGTGTTCGAGAAGGTCTACAACTCCTCCGAGCAGAAGGCCGCCGCGAGCCCGGTCAAGCTCAAGCTCTTCCGCTGGGCGGCCGGCACGGGCATCGCGTGGTCCCGGGCGATGGACCGGCCCGGCGGTCCGAGCCCGGCGCTGCGCGCCCGGCATGCCCTCGCCGACCGCCTCGTGCTGCACAAGATCCGGGCCGCCCTGGGCGGTGCCACCGAGTACGCCGTCTCCGGCGGCGCGCCCCTCGGCGAGCGCCTGGGGCACTTCTACCGGGGGCTGGGCCTGCGCGTGCTCGAGGGTTACGGCCTGACCGAGACCACGGCGCCCACCGCCGTCAACCTGCCGGAGAAGACGAAGATCGGCACCGTCGGCCCGCCGTTCCCCGGGACCTCGGTCCGGATCGCGGACGACGGCGAGATCGAGGTGTCCGGCGCGCACGTGTTCCGGGGCTACCGCGGCGACCCGCAGGCCACCGCAGAGGCGCTGCGCGACGGCTGGTTCCGCACCGGGGACCTCGGCACGCTCGACACGGACGGCATGCTGACGATCACGGGCCGCAAGAAGGAGATCATCGTCACCGCCGGCGGCAAGAACGTCGCGCCGGCCTTCCTGGAGGACCGCCTGCGCGGCCATCCCCTGGTCAGCCAGGTCGTCGTCGTGGGCGACGGCAAGCCCTTCATCGCCGCCCTGGTGACCCTGGACGCCGACATGCTGCCGGGCTGGCTCGCGGGCCACGGCCTGCCGCCGATGGACGTCGCAGCGGCGTCGCGCAGCCATGCGGTGCTGGCCGCGCTCGACCGCGCGGTCGAGCGCGCCAACACGGCGGTCTCCCGGGCCGAGTCGATCCGCAAGGTCCACGTGCTGACGGTCGACTTCAGCGAGGCCAACGGCTACCTGACGCCGTCGCAGAAGGTCAAGCGGTCCGCCGTGTTGCGCGACTTCGCCCCGCAGGTCGAGGCCCTCTACGAGCGCTGACCGCGGCGGCCCGACGTCCGGGGGCGCCGCGGCCGGCCGTCACGCGCGCTTGCGGCGGTGGTTGTCGCCCGTGTAGCTCGGCGCACCCTCGTGCGGCGTCGCCGAGTCGGTCCAGCGGAGCACGGCACCCACCCCGTCGACCAGCGGCGCACTGCCCTCGAGCGCGAACGTCACGCCCGCGTCCTGGGCGACGGCGGCCCGCAGCAGCGCGATGTCCGCACGCTGCTGACGGGCATCGGCATCGGCCACCCCGAGCGCCGCGAGCTCGCTGCGCCGCAGGGCGATCTCCAGGGCGCCGGGACCCACCCAGAGCTCCCGCGCGGCGAGCGGGGCGGGCCGCCCGGCGTCGTCCTCGGCGATGACCAGCTCCGCCACCTGCCCGCGGCGCAGCACCTCGACCACGTGCCCGAGGTCGGTCACGGCACCGTCGTCCCGGCCGAGGCCCTCCCTCAGGCGCGCGACGACGTGCTCGCGGCGCCGCGCACGGTAGGCCTCGACGACCTCGTGCACGTTCGCGGCGAACACGTCCTCCTTGACGCCCTGCGCGCGGGCGCCGCCGGGTACCTCGACGAGCAGCTCTGCCACGGGCCGGCCCACGGCCTCGCGGATGAGCGCGACCGCGCGCACGTCACCCGTGAGCATGACGAGCTCCGGGTGGTGCTCGGCGACCGCGTGGTCGAGCTCGGTCGCCACGGCCTCGGCGTTGCGCTCCCAGGAGTCCTCGACGCGGGCGGCCGTGCGGCGGGACGACCACCAGTCGCCGGACCGGACCTTGTGCACCACGTCGTGCCCGCCCTCGACGTGCTCGGTGCTCGACGCGGCGATCTCGACCCCGGACCACGTGAGGTCGGCGCCCGAGCGGTCGACCTCGACGAGCACGTAGCGCACCGCCTCGTCGGTGGCCTGCGCGGCCGGCATGAGCGACGGCACGCCGTCGTGGAACGCCTCCTCGCGGGCCGGGGCGTCGGCGAGCACGCGGTCGAAGAGGATCTCCTCGCCCGCGGCCACGACGAACCGCCCGTGCGGCCCGGGCACGTGCGTGGGGCGCAGGACGACGTGCGCGATGGCCTCGACGGTGTGGGGCGGGGCCCCCTGCTGCTCGAGCGCTCGACGCAGCCCGTTCCACCGGCTGCGGACCTCGCGGTCACCCGCCTCGTCGGCTCGGGTGACGTCCAGGCAGACCGTGGTGAGCGGGCCGTCGTGGTCGAGCAGCGGCTTGAGCGAGTCCAGCTTCATCGAGCACCTCTCGGGTCGGGTCCGGCCGGCAACGTCGCCGTCCTGCTCCCACCCTTGCCCACCGGGACGGTCGGCGCCACCCCTTCGGCCGCGGTCAGGCCGACTTCTCCCGAGGTGCCCGCTTCGCCGGCGCGGCCGGCTCACGCGGCACGATCGTCGGGTTGACGTTCTCGAGCACGACGCCCCGGGTGACGACCACGCGCGCGACGTCGTCGCGGCTCGGGACGTCGAACATCACCTGCTGGAGAACCTCCTCGAGGATCGCCCGCAGCCCGCGCGCGCCCGTGCCGCGCAGCAGGGCCTGGTCGGCGATCGCCTCGATCGCGTCGTCGGTGAACTCCAGCTCGACGCCATCGATCTCGAACATCCGCTGGTACTGCTTGACCAGGGCGTTGCGGGGCTCGGTGAGGATCCGCACCAGCGCGGACTGGTCCAGCGGGGAGACGGTCGTGATGACCGGCACACGCCCGATGAACTCCGGGATGAGGCCGAACTTCAGCAGGTCCTCCGGCATGACCTCGCCGAAGACGTCGGTGTCGTCCGCCGAGTGCAGCGGCGCGCCGAAGCCGATGCCGCGCCGGCCGGCGCGCGACGTGATGATCTCGTCCAGCCCCGCGAAGGCGCCGGCGACGATGAACAGCACGTTGGTCGTGTCGATCTGGATGAACTCCTGGTGCGGGTGCTTGCGGCCGCCCTGGGGGGGCACGGAGGCCGTGGTGCCCTCGAGGATCTTCAGCAGGGCCTGCTGGACGCCCTCGCCGGAGACGTCGCGCGTGATCGACGGGTTCTCGGACTTGCGGGCGATCTTGTCGACCTCGTCGATGTAGATGATGCCCGTCTCGGCCTTCTTGACGTCGTAGTCGGCCGCCTGGATGAGCTTGAGGAGGATGTTCTCGACG
>Ga0073904_10002249_pt1 | contig 14601 bp, 10 predicted proteins | sample KloWWTrecipitate_FD_66668 | JGI IMG/M metagenome (GOLD analysis project Ga0073904, IMG submission 66668) | Active sludge microbial communities from Klosterneuburg, Austria, studying microevolution and ecology of nitrifiers - Klosterneuburg... | ecosystem: Engineered > WWTP > Aerobic digester >...
AATGCCCGCACAAGAACGGCCCGCTGTCGCAAGGCATCGTGCATGGGCGCCAGGTCACCTGCCCGCTGCACGGCTGGAAGATGCAGCTCGACAGCGGCGAGGCCGTTGCGCCCGACGTCGGCTGCACGAAGCCATTCGAGGTGAAGCTCGTCGACGGCCAGGTGCTGCTGAAAGTCTGAGCGCCGGGGCCGCAAGTCGTGTGACACGCGCTTCGCCCGGTATGACATCGTCGCCCGCATCCCAACCCCGTCAGCGACCCGACGACTCATTCGAGGTTCGAGAAATGAACAAAGACTTCTTCAAAGCCGGCCATCCGCCCACGCTGCTTGCGGCCTTCCTGTACTTCGACCTCGCCTTCATGGTGTGGGTGATCCTGGGGCCGCTGGGCGTTCAGATCGCCGCCGACCTCGGTCTCGACCACGCGCAGAAAGGTCTGATGGTCGCGATTCCGGTGCTCGCCGGTGCGATTCTGCGGATCTTCATGGGCGTGCTCGTCGACCATCTGAAGCCGAAGGCCGCCGGCGCGATCGGCCAGGTCATCGTCATTGCGGCGCTCGCCTTCGCGTGGCAGTTCGGCATCCACAGCTTTGAGCAGACGCTCGTGCTCGGCGTCTTCCTCGGCGTCGCCGGCGCCTCGTTTGCGGTCGCGCTGCCGCTCGCGTCGCGCTGGTATCCGCCGCAGCATCAGGGCACCGCGCTCGGCATCGCCGGTGCCGGCAACTCCGGCACCGCGCTCGCGGCGCTGATCGCGCCCGGCCTCGCCACGGCCTACGGCTGGACGAACGTGTTCGGCTTTGCGCTGATCCCGCTCGTGCTGGTGTTCGTGTTCTATCTCATCGTCGCGAAGGACGCTCCGGAGTGCCCGCCGGCGAAGCCCCTCACCGAGTACTTCAAGGTGCTGAAGGACAAGGACGCGTGGTGGTTCATGTTCTTCTACGCGGTCACCTTCGGCGGCTTCGTCGGTCTGGCGTCGTCACTGACGATCTACTTCAATACCCAGTATGGGCTCGATGCGAAGATGGCTGGCTACTTCACCGCCGCGTGCGTGTTCGCCGGCTCGATGGTGCGTCCGATCGGCGGCGCGGTCGCCGACCGCATCGGCGGCATCCGCAGTCTCACGGTGATGTACGTGTTTGCCGCGCTGTTCCTCGCGATCGTCAGCCTTGACCTGCCCGCGGCGTGGATGGCGCTGGCCGTGTTCGTGCTCGCGATGCTCGCGCTCGGCATGGGCAACGGCGCGGTGTTCCAGCTCGTGCCGCAGCGCTTTCGCAAGGAGATCGGCGTGATGACGGGACTGGTCGGCATGGCCGGCGGCGTCGGCGGCTTCTACCTCGCGTCCTCGCTCGGCTATGCAAAGCAGGCGACCGGCAGCTACCAGCCGGGCTTTCTGATCTTCGCCGGCCTCGCGCTCGCAGCGCTCGTCGGGCTGACGTCGGTGAAGACGCGCTGGCGCACGACGTGGGGCGCGGCACACCTGACGTCAGCGAAGATCTGACGAAATTCGCGGGAGACGCGGCATGGCGAAGATCATCGAAGCAAGTTCGCGATTCAAGGCGGCACGCGGCACGCGACCGAACTCGCTCGCCGCTACGCCGGTCGGGCGGCCGCTCTCGGCCGCGGGCAACGCGCTCGAAGTCACGCTCGGCCACGCCTCTCAGCAGGGGCTGCGGCCCGAGAACGAGGATTTCGTCGGCGCGGTGACGCCCGAGGGCGCGCCGCTTGCGGCCAAAGGGCTGCTGCTCGCGATCGCCGATGGCGTCGGCGGCCACGCCCGTGGCCGCGAGGCCGCCGAATATTCGGTGCGGGGACTGCTCGCCGACTATTTCTCGACGCCCGACACCTGGAGCGTCGAGAAGTCGCTCGACATCGTGATCGGCGCGCTGAACCGCTGGCTGCTTGCGCAGTCGGCGAAGTCGCGCGAGTACGCTGGCATGGCGACGACCCTGACCGCGCTCGTGCTACGCGGGCGCCGCTACCACGTCGCGCACATCGGCGATTCGCGTGCGTATCTGCTGCGCGAGGGCGAGCTGTGCCGTCTGACCGAGGACCATACCTGGGAACACCCCGAACTCAGCAACGTGCTGCACCGCGCAGTCGGACTCGATGCGCAGCTCGCCGTCGACTATGACGATGGCGAGATGGCCGCCGGCGATCGCTTCGTGCTCCTCACCGACGGCGTGTGGGGCGCGCTCGGCGACGGCGGTATCGTCGATATCCTGCAGCGTCACGCGGGCGCCGAAGACGCCGCCGACGTACTCACACTCGAAGCGCTTGCGCGCGGCGCGACCGACAACTGCACCGCGCTCGTCGCGAACGTCGAGGCGGTGCCGCTGGATAACCTGCGCGACCGGCTCGCAACCGCGCGCCGCCTGCCGCTGCCACCGCGGTTGAAGACCGGCGACCTGATCGATGGCCTGCGCGTCGAGGAGCTGCTGCACGAATCGCGCGTCACGCTGCTGTACCGCGTCACGCACCTCGCCAGCGGTGACGCGCTGGTGCTCAAGACCCTGCGCCCGGGCGCGGACGACGACGAGGCGGCCGGCGCCTTGCTGCGCGAGGAATGGCTGGCGCGGCGCGCGCCGTCGCAGAGCTTCCCCGCCGTCGCGGATACCGATGCGCGCAGCTGCCTGTATTACCTGATGAGCTGGCACGAAGGCGAGACGCTGAAGGCGAAGCTCGCGCGTGGCCACCGCTTCGCTCCGCACGAGCTCGTCGCGATCGGCGTGCCGCTGCTGCGCGCGGTCGGCAGCCTGCACCGGCTTGACATCGTGCACCGTGACGTCAAGCCCGACAACGTGCATGTCGACCGCCACGGCCGGCTACGGCTGCTCGACCTCGGCGTCGCCGCGTCCGACGCCGACGACCTGCGCGAGATCAACAACCCGGGCACGCCGTCCTACATGGCGCCGGAACTCTTCAATGGCGGAAAGGCGAACGAGTCGTCCGACCTCTATGCGTGCGGCGTGACGCTGTACGAACTCCTGACGCGCAAATACCCGTACGGCGAGGTTGAGCCGTTCCAGCGGCCGCGTTTCGGCGAAGCGGTGCCACCAACGCGCTATCGCCCCGACACGCCGGCGTGGCTCGAGGCGGTGCTGATGAAGGCCTGCGCGCGCGAAGCCAAGGACCGTTTCGAGACCGCCGAGGAGTTCGTGCTCGCGCTCGAACGCGGCGCGCACCGCCCGCTCGCGACGCATCGCCGCCTGCCACTCGTCGCGCGCAACCCAGCGCTGGCGCTGAAGATCTTCGCCGGTGCGTCGCTGCTGCTGAACCTGATCCTGTTGTTTCTGCTCAGTCGGCGTTAGACCAATGATGAGCCTCTCCCGCGGAGCCCCTGATGAAAACGAAAGCCACTTGTCCCTACTGCGGCGTCGGCTGCGGCGTCCTGATCGAACATGACGGTCGCCGAATCAGCGGGGTCGCCGGCGACCCCGAACATCCGGCGAACTTCGGCCGCCTGTGCACGAAGGGGGCGATGCTGCACCTCTCCGCGCGGCCCGAAACCCGGCTGCTGTACCCGGAGCTGCGCGACGCGCGCGGCAAGCCGCGCGAGCGCGCGAGCTGGGACGCCGCACTCGCAACCGCAGCCGAACGTTTTGCCACCGCGATCAATGAACACGGGCCGGATTCGGTCGCGTTCTACATCTCCGGCCAGCTGCTGACCGAGGACTATTACGTCTTCAACAAGCTCGTCAAAGGCCTGATCGGCAGCAACAACATCGATTCGAACTCGCGCCTGTGCATGTCGAGCGCGGTCGCAGCGTACAAGCAGACGCTCGGCGCCGACGCGCCGCCCTGTTCGTACGCGGACTTCGCACACACCGACTGCCTGTTGATCGCGGGCGCGAATCCGTCGTACGCGCACCCGATTGCGTTCCGCCGCATCGAGGACGCGAAAGCCACACGGCCCGGCATGAAGATCATCGTCGTCGACCCGCGCCGCACCGACTCCGCCGCGAGCGCCGACCTGCACTTGGCCATCCTGCCGGGCACCGACATCTGGCTGTACAACGCGATGCTCAACGTGCTGCTGTGGGAAGGCTACGTCGACCAGGCTTTCGTGCGCGAGCACACCGCAGGCTTCGCCGCGCTACGCGACCATGTGCGTGACGTCACGCCGGCGATCGCTGCCGATATCTGCGGCCTCGGCAAGCGCGGCACCGAGGACATTGTCACGGCCGCGCGCTGGTGGGGCGAGGCGAAGACTTCGATGTCGCTGTGGTGCCAGGGCTTGAACCAGTCGACGCACGGCACACACAACGGCACCGCGCTGATCGCGCTGTCGCTCGCGACTGGCAAGATCGGCAAGCCCGGATGCGGCCCGTTCTCGCTGACGGGCCAGCCCAACGCGATGGGCGGGCGCGAAGTCGGCGGCATGGCGAACCTGATGTCCGGCCACCGAGACCTCGCGCACCCCGACGAGCGCGCCGAAGTCGCGCGGCTATGGGGCGTCGACAGCGTGCCTTCGGCGCCGGGCCTGAGCGCGATCGAACTCTTCGACGCGGCGCACGACGGCAAGATCAAGGCGCTGTGGATCGCCTGCACGAACCCCGCACAATCGCTGCCCGAGCAGGAGCGACTACGCGAAGCACTCACGCGCTGCGACTTCGTCGTGCTGCAGGAAGCCTACCGCAACACCGAAACTGCGCCGTTCGCGGATCTGCTGCTGCCCGCGGCGACGTGGGGCGAAAAGGAGGGCACGGTGACAAACTCCGAGCGGCGCATCACGCACGTTCATCGCGCCTTGACGCCGCCGGGCGAAGCGCGGCCGGACTGGCGCATCGTCTGCGATTTCGCACGCGAACTCGGGCCGCGCATCGGCAAGGAGGCGGCGCGGCTCTTCCCGTACGCAGCGGCGTCGGAGATCTTCGCCGAGCATGCGGCCTCGACTGCCGGGCGCGACCTCGACATCACGGGACTCTCGTACGCACTGCTCGATGCGGCCGGTCCGCAGCAATGGCCGTTTCCAAGAGGCGCGAATGTTGCCGATACAGCGAGCCGCGACCGCCTCTACGCCGACGGCCGCTTCCCGACCGCCGACGGCCGGGCGCATTTCGTCGTGCCCACCCGGGCGCTGACCGCCGAGCGCGCCGATGCGCGCTATCCGCTGCATCTCACGACCGGCCGCCTGCGCGACCAGTGGCACGGCATGAGCCGCACTGGCAAAGTTGCGCGGCTGTACAACCACGTAGACGAGGCTCGCATCGAGATGCACGCCGACGACCTCGCACTGCGCGGGCTTAAAAGCGGCGAACTGGTGCACGTCAGGAGCCGCCGCGGCAACGTCGTCCTGCGCGCCGAAGCGTCAATCGAGATCCGCTCCGGCCAGGCTTTCATAGCGATGCACTGGGGCGGCAACAGCCTGAACTCGGCCGGGGCGAACGCGCTGACGCTGCGCGACTTTGACCCGTACTCGAAGCAGCCCGAGCTCAAGCATGCCGCGGTGCAGGTCGAGAAGGCGGTGCTGCCGTTCCAGGCGCTGATCATGCGCGGCGAACCCGGTGCGGCTGGCGACGAGGAGGAGAACGGGACCGATGACGCTGCGCCGATCAATGTCCCTGCCAAGGTCACCGTGGGCAGCGTCACGGCCAACGCGGCCGGCCTCGCGCTGGAACGGGCGGCAGCCCTTGCGCCCTGGCTCGAGCGCTTCGGCTACGCATCGCTCGCGCTCGCCGGGCGCGACCATCCCGCGGTCGTGCTGCGTATCGCGCACCACCAGCCGATCCCACCCGAGTGGCTCGCCGAACTCGATGCCTTGCTGGGGCTCGACGACGAGCACTGCCTCGCGTACACCGACACCCGGCGCGGCATCACGAAGCGTGCGCGCATCGAAAACGGGCTTCTCGTCGGCCTGCGGCTCACCGGCGAGACCGCGGCTGCCGGCTGGCTGCGCGACGTGCTCGTCGAGCGCCAGCCGACCGCGGATCTGCGCCGCTGGATCCTCGCACCGCTCGCAAACCCGCCGGAGGCGGCGAAGAGCCGCGGGCGCATCATCTGTACCTGCCTGAACGTGTCCGAGAGCGAACTCGCTGCAACGATCGCCGACGGCGCAAGTTTCGACGATCTGCAGGCGAAGCTCGGCTGCGGGACCAACTGCGGATCATGCGTGCCGCAGATCAGACGGCTCGTCGCGGCAGGGCAGCGCGCAGCCTGAAGCGCGGCGCCCGCGCAAGGCGCGAACGGCGCGGCGTCGAGCAGCAACGCAAACGTTGCCGATTTCGGCATCGGGAGTGCAGCGGCGAATGCTTGAAGGCGCCCATGGTCAGTGCTCCGACCCCTTTGTGGCGGATCACGTTGGGCAATGACCGCTTCGGCATGGCCCGCTTGAATCTGCATTTCCACGTAGAATCCGGCCTTATCCCGCCTCACCCAGAGCCAGTCCACCTTGTTCGGATTGTCCTGGTCGGCCTTGCCGACCGTCGGCAATTGGCAAGAAATGCTTTTGAGCACTGGACTGGTGGCCACCATGTCGACACTGTGCGTGCTCGCCTCGCCGCCGTCGAAGGCAATCGTGAAAACCGACGTAAGAAATCGGCTTCCCGCTCGACTAATGAATAGGCCGGGAATCTTTCATCCCTGGTAGTAAGAACACGGGGAGCTCTTCATGCAGTTTCGCAAGCTGGCATTGGTCTTGACGGTCGGACTGGCGGTCACCGCTTTCTTCGCCTTCGATCTCGGGCAATACCTCAATCTCCAGACGCTCAAGGATCAACACGCCGCCATCCAGGCTTTTCAGGCTAACAATCCGCTGAGCAGTGTCGCGACCTACTTTTTCGTCTATGTCATTGTCACCGCCCTCTCCTTTCCCGGTGCGGCATTGCTCACGCTCGCCGGCGGTGCGGTGTTTGGCCTGCTGTGGGGCACGGTGATTGTCTCCTTCGCCTCAAGCATCCGATCGGCGCCACCCTCGCCTTTCTGATGTCCCGCTTTCTGCTGCGCGACTGGGTGAGTCAGCGCTTTGGTCAACGCCTGGCAGCAATCGACGAGGGCGTGAAGCGCGAAGGCGCCTTCTATCTCTTCACCCTCCGACTGGTGCCAGCCTTTCCTTTCTTCCTGGTCAACCTGCTGTTTGGTCTGACCGGCATGAAAACATCGACTTATTACTGGGTCAGCCAGGTCGGCATGCTGGCTGGCAAGGTGGTGTATGTGAATGCCGGCACGCAACTGGCCAAGCTGGACTCCCTGTCCGGCATTCTCTCGCCGACCCTGCTCGGCTCATTTGTTCCGCTCGGCATCTTCCCGCTGATTGCGCGTAAGCTTGTGGAGATCGTTCGCATGAACAAGGTATTTGCCAACTGGAACAAGCCGGCGCGCTTCGACCGCAACATCGTGGTCATCGGCGGCGGCAGCGCCGGCCTGGTCACTTCCTACATCGCTGCCGCGGTCAAGGCCAAGGTCACCCTGGTCGAAAAGCACAAACTGGGTGGCGATTGCCTGAACACCGGCTGTGTCCCCTCGAAGGCACTGATTCGCTCGGCCAAGTTCCTGTCGCATGTCACCCGCTCGCGGGAATTCGGCATCGCCTCAGCCAGCGCCCAGTACGCGTTCTCCGATGTCTTGGAGCGCGTGCAGGCGGTGATCAAGACCGTCGAGCCCCATGATTCGGCTGAGCGCTATACCGAACTGGGTGTTGATGTGGTGCACGGTAGCGCGAAAATCGTCTCGCCCTGGGAGGTCGACATCACCCATGAAGACGGCAGCACCCAGCGCCTGACGACGCGCAGTATCGTGATCGCGACCGGTGCCCGGCCCTTCGTACCGCCGATCCCCGGCATCGAAGAAGTCGGCTATCTGACTTCGGATAATGTGTGGAATTTGCGCGAGTTGCCCAAGCGACGGTGGTCCTCGGCGGAGGCCCGATTGGTGCGGAATTGACCCAGGCGTTTGCACGCCTCGGCGCCAGGGTGACGCAGGTTGAAATGGCTCCGCGCATCCTGATTCGAGAAGACCCGGAAGTGTCCGCACTGATCACCCAACGCTTCCGTGCGGAAGGGATCGATGTCCTCCTCAATCATCGCGCCAAGCAGTTCATCGTCGACAACGGCGAAAAGATCCTGATTGCTGAATTCGAAGGACGGGACGTCCGGATTGCCTTCGATGCCGTGCTCGTTGCCGTTGGCCGTGCCGCCAATCTCAAGGGCTTCGGTCTGGAAGAACTGGGCATTCCGACCGCTCGCACCGTGGACACCAACGAATTCCTGCAGACCAACTATCCGAACATCTACGCCGCGGGCGACGTTGTCGGTCCGTTCCAATTCACCCATACCGCCGCCCATCAGGCCTGGAATGCCGCCGTCAACGCGCTGTTTGATCCCTTCAAGAAGTTCAAGGCCGACTATTCGGTGATCCCGTGGGCCACCTTCGTTGAGCCCGAGGTCGCGCGTGTTGGCCTGAACGAACTGGAAGCGGAGGAAAAAGGCATCTCTTACGAAGTGACCACCTACGGCATCGACGACCTTGACCGGGCGATTGCCGACAGCGAGGCACATGGCTTCATCAAGGTCCTGACCGTGCCGGGCAAGGACAAGATCCTCGGCGTCACCCTCGTTGGCGAACACGCCGGTGACCTGATCGCCGAATACGTCCTCGCCATGAAGCACGGCATCGGGCTCAACAATATCCTCGGCACCATCCACATCTACCCCACGCTGGCCGAGGCCAACAAGTATGTCGCGGGCAACTGGAAGAAGGCGCACGCGCCGCAGAAACTACTGGCCTGGGTCGAACGCTTCCATGCCTGGCGGCGGGGGTCGGTCAGATCGTAGCCCCCCACGCTTTTAACGCTCATCAAGAAGCACAGTTCATGCAGTAGGGGCTAACTGTCGCCGGCCACCGGACATCACTCAGCGCCGGAAAAAGCTCGGCGCAGCGGCAGACAGGTGTTCCACCAGGCCATCGAACACCAGCCGGATGCGTGCCGCAACCGGGCCGCGCTGGGGTCGATACACCGACAGGCTCCAGGGCTCGGGCCGCAGTTCCGGCAAGACCTCGACAAGTCGCCCGGCACGCAGATGGGGGTTGGCCAGGAACGCCGCAAGCTGGCCAAAACCAATGCCCGCCAGCACCGCATCGGCCTCGGCGCGCGTGTCGTCCGTGGCAAAGATCGGCGTACGCGGCAGCCATTGTTGCCCCTGGGCCAGAAACCAGGACCAGGGGCGGCCGGTATTCGGATCGATCGCGACCGTGGTCGGCTGCTCGGTCAGCGCGTGCAGCGTTTGCGGCGCGCCCACGCGTGCAATCAGCGCGGGCGAACCGACGATGTAAAACGGCACCTGCGCAACCACACGGGCCACGAAGCGGCTATCGCGCATGAAGCCGACCCGGATGCCGATGTCGATCTGCTCATCGACGAGATGCGCAAACTGATCCGACAGGCGCAGGTCGATATGCAGCCCCGGGTGACGTTCGCAGAGTTCGCCGAGGACCGGGATCAGGTAGTCGCGTTCCAGTGCGCGCGGCGCCGTGATGCGCACCAGACCATGCAGGCTGCTGTCCTGTTCTTTCGCGCTCCGGTGAAAGAGTTCATCCACACCATGGAGACTGATTCGTGCCCGCGCCGCCAGTTGCTCACCAAATTCGGTGATTCGGGTGTGCCGCGTATTACGATGGAAGAGCAGTTCGCCAACGTGTCCCTCGAGCTCCTTCACCGCCCGCGTCACCGCCTGCGGCGAAACCCCGAGACGCGTCGCCGCTTCCTTGAAGTTGCGCGCCTCGGCCGCGGTGCAAAAGATTCTCAGCATTTCCAGGCGGTTCAGCATCGGATTTTTCCAACTTCGGGGGGACGCGCCATTATTCCATGCAATGGAATTCTGAAATCGAAAACTAGTCATTTATTGGATCAATCGGTCTTGGAATACTGCAACACGCCGCGCTCCAACAGCGCTCACCTTGTTTAAGGAAACCTGCTGCCATGTCCATCAAATCCCGCGCCGCCGTGGCCTTCGCCGCCAATGAGCCCCTGCAGATCGTCGAAGTGGATGTCGAGCCGCCCAGGAAGGGCGAAGTGCTGGTGCGCATCGTCGCCACCGGCGTGTGCCACACCGACGCCTTCACCCTCTCCGGTGACGACCCCGAAGGCATCTTCCCGTCCATCCTGGGTCATGAAGGTGGCGGCATCGTCGAGGCCATCGGCGAAGGCGTGACTTCGCTCGAGGTCGGCGACCACGTGATCCCGCTGTACACCGCCGAATGCCGCGAGTGCAAGTTTTGCAAGTCGGGCAAGACCAACCTGTGCCAGGCCGTGCGCGCAACCCAGGGCAAGGGCCTGATGCCGGACGGCACCACGCGCTTCTCCTACAAGGGCCAGCCGATCTATCACTACATGGGCACCTCGACCTTCTCCGAGTACACGGTATTGCCGGAAATCTCGCTGGCAAAGATCCCCAAGGAAGCGCCGCTGGACAAGGTCTGCCTGCTCGGCTGCGGCGTCACCACCGGCATCGGCGCGGTGCTCAACACCGCCAAGGTGGAAGAAGGCGCGACCGTGGCGATCTTCGGTCTGGGCGGCATCGGCCTGGCCGCGATCATCGGCGCAAAGATGGCCAAGGCTTCGCGCATTATCGTGGTCGACATCAACCCAGCCAAGTTCGAGATCGCCAAAGACCTGGGTGCGACCGACTTCGTCAACCCGAAGGACTACGACAAGCCGATCCAGGACGTCATCGTCGAGCTGACCGATGGCGGCGTCGATTACTCCTTCGAGTGCGTCGGCAACGTCAAGCTGATGCGCGCGGCGCTGGAGTGCTGCCACAAGGGCTGGGGCGAATCGACGATCATCGGCGTGGCCGGTGCAGGTCAGGAGATCAGCACCCGCCCCTTCCAGCTCGTCACCGGCCGCGTCTGGCGCGGCAGCGCCTTTGGCGGCGTGAAGGGGCGCACTGAGCTGCCGAGCTATGTGAACAAGGCTCAAAAAGGCGAAATCCCGCTCGACGTCTTCATCACCCACAACTTGCCGCTCGAGGACATCAACCAGGCTTTCGATCTGATGCACGAAGGCAAGAGCATTCGCACCGTCATCCACTTCTGAAGCACTGCCGCAGGGGTCGGTACCGGCCCTTGCGGCACTCAATGGAGCGCTCTCAATGAACGTTAAAACGAGCCTTGAAACCCTGAGCACCACGCGCTGCTTCGGCGGCGAATTGAAGCGCCTTCGTCATCGCGCCGACACCCTGGGCTGCGACATGAGCTTCTCCATCTACCTGCCGCCGCAGGTGGCGCAGGGCGAGAAGCGGCCGGTGCTGTACTGGCTGTCCGGCCTGACCTGCACTGACGAAAACTTCATGCAAAAGGCCGGGGCGCAGCGCCTGGCCGCCGAGCTGGGCCTGATCCTGGTCGCGCCCGATACCAGCCCGCGTGGTCCGGACGTACCCGACGACGCTGAGGGTGCGTGGGATTTTGGTCTTGGCGCCGGCTTCTACGTCAACGCAACGCAGGCACCGTGGTCGCAGCACTACCACATGTACGACTACGTGGTGAATGAACTGCCCGCGCTGATCGAGGCGAACTTCCCCGCCACCACCCAGCGTGGCATCAGCGGCCACTCGATGGGCGGCCACGGCGCGCTGATCTGCGCCTTGCGCAACCCGGGGCGCTACCAGTCGGTGTCGGCCTTCGCCCCGATCGTCAATCCAATGCACTGCCCCTGGGGCGAAAAGGCCTTCTCCGGCTATCTCGGGGCAGACCGCAGCCAGTGGCAACAGTGGGACGCCTGCGCGCTGATCGCTGGCGCCAGTGAGCGCCTGCCCCTTCTCGTCGACCAGGGCGACAAGGACGGCTTCCTCGCCGAGCAGCTCAAACCCGAGCTGCTACAGGCCGCCGCTGACGCAGCAGGCCATCCGTTAACGCTGAGGATGCAGCCCGGTTACGACCACAGCTACTACTTCATCGCCAGCTTCATCGACGATCACCTGCACCACCATGCGCAGGCACTGGGCGAGGCGGCGGGGTGAACGCCGCCATTTCGGCAAAATAACGTCTGCGACTACAGGACCGGTTCGTTCCCCTGCCCTTTAGGTTCGCTTAAGCAATACACCACTGTCGCCAGTGCGAGTGCGCCAGCCAGCAGGATGAACAGCAATCGGTACTGCTCACTCGGGATCATCTGCATGTCGTTTGCCAGCGCCATCATCCATCCGCTGACACTTTGAATCAGAAAGACACCGATAAAACTCAACGCGGTCAGAAACGCCATCCCGCGGCCATAGTAGGCCGGCGCCAGAAAAGTCCGGCAATGGGACATCAATAACGGGTAGTTAAAACCGAAAAGTCCGATCGCAACAAAGGCCCACATCGCAAAATACGGACCCTGGGATGGATAGACCGTCAATAGCAACAAAGGGACCAGGGTCAGCACCGAACTGGCGATGACCAAGCGCTTGGTCTTTTTGAGCCACCGGTCGAGCACCCCCAGCATGAAGGTGCCGACGCCCAAGGCAATCGACATCGCCAGAATGATATTCCCGCGCTCGCCGGTACCAAGATGGAACACGTCGGCCAGGTAGGGACCACTCCAAAGCCCGCGAATCGCCATCAACACCGCGTAGCTGGCCAGAAACATCGGGATGATCGGCCACAATCCACGTACGGTTGTCACGCGCGCCATCCCGTGCAACATCGCGGCCAGCGAATGAGGTGTGCCCTCAGGCCGGTCTGGTTTCAGCCCCCACAAGCAGCAACTCGCCGCCAGTGCGGCCAACACCATGACCAGCAATAGTGCAGACTGCCACCCCACCCACTCAGCCAGCAGTGCCAACGGCGTGGTTCCGAGCAGATCGCCAATACTGCCGACCGCGATGATCAGCGCGGTGAAATAGGCAAAACGCTCCGGCGGATAGTTGCGACCGACAAAGATCATCGAACCGGTAAATATCGGCGCACAACCAACGCCAATCAGCACCTGCCCGACAAATGCAAGCGAGGACGATTCGGCCAGCGAAAAAAGCGCCGTTCCCAGTACCGCCAGCCACATGAACAGACCGATGCTCAAGCGCGCACCCAGCCGGTCCAAGGCCAGACCACAGGGTATTTGAGCGATGGCAAAGCTGATGAAGAAGGTGGACGACAACAAGCCCAGACCACTCTCGTTCAGCGACAAATCCGCCGAAATTTCCGGCGCGATCACCGAAATCATGCCGCGGTAAAACAGGCTGATCGCGTAGGCGAAACAGAGAATCAACAATTCACGCATGCTGGCTTATCCGTAGGGCGCAATAACCGAAGTACCTTGCGCCGGATGTTTGTCAAAATGTCCTGCAAGCGCTGAGCCGCGTGTTAGTCGAAATCTTGTGCGGCGCAGCTGCGGCGTTACGTACCCAGTCAAGAGTGTACTTGATTACCCATGAGCCTCCGCCAGCTTTAGCACCCTGCCCGGCATGGGTGGACCACGCAGTGCTGAGACGAGTTTTTTCGGCAGGTCACGCCAAGTCTCCGCATCTCCAAGACCTCACCCTCTGCTCGCTCGCATCATCACTGCACCCTCAGCAAACGCCTGCCCTGCCTTGCCGGCAACTCGCGGATGCGGATGCCTTTCCACACTCAGCCGCGCTCGAAGTCGGGCAGATGGATTTTTCTTGCCGGAATGCCGGCCAGCAGCTCCTTCAAGTCTGTGAAGTGGGTTTCAAAGCGCGACATCGGCCGCGTTTTCGGTAGAAGGAACGGTGCTTGGTAAATCGACAAGCGCATTGGCAAGCTGGGTCTGCACGACCTAACGGGCGGCGAGGCGCTGGCGCAGGTCGGCGCAGAGGCGGCGCAGGGATTCGACGCGGGTGACGATGCGGGATTGCTCGGCAAGGGGAGGGAGTGGAACTGGAATAGTGCGGAAATTTCCGAGACCAATACGAGTCAGTGTTAATCCATGGTGATGAACCGCAGCAAACTCGTGCGCGATTTTTGACCCAAGATATAAATTCACGTAGTCGGAACGTAGGGCTTCGTGAACCGCAAAACGATAGCAATCCGCTTTGACAATTGCAGGACCTAACGATTCTGGAACGCTACAACACCTAATAGATTCGTCCACCAAACCCGCCACCAAAAGGTCATCAGCATAAACTTGGTGCTTTTTTAATTTCTCAAAACGCTCTTTTTCGATATATGCATGATGCTCTGCTCGAAATTCACCGTACCCAATATTTTGCAGCCTGACTACTCGGTATCCACTGGCTGCAATGTAATGCTCCGTCTTTAGGTTTGCTCCAAACGGGCCATCAGTAATCGCATACTCAATGTCTGCCGAAAGCTGATCTATTACTGCCCAAGCCCAACCCATTGGCAACTCAATTCCAGCACTTTCAATTAGGTCCACGCTGGGAGCCAACACACGGCGTTTCGTCCGACGAGAAGACTGTATGCGCTCAATCAATTGAGATGCGGGTTCGTCGCTGGGGTCTTGGGGGACGAGCAGGCCGCGCACGGCGAGTTGCAGGATGGTTTGCTCCAGAGCATCCACGGCTGCGGGACGGTCGAGCAGTAGGTCGAAGTGCTGGGCCACGCGCTGCCAGTTGTCGGCCAACTCGTCGGGCGTGCTGCTGGCGGTGAGCGTGCCCAGCAGGGTGCTGACGAGCTGGGCGTGCTGCGCGGCCTCCAGCTGGCCCTTGGCCTCCA
>Ga0073904_10002251_pt1 | contig 14596 bp, 11 predicted proteins | sample KloWWTrecipitate_FD_66668 | JGI IMG/M metagenome (GOLD analysis project Ga0073904, IMG submission 66668) | Active sludge microbial communities from Klosterneuburg, Austria, studying microevolution and ecology of nitrifiers - Klosterneuburg... | ecosystem: Engineered > WWTP > Aerobic digester >...
ATGACTTGATGTCTTGGGTTAATCGCATCACCCTATTTCAGTCACAAACGAAACGTGGTTAGTTATTTAGTCCATTGATTGTAATGTATCTGCCCACCCGAATTCTCTGCGCTTGAGCCCGTGCGTCCGCAAGTGCGTCGAGCTGCATCCTTGAACTCGACACAGCCTGCATTTGTACCTTCCGCACTGTGCTGCTGCTGAGAAAATATATTTTTTATCCCGCTTAATCCATCAATGAGTTTTTTCATAGTAGCCTCCTTCAAATTAATCAAATAAAATACTAGATCTTACACCTTACAAATCCTTGATAGCATTCGTGTCGGTGTTTGTCAACAAATTTATGAAAAATGCAAGACTTCTTCATTTGCGTTCGGTATAGGAGATAGTTTTTTATCAGTTTGATGAATTTCTATAGATATGATTTGATCGGCCTCATGAGCCAGAAAAGGGCGATGGGTGATGATGATTTTTGTCATTTTGGGAAGAAACTTTACAATATTATTTTGGATGATTAAATCTGTTTCTTTATCTAGCGATGAGTTGCTCTCATCAAAAATGCAGATCTTTGGTTTTTTAAGAAAAAGACGAGCAAGAGAAAGTCTTTGTTTTTCTCCTCCTGATAATTTTAACCCTCTATCTCCCACAATTGTATTAATACCTTTGGGCAGGGCTTGTATGAAACCAGATAAATGCGCTCGGTCAAGTGCCTCCTCAATCTCGACGGACGTGGCGTTAGGGTGGACAAAACGAAGATTATTTTCAATGCTATCATTCAACAAGTAGCTCTCCTGGGGAACCCACCCGATTACCTCATACAAAGAATCAAAAGAGAGATCTCTTAAATTGATTTGATTGATAAAAATGTGGCCCTCCGTGGGATCGTATAATCGAAGAAGGAGTTTTGCTATGGTAGATTTTCCAATCCCTGTCTGTCCTACAATCAAGATGGTTTCCCCTGGTCTTATTGTAAAAGAAATATTTTTCAAAATAAACCTATCTTTATACTTAAAGGAAACGTTTTTAAAATCAATTTGGAAGCTCTCTCCTGATAAAACAAGAGGACAAGAGGCCTCAACAATCGCACTTGGTGTTAACAGAAGGTCCATAATTCCCTTCATGTCAACAAAATTTTTTTTAATATCTTGTGAAATGTGTCCTAAAATACTAACAGGAATAATAAACTGTAACATATATCCGTTAAACAGGACAAAATCTCCAACTGTTAACGATCCTCTCAAAACGCCTTGCCCCACACAGTAGGTAAGAGAAGAAAGCCCAATCCCTAGAATTAATGATTGCCCTACGTGAGAAAGACTATATTTCGTCATAAAGTTAACTTCACTGTCTTCTCGTTTTTTTAACCCCATTTCACAGGTTGTAACGGCAAGATTTCGTTTTCCAAAGACTTTAATAGCTTCATAATTTGAAAGCCAATCCGCAACAATGCCGTCAACGCTTTTGTCAACTTCATTGGCTCTTTCCCGATCTTTTAAGGTCCCTTTCATTGAGATAGAGGTATAGATAAAAAATATCACCAAAGTTCCTATCATCAAAAGGCTATAAATAAAAGGGTAAAGGCAAGAGATCATAACAACAACAAATAAAAATTCAAGAATCGTTGGAAGAGCATGGAAGAACAATGCCATGATGATTTGGGGCACACTCTGCTGAGCTTTCCTAATAATATTAGTTAAAGCTCCTGCTTTTTGACTCAGAAAATAGCTGTGAGAAAGGCTATAAAGATGAGATAAAACTTTTATTCCCAAAATAAAGGTGACACGTTGCTCAATCCTATAGGTTAAAAGGGTGCGCACATGAACGGAAACTTGGCTAATTATCCAAATTAAGCCATAACTCAGTAAAATTAAGGTGACGGAAATCCCATTTTGTAGAGCAAAGAATTCCACTATTTTTTTGAGAAGGAGGGGAATAGAGAGATTCGAGAGAATGCCAATAATTAATACCAGAAGAGAGGAAAAGAAGCTTAATCGAATTTTCTTATCCTTAAATGTGTCTGAAAGAACTTCTTTGATGCACTTTCTGTATTGTTTGTAATTGCCCATCTTTCCCATAAAACCTTTTCATCCCTCAAAAGTCTCCCTTCTTACCGTTAACTGCTTTGTAGGAAGGTCTCTCCGATTTTCATCACTATTTCCGAGACCACATTCTCAGAAAAATTTCAATAGAAGCAAGCTGTATAAAAGGCCACAAATCATTATCATCACCGTTGCTGATCAGTAATATTGTTTGACGTAAACCTTCTTTGTCTATAAAGCCTTGTTTAACCAGCTCCCCTTCTAAACAAAGTTCCATAACATAATCAATATTTTTTTTAACACCCAGTTGTAATATTCCACTTGTTTCACCCTTGTCTCTTCTCCACACAGCGTCAGTTTTAAAACGTTCACTAACAGCTCTACGAAGAGGATAACGATCATATCCCTTATCAAAAAGATTATAGGTTGCAAAAGAAAATGCAAAATCCACCACCGGTTCACAAAAGAATGGATAATATTCAGGATTGCGATTGCCGACATTAGCATGTATTGAAGCTAATCCTTCATATAAAGCATCAATTTGTTTATATTTTCCTGGAAGAATTCGAGAGGGTACATCCCGGTAAACAGGATGGGCGAATTTGGCAGTGGTGTATTGATGAACTTTTTTCGTTAACCAATGCGGGGGTTTATCTTGTGAAGATCTTGATCCTCTCTTATCAGGCTTTTTGGCAAAAAGATAATGGATGAGACTCGCCATATTTTGGGTCAGCACCGGCGTTAAAGAATCTCGATAAAAATGAGTAACATCCTTGATCTTGCTCACTAAGCCTTGGGTACCTTGGGTTAGTAAATAGTCTGCAATACTCATTTGTGTGGGAGGCATCATAAAAATATGATCACTACCATGCCCATTCAGAAAAATACATGAACCATCTGTGGGAAGATAGCCTTGACATTGGTTAATGCTCGCTAAACTTATACAACCAGAAAATGGTTTGTTCAGTTTTAACCCTTGATCCTCACAATAAGTATCAAAAGGCAATATTTTGGAAGTATCTACTTCAATTAGTTCAATTCCGACCTCCTCACACACTTTACGCGCGTAATGCAATTCGTTGGATGAATTAACCTCAGAATGAAAATAATTGAGAGCGGTTAGCTTTTGATCAGAACGCTTAATCTCGCTTAAGCAATACACCAAAGCAGAAGAGTCAAGCCCGCCTGAAAGACTGACACACACATTTTGATAAGGTTCAATCACGGGTTTAAGAACTGATTGCAAAGCATCTACAGCATTTCCTGATGGAGAGGATATGCCAACGTATGTGGCGAAAGGATTCCAGAAAGATCTAATGTCTCGGTTGCTTTGAGTGCCGGTTAAGACACATCCTGGCGGGACTTCTTCCAATCCCTTAAAAGGTGTTTGTATGGCACTACTACTACCATAAAATAGGTAAGAACATAGATAGGGCCAATTGTAACTTAAGTTAGATGATAGACATTGTTTAATAAGATCAATATGCGATGAAAATAGTAGATCACCGTTAGTCAGAGTGTAATAGAAACAAGGAAGTTGACCTGTTGGATCGACCATCACTTCAAGCTTGTTCGTATTATCCACGAGCCAATAAACATATTTTCCCCACACTTTTTTTGTCAAGCCCTGCTTGAGCTCTTGTGAATATTGTCTAAACTCTTTTGGTTCAACAGTTGTGTGGCGCTCTTTATCAAAAATGCGTCCTATCAGGACTGTGGAGTCGCTTTCCCAGATTTGATCCATATCCTGTTGAGGATATAACTTACCATAAACTAAGGCGAAGTTATTTTTTGAAGTGAATGACGGTTCTTCCCCCGTGTGTTGTTTCAGTATTGACGTCAACTCGTGTATTTTACCTGAAATATCTCGAACACTCCACAATCCCAAATAAATCATACCTTTTCCCTTCTAAACGGCTCATTGAGAATGATTCCCAAACCCTCTCTAAGATTTTGTGAGTCCATCACCACCTTGCCATTACACTCCACCCATGCGTGTGCCATGAAAGGATAATTTTGAACGCCAATTTCAAGATTACATTTCCACCCTTTCTGTAAGGCCAATAAAACGTAGGCCATGGCCCACTCAAGACATTTTGTGCGGCTTGGGTAAATCAAGCATGCTTTGTTAATGATACTCGTTAATTGCTTTAATTCCGCATCGCTGGGGATGATATATTCTACATTTTTCTTACGAGCCTTTTTGATTAACTGAATGGCTTTATGAAAACCCAAAAGTTTAATATAGGAATTGACTTGTATCAAACGCAACAGTGCTATTACCACAGGAGGTCCCAAAGATACTTCTTGTTCATTTAAAGGTAAACGCCAATCAATATTGGAAACCCCGACAGAACCAACTTTACGGTCGGTATAAAAAGAATAGGCTGTGTTCTGGCATTGAATGATTTTAGAGTTGATCAGTGTCTGTAAGTTATCTCTATCAGATTCTGTTAATTCCTTATTGCACACAACCTTCAACAAAATATTAGCAAAACTTTTGGAGTATATAGCATACTTATCTTTCTTCGTATCTAGTAATATTACTTGATCTCTAAACTGTGTTATATAAATGTTCTTGCAAATAGAATAATATGCACGATCACCTTTAGGCAAATTTGATTTCAACTCCAAAATTTTATCCTTATACCATTTTCAAAAAAGTTTAACTTATGGCCCATTGATATGAACCCGCGTAACAAAAACAGCATTTCTGATAAAATATTGATCACCATACTGGGAAGCATCTCTGTTGTTGATATTCTCCATTGATTTCCTAGTTTCTTCATTCCCAAAAATTGGCATATAATTACAGTTAAAATACGGCCCAGAAAACATAGGGGGTTCAAATGACCGCCGAGTTGCTTGCCTTCTGATTAGCACCGTGGTTGGAGCGTGTCCTACCACATCTACGTAACCATTTTTAAACCAGCCTAATATTTAGGTAAATTTATAAATCCTTTTTAAAGCCATAGCGATATCTTTATTTTCCATTGAACTCATGGGAACAATAATTGAAGCTGTATATTGATTTTGGTTATCATCTCTAATCCCCTCAATACGTAATGTTTATTATCATAACATACAAGCACGTCTTTTTTGATTCTGTCGCAACAAGAAGCCAATATGATAAAATTTACTAAATTAATAAGCATAGGTCACTCGAGTAAATAGTAATATTGAATTTAAACAGAGATATTTAGAAAAGGGCATTATTTTATTGGTGGTTCGTTGGTATCTATCCCATCCTCTGAGTTATCGCGATATTGAGGAAATGATGTTAAAATGGGGTATACACCGTTGACCATTCAACCATTAACCGCTTGGTTATCCATTATGCTCCCCTGCTAGAAGATAATTTCAAAAAGAAATTTAAACGTCAAACAGGGTTAAGCTGGCATATACATCGTATACATATAGACAGACTTTAACGTAATTTTGAAATGTTTATTTTTTTAACTTCTTCTGTTGCATTTTTATATATAGTATTTTTTACAAATTCTCTTGCGTCGAGTAACGAAGCTTCATTAGAATATTCGAATATTATGTCTATAAGCGGATCTGGTAGCCCTACCGATGATCCAACTGCCGCACAAGCAATATAGTAATCAAGCTTTTCTTTTTCCTTCTTAATTTGTTGGTTGCGTTTAATATATTTTGGTATTCTAACTTCCGCAAGAGAGTCATTTATTGTTGGGTTCCCAAATAAATTTAAGTTTGTTATGCTAAAATTTTTGCTTAAGGCACCTAATATAAAGGAAGCTCCCTCGTATCTTGTTCTCAATCACTGGAGAGTGATTAAATCATCCGGGGGCACTTGGGTGAGGGGACGAGGAAGCCGTGAAGCTCCTCAGGGCTAAACGACCCTGATATCAAGATTTAGCAACTCGTCCCTACTTTTGTTCTGTAAGACTGGACGGTGTCTTAGGCCTCGATTTTACTCGATGAGCCTGTATAAACGAGGATGGTCTTGAACAAAATCTCGCCAAGCGCTAAGAAATACTATTTAAGAGGAGGCGAATATGTCAAATACGGATGTATTGGGTGTGGATATCAGTAAAGCCACTTTCGATGTCGCTTTATTGGCAAATGATAAAGTAAAAACTAAAAAATTTAATAATAAAAACAAAGGGTTTTTGGAACTGATTGAATGGCTAAAAAATAAAAACATAACAACTTTACATGTTTGTATGGAAGCTACTGGTAATTATGGTGATGCATTGGCAACCTATTTGTTCGAGCTGGGTTATACGGTTAGTGTGGTTAATCCTGCGCAAATCAAAGGGTTTGGAAAAAGTGAACTATCTCGCAACAAAACGGATCGAGCTGATGCACAGTTAATTGCCCGTTTTTGTCGTGCAATGGCTCCAGTCTCCTGGACTCCAAAACCTCAACACATTCGAGAATTACAAGCTTGGGTGCGTCGTCTTGAGGCATTACAGAACATGTATTACCAAGAGAATAATCGTTTTGGGGTTGTAGATGTCATTGTAAAAGCATCTATTAAAAAAATCATGGGGCAGCTAGAGAAAGAAATTGCGGACATTAAAAAAACGATTCGTGAGCATATTGGCGCGCATCCAGATTTACAGGCAAAAAGTGCATTATTAGCAACAATTCCTGGCGTTGGCGAAGCAACAATTTCTCAGATATTGGCTTTTGTAGGTAATGTAGAGGCATTTAAAAATGCTAAACAGTTGGCAGCCTTTGTTGGTCTCAATCCTACACAACGGCAGTCTGGAACTTCAGTACGCGGTCGTACACACCTATCAAAAATGGGTGATTCAAATCTAAGAAAAGCACTATATCTGCCGGCCATGACCGCTAAGAAATATAATCCCATCATTAAGAAGTTTTGCGATAACTTAGCTAATGGTGGAAAGCCAAAAATGCTAATTATAGGTGCGGCCATGAGAAAATTAATCCACATTATCTACGGTGTATTAAAGTCTCAAAAACCTTTTGATGCGAATATTGCGATGGTTTAAATAAAAGTCCGCCGTTAAGCGATGATTGAAATATAACCCTATCGTGAGCGACCGGCAAGCTAAAATTGCGAGAGCCGACGAGGGTAGAGTGTTGCTGAAAGTTTTTTTAACAAGAAATCTTTCGCTGAGTTGTTTTATGAATTTTTTTATTTTTTAATTGCAAGGTTAGCATTGAAGGATGTCATTCATGGCATAGGCAGCGCAATAGGCGAAGCGGAAGGCGGGGTCAAGGAGGAGTTCCCGAGTCCGCGAGGGAAAGCTCCTTGACCCCGCTTGACGGGAAGCCTACCATTATGCCGCCATGAATGCGGCTTTGAACGCATCTATAAAATCCTACAATGAAAATTTTTTAATTTATGGGGTTGACAGTCAAGACGGTATCTTTATACCAATCTTATTATCTGATAGATCTATTGCACTTAAAGTAGACTTTTCTCGAAATAATGAGATTCCTTTTTCAATACCGATGTCAGTAATTCGATTCCCAGATAGATATAAATTAGTTACTCTGGCTTTAGGCTGAAGTATAGCATCGACAATTTTTAAGAAAAAATCATCATCAATGGATTGTCGTGATAAATTTATACACTGAACAACGCCATTCACAATAGCGTCAATGAGTTCTATTTTATTTAACTTTTTTTGTTCGCATGTTGATTTAAATAAAGCCATAATACTAGTGCATACAGCTGAGGGAAATGTAGATTGTAAAGAATTTTTTTCTGAGTATTGAAACAATAGGCTTGAAGTACGAAACATTTTGATTACCTTTACAGACCGATGAAATTACCAAATAGACAGATTAATCATACTGAACCGTGAAAAAATTTGATAGACTTAATTTCATAAAAATAAGTTGAAAAATTAACTATATTTATCAGCTGTACCTTGGAGAGCATAGATCAGTCATTTTTCTCTGGCGGCTACCTTTTCGCTCAAGTTGGCTTGCTCCTGCTAATCCTGCGCAAGTACGTTGGACCATTAGTTCTCTCTTCATCTTAACCAAGCTAGTCATAACGTGACTTATGGTAGAGAAGGATATTTTTCCTTCCAATATCTAAAGAATATCTCGATTGAAGCAAGACGCATGAAAGGCCAGAAATCTTTAGCATGGCCATTACTAAGAAACGTGATAGTTTGATGTAAGCTTGCGGTATCTATAAGACCTTGCTTAGCGAATTCACCTTCCAAACAAAGGCTTAAAATACGATCCATGTTTTTTTTAATTGCCAATTGAAACAACCCGGTTGTTTGGCCTTTATCAATTCTCCAGATAGTTTTTGTTTTAAAGCGTTCACTTATAGCTTTTCGAAGAGGGTAGCGATCATACCCCTTATCGAATAGATCGTAGGAAGGAAAAGAAAGCGCAAATTCAACTACGGGCCTGTAGAGGAAAGGGTAATATATCGGATGAACGTGATGCATTTCCATATGAATAGAGGCGAGAGCCTCATATAGGGCATCAATCTGTTCATATTTTCCAGGCAGTACAGATGAGGGTAAGTATTCATAAATAGGGTGCATGAAACTAGTGGATGTCTTTTGAATTACTTCATTTTTGATCCAATCGGGGGGTTTTTCTTGAGTATTGCCAGAACTCCTTTTTCTGGGACGAAATGAAAATAAATAGTTACATAAACTCCTAACGTTTTTTTTCAAAATAGAAAAATAGGGATCACGGAAAAATTGAGTTATATCGGTTAACTGATTAATTGATCCTTTAAAGCCTTTTTCGATTATGTAGTCAGAAAGAGCGTTCTTAGAAGGTGGACACATGAAAATATGATCACTACCCTGACCGCTAAGTAAAATACTAGGACCATTTGAGTTAATATTGTCCAGTACATTTTCTAGCCACCTTAAGCTTATCAAGCCTGGAAATGGTTTATTAGGATTTAAGGGCGGTTTTTTAATGGCGGCATCAAAGGGAAGCGAATGAGAGACATCAAGCTCAATTAACTTTATTCCTGTTTCTTGGGCCACCTTACGAGCGTATATAAGTTCATTAGATGATTTAACATTAGCGTGAAAAAAATTTACAGCGGTCAACTTTTGATCTTCATTTTTTATATTTTTTAAACAATAAACAAGGGAAGAAGAATCCACCCCTCCCGAAAGACTGACGCATATATTTTTATATGGAGCAGTCCATTGTTTTAAAGTTTCTTCAAGAATATCTACAAAATCTTTTCCTTGAGAAACTGATCCTTGATAAGGAGATAAAGGATCCCAAAATGGTCGATTATCTGTTCCATATTTGTCAATTTTTAAGCAGCATCCTGGTGGAAGTTCATAAATACTATTAAAAGGAGTTTCAATAGCACTACTATTTCCATAGATAAGATAGGAACATAAGTAAGTCCAATTTATCTCAGGTCTATTTTTAAGGACCTTAAAAATGATTTCTATATCAGAAGAGAATAATATACTTCCATCAGGAAAAATATGATAAAAAAAAGAAAGTTGTCCTGTAGAATCAATAACAATTTCAAATTGGCATGTCTTTTTATTATCATAAATATAGATATATTTTCCCCATATTTTTTCAAAAATTTGCTCTTTGCTTAAATTAGACAGATTTTCATAATCTTTTTTTCCAAAAGAGCACGCACGTGCTTTATCAAAAATACGACCTAGTAAAAGAGAAGATTCATTTTTCCAGACATCATCCATATCTTGTTCAATTGATAATTTTCCATAACAAATAGTAAAAGGCTTCTTGCTGACAATTGTTGGAGAAGAATGGGTATAAGCCTGTAGCGCGAAACTAAGCTCATTTTCAATATTATATTTATCACTAAAATTAATTAAACCTACATAAATCATGTTATTAACTTTCTGAAGGGTTCATTTAAAATGATCGATAATCCGCTTCTTAAATCACCAGAATCCATCACAACTTTTCCATCACATTCCACCCAGGCATGAGCAAAAAATGGATAATTTTGTACCCCAATTTCAAGATTACACTTCCAATTCCGTTTTAAGGCTAATAAAATAAAAGTCATAGCCCACTCTAAGCACTTTGTTCTCTTCGGATAAATAAAACAAGCTTTACTTACTGTATTAGCAAGACATACTAATTCTTCGCCCTGAGGAATAATGTAATTTGATCCGATTTTTCGAGACTTTTTAATCAACTGAATTGTTGAATATAATCCTTTAAATTTAATACAAAAATGGATATAGATAAGAGTGACTAAGGCTTGAAATACAGAAAAATTAAAGTCTACTTTTTTTTTCTCGATAGGTAGAGTCCAATCGACATTTGAAACTCCTTCGCTATCGATTTTACGATCAATATAATAAGTGAAGGGATTTTTTTTTCTTTCAATGATTCCTTCGTTTATAAGTTGTTGAATAGCAGTTACCTTTTGCAATAAGAAATCTTCACTTAGAACAGGTTTCTTTAAATCAAGCAAGGCCAACAATAACTCTGAAAACTCATTGGAACAAATTGTATATTTATCTTTCTTTGTGTCTAAGAGAATAAGCTCGTCTTGAAACTGTGATATATAAACATGATCAGCCAAATGATAGTAAATACTCCTCCTCCTCAACTATTAAAGAAGATATATTAAACTAAATTATTTAGTAATTAAAATAATAGAGATTTCACGTCTGCCTAAAGCAGACGTATTTTAAAATACAAATAATATAACTTAGTTGTTCTAAATGCGTAATTTTCTAAGTAAACTAATCCCTATCGGCACGAATCCGATCAAAATTCGATGTCCAAGTTTCCGGAAAATGTCCTGTCCGAGCCTGTGTAAGACGACTTGCGGTATCCTCCATATCTGTTCCATAAGGCATTCTTGCCTGGATTTTAGAACAAAGTTTATTATCGTTCTTAGAATCCCAATTTACCAATTTTTGAAAAAATTTCTTACTCATGTTATTCACTCCCTGCTCATTTAAAGATTGATTTACACAGCTTTATTACTACTTAACTCAAGGAGTTTAACACAAAATAGGCTCTAGCGCAAAAAATTTTCGAACAATGTGTATAACTTGTATCTTTGTACCAATCACTGAAAGGTGATTAAATCACTTGAGGGCACTTGGGTGATGGGGACAAGGAAGCCGTGGTATAACTTAGGATAAGATCCTGTTTTGCAGCTTTAGCAGCTTGTCCCTACTTTGTTCTCTAAAGATCGAACAGTGTCTAGGCCTCTATATTATAGATGAGCCTGCATTTACAAGGTTGATCCAGAACAAAATTCCCCCGCAGTGTGATGATAATCTTAACATATAGGGGTACAGAAAGATGATTTTAGGTGTGGATATCAGTAAAAATAAGTTTGATGTCGCTTTGATTTTTGGCGATAAAATAAAAACAAAACAATTTTCTAACAACCGTAAGGGGCTTGTGGATTTGGTTGATTGGCTTAAACAGAAAGGAATGCAATTTTTACACGTTTGCATGGAAGCAACCGGAAATTAAGGATTATATCCAAGATCACATTGATCAGCATCCAGATTTATCTGCTAATAAAAAGCTATTAGAAACTATTCCTGGTGTGGGGAATGCCACAATAAGACAAGTTCTTGCTTTTATTGGCAACGTAGAAGATTTTCAAAATGCAAAACAATTGGCAGCTTTTATTGGACTAAACCCTAAACAGCGCCAGCCTGGCAGTTCTGTTCGTGGACGAACTCGACTTTCAAAGATCGGGGATTCGCGTCTAAGGAAAGCATTTTATATGCCTGCAATTGTCTCAAAACAGTACAACCCTATTATTAAAGATTTTTGTGCGCGTTTGAAAACAGCAGGAAAATCTCCAATGCAAATTATTGGGGCCGCCATGCGGAAACTAGTACATTTAATTTACGGTGTGCTTAAGTCGGGTAAGCCTTTTAATCCAAGCTTGGCAATGTAATGGAAAGCACAGACTTACAAAAAGCCATTAATCATTCATACATCCCGCCGTCGACGGGGTCGACAAGGGACACGTGCTGCAGAAGGCTTCTTGAAAACGATGGCAACTTTCAGCACGTAATGCATAGTCTTAATAATGCGAAGTTTTTAGATTAAAGGCATTGACAAGCAAGACAGTATCTGCAAAAGCGGATGAAAAGTATACCACATGTTATTTAACCAGATTATTCAAGCTTTAATCCCCTATTCTTTCGATATTAACAGTCATGATCCGCAGAGCGTCACCCCGAACGATAAAAATTTTTTACGCATGTGATAACCTGCACACGTTGCTTCAAAAAGATTTATAAATTTCTTGGCAATCAGTGCCAAAATGCTTAGAGGCGAGCTCGGTCGCTTGGGCAATGCGTACTTGATTTGACTTAGGGATTTATTGAATGCGTTTGGACGGTGTTTATATGCTCATAAACACCGCAGGTCTTTATTACATCATTTTTAAGCACCCTCTCCAAATTTTCATGGTAAAATAGCCTGGTTAGTGCGTATTCTGTAAAATTATACTCCATGCAGATTAATATGACGCCAAGCGATTATCAAACGGTAGTTATAGTTGACACTAGACAAGGTATGCAAATATGGGTAAATTGAAATTCGGTCAACCCCTAGATCATTTAATGGTTGCACAAAAGTAACTTGGTGTCCATGTTGAAAAAAAATTGCGAAAAATTATTAACATTACTAAAAGCAAAAAATAATAGATTATTAAACATTATTTTGAGCAAGGATCTTATTTATGCTGTATTTTTTTTATTAATTTTTTCTTTGACCACTTCTTCATCAAGTATTTGGCTTTCTAACCTTGGAATCTCTATAGCCAGTGGAACAACTAATCTCATTTATTATTATTTAACTTTATTTACTGTTTCATTACTTGTTTCTAATGTCCCAGAAGCGATTTCTAATTATTATTTAAGCAGATCAAAAATTAACGCAATAGAAAACTATACTAAAGAATTTTCAAAATCTCATAAAAATTTTGCAACTTTAACATTTGATTCTACAATAAGTGGTAAAAAAGAACCTTGGTTAATTTCAGAAAGTGAAAGAACTCTAGACGAAAGTCTTAACATTATTCATAATAGCGTAGGAATGATCTTGAATTCAATTTTTAATATAACCACCTTGGCCATAGTAATAGACACAAGACTAGTGATTGGTTATTCCATAAGTCTAATATCTATACCTATAATGCTAAAATATATGAGAAAACCAATTAAAATTTTGGCTATCCAATCTCAAAATGATAGAACTTCATTAAGAAAAATTTTGCTTTCTGGATGGGAAAGTATCAGCATTGGAAATCAGTATAATTTTAAAATATGGGAACAAGAATTTTCTAATAGGCTATACGCACTAAAAAAATCGTCTGGAAACTTTACATTTTTTTTTAATATATCTAATGCCATTACAATGGCTTCAATCATGTTGCCAGTAATTGTTAACATTTATTTCTTAATAAACAAAAATATTAACAACCCTGATGTCTTGACTGTAATTGCTGCAACACTTTACAAACAAATAGGGACTTTATTTAATATGCACTCCTTATTTACTAGCACAATGCAATGGTCTAGCACTTATTATCCCAAGTTACGTGCTTTAGAAAAATCACTCTTTCCCCCTACTAAAAGACTGAATTTATACTCTAATATCAAGTTAGAAAAAATTTTATTTCTTATAGAAGGAAAATCTTGTAGATTTCATTCTGTAAAACAAATTTTAAATGTAATAGATAAAACTAAATATGGTAGAATCACAATTAGAGGGACTAATGGTTCTGGTAAAAGTACATTATTATGTTTATTAAAAGAAATTTTATTTGACGATGCATTTTATTTGCCAACAAATTCTAAATTTATTTTCGAAAGTACTAAAGAAAAAAATTTTTCTTTAGGAGAAAAAATGAAATTTTGTTTAAACGAGTTGTTTGAAGTAGTAAAATATAATAACAGAATAATTATTCTCCTCGATGAGTGGGATTCTAATCTCGATAATTATTATTTTCAATATCTTTCAAAAAAAATAGATGAGTTATCTAAAACCAACTTGTTTATTGAAGTGAGACATAGAGGATACGATGAATCCGATATAAGCAGCATCGAGAATATTAATGATTTCTCTTCAGTTGAACAAAAAAACCAGACTCTATTTTTTAGTAGAGGAATAGGTGATTATTCACCTGAATTTAAGAATTCCAAGAATTCTTCTATTATCGATTTTGAATCTGACACCCTAGAACAATTGCCAAATCTAATTGATAAAAATGACAAATTATTTAAAGAAAAAAGTGATAAAAGATTTTGTGCAACAATGTAGCATACAGTGCGCAAGGCATAATAAGGCTTTCAAAAACTGGCTAAAGCTATGTGGTAAAAGAATATGCAACAATCCTCCAGAGGTAAAGAAAAATAGGCCTATCGAGAGAAGCTAAGAATATCTGCAAAAGGGAAGAAAAGTAGGATTCACTAGCTTTCAAATAATTTTTTTAAGTTATTCACACTTGTTACATTATTTACATTGGAAGCAGTGCTATTAGGCTGATGAAATTGAGTTAGTATAGGCGGTTGATTCATTTGTTGTTGTGATGAAACTCTTCGACGCGGGTTCGGAGACAACGAGCTTTGATGACTCGA
>Ga0073904_10002253_pt1 | contig 14594 bp, 11 predicted proteins | sample KloWWTrecipitate_FD_66668 | JGI IMG/M metagenome (GOLD analysis project Ga0073904, IMG submission 66668) | Active sludge microbial communities from Klosterneuburg, Austria, studying microevolution and ecology of nitrifiers - Klosterneuburg... | ecosystem: Engineered > WWTP > Aerobic digester >...
CGGTATCACTGAAATACACGCGCAGGGAGCATGGATTTAATCCAGAATAACTTTCACTAGAAATTTAATGTTAAAAAAGTTGCAGAAAATGCGGCCCTGTCAGGACCATGTCAGGCGTGTTGCAGGGCCACATTGCCGCGCAGGGTGTAACTGCGCGTTTCGGTAATCGTTACGTCCACCATTTGTCCCACCAAGCGCGGTGGAGCAGCAAAATTCACCACGCGGTTGCATTCGGTGCGCCCCATCAGTTCACCGCTGTCGCGTTTGCTATGCCCCTCCACGAGGAGGCGCTGCACCGTGCCCAGGCGGCTTTCGCTAATACGGGTGATATTGGCGTTGATGGTTTCCTGCAAATGGTGCAGGCGGCGCAGTTTCACCTCATGCGGGGTATCGTCGGCCAGATTGGCCGCCGGAGTGCCAGGGCGGGGGCTGAAGATGAAGCTGAAAGAGTTGTCAAATCCGACGTCGTCAATCAGCTTCATCATCCGGGCGAAGTCGTCTTCCGTCTCACCGGGAAAGCCCACGATGAAGTCCGAGCTCATAGCCATGTCGGGGCGAATGGCACGCAGCTTGCGCACCGTGCTCTTGTATTCCATGGCGGTGTAGCCGCGTTTCATGGCCATCAAAATCTTGTCGCTGCCGTGCTGCACGGGCAGGTGCAGGTGGCTCACCAGTTTGGGCAGTTTGTCGTAAGCGGCAATCAGGCTGGGTGTGAACTCGTTGGGGTGGCTGGTGGTGAAGCGCAGGCGCTCGATGCCGGGGATGTCGCTCACGTATTCCAGCAGCGTGGCAAAGTCGGCCATCTCGGCGGTGTCGCCCATGGTGTGGCGCCAGGCGTTGACGTTTTGACCCAAGAGCGTAATTTCCTTCACGCCTTGGTCGGCCAGACCCGCCACTTCCACCAGTACGTCTTCGAACGGGCGGTTAATTTCGGTGCCGCGCGTGTACGGCACTACGCAGTAACTGCAGTACTTGTTGCAGCCTTCCATGATGCTGACAAAGGCGCTGGCGCCTTCCACCTTGGCTGGGGGCAGGTGGTCGAACTTCTCGATCTCGGGAAAGCTGATGTCCACCTGCGGGCGGTTCTGCGCCACACGGGCGTTGAGCAGCTCGGGCAGGCGGTGCAGGGTTTGCGGGCCAAACACCACGTCCACATAGGGCGCGCGTTTGATGATTTCGGCGCCCTCCTGGCTGGCCACGCAGCCGCCCACGCCAATTTGCACTCCCTTGGCTTTTAGGTGTTTGATGCGGCCCAAGTCAGAGAACACCTTTTCTTGTGCCTTCTCGCGCACCGAGCAGGTATTGAACAAAATCAGGTCGGCTTCGTCCACGTTCTGCGTGGTCTCATAGCCTTGGGCTGCGTGCAGTACATCGACCATCTTGTCCGAGTCGTACTCGTTCATCTGGCAGCCAAAGGTTTTGATGAATACTTTTTTGCTGGTCATGCGGACCTCTTTTTTTGTGGGATACTATGAATTCAGTAGCTGCCAACGCAAGTTCTACGAGGGCTAGCGGTCTATTTTTCTTGTAAGTCACTGGCCAGATGGTCCGGCAATGGCCGTCAATGCGATACCGACCGACTGTCTATTTGGTGTCGGTTGATGCAGTGGATCCGGACATTGCTGTGCCTGCTTCGCCAGAGGCGGGCACAGTGTCAGATATGCAATTTGGCGGATAGGTGGGCTGTAGTGCAGCTTGCCAGGCGCGGGCCGGTACAGTGGTGAAGCGAAGGCAGCGGTTCATGGTGTATATCCAGAGGCTGGGGTAAGTAGGGTCGGGGAGGGGCAAATCCTATCACCGACTGATGTCAACGAAAAAAGCCATCGGCTGGCAACAGATGGCTTTTTGCGAAAAACTGGTGGTCGTAGGTGGACTTGAACCACCGACATCAGCATTATGAATGCTGCGCTCTAACCAACTGAGCTATACGACCGAAGCGCGTAATTATAGCCAATAAATTGCCCCCGGAAGCAGCGCAAGGGTCGGTTTCGGATCACAGGTTCTTGAATGTGGGTTGGCGTTTGCTCAAAAAGGCGTCCATGCCTTCCTTCTGGTCTTGCGTGGCAAACATGGAGTGGAACATGCGACGCTCGAACATGATGCCGTCCGCCAGCGTCCCTTCAAAAGAGCGGTTCACTGATTCTTTGGCTGCCACGGTGGCGATCTGGGAGAAACTGCATATTTGCAGGGCGGCGCCCAGCACCTCGTCCATCAGCTTGTCCAGCGGCACCACGCGGCTGACCAAGCCGGCGCGCTCTGCTTCTGCGGCGTCCATCATGCGGCTTGTCAGGGCCAAGTCCATGGCTTTGGATTTGCCGATGGCGCGCGGCAAGCGCTGCGTGCCGCCAGCACCGGGGATGATGCCCAGCTTGATCTCGGGCTGGCCAAACTTGGCGTTGTCGGCAGCGATGATGAAGTCGCACATCATGGCCAATTCGCAGCCACCGCCCAGTGCAAAGCCACTCACCGCCGCGATGACAGGTTTGCGGATGGTGCGTATGGTTTCCCAATTGCGGGTGATGAAGTCGGTCTTGTAGGTCTCGGCGAACGTGAGTTTGGCCATGGCGGTGATATCCGCCCCGGCGGCAAAGGCCTTTTCGCTGCCGGTGACGACCATGCAGCCAATTGCCGGATCGGCGTCAAACCCTTTGAGTGCGTGACCCAGTTCGTCCATCATTTGGTCATTGAGGGCATTGAGCGCCTTGGGGCGGTTGAGCGTGATGATGGCGACTTTTTCGCCTTCAATCCGGGTGGTGATGCATTCGTAGTTCATGGTGGTCTTTGGGTTGTGAGCAGAAATTTAAATGATGCGTACCGCGTGCCTATTGTGGATCCGGTTGGGGCGCGAGCCATGCATCCACCAAAGCGGCGTCACGCACCGCCAGGCGCACGGCCTGGCTGGCCTTGGGCAAGGAGAGACTCAAGGCGAGCAGGCGCTTGTCGCGCGCCACCGTGGCGGTCACTTTCTTGGCGTTGCCGGCGTACAGGGTGAAGTCGTCCAGGCTTTGCAGGCGCCATGCGCTGTTGCTGTTGCCCAGTGCCTGAACGGCGATCCATTCGTCACCGCTGGCAAAACCAGCCTGCTCGGCCACACCGCCGCGCAGCACATGCTGAATGAAGAGGCCATTGCCTTCCTTGACGCGCAGCCCCAACTGCTGGGCCACCTGGTTGGGTTCCTGGTGCACCTGGATACCGTGCTTTTCCAGCAGAGTGGTAATCGGCAGGTCTTGGGTACTGTGCACCCATTGCGCCAGTTCCCGCGCGTACGAGCGTCCGCTGAGTTGCTCCAAAACCGCTAGCAGATCCGCCTCAGCCATGGGGCCGCCGTCGCAGCGAATCCACAGTCCGCGCATCACGGCGTCAAGCGTGGTCTTGCCTTCGGCGCGCAACGTGAGGTCCAGGCACAAACCTACCAGCGAACCCTTGGTGTAGTAGCTCACGGTGGCGTTGGGGGTGTTTTCGTCCTGACGGTAGTACTTGATCCATGCATCAAAACTGGCCTGGGCCACGGTCTGCACCTTGCGCCCGGGTGTTTGCGCCACGCCGTTAACGGTCTTGGTCAGCAGTTTGAGGTAGGTGGCGTTGTCGATGCGACCGGCGCGGCGCAGCAGAAGATCGTCGTAGTAGCTGGTGAAACCCTCAAAAAACCACAGCAGCTCGGTGTAATTTTCTTGGGTGTAGTCGTAGCGCGCCAGTTCAGCAGGACGCAGACGCTTGACGTTCCAGGTGTGGAAGTATTCGTGACTGATCAATCCCAGTAGCTGGGTGTAGCCCTCGGGTTGTTTGTGCACGGTGGGCGCCAACGTGGTGCGCGGGAGGCGGGGCAAGTCGGCGCGCTTGCAGATCAGTGCAGTGGAATTGCGGTGCTCCAGACCACCGTAGCCCTCGGCCACGGCATTGAGCATAAATACATAGCTTCTATATGGAATCGGGCTCTGGCCCTCGTCTTTGCTTCCTGTTTTGCTATTCTTTTTAGTGCAACCCGCATGCCAGAAGCGAATCTCGGCCTCGCAAATGGCCTGGCTGTCAGCCAGCAACTGGGCACCATCAAAGCTCGGTGGAGCACCGGCCACCACAAAACGGTGCGGGATGCCGCAGGCGGTGAAGTTGCCGCTCCAGAACGGCCCCATTTCGACCGGGCAATCCACCAGGGTGTCGTAATTGTCGGCGCAGTAGCGGCCAAAGCCGCGCTTATTGACCTTGACCGGTTCCAGGCTGGTGGCCACGGACCAGTCGTCCATGTATTCGCCGGCTACCAGTTCCAGTTGGTGCGGCGTGTCGCATTGGCCGTCCACTTGCAGGCACAGACTGGTGCCATTGAAAAAGCCACGGTCCGCATCCAGCCAGGCAGTGCGCACCGACGGGTCATTGGCGTATACCTCGTACTGCATAACCAAAGGCTCGCCCGGCTTGCAGTCCATCTGCCAACTGGCTTTGTCCAATTGCTGGACTTCCAGCTTTCGCTTGCCTTGGCGGCATTGCAGGTTTTGCAGGTTCTTGGCAAATTCGCGCACCAGGTAGCTGCCCGGAATCCACACCGGCAGGCGCAGCGTTTGCCGGGTGGCCGGTTGCGCCACGGTCAGCGTGACGGTGAATAAGTGGGCATGGAGGTTGGCTACTTCCACACGGTAGTGGATGGCAGGGGCAGCGTTTCGGCGCATCCGATCAACTCTTGGAATCGGTCAGCAGCTTTTCGACCTGCTTGGAATCAATGGCGCCGGGTACCCGGTTGCCATCGACAAACACCAGGGTAGGGGTGCCGGTGATTTTGTAGTTTCGGCCCAAATCCACGTTGCGGCTTAGCGCGGTGGTGTCGCAGCCCGCAGGCAGGGCTGGAATAGCCTGGTCCCGCACCATCCAGTCCTGCCAGGCCTTGGCTGGATCTTTGGAGCACCAGATGGCCTTGGATTTTTCGGCAGAATCTGCGCCCAGAATGGGGTAGAGGAACATGTAGATCGTCACGTTGTCGATCTTTTGCATGTCACGCTCAAAGCGCTTGCAGTAGCCGCAGTTAGGGTCTTCAAAGACCGCCAGTTTGCGCTTGCCGTTGCCGCGCACGATGGTAAAGGCGTCTTTGATGGGAAGTTCATCGAACTTGATGGCAGTGAGCTTGGTTACGCGTTCTTCCGTCAGATTGCGTTTGGCGCGAAGGTCGATCACGTTGCCTTCGATCAGGTAGTTGCCCTGAGCGTCGGTGTAATAGATTTCGCTACCGTTGATGCGCAGCTCATACACACCGGGGATAGGCGTTTTGCTGACCTCATCAATGGACTTGATCTGGGGCAGGCGCTCCAGAATGGCTTTGCGGATGGTGGCTTCCTGGGCCGTGGCGCCATGCGCCAGCAGGACGGCGACGGCGAGCAGTAGGGATTTGAGGAGAGTTTTCATGCGTGTTTCTTGCCTTGTGTTGCAGGTTTGCCCAGCACGCCCATGGCGCGTCTGGCAACCCATTGTTTGATCGGTCCGCTGTGTTCAAAACGGTTCATGCCCCAGTTGCGCATGGCCTGCAGGGCGGGATGGGGGTTGGTGAACAACTGCTGCAAGGCATCGTTGGCCTGACCCATCACCGCAAAGTCGGCCTTGCGCGCGCGCTCGTATTGCCGCAGTAACTTGGGGTCGCCCACGCTGCGCCAATACGGACGTGCATCCAGCACACGCACTAACTCAGCTACGTCGGCCAGGCCCATGTTCAGCCCCTGACCAGCCAACGGGTGCATGTTGTGGGCGGCGTCACCCGCCAAAACCCAGGCACCTTGCTCCGAAACACCGCTCCAACGTCGGGCCACAGCCTGTTGCAGTGGCCATACCTTGCGATCTCCGCTGAGTGTCAGCACGCCGAGCGCGCCGTGGCTGGCGGTTTGCAGCGCCTGACAAAATTCTTCGGCCTCCAGCGCCTGCAGGGTTTGTGCGCGTTCTGGAGATACAGACCACACAATGGCGCACAAGTTCCCTTCTGGCCCACCTAGGGGCAAAAAAGCCAGGATCTCACCTTGGTGGAACCACTGTCGGGCCACTTGGGCGTGGGGTTGGGCGCATCGTACGCGTGTGGCCAGAGCCCATTGGTCATAAGGTTTGACGTCCCAGTCCACCCCCCATTCTTGACGGGTGCTGCTGGTGCGACCTTCGCAAACCACGGTGAGGGCCGCCGGTTGTGGGGATTCCACCACTTCAATAAACGGCTGAAAGCGCACGGCTTCTTGCAGCCGGGCTTCCAGGGCCGGCACGTCAACAATCCAGTTTAAGGCGTTTGAGCCGCTCTCCGACGCATGAAAGGCGACCTGGCCGCCGTCGTCTTCCTGCACCTGCATCGACAAAACCGGCGTGGCGTCAGATGTGTCTGGCCAGCAGCGTACGGCTTCAAGCCATTGCCGCGACAGCAGGTTCAGGGCGTAGGCCCGCACATCGGGCAGCGGAGCCGTCAACACTGCCACAGGCTTGTCGGCAGGTGCGACCAAAGCCACGCGCAACTGCTTGGCCGCCAAGTGCAGGGCCAGCGTGCGCCCGACAATGCCGGCACCCCGGATACAGATATCAAACGGTTGTGTCATCAGTGGATTGTAAAAGCCGGTGCAAAGCAGTGCTGGTATGCCTGCCCATGCCACTCAGTCAGACGGACTTTGTGTGTGCAGCTCAGAGGCTTCGGTGGGCACCGCCTCCAGAAAGCGGATCGGGCGGCGGGTGTGGGGGGACATGCTCTCCAGCAGGTCACTCAGGTCGTCGAGTACGCGCTCGGCCGGGACCGGGATCTCGTGCAGCAGGACACAGGCGGCCTGGAACTGCAGCGTGACCTCTGGCACCAAGCCGGGCAGGGGGATCAGACCGGAGGCAATCAGCTTGACCATGCGCTCGGTCAGCGCCTTGCGTGTGGACACCCCCTCCATCAGCAAGCCGAACTGCGCCGTGCCCACGCGCCCGGCAGGGTCCACGTCGCGCAGGATGCGCTGAATCTTGACTACGGCACGCAACAGACATTGTTCACCCGTGGTGTCGCTAAAGACTTCTCGGATCTTGTCGTGGTTGACAACCCGCACCACAACCAAGGCCAGCGGCTCGCGGTTTTCAATGGCGCGCAGCACAGCCTCTTCCAGATGGGTTTGAAAAACCTCAGCTGTTAATAGTCCGGTCAGAGCATCCTGGGTGGGCAGGTGGTTGGCGCGCACCACCAGTTCCTTGCGGTCATGGGTGATATGGCTCAGGGCATACAGCATGATGGGCACCGTCAGTGCAATACCCAACGAGGCCCAATAGCGCACCTCCCACAGCACCGGAAGCATGCCGATAGCCTCGCCCACCATGTAGATCAAGCCCAAAAATTGAGGGGCCAGAGCCAGCATCAGCCAACGCGCCACCATCGAGCCGCCTCGCCAGCTCAGAAAAACGGCAATCAGCCCGACCACAGTGGCAAACAGCATAATCATGCCGCAAACCCGATCCGCGACGAAGCGGTCCATGACAGCAAAGGCCAGTACCGACGCAATCGTGCCCCAGCCCACGCTGGACAGGAAGCGGTCGAAGCGGTGGTAATGCACAAACAGGGAGAAAACGTTGCGAATGAACAGAAGCGCACAGCCCACCGCGATTACCGGCAGCGTACTGGATGCCAAGTTGCCCAGTTCGGGCACGTTGCTCCATAAAAAAGCATTGAGCACTCCGGAGATCTGGGCGATGGTGGCGGCTACCAGCAGGCCGAACAGCGACGCCCAGCCGTCGATGGCCTTGCGGTGCTCCAGGTAGCGCAGGATCGACAGGGCGGCCAGACTCAACAGTGCACCCAGCATCAGTCCCAGGCTCAGCAATTCAACTTGGCGCTGCCCATCGCGCTGCTGGCCAGTGGCCAAGCGAATGGGCAGGCCCACTTGCTTGAAATTGCGAACCTGCAGGTAGACGTCGTGTGGCGCGTCACCATTAATCTGGAGATCAAAATCGGGGTACAGGCCCTTGGTGCGCCACTCGGAATGTGGCAGGGTGTCGCCCGCCCGCTGCACGTTCCATTGACCGTTGGAATCCAGTTGGTAGAGCGCCACCATGTCCACAAAGGGCAGGGGCAGGTTCAGGGTCCACGCTGCTTGCGAATTGGGCACGCGCACCAGGCGCAGCTTGATCCACAGGGTGTTGTACTTGTTAAGGGAAAAGTGACCCAGTGCAGGTGCGGGGGTAAAACGGGCTGCGCCACTGGCCACCAGGTCGATGTTGGCGTGCGAACCCTCATCGATCCAGGTCTGAATGGGGGTGTTGACTTCCAGCACGGGCGTTTGGTCGTTCAGCACAATCGCATTGTCTGGCACCGTGTTGGCAGCCCATAACGGGCTGGCACACAGGCACCAAACCGTTAGCAGCAGGCGCGCAAGCAGGGATGGCATACACTTGTCTCCGCCGTTTTTAGAGGTTTTTATTGGTTAGTAGTGTGGCATTGTAGGCTTGCCCGATGTCGATCTATTCACCCCAGTCAATGCTCTGTACCATGCCGCAACTTTCGCCAGGAATGGTCAAGATTACTTGTACTTTTTTGAATCGAACTTTAACTTTCAATGTCTGTCGAAATCTTTGAAGCCAGTCCGTTAGTCAGTGTTTTGATCCGCAGCATGGATCGCGCCAGTTTGTCGGATGCCCTTACGTCTGTGGCTGCGCAGACATACCCCTCCATAGAAGTTGTCTTGGTGAATGCAAAGGGTGACGGACACAGCGATGTCGGGCAGTGGTGTGGTCGATTCCCCATTCGTTTTGTCGGAACCGCCGGTGGGTTGGGGCGGAGTGCGGCGGCGAATTTGGGGCTTGAGCAGGCGCACGGCACGTATTTGATGTTTCTGGATGATGACGATCTCATTGACGCTGAACACATTGCGTCATTGGTCTCCATATTGGCCGAATCTCCCCATTGCAAGGCGGCGTTCGCAGGCACGCGCGTTGTAGACGCCACGGGCGCAACGCTGGGAGTTTATAACCAAGACTTTTCGGGAGCGCAGTTGCTAATCGGGAATTTATTGCCCATCCATTCTGTTCTTTTCAGCCGTGAACTGGTGATGGCTGGGTGCAGGTTTGACGTCACACTCGAAACGTACGAGGACTGGGATTTTTGGCTCCAGGTCTCACAGCTTACGGATTTTGCAAAAACGGGGAAAGTTACTGCGGCTTATCGCTCGTTTCTGGGAGATTCGGGTATGGCGCACCCGGAACATCGCCCATTGCAAAGGCAGAGAAGGTCAGTAGTTTGGAGAAAATGGTGGCCATTTTGGAGCGTTGACAATCTGGATCGCTTGGCATTGGATTTGGAACAAAAGCAGGAAGAAAAAGAGAGGGAAAACGCGGAGCTCAGAAGTGCATTCGATCTGCAGATTGATAAGAATGTGCAGTTACATCACGACGTTGCCGCGTTGCAGCAGTCACTGGGCGAACAAGTGCAGCAGGTGTCCAGTCTTGGTCTAGAGGTTGCTGCGCTCGATGTTTCTTTGGCGGAGCGGGACAGGGAGTTGACCCTTCGGGATATGCAAATCAGGACCCTGAACGCAAGCATTCAAGAAATGCTGTCGTCTACCAGTTGGAGGCTCAGTGCGCCCATACGCCACGTCGGTCACTGGATGGGGGTGTTGCGTCGAAAAGTCAGTGCGGTGAAATTGCTCGCCAGGTTAACCTGGCAATTTCTTCGACGTGATTCGATTGGCAATCAGGTAGGAGACGCCTATCGATTCGTTCGACAAAAGGGTTGGCCTGGAATAAAGCAGCGGCTGGCCCGAAGAGCGGCCAGCACACCGAGCACACTGAGTCCGTTAAGTTTCAATTCACTCGTGGCGACTAACGGACTACAGCCAAGCGAAGCGGTGAGAGTGGAGCGAAATGACTATCTGCCGCTGGCATCCATCGACGTAGACAAATATGCGTATTTCTTTTTTGACGTGTTTGACACCGCAGTGATTCGATTGCTCGAAAAGCCGGTTGATATCTTCAAATACATTGGATGTATGGCGGAGGCAAACGACTTTGAAAACCAAAGGGTTAACCAAGAACGCAAAGCGCGCGAGGTGAACAGGTCGCACAAAGACATAAAGTTGACCGAAATATACCGGGGCTTCAAAGGGGCTGACCTGAAGCGTGAAATAGATGCCGAGTTGAAATTTTGCATAGCGCACCCCGAAACGCTCGCCTTTTATTCTGATCTCGTCGCCAAGGGCAAGAAAATTTACTTTGTTTCGGATATGTACCTCGACCGGGAAACGATCGGGAAGATTCTTTCCAAAAACGGATTCAACATCTACGAAGAAATCTTTGTTTCGTCTGAAGATGATCTGATTAAAGGCGACGGCAGCCGGTTTGCATGGTTAAAAAACACAGTTCCTGATTCTGTCGGTACAACTATTCATATTGGGGACAATCATGTTTCCGACTGGGTTCAACCACGCCAGCATGGATACGATGCGTTTCATTTCCTGGAGAGCATTGAGTTCTACCGTCATGATTCCTTCCTGTTTTCAAAAGCCCCCTATTTGATTGAAGAAAACAGCTTGGGGATTTCCTTTATTCTGGGTATGTTCAAGTACTGGAAGTCGGGCTTCTTGCAGGAAAAACCCGGATATTGGAAGCAATTTGGCTTCTTCTATGGTGGAGCGCTGGTCTGCGCATTCTGTGAATTTGTCAACAGAACCATCTTGAACGCCAATCTGTCCACATCACGGGTCTTCTTTCTTGCTCGAGACGGTGACATCATGAGTCAGGTCTACCGCTTGTTGCATTCTGAATATGAACCCGTCTATTTGTTGGCTTCCCGTCGCTGTATGAGTTTGCCTGCGTTGAGTACTTTCAGTCCAGCTGACGATGGGGATGCCCTCAAGTTGTTCACCACCCCAGTTGGAGTTGCAGGCGTGAACGACCTGATGGAACGGTTTGGATACGAAGACCTGCACGACTTGAGAGACGCATTGATCGATTTGGAGTCCAGGGGACTTCTCCATAGCGAGTTGGAAATTCAGCAATGCGTCATTGATAACAAAGATTCGATATTGTCCAAGGCGGACGCGGAACGGCATACCTTATTGCGCTACCTTGATGTGATGCATTTTTTTGAAGACACCGATATTGTCATTGCGGACGTCGGCTGGGGAGGGAGTATCCAGAATGCGCTCATGAAGTTACTGAAGCAGTCGGGAAAAGGCCCTCGCAATTTGCATGGAATCTATCTTGGTGTCGGCGATCAGGTGGCGCACGAGGAGTTCAAGACAGGCTTCCTGTTCCAGGGAGACCGATCCCGTTTTGCTGAGTTTTTGAATCTGATCGAACTGCTCACTTCGTCTCCAAGAGATGGAGTTGTGAGGGTTGAAGAGGTTGATGGTGCATATGTATCTGTGACCGGGCGAAAGAACGCCGATGAATCGAAGCGCCAAATTATTGCTGCCGAGATTCAGGCAGGGATTCTGGAGTTTGCGCAAATTGTCAGGGATCGCAAGATTGGCGATTTGAGCTTCTTGAAACCCCGCGATTTCGAAGCACTTTTTGGCGCGCTACAAGTGCATCCATCGGAAGAAGATGTGGAACAGCTCGGTGGTGTGAAGCACGCCATGACTCTGGGCAGCCATTTCGGCGACCATGTGCTTAACAAGAAGGGATGAATGTCGTGGCAAAGCTCAAGATCATCACGGTCGTCATAGATCCGGCAATGTATGAAAGATTCTTTTCGCTCAATCCGGTTCTCAAGGGCTGTGATCTGGTCTCAATAGATAACCGCCAATTCAATCGGGGATTGCCGATTATTTACAACGAATTGATAGCGCGCTATCTAGATGAGGATTGTTGGCTGCTGTTTGTCCACGAAGACTATGAAATCAAGGCTGGGCTGTCAGTTGTTGATACTTTGGATAAGACCCATGTTTATGGGACGTTCGGACTGAATTTCGAAAACAATTCACCTGCCCCCTATGGGCGCCATATTTGCAGTAATAAAGATGGAAGTCGTGCTGTGGAGGTTGGACACGTGGTCTCACAGCCGGTGGCAGTTCAGACGCTGGATTGCCAAAGTATCTTGGTGCACACGACGCTTTTGCATAAAAACCCCCAGCTGCGTTTTGATGAGCGACTGACGTTTGATCTCTACGCCGAAGACCTTTGTATCAATGCGAAGCACAAATTGGGAATCACTTCAATGGTGTTCCCACTGACATTCCAGCATTACTCGCATGGCAGCATCACAGACCGGTATCACTCTGGGCTGCGCTACTTGGCAGAAAAATACCCTGATGTAGCGGTGGCCGGAAGTTGCTCATTCATTGGTGGTCGATCGGCAGACCTTGAAAAGTATTTTGTCTATGGCGTTGGACAGGTTCAGCCAAAGCCGGCTTCGCCGACCTTCTTGTCGAGGCTCAAAGGCTATTTGGGCCGATTCCGACGGGGTCATTACAATCCCTAGCTACTCCCCCGGACCTAGCCAAGCCTTAAAACGGTGTAAAAACCAGTGATGTCTTGCTTGCCGTTACTGGCCTTGCGTTCACCTATGCGCTGACTGGGCTCCCCGACAATGCTCCATTGGCCGCAATGGGTTTCTGATAATTAAGGATATTTTCATGAGTTTGAAGTGCGGCATCGTAGGCCTGCCCAACGTCGGTAAATCCACCCTGTTCAACGCCCTGACCAAGGCCGGCATCGCTGCCGAGAACTACCCGTTTTGTACCATCGAGCCCAATGTGGGCATCGTCGAAGTCCCAGATCCGCGCATGGCGCAACTGGCTGAGATCGTCAAACCCGAACGCATGGTCCCGGCTGTGGTGGAATTTGTGGACATTGCCGGTTTGGTAGCAGGTGCCAGCACCGGTGAAGGCTTGGGCAACAAGTTTTTGGCTCACATCCGGGAAACCGACGCCACCATCAATGTGGTGCGCTGTTTTGAGGACGACAACGTGATCCACGTGGCCGGCAAGGTAGACCCGATTGCCGACATTGAGGTCATCCAGACCGAACTCTGCCTTGCTGATTTGGCGGCAGTGGAAAAGGCCTTGCACCGCGTGACTAAAACGGCGCGTTCGGGCGACAAGGAATCTATCAAGCTGGTGGCCATCCTGGAAAAATGCCAGGCGGCGCTGGATCAAGCCAAACCGGTGCGTACCATTGAATTCAGCAAGGAAGAGCAGCCGCTGTTGCAACAGTTCTTCCTGATCACCGCCAAGCCTGCCATGTTCGTGGCCAATGTGGCAGAAGACGGCTTCATCAACAACCCGTTGCTGGACCGTCTCACCGCCTTTGCCACTGCGCAAAACGCGCCCGTCGTCGCCATCAGCGCCAAGCTGGAAGCCGAGATGAGCGAAATGAGCGACGAAGACCGGCAGATGTTTCTGGAGGAGTTGGGCCTGCACGAGCCCGGCCTGAACCGCCTGATCCGCTCCGCCTACACGCTCTTGGGCCTGTAAACCTACTTCACCGCCGGTGTAAAGGAGGTGCGTGCCTGGACGATCCATGTGGGCGATACGGGTCCGCAAGCCGCCGGTGTGATCCACACCGATTTTGAGAAGGGCTACATCCGCGCCCAGACCATTGCGTTTGACGACTTCATCAACTTCAAGGGTGAACAAGGCGCCAAGGATGCGGGCAAGATGCGCGCCGAAGGCAAGGAGTACGTGGTCAAGGATGGCGATGTAATGAACTTCCTGTTCAGTTCTTGAGGAAAATCGGGCGCCTGCCCTCGTCAAATATACATAAGCAGCTATTTAAACAATAGCAGCTATGCCGATCATTGCAACCGTCATGGTCACGTAGCGGGCAAACTTGCCAATTGCCATGTAGGCCACACAGGGCCAGAACGGCAGCTTGAGCCAACCGGCCACCGCGCACAGCGGGTCACCCACCCCGGGCAGCCAGGCCAGCAAACAGGCCTTGGGGCCGAGCTTCTCAAGCCAGACCAGTGCCTTGGTGTGGGTGGCTGAATGGTGGTACTTGTTTACCGCTTGGTGGGCACCATAGCCCATCCACCAGTCCACCGCGCCGCCCAACGTATTGCCCACAGTGGCCACTAAAACCACCGGCCAAAACAGGCTCGGGTTGAGCTGGACCAGACCAAACACCACGGGCTCTGACCCCAAGGGTAGCAGCGTGGCTGAAATGAAAGACACCACAAACACGGTTCCCAGGCTGTACTGCGGCAGGGCGAGCAGGGCAAGCAGTTGATGAATCCAGTCGGGCATAGTGGCAGTGTAGGTGCAAGTTTTGGTTGAATTTCGGGTGCTATTTCAATTGCTGAAATTTTGGGCAGTTAGAATCAGACCGGGCTTCAGCCCAGCGTATTGCACCCACCCCAAACCCCAGGACCAGCTACCCATGCAGATCGGCCATTTCGCTTTGGCGAATTCCCTATTTGTCGCGCCCATGGCGGGGGTGACAGATCGGCCGTTTCGCCAGTTGTGCAAGCGTCTGGGCGCTGGCTATGCGGTGAGCGAAATGGTCACCTCACGACGCGACCTTTGGGACACACTCAAAACCTCGCGTCGCGCCAACCACGAAGGTGAGCCAGGCCCCATTGCCGTACAGATTGCTGGCACCGAACCCCAGATGATGGCCGAGGCCGCCATTTACAACATTGCGCGTGGCGCCCAGATCATTGACATCAATATGGGGTGTCCCGC
>Ga0073904_10002254_pt1 | contig 14581 bp, 14 predicted proteins | sample KloWWTrecipitate_FD_66668 | JGI IMG/M metagenome (GOLD analysis project Ga0073904, IMG submission 66668) | Active sludge microbial communities from Klosterneuburg, Austria, studying microevolution and ecology of nitrifiers - Klosterneuburg... | ecosystem: Engineered > WWTP > Aerobic digester >...
TTGAGCGCCAGGATGTTCGTCTGGAAGGCGATGCCGTCGATGACGCCGATGATCTCGGCGATCTTCTTCGAGCTTTCGTTGATGCCGGAGATCGTCGCAACCACCTGGCCCATGACTTCGCCGCCCTTGACCGCCACGGTGGACGCGCCTTCCGCAAGCTGGTTCGCCTGCCTGGCGTTGTCGGCGTTGGTTCGAACGGTCGAGCCCAGTTGCTCCATGGTCGCTGCCGTCTGCTGCAGCGAACTGGCCTGCTGCTCGGTGCGATTGGAGAAATCTTGGTTGCCCGAAGCGATCTCCGTGCTGGCCGTGGCAATGGTTTCGGCGTTGGCCTTCACGTTGCGGACGATGCGCGCGAAGCTTTCCTGCATGGCCGCCATCGACTCGAGCAGCCGCACGGTCTCGTCGCTGCCGCTGGGCTGGATCTCGGAGGTCAGGTCGCCATGAGCGAGCTGGTCGGCGACCTCGACCGCATGCTCCATCGGACGCCTCATGTTGCGCGCCAGGGCCAGTGCAGCGGCGACGATCAATGCCGAGCCGAGCAGCAGGGAAACGACGACGAAGGCCTTGGTCCGCTGCACATCGGCCGCGGCACCGTCGATGACACCGGTTCCGTTCTTCTCGATCGATTCGGACAGCGCCGCCATGCTGTCCTCGAGTTCACTGAACGCCACCTGGAATGCCGGCAGCTGGGCCCTAGCCTGGCTGGGGTCGACAGCGGCCGCGGTGATGACGGCCGTGGCCGTGTCGATGTACTTCCGGATCACCGGATGGACCGCGGTCAGTGCGGCGCGGCTCTCGTCGCTGAGCTGGAGTTTGCCCAGCTCCGACATCGCGTCGTCTAAGGTCTTGGCATGGTCGGCCAGGCCCGCTTTCGCCTCGGCGATCTGCTGCGGGTTCTTGTCCAGCGCGCCGAGGTAAGCCAGTTGTGCATCGCCGCGGACGGCGTCGTGCATCATGTCTGCGCTCAGGCTGGTCTGCAGCGCACTGCCGGCCTGGATGGCCCCGTCGATGGACCCGCCGAGACGAGTCACACCCATGAAGCCGATGCCGCCCGAGACCGCCGCGAGCATCGCGCCGAACAGACCAAGAACGAGGATTTGAGTTCGAAGTTTCATGGCGGGTACTTCCAGTGCTGTCAGAACGAGATGCCGTACCAGCCGAAGCCGACGGACCACAGGGTGGCGGATGAGCCGGATTCGCGGCTGGCGGTGAGATCGAGACCGAGCACGTCCTGGATCAGCCACCAGCGGGCACCGGTGGTCTTCACCGTGCCACCGAAGACCTGCGATCGGGTGTTGGCCAGCACCTCGGTGAACAGCAGCAGCGGTTCCGCCGGCGTCCAGACTGCGGCCACGCCAAGGATGCCGCCCGTGCGGTGCGCATCGCGGCTGTGAGCCACTCCGAGGTTGGCATGAATCGTCCAGTCGTCCGAGGGGGTCAGCGTCGACAGCACGAGCGCAGAAGCCTCCGCGTGGCGCCAGCTGCGGTGCGCCGGATGCTCGAAGGCGGTGGAGAACTTCAGCCCCAGATCCCACTTGCCGGCGGCGGTTTCATGCGACCACGACTCGGGAACCCATTTCAGCGCCAGCCCGGACTCTCCGCGAACCTCGTCGCGGGGATGTGGATGCGTGTAGTCGACCCCGAGCTCGATGCCCTTGGCAACGCCGCAGGCGAAGCCTGCGATCAGCGCCCGATCGCTCCCGGTGCGTTCGTTCCAGGCCTCGAGCAGGCAGGTGCCCAGATCGGCCGTGGCCGCATCATCGGTTCCGAGCGGTCTGCCGGCCCAGGCCTGACTCGCGACAACGCCCGGAAGCATCACGGCAGCGCGGATGGTCTTGATATTCACAGGGGTTACTCCTATGGCTGATGGGACCGGTATCGACATCGCGATGCGAATACTTGAGTCGCCGCGCGACTGCTCGGTTCAAATTGTGTGTTTGAGCACTTCGACCGGCTCGGCATCCACCAGCTTCGCGTGCAGCCAGGCGCTGACGGTCCGGGCATCGGCGGGCCTCGCGTAGAGGAATCCCTGCAGCGAGGTGCAGCCCATCGCACCGAGCATGCTGGCCTGCGTCGGGGTCTCGACGCCTTCGGCCACGATGCGCAGCCGCAGGCTCCTGGACATCGCGACGATCGCCCGGGCGAGTTCGCGGTCGTCCGGGTCGGTTTCGAGATCACGCACGAAGGATCGATCGATCTTGACGCTGTCGACCGGAAACCGTTTCAGGTAACTCAGGCTGGAATAGCCCGTGCCGAAGTCGTCGACCGCGATGCGGATGCCCAGTCCCTTGATCCGCCGCAGCACGCCCAGCACGGCCTCGGGATCGTGCATCAGCGTCGATTCGGTGATCTCGAAGGCCAGCTGCGGGCCGTCCACTCCGGTGGACCTGAGCGTCTCGGACACCATGTCGACGAAACCGGCTTCGGCCAGCTGCACGGGCGAGACGTTCACCGCGATCGTGATCCGGTCGAGCACGCTGCCGCGCCAGGCGCGCAGTTGCCCGCAGGCCTGCCGCAGCATTTCCGCACCCAGTGCCACGATCTGCCCGCTCTCCTCGGCCACGCTGATGAATTCAAGCGGTCCCTGCAGCCCGTGTTCGGGCCGGTTCCAGCGTGCGAGGGCTTCCACGGCGACCGGCCGGCCCGTCACCGCATCGATGATGGGCTGGTAGTGCGCGACGAACTGCCCTTCGGCCAGCCCGCGACGGATGTCGGCCTCGAGGCGCAGCCGTGCCGAAGCCGCCAGATCGACCGATCTGGAGAAGAACTGGAAGCGGTTGCGCCCTTCGCGCTTGGAGCGGTACATCGCCGCGTCGGCGTGCTTCATCAGCGTCGCGGGGTCTTCGCCGTCATCCGGGAACACGGCGATACCCAGGCTGATGCCGACACTGACCTCGGTGCCCTGCAGCGAGCACGGCGCAGCCACCTCGCGCAGGATCTTTCTGGCCACTTCGGCGACATCGTCGGGCCCGGCGACGTCGGACACCAGCATGACGAATTCATCGCCCCCGAGGCGGCAGACGGAGTCGCTGCCTCGCAACGTCGCGGTGAGGCGCCGCGCGACGGCTCGCAGGAACTCGTCGCCGACCGCATGCCCGAGCGAGTCGTTGACGTGCTTGAAGTGATCCAGGTCCATGAAGACGACGGCAAAGCGCGCGCGGTGACGCATTCCGGACTGGCAGGCCTGATGGACGCGGTCCTGGAACAGCACCCGGTTGGGCAGGTCCGTCAGGCTGTCGTGATGGGCCAGATGGGCCAGCCTCTGCGAAAGCGCACGTGCTTCGGTCACGTCCTGGAATACCGTCACCGCGCCGATCAGCGAGCGGTCCTTGCTGAAGATCGGGGCGGCGGAGATCTGGACGCCGTACTCCCTGCCGTGCCGATCGCGCAGCAGCGCGCTCTGCGGAAGTCCGGCGACTCGGCCGCCGGCAAGGCAGTTCTGGATCGGGCTCGGCAGCACTGCATCGCTGCTCTCGTCGTACAGCTGGACCACCTCGCCGAAAGCACGACCCCGGGCCGCTGGCAGGTCGCAACCGGTCAGTTGTTCGGCCACCGGGTTCATGTAGATGATGCGAGCCTGCGGGTCGGTGGTCACCACGCCATCGCCGATCGAATGCAGCGTGACTTCGATCAGTTCCTTTTCGGCCGCGAGTTCGGCGGCCAGGCGCTTCTGCTCGGTCGTCTCCTTCATCACCGACAGCGTTCGCAGAAGCCGCCCCTGCGCGTCGCGCTGCCAGACTGCGGACAGCTGGACATCCATGATGTCGCCGCCCTTGGTCACCATCTGGTAGTCGACGTCGCGCAGGAAGCCCTGCTCGATGAACCGCGGGATGAGTGACTCCTCGGCACGCCTGCGGGACTCGGGCGTCAGGAAATCCATGGACGGACGGCCCAGGACTTCGGCTCGTTCGTATCCGAGGCGGGCCAGCCATTCGTCGTTGACGCTGATCAGCCGCCTCTGGGGATCGGTCGAATGCATCATCACCGGCGCTTCCTGGTACAGGGTGCGGAAGTCGTCCTCGCGTCGCGCGAGTTCGAGCACGCCCTGCTGGATGCGTTCGAGATTGGCAGCCAGCAACAGCGGCGGCACCAGCACCAGCAGCAGCGGCAGGTAGAGCAGGCCCTCGTCGACTGGGCGCGTGGCGATCATCGGCTCGAAGGTTCCGGTGGCGATCACGACGCCCAGCGAGAGCGAGCACAGCAGCACGCCCTGCGAGGCACCGGCGAACCGGCCGAGCGACGCCACCAGCACCAGTCCGATCGAGATGTACACGAAGGGGTACGGAACCGAAGGCGGCGCCCACAACGCGAGCGCCACCACCAACGCCCAGGCCATCAGGACCGCAGGCCGCCTCAGCACGGCACCCACCGGCTGCCATCCTCGTGCGGCCAGCAGCAGACCCAGCGGCAGCACCGCGACGCTGCCGATCGAGTCGCCCTCGAACCACGACAGCCACACCCGTTCGAAAGGCCCCAGCTGGTAGTGGGACAGCAATCCTGCACCGAGCAGCGCACCGAAGAACGCAGGCACCACGCCGCCGAGCAGCAATGCCTTGAGCAAGGCTCCTGCTCGGCTGACGCAGTTCGCCGGGGCGCAGTAGCGGCTCAGCAGCAGTCCGCCCAGCAAGACCTCGAAGGTGTTGGCCGAAATGCAGATCAGCAGGAATTGCGCAGAGTCGCCGAAGACCCGGCCCGCAGCCAGGCTGCCCAGCGCCATCGCGCCGAGCAGGCCCGGCCATTTCCGCAGGGGCCTGGAGAACAGCACGGCCATCCCTGCGGCGTTGGCATACCAGAGCATGGCCACGGTGCTGCCGTGGCGCGACAGCGCGATGGAAACCACGGCCAAGGCGAAGTAGAGGAAGCCGGCCAGCAGCGCCGAAGCCATCCGGGACTCCGGCAGCCAGCCCTGCGGACGCGCGTCGTCGCCGACCGGGAAGTCCGAAAGAAGAGGATCGCCCGAGAGTGCGGGCACGGCTGTCACGTGGGTCATCGAACGCATGCTTTCTTCGTCGAGACGATTCCGCCGGCGGCTTGCAGGCGGCCCCCCCCTGGGGCGAGAGCCGAAACGACCAGCGCGGAACTCTCCATGGAGGCTGCCGTTGATTCTGAAGGGCCGCCATCCTGCGAAACGAACAAAAAGAAGGGCAAACAGGGTTCGTCATCGCCCCGCGGACGCCACCGAGCCCCGTCGGACGCAGCCCCACAGGGCAGGACCCCGGCTTGATGAGCATCAAGCGGCCCGTCCGCCCGCTGGATACGCTGCCGCATGCGCAAGACATTCGCCTTCACCCGCTACTCGACGCTGAGCAGCTGGCGGCGCGTCGAATGGATCGCGCTGGTCGCGACCATTCCGGCCTTCTACATGGCGATGCTGTCCGTGCATCGGCCGATCACGATGCTGCTTTACGGGCTGGCCTGCTGCGCCTGCGCGGTCGTGATCTGGACGGAGGCCCACCAGGCATGGCGGCAGGAATCTCGAAACGGCATCTATGCCCGGCATCAACTGGGCCTGTTGCTGGCCAGTGCCCTGCTGCTTTCGGCCGTCCTGCCGGCAGGGGAACACTTCGACGTCCTCGGCGTGCGCCTGGCAACAGCCTTGCTGCTGCTTCTGCGGCTGGGCGAATCCCTGCAGCCGCGGCTCTGGCGTGACGGCCTGCCCTTCGTGCTGACACTGGCCCTCGGCGTGGTCGGCCTGTGCGGGGTCGGATTCTGGGTGCTGGAGCCCAAGGTAGAAACCTTTGGAGACGGGCTTTGGCTGGCGTTCACCACTGCGGCGACGGTCGGCTACGGTGACATCGTGCCCAGCACCCCGGCCGCCAAGATCTTCGCGGTGTTCGTGGTGCTGATGGGCTTTGCGGTGCTGTCGACGGTCACCGCGTCCATCGCCGCCGTGTGGGTGCAGTCGGAAGAACGGCGCATCGAGCGCGAAATACTCAGCGATCTGCACCAGCAACTGAAGACGATCCGGGACGAGCTGGCCGAACTGCGTGCCGAGCTGGCCGAGCGCGCCGAGCCGCACCATGGAACGAGCGACTCGAACTGATCGGAGTGCACCGCGAGCGGGTTCAGCCGGAAGCAGCGTGGGATCGACAGGATCATTGCGTTGCATCAATCCTGGCGCGGCAGGCGGTTTCGACAATGAAGCACAGATCCACCCAACCCACGGGAGAAGACTCATGCCAGCCGTCCGATCGATGAGACCGATGCTCGCCCTGCTCACATCCGCGCTGTTGCTGTGCGGAGTTGCCCGCGCACAGGACACGCCCACCGATCAGGATGTGGTGCATCGAGCGATCCACGTCTGCGCTTCGTGCCATGGAGACGAAGGCCGCAGCAAGACGCCGGCGATTCCATCGCTGGCGGGCCAGCAGCGCGACTACGTCATCGCGCAGCTGAAGGACTTCCGCTCGCAGACGCGTGCAGAAGCCGGCACGCGCGCCTACATGTGGGGCATCTCGGCGCTGCTCGACAACCCCACGATCTTCGGACTGGCCGAGTACTATGCCGCGCTTCCGCCCGCTCCCGGCCAGCGCGGAACCCCGTCGCTGATCGCAGCCGGTCGCAAGATCTACATGGATGGCATCCCCGATCGTGCGGTGCGCGCCTGTGCCTCGTGCCATGGCGATTCCGCCGAGGGCGCAGCCGGATTCCCGAGGCTGGCCGGGCAGCACGCGACCTACCTGCACGCGCAGCTCAAGCTGTTCGGCAGCAAGCTGCGGCCGCATGGGGTCGTCATGAAGGTCGAGACCTCGTTCCTCAAGCCCACCGAGATGCGTGCGGTCGCGGAGTATCTGCAGTCGCTTTGAGCCTCTGAGCGGTGGCCAGATGAAGGGGCATCGGCCACATAAGCTGTAATGGGGTGTCATCGGCGTCCGACATCTCCATTTCAGAAGGCCTTTTCCCTTTCATGAGCATCGAATCCGAACTCGCCGCCCTGCACCAGCCGCTGCTTCGGTTTGCCCAGCAGCAGCTTCGCAACGACAGCCTGGCCGAGGACGTGGTCTCCGAGACCTTCCTGGCCATCCTCGAGAAGCCGGACAACTTCGAAGGCCGCAGCTCCTTGCGAACCTATGCGACCGGCATCCTGAAGTTCAAGATCATCGATGCGATCCGCCACAAGGGCCGCGAGGTTCATATCGAGCCCCTCGACGAGCAGAGCATGGACGACGCGATCGATGCGCTCTTCATCGCCGACGGTCACTGGCAGGACCCACCGGTTCCCTGGCAACACCCCGAGCGAGCACTTGAACAAAGCCAGTTTTTCGACACGCTGCAGATCTGCGTCGACCGCCTTCCGCCGAAGCTCGGGCGCATCTTCATGATGCGTGAATGGCTGGAAAGCGATGTCGATGAAATCTGCACCGAGCTCGGCATCACCAGCAACAACTGCGGCGTGATGCTCTATCGGGCACGCATGCAACTGCGTGAATGCCTGGACATCAGCTGGTTCGGTGCACAGAAATGAACGACGAACTCGACTGCAAGGCGATCTCGCGTCTGATCAGCGACGGACAGGACAGCGACCTGCCGCCGGCGGAGCGGGCCCGCATGCGCCTTCACTTCGTGATCTGCGAGACCTGTCGCGATGTCAATGATCAATTCAGCTTCTTGCGCGAGGCCATGAAGCGCCTCAGCCGGAACGAACCGCCGGCCGAGTGAGACGGGGCGCGCAGCGGCCGCCCTGCGACTGCGGGCGAGGCCTGCGAAGTTTCTGGGAGGCCGCAATCACGGCTGACCGGAAGACCCGATCAGTGGCGGTGCGGTCCCCGCCATCGACGGCAGCAGCCTGTAGCCGGCCTCGAGCGGGCAAACCACCGAGATGAAGACCAGCGGCTGCGAGCCGGTGTTGCGCACGCCGTGCACCTCGCCTCGCGACGCGACGACGACGTCTCCGGTCGCGATTCGCACGGTGGTGCCTGCATCGTCGGTCTGGTAGTGGCCCTCGCCCGAGAGCAGCGTCCAGGTGTCCTGGCCGTGCGGATGCACGTGGGGCGCAATGCACTGGCCGGGGCGCACGATCCACGCCACGATGGTGGCATCGGGCGTCTCCTGCACGATCGATCGGATCGGCTCGTCGTCCGAGGGCTGCAGGTGTTCGGAGATGTCGAAGACGCGGCGAATGCTCATGGGACCTCGCAGGTGATGGCCAAGCCTGGCAAGTGTCGTGCCGGACCGCTGCGCAGCGTGCACCGTGTGCCGGGACACCCGGCGCAGTGGTCGGCACGCCAGCGCAGTCGCGTCCGCTTGAATGCCTGTACCGCGGCCCGGTGAGCTTTCACCAGGCCCGGTTCCGGCTTCATCGCATCACGCGGCGGAACTGCAGCAAGCCGAAGTCATTGCTGGCCTCGGCCAGTTCGCCGGTGCTGCGAGCACGCACGTACTCGTTGACGACGTCGGAGCGGGTCAGCCGCGAGGGGCCCGTCGCGACGTTCGCCACGCTCGAGTAGCCGGTGACCTCTTCCAGTTCGCCGGCCTGCCTGGCCCGCACGTACTCGGCCTGCACATCAGCGCGGGTGAGCGTTGAAGCGGCGCTGCGGGTGTTGACCGTGTAGCTGGTTTCGTAGCCCGAGACCGGCAACTCGCCGGCGGCGCGGGCAGCCACCAGTTCGGCGATGACATCAGCACGGGTCCGCGTGGAGGCCGACTCGCCTGCGAATGCCGTCGTGGCGACGAACAGGGAAAGCGAGGTCAGGAGGAGAGCGTTGATCTTGTTCATGGTGGGTCCTTAAGAGTGGGTTGAAAGTCGGAGTGAATGGCAGCGCGTTTTGCATTGCTGTCCTGAATGAGTCACGCGCCGGGCCGGTTCATTACGGCTCTTGACTGGAATGGACACATCACATTCTTGTGATCAATGCAACAAGCCATCGCGACTGCGAACCCTGCCCACCGACTTCGCGCGTAACAGCAGGTAAAGCAGAGGCGGCGGACCGAACGCCTGTCGGCGTCGGGCGATCGATCAGCGTTATTCACTCAGGATCTTCTGGAGACAACCCAATGAAAAGAATCACTGCGCTGGTACTGGCCGTGGCAGCGATCGGATCCGCATCCGCTGAAACCAGCGTCGGCGTCTCGATCAGCATCCGCCAGCCCGGCGTCTATGGCCGCATCGACATCGGCGACATGCCGCGCCCGGCGCTGGTCTACGCGCAGCCGGTCATCATTGCTGCGCCGCCGGTCATGTACGAGCGTCGGCCGATCTACCTGTACGTGCCGCCGGCGCATCAGCAGGACTGGCGCCGCTACTGCGGCCGCTACGCCGCCTGCGGCCAGCCGGTGTATTTCGTGAGAGACCAGTGGGTGCGCGAGCGATACCAGCAGGAGCACCCGGGGTGGGATCGCGGCCGCAAGCGCGGCTGGGACAGGCACGACGGTGACCGCCGGGGCGATCGACGCGACGACGATCGCGGAAACGGAAATGGCCGTGGCAATGGCCACGGACGCGACCACTGACCACCGGCTGCCCCACACTCGGCGGTTCGTCGACAGCGCACCGGCACCTGCACGGTGCCGTGCCTGCAAGTGGCCGGCAGCAGGTGCCGCGCAGCAGCCGAATCAGGCTGACGGGGCCGCCGGTTCGCTGCGACGCGCCGGCTCGGCGTACCACCGATCAGGCGGCACCAGCTTGGGGTCCGCCGGGTCACCCAGATAGTGCGGCGACATGATCTGCACGCCGTGTTCGTTGAACACGTCCTGGATGCTCGAGTGCAAGGCGCTGAGCACTTCCGCACGCGGTCGCGGCTCGCTCGGGACCGCCTGACAGACCAGCCTGTATTCGGGATAGAAGTCCGACAACGCGGTCTGGAAGACGCGTGGTGCCGGGTTGCGCAGCACGCCCGGCGTGCGGCCCGCCGCCTCGATCAGCAAGGCCTCGACCTGACGCCAGGGCGTGTCGTAGCCGATGGTCACCGTCGTGTCGACGACATAACCCCGCCCTTCCACCGCCCGCGAGTAGTTCTTGCTGACGCTGCCCAGCACCAGCGAGTTCGGAAACGTCAGTTCCTCGCCCAGGCCCGTGCGCACGCGGGTGACGAAGACACCCATCTCGGTGACCGTGCCCTCGTGCTCGTTGATGCGCACGTACTCGCCGACGCGCAGCGTGCGTGAGTACATCAGCACGAGTCCGCTGGCTGCCTGGCCGAACAGGCTCGATCCGCCCAGCGTGACCATCAGGCCGATGAGCAGCGACACGCCCTTGAAGGCCTCGCTCTGCGCACCCGGCAGATAGGGATAGGCCATCACCGCGGCGAACACCCAGACGCCGATGTTGAACAGCCGCCGAGTCGGCCCGGCCGTGTCGGCATCGAGCCAGCCGCGCTGGCGGTTGTCGTTGGCGGCCAGCCGATTGAAGAAGGGGCGAAACATCGCGATCACGCCGCGCGCCATCAGGAAGATGACCACCGCGATCACCAGATCAGGCAGCGCGCCCAGCACGCCGCGTCCGAGCTCGGATGCCACGCCGAACAGGTACTCGGTCAGGCCCTCGCCCCACGGCCGGGTGTAGGGGAACTGGCGCAGGACGTAGCTCAGCCATTCGTAGGCCAGCGCCAGCGCCAGCAGCCACCAGAGTGCGGCCACGCCCAGGCGCACGAAAGCCACCAGGCGTTCGGCATGCAGCAACTCGGTGCCCGCCACACGCACCCCTGCCGCGCTGCGCGCGACCCGCTGCGCAAGCCGCACCGTGGTCCAGCGCCTGGCACGCCAGGCCAGCCACGCGACGACAGCCACCGCCAGGGTCGCCATCAGGCTGCGCCCCGCGCCATGCAGCAGCCGCCGGGTATCACGACCCTCGCGGGTCTCGGACAGAACCTGCGTCAACGCATCGCGCGCGGCCGCACTCGCCTGCTCCAGCGTCTGCGCGCGCAGGGGATCGACGTCGGCCGGCGTCAGCACCAGCGCCAGCTCACCATCCACCATCAGCACGTGGCCCTGCGGCTCGACCTGGATGGTCACTGCACCCAGGACGCTCCGGTCGAGCAGATCGCTCAGGATCGCCTCGGTGCGCCGGGCGCGGCGCTCGGGTGCGACCCCGAGATAAGGCGCGCGAAAGACCGTGACGACGCGATTGATGACCACCACCTCTGCCTCGGCGGCGACCGCAGTCTGTGCGGTAACGGGCACCGGGCCGGCCGGGGGATCGGCTGCGGCCTGAGCCCGCGAAGCCCCGCTGATCAACAACAGCAGGAGCGCCAGAAACAGTCGCCAGAGACTCATCGTGGAACGGACAGGCCGAATACGGTAGGACGCGCAGCGACGATGCGGCCGGTCAGCCGCATCACACGATTCACAGCTGGCGAACCTGGTGCAGCGCTGCCGGCACGGGCCAGCCCGCCTCCTTGCACACCTTGACGATCGCCTCGTTGGTGTCGAAGTAGACCTGCCAGTAGTGATCGGTGTGGGTGTAAGGCCGCACCGCGATCTGCGGGCCTTCGAGCTTGAAATCGAGGAGGTTGACCTCGGGCGGCATCTCCTTCGAGATGTTCGGGATCAGCGCCACCGCAGCCTTGAAGCGAGCGATCGCATCCAGTGGATCCACTCCATTGGCCAGCTGCGCCACCCTTTCGACACGACGCACCGGCAGCACCGAGAAGTTCTGGATCGTGTCGCCGAAGATCTTGCCGTTGCCGACGATGGTCATCACGTTGTCCGGCGTCACGAGGGTGGTGCCGAACAGGCCCAGTTCGTGGACCGTGCCGACGATGCCCGCGATGCTGACGAAATCGCCGACCTTGAACGGCCGCAGGATCAGCATGAACGCGCCGGCCGCGAAGTTGCCCAGCAACCCGCTCCAGGCCGCACCGATGGCCACGCCTGCACCGGCCAGCAGCGCGGCGAACGAGGTGGTCTCGATCCCGAAGTAACCGAGGATGCCCAGCACCAGCGCGATGTTCAGCGCGATCGCGATGATCGATCCGAGGTACTTCGTCAGCGTCGGATCGACGTGGTTGCGGTTCATCGCCGCCTGCATCAGCGAGATCACGCGCCCGATCATCCAGCGGCCGACCACCCAGAAGGCGATGGCCGCCAGCACCTTGAGCCCGACATCGATGGCGGTGGTGCCCAGGAAGGTCTGTACGGCTTCGATGTTCATGAACAGCTCCCCTATCGCAGAAAGTCCATCGACCACCGTGGTCGGTACACCTTTGCCGCACGAGGTTGTATCAGACGCCCGGGTTCCACCCGAGGCCGAATCATCGATGGGCAGAGCTGATCCGAAGTTCAGACTGCACCAGTGCGGGGACATTGCCGAACGGCTGCGTTCAATGACGGGCTGACGGCTGACCGTGGAGCACCGTGCGGCAATGTCAGGCAGCTCAGGCGGCGACGCTGAAGTTCGGAGCCTGCGAGTAGTTGGCTGCAGTCTGCCCATAGGACTTGAGCAGCAGGTCGGCCAGGGAAGACAGATCCAGACTCTGCTGCCGGCTCGATGACGAGTCCGCTCCCGCGGAGGACTCACCCGACGAACCGTTCGATCCGCTTCCCGTTCCCTGCGAGGAAGCCACCGAGCCCAACGCCGCCTCGAGCTGACTCGTGAAGGAGTCGATCTCGCTCGTGCTGATCGACTTGTCACCGTCGGTGTCCATGGCCGACACCAGAGCATCCATCAAGGCCTTGAGATCGCCAGCCGCCTGCTCCTGTGCCGACACGACACCATCTCCATCGGTGTCCAGCGGATCGTTGGCCTGCGTGCTCGAACTGCTCGCACTGCCTGACGCGGAGTCCGAAGGCGGGGGCGGAGGCGGTGGCGGAGGACCGCCGCTGCCGTCAGCGCGCTGCTGTGCGAAATCCATCGTCGACGACGGGGCCGGCATCAGGCTCTTCATGCCAGTGTCGAGCTCGTCCTTGCTCAGGCTGCCGTTCCCGTCGCTGTCCATCTTGCCGAGCAGGTCGGTGGCACTGCCCAGCGAGGTGCCGCTCTTCTCGCCGATGTGGTCGAGCATGCCCTGCAGCTCGCTCGTGTCGATGCTGCCGCTGCTGTCGCTGTCGACCTTCGCGAACATTCTTTCCTTCATCGCGCTGGCGCGCGCACTGCTGAGGTCGGACCATGCGCTGCTTGCGCTGCCGACCGAACTGATGGTGCTCATCGGGTTTCCTTTCGATAGTGGGATGAATTGCCACTCACCCTCACAGGGACAGAAAGTGGCGATTGAATTCTTGGAGCTGCCCGTCTCGCCAGGATTTCCGCTCTGTATCGAAGCCGTTACGAAGGACGGTTGCAGCCGATGAACTGATGGGCAAACGTGCGCCATTTCATCCGTTGAGACGCGCATCGCCTACCTATGCTGCATCGCGGAGACACGCCATGACTGACAGCCCACGCATCCTGATCGTTGACGACGACCCAGGCATCACTGCCCTGCTGATCGACTACCTCGCACGGTTCGGGTTGGATGCGCTCGGTGCGGCCGACGGCGTCGAGATGCAGTCCCAGATCGAACGCCACCGCATCGACCTCGTCGTGCTCGACCTGATGCTGCCAGGTGCGGATGGGCTGACGCTCGCCCATGCCCTGCGAGCTCGCTCGCGCATCCCGATCATCATGCTGACCGCTCGGGGCAACCCGACCGACCGCATCGTGGGACTCGAAATGGGCGCCGACGACTACATGAGCAAGCCCTTCGAGCCGCGCGAGCTCGTGGCACGCATCAAGACCGTGCTTCGCCGAGCTGCATCGTCCTGCCCACAGGCGCCTGACGCGGCGCCCAGCGACGTGATTCGATTTGACGGCTGGCAACTCGAACGCGGAGAACGCCGCCTCACATCGCCGAAGGGTCTGGTGGTGCCGTTGTCGAACGCCGAATACCAGTTGCTGTCCACCTTTCTGAAAGCGCCGCGCCGCGTGGTGAGCCGCGACCAGTTGATGACGCAGGCTCGCGGTCGCCAGATGGAATCCTTCGATCGAAGCATCGATCTGCTGGTGTCGCGACTGCGCCAGAAGCTCTTCGACGACTCGGGAACTGCCGCACTGATCAAGACCGTGCGCGGCGCCGGCTATGTGTTCGATGCGCAGTCGATCCAGGCTGCGGCCACGCAACGGCACTGAAAGCCGTCGCACCGTGAAAGACCTGACGACAAGCTTCGATTCACCCAGGTTGCACCTGCTTCAACGACTGCTGCCAGCCACACTTTTCGGCCGTCTGGCGCTGCTGCTGCTGGCATTCGTTCTGCTCAGCCACGCGCTCGCCCTGACGGTGATGTTCGGTCTGGTTCCGCCACCGCCCGAGCCGCCAGGGCTCCCGCAGCATTCAGGGCCTCCGCCGTTGATGCAGGTTGGTCTGCTTCTCGACATCAGTGTTCGCCTGGGTGCCCTGACGCTGGCTGCGTGGATCGCGGCCAATTGGCTGTCGAGTCCGATGAAACGACTCGCCGCGGCGGCGCACGACATCGGCCGCAACATCGGGGGCAATGGCGCAGGCGCGCCAGGCCCTCAACTCGTTGAGGAAGGCCCGCTTGAATGCCGTGAAGCGGCCCGCGTGTTCAACCGCATGCAGGCGCAGATCCGCCAGCAGTTCGACGAGCGGGACCGCTTTGTCGCTGCGGTGTCCCACGACCTGCGCACGCCACTGACCCGCCTGCGAATCCG
>Ga0073904_10002255_pt1 | contig 14579 bp, 12 predicted proteins | sample KloWWTrecipitate_FD_66668 | JGI IMG/M metagenome (GOLD analysis project Ga0073904, IMG submission 66668) | Active sludge microbial communities from Klosterneuburg, Austria, studying microevolution and ecology of nitrifiers - Klosterneuburg... | ecosystem: Engineered > WWTP > Aerobic digester >...
GGATCGGACACCAGCCTGGCGCCGGTGTTGGCACCGGTGCCCTGCACGATGTTGAACACGCCCGGCGGCAGACCGGCGGCATCGGCACAGTCGGCCAGCAACGAGCTGGTCAGCGGCGCCCACTCCGGCGGCTTGACGATGACGGTATTGCCGGCGGCCAGGGCCGGGCCGAGCTTCCACGTTGCCAGCATCAGCGGCGCGTTCCACGGCGTGATGATGACGACCACACCGGCAGGGTCGTGGCGCACGATGTGGTGGGCCTGGTCGGTGTCGATCGGATGGTTCTGCAACTCCAGTGCATGCTCGGCGAACCAGGTGATGTTGAGCATGGCCCGCGGCACCACGCCGTGGCGCATGCGCGAGAGCAGGACACCGGCGTCGGTGCTCTCGAGTTTGCAGAACGCGTCGGCGCGTTTGCCGATCTCGGCCGCGAAGCGGTCCAGGTAGGGCTTGCGTTCGACCGCGCTCAGCGCCGACCAGGCCGGGAAGGCCTTGGCCGCCGCGGCGATGGCGGCGTCGACATGGGCGTCCAGCCCCTCGCTGACCTGGCCGAGCAGCGCCTGGTCGATCGGCGAGCGCAGTTCGAAGGTCTCGCTGGACCCGACGCGGCGGCCGTCGATGTAATGGTCGGGCGATACGGTTATGCCGGCAATATCGAGCAAGGCGGAAGTCATGGAGGGTCCTGGTTGCGGATGGTTGAATGGATTGCAGCCGGCACGTCGGCCGCCTGACCGAGCAATTTGCCCGGGTTCATAAGGCCGAGCGGGTCCAGCGCGATCTTGACGCTGCGCATCAGTTGCAGTTCAAGCGCAGACTTGTACCGTGCGGACTCGTCGCGACGCAGCACACCCAGCCCGTGTTCGGCCGAGATGGACCCGCCATGGGCAACCACCGCGTCGTGCACCAGCCGGTTCAGTGGCGCCTCGAGCGCGAGGAAGGCCGCCACGGCATCGGCATCGCGCGTGCCCTGCGCCGGCGAGAGGTTGTAATGCAGATTGCCGTCGCCCAGATGCCCGAATATCACCAGCCGCAGACCGGGAAACGCCTGGGCAATCGCGCCGTCGGTCTCTGCGATGAAACGCGGTATGCGGGAGATGGGCAATGCAATGTCGTGCTTGATGGTCTTGCCTTCAGCCATCTGCGACTCCGAGATGTCCTCGCGCAGAGCCCACAGGCTCTGGAACTGCGCCAGGCTGGCCGACAGTGCGGCGTCGGTGGCCAGTTCGCGTTCCAGGGCCTGCTCCAGAATACCTTCGAGTGCGGCCTGCGCACGGGCCTCATCGAGGGCGTCGGAGACCTCCATCAACACGTACCAGGGCGAGGCATCGGCCAGCGGCAGGCGCGCATTCGGCACATGGCGCTCGACCAGGGCCATGCAGGTCGCCCCCATCAGCTCGAACGCCGTCAGGCCTGCCCCCAGCTGCGCCTGGCAGAGCTGGAGCAGTTCAACCGCGGCACCCGGTGACGGCACCGCCACAAACGCCACCGCGCGGCCGGCCGGCAACGGGAACAGCTTGAGCACGGCAGCGGTGATCACACCGAGCGTGCCTTCGCTGCCGATGTACAGGTCGCGCAGGTCATAACCGGTGTTGTCCTTGCGCAGGCCGCGCAGCCCGTCCCACAGGCCGCCTTGCGGCGTGGCCACTTCCAGCCCCAGGCACAGCTCGCGGGTATTGCCATAACGCAGCACCTGCACACCACCGGCATTGGTGGCCAGGTTGCCGCCGATGGTGCAGCTGCCCTGCGCCGCCAGGCTCAGCGGGAACAGGCGCCCTGCATCCTTGGCCGCATGCTGCACCTGCTGCAGCGTGACCCCGGCCTCGACCGTCATCGTGTTGTTGACCGTATCGACATGGCGCACCTTGTTCAGCCGCGTCAGAGACAGCACAAGCGCGGCGCCGCTGGCGTCAGGCGTGGCGCCGCCGGACAGGCCGGTATTGCCCCCCTGCGGAACCACCGGCACACGGTTGGCGTGGCACCAGCCGAGAACGGCGGCCACGCCAGCGGCGTCGTCCGGTTGTGCCACGGCCAAGGCGCGACCCGTCCATTTGCCACGCCAGTCCGTGAGGAATGCGCCGGTGTCGGCGGCATCGGTCAGCAGGCGCCCGGAGAATGCCGCACGCAGCGCGGCCAGCGCGTCGGCCATGCTCAGTACCCACCCCGCGACGCAGCTGCGGCAGGTACCGGTGCAGCATCCGCATTCTTGAACCGCGCCACCAGCGCGGATGCCGCCTTGACCAGCAGGCTGGTGTCCACCCCTACCGCCACGAACCTGGCCCCGACGTCGATATAGCGGCGCGCCAGCGTTTCGTCCGCACACAGAATGCCGGGGGCCTTGCCGGCACGTGTGATGGCTTCAATGGCGGCTTCGATCGCCGCCTTGACATCCGGATGCGCCGGTTGCCCGAGCAAACCCATCGATGCAGACAGATCGGACGGGCCGATGAAGACACCGTCGACACCCTCGACCGCCGCGATCGCATCGATCTGCGCCAGCGCCTCGCGGGTTTCGACCTGCACCAGCAGGCACATCTGGTCGTTCGCCTCGTGCAGGTAGTTGGGATAACGCGACCAGCGTGCGGAGCGCGCGATGCCGCTGCCCACGCCACGGATGCCCTGCGGCGGATAACGCATGGCGCGCACCAGTTCCTCCGCCTGCTGCGCCGACTCCACCATGGGAACCAGCAGCGTGGTGGCACCGAGCTCCAGCACCTGCTTGATCAGCGCGTCGTCGCCCTTGGGGATACGCACCACCGGGTGCGTCGGGTACGGTGCCACCGCCTGCAGCGCGGCCAGCATGCTGCGCAAGTCATTGGGAGCATGTTCGCCATCGATCAGCAGCCAGTCGTAGCCGCAACCGGCACACAGTTCGGCCGGGTAGCTGTCGGCCAGCGCCAACCACAGACCGATCTGCTGCTCGCCGCGCGCCAGGGCGGACCTGAAGGTGTTTTCAGGGGTTTTCATGCGACAGGTCCTAGACGAAACGGACCGAAATCGAACCCAGCGGACCGTAGTCGGCATGCAGCACATCGCCGGCGGCGCAGGCCACCGGGCGTGTGAACGAACCACCCAGCACGATCTCGCCGGCGGCCAGGCTTTCGCCATGCACAGCCAGCTTGTTGGCCAGCCAGGCCACGCCGTTGCCCGGATGGTTGAGCACCGCGGCGCCCAGGCCGGACTCCTCGATCACGCCGTTCTTGTACAGCAAGGCCCCGGCCCAGCGCCAATCGACCGCGTCGACCTTCATCGGCCGCCCGCCCAGCACGATCGCACCATTGGCGGCGTTGTCGGCAATGGTGTCGAGCACCTTGCGGGGTGCCTTGGTCTGGCGGTCGAACTGCTCGATGCGTGCATCAATGAGTTCGAGCGCCGGTGTCACGTAGTCGGTGGCGTTGAGAACGTCGAACAGTGTCACGTTCGGCCCGACCAGTGGCCGCGCCAGGATGAACGCAAATTCCACCTCGATGCGCGGCACGATGAAGCGTGCGGTTTCGATCTCGGCGCCATCGCGGATCAGCATGTCGTCGAGCAACAGTCCGAAATCGGGTTCGGTGATCTGCGAGGCGATCTGCATCGCGCGCGAGGTCAGCCCGATCTTGTGTCCGATGGCGGTGCGCCCCTGGCTCCGGCACAAGTCCATCCAGGCACGCTGGATCGCGTAGCTGTCCTCGATGTCCATCGACGGATGCAGGCGGGAGAACAACTCGAGTTGCACCCGGGTGCGCTGGGAAGTCTGCAGGCTTTGTGCCAGCGATTGGTGAAGTTCAGGGCTCAGTTTCATCGTGGGTGCCCGCGGTGGCCGCGTCTCCGTTATTGATTCGGCGCAAGTTTGTCGCAATTGACTCGCAAAGACAAACGGTCAATTGCGGACGATTCGTAAGTAAACGCGGATAATCAGCCAAACGATCCGAAAGCAGCATGTCCCTGACCCGCATCAGCATCCGGCAATTTGAAGTCTTCGTCATGGTGGCCGAGACGCGCGGCTTCGCCGCCGCCGGTGAACGCATGGGCCTGTCCTCGTCGGCGGTCAGCCAGCTGGTGGCCGAGCTCGAGGCGAATCTGGGTTTCCGGGTATTCGACCGCAGCACCCGGCGTGTCGAGCTGTCCGGCGTCGGGCGCGACTTCCTGTCCTCTGCCCAGTCGGTATTGCGCGATGTGCAGCGTGCCGAATCTGCCGCCGCCGACCTGCGCAACCGTGCCACCGGCGTGGTGCGTATCGGTGCCCCGCAGGTGCTGGCCGGCGCGGTATTGCCACGTGCCGTGCGCGCCTATCACGCGCAACGGCCCAAGGTGGTGATCCGCATCCGCGACACGCCGGTCGACACGCTGGTCGACCAGGTGGCGGCCGGCGACATCGACCTGGCGATCGGCCCGGACCGACCGGTGGAAGACTCGGTGACCCGGGAAGCGGTGTTCGACAGCCCCTGGGTCCTGTGGTGCGCGCCGCACCATCCGCTGGCAGCCAGGCGCAGCCTGCGCTGGGACGATCTGCGCGACGTGGACCTGGTGGCGGCCGGACGCGACCACGAACGCAGCGTGCGCCAGATGAATGCCGAGGCCCCGGAAGGTTCGCGCATCCGCCCGGTCGACATCGTCGAGAACATCTCCACGGCGCTGGGCATCGCGGCCGAAGGACTGGCGGCCACTCTGGCGCCGGAATACGTCGGCATCGTCGCGGCGCCGCTGGGCCTGGTCGTGCGTCGGGTCACGGACCCGGAGGTGATCCGCAAGGTCTGCATCTACCGTTCGGCAGTGCGCTCGGTGCCACCGGCCGCACAGGCCTTCGCCGAGTTCCTGGCACCATGGCTGCAGGCCTGGGAGAAATCGGACGGCAAACCGGCGCGGCCCACAAAGGCGGTGCGCCGGCCCGCGACGCAGTAGCGGCCGTTCAAGCCATGCCGACTATCGCTTGCCGAAGCTGGCCAGCATCATCGAGCAGGCCGCTGATGTCCGGCCCCCGCAGTCATGGTGTCCGCCGCTTTCGTCAGTCGTGAGACCTGAAATATACGTGTCGTCCCCCAACTCGCCCCACAACCACCACGGACAGGACTGCGTCGGTTGAACTCTCGATCAGGCCAGGCGTGCCGCCGATGAGGCGACATGACCGGCAAGCGAAGCCACGAAGGATCGAAGGCCGGTCATGGTCGACAGTTCTGAAAACTCACCGCCCTTCGCAGCGGTACGAGGCGACGCGAGCACAGTCGCACAGGTGTAAAGCTGCTCCTTCATCAGTCGCTGGCAAAGGACATCGTATCGTTGCAGGTACGACGCGCCACGGAACTCAGGGAACACCGGAAAGTGTGGCGCCTTGTCGCGGACTGGCTTGCGCGAGCCGGCAGCGTCCTCGACCAACATGATCCAGCCTACGAACGGCTTGGGCTGTTGGCCGAAAGCTCCCTCACGGAAGGCCGTCCACAAGTCGTGGCCGGTCCCGATAGCTTCCTCGGTTCGGGTGTTGAAGTTGTTGCCGAACGATGGACCGACTTGGCTTTTCAACTCGATGGCTGCGACGAGCTCGCCTTGATGCATCACAAGCAAGTCCCACAGCTTGGTCGGTCGAAAGTAACCGGGCAAGGTCAACACGGCCTTTTTCTGTTGAATCTTGGCGTGAGCGAGGCCATTGGCTTCGACAAGGTCCTTGACCAAGGCGATGAAGCCGTCCATGTTCTTACCGCCAGTGACGCCGGCACGCTCGCCCTGGTCGGCCTTGCCCGACTCCGCCTGCTTGCGCTTCGCCATTTCGCGATTGCCCCAAAATGCCATGACAGCTTCGTGGGCCTTCTTGTCATAGTCAACAAGGTCAAGTGCCATGGTCAGTCCCCATTCCCTTCTAACGTGGCTCGTTCCGTGGCGTTCATCGCGTACAGCGCAAACGCGGCACGATTGCACGCCTTGCGGTCGCGGGACTGGCCGGCGGCGATCAGGGTCGGGCGCAGCGACACCGGCACGTCTTGCCATCGTGGCACCCTGATCCGGCGAAGGTATTGCGCTTGAAACCGCAGATAGCCGCCACGCATCTTGGTCGAGTACGTCGCCACGAATAGCCGCGCAATGCCAGACAGCAATACGGCTTGCAGGGCGTGCAAGTCCCATTCATCCGAGGCGATGAAGTACAAATTGTGGTGCGGGTACAGCGTCCCGGACTCATACACGATGTTCGCTTCGCCCTTGATGTCAGGGATCAGCAGCTTGGGCCGTTCGGCAAGCGATGGTGTGATCCTGTCGATGGTTCGATACCAGTTCGCCGGCATCTTCTGAGCGACATGGCGGTTGATGATCTGGTCCTTTCGAGCCTCCAGATATGCGGCCAGCATCGGAAAATCTTCAAGGCGAACGAGGCCGCCAGAATCAAGAAACGGGTTCACCACGCCAAGCCCGCGCCACCGCACCTCACCGCTCACAATGTCGCGCGTCGTCACCAGCGGTAGCTTGCGGTCTGGTTCGACGTCCAGCGAGTCGAATGGCCCGATGAAGGCGTCATCGGCCCCGGTCGCAACACCGATACCGACCTTGCAGCCGGCGTCCTCCAGGGCGGGAAAGTCGCGCTCAAGGCGTCGCACCAGCGCCATTTGTTCTGAGGACTCCAAAATCCACGGTTCGGTGCCGGATGTGACGCTTACTAGTTCGCGAATGTGTAGGCCCAAAGCGTCAAGAGGAGGCGCGGTCAGGTCCCGCGCCAGTTCGGCGAGCGCCGCCCTTTCGATGGCCGGACGGTGCGCGATTCGGGTCGCGCCCTTGGCTTCGTGTGCGATGACCGTGATCGCCGGGTAGGCCGTTACCTCGGAGTGGAAGGCGGGCGTGTCCACCATGTCCACGTACACGCGCAGATTGAAGCCGTTGGCAACCATCGCGCGCAACGGCCCGCCGTAGCGGTTCTTCATCCAGCGGTCCGCGCAGATGAAGCCAAGGACGCCCCCCGGTGCCAAGCTGGTCAGCGACCGCTCGATGAAGGGCACATAGAGGTCAGCGCGGTCGTAAAGAGTCGCGTACCTGCTTCGGTACTCAGCCAACAAGGGCGCAGGAATCAGCTCCTGCCGCACATAAGGCGGATTTCCGACAACCACGTCGAAGGTGTTGGGCAGCCGGGTCAGAAGGAAATCGCCGTGGATGAGCCAAGCGTCGGCAATGGCCTCGGCCGAGTCACTGTCAATGCCAAATTCGGTCAGCAGATCACAAACAGCCGTGCGCGTTTTACCGAACGAGTCGCGGTGTAGTTCCACGGCACGAACGCAGCCCGATAACGTCTCGACCGGCCTGACACCGCCACCAGACTTTTCCCACGAGTGCAACAGCCGTGTGAGGGCCGGCAACAAGAAATCACCGCCACCGAAGGACGGCTCAAGAAGCCGCAACTCGTACAGCGGCATTTCTGTTGTGTAGCCCACCAAGTCAAGGATGAAATCAACGACTTCCCTGCGGGTGAAGATTGCACCCCGCTCCTCCACGCCGCCAGACGCTGCCATGGCCTCGACCGCCTGGGTCACTTCGCACATGCCAGGAATCGACACCTGTCGCAGGTCTAAGATTTGATCCATCAGTGTCTCAAATGCGCTTTGTCGACATTCTCTATGCTAAGCCGAGGCTAAACGCGCAACTTTGGATGACAAACTGATTGAGCGCCTCCTGAAACCGAGCAAAGCGCGACGTAATTTTTTACCTGCGCATGTCAACAATTGACGACGGATATCAGCGATGCGCGTTGACGCCTAGCGCATCTCGCGTTGGGGGGACATTTTGGGGACGAACCCTGAAAACAAGGGCCTCGCCACAGAAGCTATTGGCGGAAACGGAGGGATTCGAACCCTCGATGAGGCTCTACACCCCATACTCCCTTAGCAGGGGAGCACCTTCGGCCACTCGGTCACGTTTCCGGTTTTTTCAAACTGGGGCGATTATGTCACGACTGCGCGGGAGCGTCAGCAGGAAGTTGATCCAGATCGAAAGCCTTGTGCAACGCGCGCACGGCAAGCTCCATGTACTTCTCGTCGATGACCACCGAGGTCTTGATTTCGCTGGTCGAGATCATCTGGATGTTGATGCCCTCTTCGCTGAGCACCCGGAACATGCGGCTGGCCACACCCACATGGCTGCGCATGCCGATGCCGACGATCGACACCTTGCAGATCTTGGCGTCGCCGACGACTTCGTTCGAACCCAGCGGCCCGATCACCTGCTCCTTGAGCATGTCCATCGCACGTGCGTAGTCGTTGCGGTGCACGGTGAAGCTGAAGTCGGTCTTGCCGTCCTTGCTGACGTTCTGGATGATCACATCCACGTCGATGTTGGCTTCGGCAATAGGCCCCAGGATCTGGTAGGCGATGCCGGGGGTGTCGGGCACGCCGAGCACCGAGATTTTTGCCTCGTCGCGGTTGAACGCAATGCCCGAAACAATGGCTTGTTCCATATTTTCATCTTCCTCGAAAGTGATCAGGGTGCCGGATGCGGCCTCTTCCTCGATGGGAATGTCCCAGGGGGTGAAACTGGACAACACGCGCAGTGGCACGCGGTATTTGCCGGCAAATTCGACCGAGCGGATCTGCAGTACCTTGGAGCCGAGTGACGCCATCTCGAGCATCTCTTCGAAGCTCACGGTCTTGAGGCGACGCGCTTCTGGCACCACGCGCGGGTCGGTGGTGTAGACGCCATCGACGTCGGTGTAGATCAGGCATTCCTGCGCCTTGAGCGCCGCGGCCACCGCCACCGCCGAGGTGTCGCTGCCGCCACGGCCAAGCGTCGTGATGTTGCCCAGCTCGTCCATGCCCTGGAAACCGGTGACGATGACCACCTTGCCAGCCGACAGGTCGCCGCGCACGCGCTTGTCGTCGATCGATTCGATGCGCGCCTTGGTGTAGGCGCTGTTGGTACGGATCGGCACCTGCCAGCCGGCATAACTGACCGACTCCATGCCTTCGGCCTGCAGCGCGATCGCGAGCAACGCCGACGATGCCTGCTCGCCGGTAGCGGCCAGCATGTCGAGTTCGCGGCTGTAGCTGTCCGAGGGTTTGGCGGGGGCCAGTTCCTTGGCCAGGCCCAGCAGGCGATTGGTCTCGCCGCTCATGGCGCTGGGCACCACCACCATCTGATGCCCGGCACGGGCCCATTTGGCAACGCGCTGCGCGACACTGCGGATGCGCTCGGTCGAACCCATCGACGTGCCGCCGTATTTGTGAACAATCAAAGCCATTGGATTTGCAAAAAAAGTCGAGGGCTGGGCGCACATGCCCCGGGGGGAGTGGCGGCGGTGAGGCCTGCGTCAGGCCCGGCATTTCAACCGGTCAGGGTCGAATCGGGCCGGCCATTGTACCAACTCAGATCCGCTGCGCTGCGCACCACGAAGCCGCCCGCCACCTTGATGCGGATCTGGTGTCCGCGGGTGGTGCAGGCGCTGATCTGCTGCTGCAGTTCGCGCAACTGCGCCGCGCTGGCAGACACGCCATGCGCCAGCCGCAGCCAGTGCCGCAACAGGTTGGCCTGGCGCGCGCCGTCCATCGCCTGCAGCGCGGCAATCGACACGCCGGCGGCCGTTTTGACGCGCAACAGGTCTTCGGCAGCCAGCGCATCGAGCAGCTGCTGGGCCTGCGCAGCGTGGCGCGCGCTGCGGGAAAAAGTCTCGCGAAACTGTGGAAAAGCCAGCTCCAGCGCTGGAAGCAGTCGGGCCCGGATGCGATTGCGCGTAAGAGCTTCGTCGGCATTCGTCGGGTCGTCGACATGGGCCACGCCTTGCGCCTTCAGCCAGGTGCGGATGGATGCCGCGGACACATCGAGCAAGGGGCGATGGAATACCACCCCGTGGCGCACGCGTCGCCGCGGCATGGCCGCCAGGCCTGGTAGCCCGGCGCCTCGGCTCAGGGCCAGCAGCATCGTCTCGACCTGGTCATCGGCATGCTGGGCCAGCGCCACGGCCGGGAACAGAATACCGCCGTCATCACTGCGCACAGCCGCATCGATGGCACGGTAACGTGCCATGCGGGCTGCGTCCTCCGGACTTTCGCCGGCGGCGTGGCGGGCATCGACGTGGCGCACGCGCAGCGGCACGGAGATGTCGCGGCACAACGCTGCGCAATGCCGCTCGAAATCGTCGGCAGCCGCCTGCAGCCCATGGTGCACATGAATCGCCACCACCTCGCCCGGCCACCGGCGGGCACAGGCCAGCAGCAAGGCCGTGGAATCGGCCCCGCCACTGAGCGCCACCGCCAGCGGCAACTCCGGCTCGAAGGCCGCGACAGCGTCAGGCAGTGACCGGGTGCTCAAGCGGCACGCCGGCGCTATCGGCTGGCGACCTTGCTGTCGGCCTTGGTATCGGTGAAGCGGCCGTAACTCTGCAGCCGCTCGTAACGCCGATCCAGCAGCTCCTTGACCTTGAGGTCTGCCACCTGCCGATAGGCGTCACCCAAGGCGCGCTTGAGAAACGCTGCCATCTGCTTGTGGTCGCGATGGGCGCCGCCCACCGGCTCGTTGACGATCTTGTCGATCAGGCCCAGGGCCTTGAGCCGATGTGCGGTGATGCCCATGGCATCGGCCGCATCGAGCGCCTTGTCCGACGTCTTCCACAGGATCGAGGCACAACCTTCGGGGCTGATCACCGAGTAGACCGAATATTGCAGCATCAACACCTGGTCTCCGACCGAGATGGCCAGGGCCCCACCCGAGCCGCCCTCGCCGATGATGCTGGTGATGATCGGCACCTCGAGTTGCGTCATCTCGAAGATGTTGCGTCCGATCGCCTCGGACTGCCCGCGCTCCTCGGCATCGATGCCCGGATAGGCGCCCGGCGTATCGACAAAGGTGAACACCGGAAGCTTGAATTTTTCGGCCGTCTTCATCAGGCGCAAGGCCTTGCGATAACCCTCCGGTTTGGTCATGCCGAAATTGCGCATGGTGCGCTCTTTCGTGCCGCGCCCCTTCTGCTGTCCGATCACCATGCACGGTGTGCCGTTGAAACGGGCCAGGCCGCCAACAATGCTCAGGTCATCGGCAAAGTGCCGGTCGCCATGCATCTCGACGTAATGCGTGAAGATTTCGTTGACATAGTCCAGCGTGTACGGCCGCTCCGAGTGGCGCGCGATCTTGGTGATCTGCCAGGGCGTGAGGTCGCTGTAGATGTCCTTGGTGAGTTGCTGGCTCTTCTTTGTCAGCTGGCTGATCTCGGCCGAGATGTCGACCGCCGATTCGGTCTGCACATAACGCAGCTCTTCGATCTTGGATTCGAGCTCCGCGATCGGTTGTTCAAAATCGAGAAAGGTCTTTTTTGCCACTTCGAGGCTCCATGTTGTGAGCACCAGACGATGCGCGGGGCATATTCGCGGGCGGCAGCGTCAATGCGCGCAGCCTGTCAATACGCAACCGGCAAAGGGTCGAGCGAGCGCCAAATATACCAAGTCGCCACGCTGCAGTATGGCGCCCAGGCAACCGCCACCTCGCGCACCTCGCTGCGGCTGACCACTTCACCGGAAAAATAGTTCTGGCTGATGCCATTGATCAGGCCAATGTCGTCCAGCGGCAATACGTTGGGGCGCAGCAGGTGAAAGATCAGGAACATTTCGGCGGTCCAGCGGCCGATGCCCCGAATGCCCACCAGTTCGGCAATGATGGCCTCGTCATCCATCGACGTCCAGGCGCCTGCATCGATGGCACCGCTGTCGAAATGCAGCGCCAGGTCAACCAGGTATTCGATCTTGCGCGCCGACAGGCCTGCGGCACGCATGTCGTCGACCTTGAGCCGGAGTACATTGGCCGCCGTCATCTTGCGCGGCAACGTCGCGAACCGATCCCACACCGATTGCGCTGCCTTCACCGAAATCTGCTGACCCACAATCGAGCGCGCCAGCGTGATAAAGGCGTCGCCATGGGTCTGCAGGCAGGCACCATCCGACTGGGCGATCAGCCGCTTCATGATGCGGTCCTTGCGCGACAGGTGGCGACAGGCTTCTTGCCAGTAACCGGGCTGAGCGAACAAGGGCTGGACAGGTTGGGGGGTAACCGGTGCCATGTCAGCGGCCTTCACCGCAAAAGCAACAACCTGCCGATGGACTTGCAAGCATCACGCGCGCTCCCAGGTAGTGCCGGCAGCCGAATCCTTGAGCACCACACCCATGTCGGTCAGCTGCTGCCGGATGCGATCGGCTTGCGCAAAATCTCGTTCCTGCTTGGCCTTGGCCCGGGCGGCAATCAGCTGCGAGATCTGCACGGCATCACCGGCCAGCGCAGTGTCGCCCGAGCCGGCCTGCAGGAATGCAGCCGGGTCGCCTTGCAGCAGGCCCAGGCACGCGCCCAGTGCGCGCAGCAAACCGGCCAGTTCGCCAGACTTCGTGCGGTTGATTTCGCTGGCCAGATCGAACAACACGGCCACCGCCTCGGGCGTGCCGAAGTCCTCGTCCATGGCGGCCTTGAACCGGGCTGCAAAGGCTTGCTCCCAGTCGATGTCCATCGGCTGCGCCGGCACCAGCGCAAGCGCCGTATACAGACGCTTGAGTGCGCTGCGCGCGTCGTCCAGATGGACGTCGCTGTAGTTCAAGGCACTGCGATAGTGCGCCCGCACCAGAAAGAAACGAACCGTCTCGGCGTCGTAACGGCCCAGCACATCGCGGATGGTGAAGAAGTTGCCCAGGCTCTTGGACATCTTCTCGTTGTCGACGCGCACGAAACCGTTGTGGACCCAGAAACGCGCCAGCGGCTTGCCATTGGCCCCCTCGCTCTGCGCAATCTCGTTCTCATGGTGCGGGAACTGCAGGTCGGCGCCGCCACCATGGATATCGATGGTCTCACCCAGCGTCTGGCCACACATGGCCGAGCATTCGATATGCCAGCCGGGCCTGCCCTTGCCATAGGCGCTGTCCCACTTCGCATCGTCGGGCTCAGAGGCTTTGGCCGACTTCCACATTACGAAGTCGAGCGGATCCTGCTTGCCTTCGAGCACCGCCACGCGTTCACCGGCGCGCAATTCGTCGAGCGACTTGCCCGACAGCTTGCCATAACCGGGAAACTTGCGCACCGCGTAGTTCACGTCGCCACCCTCGGCCTGATAAGCCAGGCCCTTGTCCTTCAGGCGATCGATCAGTTGCAGCATCTGCGGCACGAACTCGGTCGCCCGTGGTTCGATAGTGGGAGCCTCGATGCCCAGCGCACCGATATCGCGCTGCATGGCCTCGATCATCTCGTCGGTCAGCGCGCGGATCGTGATGCCACGCTCGAGCGCGCGACGGATGATCTTGTCGTCGATATCGGTGATGTTGCGCACGTAGGTGACCTTCAAGCCGCTGGCCTTGAGCCAGCGCTGCACAACATCAAAAGCCATCATCATTCGCGCATGGCCGATGTGGCACAGGTCGTAGATGGTCATTCCGCAGACATACATGCGCACATGACCCGGCTCGATCGGGACGAACGATTGAACGGCACGCTCGAGCGTGTTGTAGATGCGAAGACTCATGATGAATGGATATGCGCTGCACGCAGGCAGCAGGAAATGTCAGCGACCAACGCGAGGGTCATGGGAGTTTGGAGGCGCGGTGCAGACCTTGTCAAGGCAGGATGATCCCGACCCCTGGGCTACAATCATTGGCAGTATAAGGCCCCGCTTTGGGTGAGTGGCCAGCCACCTGCTACAGGAGTCTTCATGATGCACCGCGGCAGCAACATCGGCCAGTGCACACGCCTGTTCTGGTTGATTGCAGCTCTATTTTGTTCGTCCGCGTTCGCGGACGACTACGATCCGGTCAACCGCTTGCTGCGCGACGGCCAGTTGCCGCAGGCGATGGCCAAGGCCGAGGCCTACCTCGCCACCAATCCGCGTGACCCGCAGATGCGGTTCCTCAAGGCCTTGATCCAGCAGGACAGTGGCCAGCGCGAAGCCGCCATAACCAGCTACACCGCACTGATCCAGGATTACCCCGAGTTGCCGGAACCCTACAACAACGTGGCTGTGTTGTATGCCGGCAATGGGCAGTTGGAAAAGGCGCGTGATGCATTGGAGATGGCCACCCGCAACAGCCGCAGCTACGCGACTGCCCACGAAAACCTCGGCGATGTCTATGCCCGGCTGGCCGAACAATCCTACCGCCAGGCGCTGCAACTCGACGCCGGCAACACCACACTGGCACCCAAGCTGACACTGATCCGCCAGCTCATCAATACCCCGGCTGCCAGCCGGCTGGCCCCCTTCCCTGGCCCCACGACGCCATCGGCTCCGGCGAAAGCCGCCTCGGCGACGAAGTAATTACCCTGCGCCGGCCCCGCTGGCGGCGCATCGCACCACCCCGTCTGCAAAGGAATCTTCCGTGAAACCGTACGGCCATCGCGCACCCCGCCGCGCCCTGCTTCTGGCAACCCTCATGGGCATCGGCCTGAGCACATTTGCGCAGACATCGACCACCGCTGCACCACGCGTGCGATTCGCCACCACCGCGGGCGAATTCGTCGTCGAGGTCTATCCGGACAAGGCGCCCAGGACAGTCGAGAATTTTCTGCAATACGTCAAGGACAAGCACTACGACGGCACGATCTTTCACCGGGTCATCAACAACTTCATGGTGCAAGGCGGCGGATTCGACGCCAACTATGTCGAGAAGAAGACACGCCCG
>Ga0073904_10002258_pt1 | contig 14572 bp, 10 predicted proteins | sample KloWWTrecipitate_FD_66668 | JGI IMG/M metagenome (GOLD analysis project Ga0073904, IMG submission 66668) | Active sludge microbial communities from Klosterneuburg, Austria, studying microevolution and ecology of nitrifiers - Klosterneuburg... | ecosystem: Engineered > WWTP > Aerobic digester >...
GACCCCTATGGGAAACTCAATAACTATTGAATTTGCAAAGGCCGCACTCACAGCAGAACAACTTGGGGCAGATAATATAACAGACTTCCTAGCCGTAAGCTTCTCATCACCTGATTATATCGGCCATACATTCGGCCCCAACTCAATTGAATCTGAAGATGGGTTTCTCAGGCTAGATAAGGAACTTGGCGATTTTCTTGATTTTCTTGATACGAAAGTGGGTAAAGGCGAATACACAGTTTTTCTTACTGCCGACCATGGCGCAGCACATGTTCCGGAGTTCATGCAGGAAAATAATTTACCCGGGGGCAGGGTGTTTATGAGTACAGTGACCGGGAACCTTAATAAATTACTCAACGAAAAATACAGGATCAATAATATCATTGTAAGTGATGAAAATTATCAGATTCATCTCAATCATCCGGCTCTTGACTCTGCAGGGCTGAATAAATCTGATATAATTGATCGGATTATCAATAGCCTGTTGACCGTTCCGGGTATAGACAGGGCATTTGCCTTAAATGACCTGAATAAAATTCCATTGCCTTCCACAATAAAAAACATGCTGAGCAATGGTTATTATCCCCGCCGGAACGGAGATATACAGTTCATCCTGAAACCTAACTATATAGATGCCTGGAACAATACAGGTACTACGCATGGATTATGGAACCCCTATGATTCTCATATCCCATTGATCTGGTATGGCTGGGGTATCCGGAAGGGAAAGACCAACCGGGATACTTATATGACAGATATAGCACCAACCATCGGCGCTTTGCTGCATGTGCAAATGCCTAACGGTAATGTGGGACAGGTGATAACTGAGGTTTTGCAATAATATTAGAGGGTATTGTGAAATATGGTTGTATTTTCTTTTGTAACTTCCTGATGCAAAACCTACATTCACCACTAATTATTACCAAAATGAAAAAAGCCTGTTGTTTTTTACTTACCTGCTTTATGGCAATTGCCTTTACGGCCAAAGCTCAGGTTGAAACAGTTGACAGCATCCGGTTCTTTACGGATGAAGGCTTGATTACTATGAGCCTGGCAACGGATATCCGTCAGTTGCAGTCAGAAAAGAAACAGGATGTATTTCAACCTGCCACAGTATCAATGAAGTTCCCTGATAGTACAGTCATAAATGAATCCATTATGGTAGGTGCCCGGGGGAAATTCAGAAGAAGCTACTGCCGTATCCCGCCCATGATGCTCAATTTCAGAAATAACAGTTCTCCCCGTCTTCAATCGCTTGGCAAATTAAAAATGGTGATTGGTTGTGGTGTTGCTTCATCTGATGAAGAGTTATTACTGAAAGAGTTCCTGGTATATAAAATCTATAATCTGCTGGAAGAAAAAAGTTTTCGTGTACGGTTACTCAAAGTCAATTATTCCGACACGAGAAATAAAGTAAAACCCTTTGATCAATACGCTTTTCTTATAGAAGATGACGGAGATATGGCCCGCAGAAATGGCTGCCGAAAAAAAGCCGACGCTAAATTTTTGACTGAAGCCACAAACCGGGATATGATGACCATGGTAGCTATTTTTCAGTATATGATCGGGAATACTGATTGGGCTGTTCCTAACAATCACAATACAAAACTAATTTACGACAGGAGCAATGAGAAAGCTCCTCCTTATGTAGTACCATATGACTTTGATTATTGTGGCCTGGTAAATGCAGAATATGCTATCCCCAATGAATTAATAGGCACTGAAAAAGTTACTGAAAGAGTGTACAGGGGATTTCCCCGGACAATGGAAGAAATACAAATAACGCTTGATATTTTCAGAGCAAAGAAAGATAGCATTATAGCACTGATTAATAACTTCCAGCTTTTGAGCAACCGAACCAAAAAGGAAATGTTGTACTACCTGGAAGATTTTTTCAGAATTATCAATAATAAAAATGAAGTGAAGTCAATCTTCATAGACAATGCAAGAACAAGCTGATCCTGACTTTTTGTGAATAACCGGCCCCTGACACCTTATCTTTTTCTCAAAATAAATAATTAAACCAGATGGAATTAAAAGAACAGTTTGAAAAAGCAATAGCAGACAGTAAAAGCCTAACGGAGAAACCGAGTAATGACACTTTACTACAAATTTACTCGCTTTATAAACAAGCTACAGATGGCGATATAAATATTGAGCCCCCATCAAATCCATTCGACTTTGTAGCTAAAGCGAAATACGAAGCTTGGGCAGCCTTAAAAGGAAAATCGACTGCAAACGCAATGACTGACTATGTGGAACTGGTTAAAAAATTAAAAGGATAAAGTTGTTGAGATATTAGTTTCTGGCAGCAAGTAAAGAATATATTTCATTAAATTTTTTCCCGGCAACAGGATAGCTGAATCTGCTTTGTGCTTTTTCAGCTATTTTTTTGTGATTGAATTCAGAAAAACGGGTTATCATTTGCTGCATAGCTGCTACAAGAGCTTTCTCATCTTTTGGTTCTATCAGTATTGAATTCTCCTCATTTACTAATTCCGGTATACCACCAACTTTGGTGGCAATAACCGGTAACCCGCAACACAATGCTTCCCCGATCACACAGGGAGAATTCTCAATATTACTGAACAATACAAGGCAATCAGCCTCCTGGATTTCCCGGGCAACCTCATAGTAAGGTATCTCACCTCTGAACAAAACCTGCGATCCGGTCAAACCAAGTTCTTTTGCAAAATTCCTGATAGAAGTATTGGTATCTCCCACCATCACAAGTTCAACATTTGTGATCTGTTGCAGCAATAACCTGAATGCCATTAAAATCCCCTCCGCATTCTTTAAAGGAACCATATTAGATACATGGATAAACCTAAATACAACGTTCTTACGGTCCTTGTAATAAAAAACAGAAGTATCTGTTACATTAGGAATAATTTCATATTTCTTTTCAACGACTAGCTTATTAACTCCTTCAGCAAGGAACTGGCTTACACTGAGAAATACATCAGCCTTTTCAAAAACTCTTCTGGTCAATTGCCTGAAAGCTGCAGATTTCCCCTGGTAGTTATGAATTTCCACATCATTATAGATTCCCCAGTGTTCTGTCACCACAAAAGGCACTTTGTACTTTCTTTTGAACCACAATGCAAATAGCCCTGCTTTCACAGGCACATGCACATGAACCACATCAGGTATCCCATTGTTCCCGATATAGTTATTGATAGCAGCTTTGAATAACCTTAACCAGCGAAAGTGCGATAATAGCCTGCCAAAAAAAGAAGTTGATTTCTGATAATAAATTATGTGTTCTGTCAGTCCTTCAGATTGATATTTTCCCTCCTCCGGTTTTTTAGTGTTGCCGGTTTCATCACCCGCCACATGAATTATATAGATATCGTTATACAATGCAGCCGCCCGTGCATGACGTTGGATAAAATCGCCATTGTATGGGTCCGTTTTGGCGGGGTACCAGCTGCACAACCAAAGTATCTTTTTACGGGACATGGATATAAAAATAGCTGATTAATTTAGTACCGGCACCAGGCGAATAAATTCCTTACGATTCAGGTAATAAAACATCAGGAGGTAAATAACTGGCAGGAAACTAAATACTTTCAGTACCAGTAATCCTGTATAAAACCCCGAGAGGTACAAGCCTGCCAGCACAACTGCACCTCCCAGTAACTGCTGGTCACTGATAGCACATACCACTTTGAAGCAATAGGTATGAATATCCTTATAAATTAGTTTCAGTGGTTTTGTAATATGATACCCGTCCGTAATGACAATCCTTGGATTATTAGCCTGAACAGGTATCACTACTGGTTTGCTATTCTGTAATGGATAAATCTCTTTACCATTAACAATAGCCCGTAATTTCAGGAAACTTAGCAGTACCTGGTTCTTTCGTTGCAATACGATGTGATATGGAGCGGCTATAACTGACAGGTTAAAAGTTGAAAGTATTTCCGACTAATGATTGCCGGCTGCATAAACCGGACACCCTACAATAGAATCACTTCAGTGCCTTTATGATCTCAATAAAATCTTCCGCCACTAATGAAGCCCCGCCTACCAGCCCTCCATCCACATCAGGACAGCTGAATAATTCCTTTGCATTATTTGCTTTCACACTACCGCCATACAGAATTGGAATATCATCTGCCACTGATTCACTATACTGATCAGCAATCACAGTACGAAGAAAATGATGTATCTCCTGTGCCTGTTCAGTAGTGGCAGTTTTACCGGTACCAATCGCCCAGATTGGTTCATAGGCTATAATAATCTCTTTGATCTTTTCCGCAGGCAGATGAAACAAAGATTCTCTCAATTGTGCAGCGACATAACTATTTTGAGTACCTTCCTCACGGATAGCAAGTGGCTCTCCACAACAAAATACCGGTATTATATTATTTTCATAGCAAAGATTCACTTTGTCTGCGAGCATTGCATTCGTCTCCCCGTTATATTCTCTTCTTTCGCTGTGACCGACAACACAATAGTTGATGCCAATAGAATGAAGCATATCTGCTGATACCTCGCCAGTATAAGCACCTGATCTTTTATGATGACAATTTTGAGCTGCTGCATAATAATTTTTCTCATCTTCCACTTCACTTCTTGTCATTATCAGGTAAGGATAAGGGACTGCAAAAATGGCCAACTGGTGAGAAGACAGTTTTATATTGGCATCTAAAATGTCATCCAGTAATTTTTCTCCGTTCTGGTATGTAAGATTCATCTTCCAGTTAGCTGCAGCGATTTGTTTTCTCATATTCAGTTTTAAAATTTCTCAAATATATACTTCAAAATGCTTTTCTCATCATCCGATATTATTTGTCCTTTCAATTTTTTCCAGTCTTCGATATCCAGCAAAGCCTTTTCAAATTCATAGCGTTTTACACCTTCACTACCCCACGAAAAATTGGGTATATATTTAGGAGTAAGACCCGAACCAAATACATTACAACTTACGCCGATCACCGTTCCGGTATTAATTGCAGTATTAACGGCAGTCCTGGAATAATCACCCATCATCACCCCGCATTTAGGTCCTGCATTCAACTCTCCTTTGGGTGTCCATACTTTTACATCACTGGCATTATTCTTTAAATTGGAATTCGTAGTACCGGCTCCCATGTTACACCATTCGCCGATGACTGAATCCCCAAGATAACCCTCATGAGCTTTATTGCTGTACCCAAACAAAACTGAGTTTTTAATTTCTCCTCCAACTACAGATTGCGGGCCTACTGTTGTAGCACCATAAACTTTGGTCCCCATTTTCAAACAGGCTTTTTCTCCCAGGGAAAAGGGTCCCCTGATAACACATCCTTCCATTACTTCAGCGTCCTTTCCGATATAAACCGGACCAGTAGAAGCATTAATAATACAATGCTCAACTTTAGCACCTTTTTCAATAAATAGTTGTGATGGCTTAATTACTTTATTGGTTTTTGAAATCGGTTGTGATTTCCGTTTAGAAGTAAGTAATTCAAAATCCTGGCGGATAGCCCAATCATTCAGGTGAAAAATATCCCATGGGAATTGAATAGTTTTTATTTCCTCCCTGTATGTAACCGCATGGCCAACTTTTATTTTATATTTATCGGCAATTTCATTTTTGGTGATGCAAAAGGCAACACTGTTACCTCCGGGTGTGGCAATAAATTCCCCTTCCTTAAGACGAAGGATAGCTTTTACTAATTTAGAAGTTGGTAAAACATTGCCGTGGATCATGAAGCATACATCATCCCCTATCACTTCATCGATATTAACGGAACGGTCGAGATCTTTATAGTCATCTTCTTTCTTATCATACGAAATCAAACCAAGCATCAGTTCCCATTTTTCCCTGATAGTAAGGATGCCGATACGGATATCCTGGATCTGACGGGTTAAAGTAAAAGGGTGCAGGTTTTCCGGCTGGCAGAATTCTTCGGTAAAAATTATCTTGTTCATGGAGTTTTGAATATGTGTAAAAATAAACAACCTCCCGAAGAATCGGGAGGTCTAAAGTATAGCCATGAAAAACAAAACTCCTCGCTTTCGCTCAGAGTAGTGTTTAAAGTTAATATTATTCTGCCTTTTTTGCGTACTTCTTCTTGAATTTGTCGATACGGCCAGCAGTGTCAACCAGCATGTTCTTGCCGGTAAAGAAAGGGTGAGAAGTATTGGAAATCTCCAGCTTTATGAGTGGATACTCATTCCCATCTTCCCATTTTACAGACTCTTTAGAGGCTGCAGTAGAGCGGCTCAGAAATGTATGGCCATTACTCATGTCTTTGAAAACTACTAACCGATAACTATCGGGATGGATTCCTTTTTTCATAACTCGATGATTTTGAAGGCTGCACGGATTTTGCCGTACAGATGAATTGATAAATTTTTGGTTGGCAAAGATAGGCTGGAGAAGGCTTTCGGCCAAATCTTATTGAAATAAAGAGGAAAAGCCTGAAAATACGAAAGCACCAAGTGAGCTTACTTTCTGGCTTGCGCCTTCTGTTTACTTACCCGATGCTTTCTGGAGTTACTTTCACCTTTTAAGGGGCTTCCGTTTCTCCCGGGATCGATTTCCACCTTTTGAGGGGTTTCTTTCTTTCCTCTTGCATTTCGTTTTATTGCTAAAACGTCGTGCAGTTGTATTTCAAATATACTATCCTGAAACACCTGTTTCCAAATTTATGAACACTTTGATATGCACCGGTTTTGCACTTTGTTATGCACAGAGAAAGCAGCTAAAAACAGGTTTACCAAGCTATTAGTCCCGCATATTCACATATTGCAAAGGAATATTAAGATTAGATGTTTTGCAAAGCTGAATTACGGATTGCAGATCATCAATTTTTTTGCCGGTTACCCTTACCAGGTCATCGTTAATGGAAGCCTGTACTTTTAATCCGGCGTCTTTTATAAGCTTTACTATCTTTTTTGCATCTTCCTGCGCCAGGCCGTTTCTTACTTTTACTTCCTTCTTCCAAGTTTTCCCACTTTGAGCTCCCTGCTTTGACGCATCAAAAGCTTCCGGGGCTATGCCCTGCTTGTGTGCACGGTTGATAAGCACATCGATCAACTGCCCCATTTTCATATCATCATCAGTTTCCAGTTTTATCAAAAAATCCTTTTTATCCAGGTTGATGACCACATGTGATCCTTTAAAATCAAAGCGGTTGGTGATTTCTTTGTTCGTAACATTCACGGCATTGTCTAATGCCTGTGCTTCTACTTTACTTACAATATCAAAGGATGGCATAGTGGTATGTTTTGATTGAAACACAAATATAAATAAGTCCCTCCTGGAAAAGAAGGACCTCTCACATATCAACACAGGAGAAAACTGTAAAATTAATTAGTTACTGGCCACCCTGCCCTACCCGGTTTTGTTCGTCCTGTGAAGCACTGTTGCGGCGACGGGGTGAGTTTTGCTGACCATTTTTCCCAAATCGATAAGTAAATGAGGCGGTAACCTGGCGATTATCCCAGCGGCTCTGTACCCTTGTATCAATAATATCATACTGTGTACTTCCTTTGTAACGCTGTAACCAAAATGGGTCACGAAGATTGATACGGAGTGTGCCCTTGCCTTTCAATACCTGCTTTTGACCTCCAAAACTTATTACATACATTGGCTCATTGATACTTAGCTGATCAACACCTTTTGCCCTGTAAAAACCCGTCATCTCCAGTGTAAAACCCTGTTTCAATGTGAAGGTTTGTGTCATATTGATCATAAAGGAAGTATAGGAAATATCCAAAGGCTTGCCTTCATACATTCCTTCATAATGATTATTGTAGATATTGGTAAAAATGTTGGAAGTCCACCACTTTGTTACTGGTATAGGTGCTGTAATCGCAATACCTATATTTCTGAATCTGGCAACATTATCAGATGTTAGAAAAACCAGGTCCCCGTCAGCCTTTAAAATTTGTGAGATAACATCATTTGTGGTATTATAGTTCAGGGTGGTTATCAATTTACCTTTAAAAGAATGGCTTAATTCAATATTATGGGTAAACTGCGGGAGCAGGAATGGATTTCCTTTCCTGTAGGACAAAGAATCAAGGAAATAAATAAAGGGGTTCAGATCCTGGTAATTGGGCCTTGTGATCCTGCGGCTGTAAGAGACAGTAAGCTGATTATCCTTATTGGCTGCATAGCTGACAAAAGCACTTGGAAATAAATTAGTGAAATTCCTTTTAAAGGATGAGTCATTGGTTACCTGGTAGCCTTTAGCAACGGTATTTTCCAGTCTCAAGCCTCCCTGGAATGACCATTTTTTCATTTTTTTGTTGGCATTCAGGTAAACAGCATTTATATTTTCATCATAAATAAAATGGTTTGACCTTCCGTCAGCTATCCATTTGCTTACATCCCATCTTTCATAATTTACCAGGTTATCATTGGTTACATAGCTGCTTTTAATACCAGCTTCTAATCTTCCCCCCTTTTTAAACGGGTGTACATAGTCTGATTTTGCTGAATATATCTTTATACTGGATGGTAAATATCCCTTTAATACCAGCTGATCTCCTGCCGGCTGATGAGACCCGTCAAAAAAATCAGTAGTCAGTATCATCCTGGAAGTATTATCATAAGCAATAAAATCCAGGTCAGCAGTTAATTCACGACCGGTTGAATCGAACTGGTGCCGATAATTGAAATTAGAAGTAAAATTCTGAAATCTCAGCTTGTTATCAGTCTGCGAAACCATTATTGATATTGGCTGATAGTTCTCGTCAGAAGTAGTGGTAATGGTACCGGGAGTTGGATGACCCGAAAATGTAAACCCGCTGACCACTATTCCAAAAGTATTCTTCTTATCCGCAAAGAAATCCAGGCCTAGTTTAAGTGTATGGTTATTGTTACCAAATTTGAAACTTGTTTCCACATCGTTATACCCCAATACATTCTTATTGGCATCTAATTTAGTTCGGGTGATGTCCAGTGAACTTCTTCCACTGAAAACATTCGGATTATAATTACCAAAAAAATTGATCTTATTCTTCCTGTAATTGAAATTTATACTGTTTTGAGATTTTGGAATCACATAAAGTGTACCGTTCTGTTCGAAATAACTTGTCGTGAGGCCCACCATTACCGAACCGTTAAGCCCGGCAGCTCTTCCTTTTTTTGTTTTGATATTAATAACACCAGAATTGCCGGATGCATCATATTTAGCAGAAGGATTGGTCATGATCTCGATCTGGTCAATAGCTGAAGCAGGCATATTCTTCAGCAGGTTGGCAAGATCTGAAGGGGATAAAAAAGTTGGCTTTCCATCCATCATCACTATTACACCCGCCTTCCCCCGCAGGCTAATAATCCCATCATTATTTACCATTATACCGGGAGACTTTTCCAATACTTCAAGAGCAGTTGCCCCTGCATTGGTAGGAGAAGCATCTACATTCACCACGGTTTTATCAATCTTTGTTTCAATAAATGGTTTTTTAGCAGTGATAGTTACTCCTTCAAGGCTCGTAGAAGCCACTGACATTTTTAAGGCAGCCACTTCAACACTATTACTGGTTGCTGCAATTGAAAAACTGTTGCTGTAAATTTTTTCAAACCCAACAGCAGAAGTTAAAATAAGATACTCCCCATCGGCAATGTTTTCAAATTCATACTTGCCGTCTTTACCTGTTACAGCCGTTTTTACCAGTGCTGAATCAACGGTCTTTAATAATGATACAGAAACAGCAGAAAGAGGTTTATTGGTTATGTCCAGCACCTGGCCAGACACTTTACCAGTTTTGTTTTGTGCAAATACACCTGTAGTGCAAACAAAAAGGAGATAACAGAAGGTTAGATACTTTCTCATATTCATGGCTTATGGTTAATGATTGAAACAGCAATAAAATTGAAGCATTAGCAGTTATAGCTGAAACGAATTATGACAAGTTTCGTAGTTTTCGTGTTGAAGGGCAATATATTCATGCCTATACACAAGCGGTAAAAAGGCTGCGTTATTCAACATAAATGTTAATGAAGCATTAACATTCTAAAAAAAATCCCTCTGCCAAATGACAGAGGGAACACACAGGTAAGGTTTATTGGTTAACGTTCTTTATTTAATTATTCGCCCCCGGTCTTTACACGGTTTTGTTCTTCTGAAGCACCACCTGTTTTTTTCTTTTGACCGTTTCCATTGATTTTTCCTTTGCTGAACCGGTATGTAAAGCCAATTGCTGCCTGCCTTGAATCCCTTTGTTGCTGGAAAGCTGCATCTACATTTCCATATTTAATACTGCCATTTATCTTTTGGGAATAAAGCACATCACGAATATTAAAACGCAATGACCCCTTTCCTTTGAGAATCTGCTTACTGATCCCCATATTCATCATTCCAAAACCATTGATCCTGAAAACACCATCCACACCACCTGTTCTGTAGAATCCGCTCAGCTCGGCACTCCATGTCTTTGAGAACTTAAACTGGTTTGAGGCATTGAACTGGCCTGTTGTGGCTTTGATATCCACCTGGTCACCATTTATTATTCCTTCAAAACGATTATTATAAACATTTGCATAGATATTGCCACTCCACCACTTGGTGATCTGACCTCCTGCACTTACTGCTATACCGTACTGACGTTGTTTGGCTATATTCTGATTCCTGATCACAGTCTCGTTTTTATCAGGATCCTGTTCCAGTACATCATTAATTATATCGGTTGTTCTGGTATAATTCAATGTCGTATTCAAAAATCCTTTAAATGTATGCGTCAGCTCTATATTATGAGAGAATTGTGGTTTCAGGTTAGGATTTCCCTGTTCGAATGTATACCTGTCGAGAAAAATGATAAACGGATTTAAATCTTCATAGTTAGGACGATTTATCCGCCGACCATAATTAAGAACCAAACTATGCTTTTCACTTGCCTTGTATTGAAGAAAAGCTGTCGGGAACAACTGGGTATAGTTACGCTTGAACTTCTCTCCTGTTGTTACCTGGTTCCCGTTCGCATTGGTATTCTCCAGTCTTACACCAAATTGACCAAACAATTTTTTAGTCAATGGCCTGCTATAGTTAACATAAGCTGCATTCACATTTTCATCATATATAAAATGATTGGTACGCCCAATATCCCTAACTCTCACGCCATAATTAATGCTATCATAAATTGCATTATTATCGGTATTCACAAAACTTGTTTTAACACCTGCCTCGAATTTTGCACCTTTATTCAGAGGATGTGTGTAATCCATTTTAGCAGTATATATATTGATATCCTGCGGCAGGCTACCCAAAAGAGTATCAGCTTTAATGGTAGGCAACCCATGTGCATCGTAGTAAGCATTAATCAGGTCCTGGCTGTTTTTACTACGATAAGTCAGGTAATCAACATCAACTGTTAACTCTCTGCCTGTTGAATCAAATACATGACGTAAATTCAGGTTAGTACTGAATCCTTTCCATTTCCTGTCATTACTTGTACTTGCCAGGGTTTGACTCAATAAAGACATGGCAGGATCATAGATCATTACATCACTGTGGTTCCCAAATTTACCAGGATTATAAAAACCTGAAAATACTACTCCCAAAGTGGTTTTATTTGAAGCGAAATAATCCAATCCCAATTTTGCATTGTGGGATTTCCCATTGTCCCTTATTCTTGACAATTGTTCGAAATTTGACTTGACCTCTTTTGTAGATGACTCAATAAATTTCCTTTGTATATTAAGATCCTGGAAATTTTTCCTGCTATTATAGCCAAGTGTAGAAAAGAAGTTCACTTTATTTTTCCTGTAATTAAAACTAAATGACTCATTCAGCTTTGCATAACGACCCTGGCTGTAAGTAGAAGATAAATTACCATTATAGCCAAATTGTTTGGTCTTCTTTGTTTTTATATTAATTACACCGCTATTACCGGCAGCGTCATACTTAGCTGGTGGATTGGTCATAATTTCAATCTGATCCAACTGATTACTGCTGAGGCTACGGAGATAATTAGCCAGATCGGTACCCGACAAGTATGTTGGGCGGCCATCAATATAAACCTGCACCCCTTGTTTTCCTTTCAGGCTGATATTACCATCTTTATCCACTGAGATACCAGGAGATTTTTCCAGCACTTCCATGGCTGAGGTTCCCACATTGGTTACTGATGCCTCCACATTAACTATAGTACGGTCGATCTTTTGTTCGATCAATGGCTTTTTCGCGGTAACGGTTACCCCACCCAGAGATTTTGCCTGGGGTGTCAGTTCAATCGTTTTTAAAGTCACAAGGGTAGATACAGGATTTATCTCAAAAACCGCGGAATACCCTTTGCTATGCCCTACTGCGCTAACCGAAACCATATAAGTTCCTTCAGGAACTATATCGAATTCAAACTTCCCGGTTTTATCTGCAGCAGTGATTTTTGCTACAGAAGAATCTTTCACCCGCAATAAAGTGATGGTGGCGGACTCAATTGTTTTGGCACTGCCGTCAATTACGGTGCCTTTTACTTTTCCTCCTGTAAACTGGGCCTGGCTTGTAAAGGATAAGGCAGTTAAGCCAACCGTCAACAGAGTTAATAATTTTCTCATTTTTTCAATTTTTATAAGTAAGTACTTGTTTTTAGTTATTACAGGTCAAAGATTGGTACTTTGTATTACATAGAACATTGTTTTAAATTAAACGGCCTATTTTAGGGATAATCGGCCGTTCCGGATTACAATAGTGTGACGCAGTGCCTTAAATTGGGTTACAGAAATGCCCCCATATCATATAAGTGGCGACTTTTTGGGATGAGCGGACAGAATCTCTAAAATTTGGCCAGGTTGACCGAAAAAGGGAAAAATGAGGGTTTTTGAGACCAGGTTTAAACTCGAAAAAGAGGCGGGTAAGGACACCAAATTCATTTATAAACCAAAATCTGATCTAATCAGATCATGATAAGTGCGGCCTGAGGTAAGCCGGCTGCCCACTTTATCATCCATTACAAACAGATAACGACCGTTGAAGTGACGATGCATTTCCCTGATCCTGTCCTTATTTATAATATATGATTTTTGAATGCGATAAAACTGTTGGGGCAATTTTTCAGATAGTGCAGCAAGAGAATTGTCGGTCAGGTATTTTGTTCCATCAACAGTAAAAATGTAAACATATTTATCCTGTGCTTCCATATAAGCGATACTCTCATAGCGCAGAAGAATGATCCTGTCACCGGTTTTGATAGGCAATGCAGTTGCCTTTTGAGGAGCCTGGAACTGGCGGATAATTTCCTGAAGGCCTGATACATCAATCGTGTTGGAAATCCTTCCAAAGCTTTTCAGTTTTTGAATGCTTTGCGCTAACCTTTCTTCCCTGACAGGTTTTAAAAGATAATCTATCGAAAATGTTTCAAATGCTTTGATTGCATATTGTTCATATGCCGTTGTAAAAATAATGTTTGGCTTATGTGTAAGCCGTTCTATCACTTCAAAGCCTGTCAGGTCTGGCATTTGTATATCCAAAAAGATCAGATCCGGCTTCAGCGCTTCAATTTTTTCAATAGCCTCTCTCCCGTTACCGGCTTCTTCAATCACTGAAACAGTATCAGCATATGCCGACAACAGGCTTTTCATAATCCTGCGGGCTGCCGGTTCATCATCTATTACAATAGCTTTAAAGACCTGGCTCATTTTTCAACAGTTTATTAATTTGGATCGACACCTGTTTTCGGGGTACGTTACTGAAATGGATCTCATATTGCCCTGGGAAAAGAAGGTCCAGCTTATCAAAAACACTTTTAACGCCATACCCTGGTACCAGTTCGTCCGGAAAGGGCGGGCCATTGTCAGCGATATTGATGATAACGCCGTTATCTTTTCTCCTGACTTCCAGGAAGATCTCTGTCAGTTTACCCGTTGCTTTCAATCCGTGTTTAACGGCATTCTCCGCTAATGGCTGGAGAATAAAGCGGGGGATCTGGTAATGTGCAGTAGCAGGTTCCACATAGACTGAATAAGTCAGCTGATCTTCAAACCTTATTTTTTCGATCTGCATATAGACTTCAGTCATAGCCATCTCATCATTGATGGTGGAATAATTATTCTGACTGTAATTGATACTATAACGGAAAAGATCTGCGAGAGCTATTGTCATTTTTCTTGCCTTCTTACCATCCGTCATTGAAAGATCGGCGATTGAATTCAGGGCATTATATAAAAAATGCGGATTTACTTTAGAGTGCAGTGCATCCAATTCTGCTTTAGCCTTTAATTCACTCATACGGCTCAGCTCAAGTTCTTTCGCATCAAACTTTCTTTTTCGCTCAATATCAAGATAACTGATCACTGCATATATCAATCCGGTTGCACCTGCCAGGTAAATACTGTTAATAATAATATACTTCAGGTAAGATGTTTGGCTCCCGTAAAGAATATAACCAAACGGAATATTAATGGCAACGGTAGTTACAATTAAAGAAAAAACGATTAGGGCATTATGCTGAATAAACGGTAGTTTCTTAAACCTGCTATTTTCTGCTATAAACCTTACGGTGTTGTACACCACAAGGGTTGTAGCTGTAGTAGAAATAAATTGGCCAATAACTGACCACCACCAACCCCATTTAGCCAGCATATAAAAAAACCCTCCGCTCATCGGCAGCATTGCGGTTGAAATACAAAAAA
>Ga0073904_10002260_pt1 | contig 14569 bp, 12 predicted proteins | sample KloWWTrecipitate_FD_66668 | JGI IMG/M metagenome (GOLD analysis project Ga0073904, IMG submission 66668) | Active sludge microbial communities from Klosterneuburg, Austria, studying microevolution and ecology of nitrifiers - Klosterneuburg... | ecosystem: Engineered > WWTP > Aerobic digester >...
GTTCGCCCCGAGCAGGTAGCCCGACTTGAGGTCGTTCAGCAGATCGGCCGTCGCGAGGCCCGCGCCCGACGTGATGGAGGCGGTCATGAGGTTCGCGGTCGAGCTCTGCGGGATGAGCACGCCGTAGGTAAGCTGCATGATCTTGCCCATCGCGCCGCCGGGCGTGATGTCGCTCTCGCCGGTCGCGCGTGCGGCGACGAGCGCAAGCACGAACGTCATGCCCACGGCGAGGACGCCGAAGTGCGGGGGTATGTCGAAGAAAGTCGCGGCGACGACCACGATGGCGGTGCCCGACCCGAGCAGCCCAAACACGAACCACTTCGTCGGCACCTCCACGTCCTCGGGGCGCACCTTCGCTGCGGGCTTCGCGTCGCCGTCGCGCTCGCCGGGCTCGCGGTACGCGGTCTTCTTGTCGTCGTCGGGGGCACCCTCGCTCTTGGCCTTGCCGCGCCCGCCGAAGAGGCCTGAAAGCGCGCGCACGATCGTGCGCCACTGGGCGGCGAGCTGCACGAGGCCGGAGGCGACGAGCAGCGGCGCCCCGAGCCACACGCCGATCTCCTTCCACGCCGACTGGGGCTTGGAGGCCGCGCCGGACATCTTCACCGCGACGAGCGCGTCCGCCATGCCGGTGTTGTAGGCCTTCACGCCGAGGAGCTTCACCGCGACGACCCTGGCGTGCGCGGCTGCCTCGACCGCCGCCGGCGAGGCCCACTTGGTCTCGAGCGCCATGGGCCCGAGGAAGACCGCCACGAAGATCCCGCCGAGCACCATCCACAGGGTCACCCGGAGGCCGATGATCGCGCCGGCGGCGAGGAGCACGACGCCGTGGTCGATCTTCACGTTCCAGTCGCTCCACTTGTAGTGCTTGCCGGCGGCGCCGGGCGCGGGCAGCCAGTTGAAGACGTTCGAGCCCTGCGAGATCAGCGCCTCGCGCCCGACGACGATCGCGCCCTTCTTCACCTTGAGGATGTCGAGGTCCTTCACGAGCGGGACGAGCCCCGCGAAGAGCGCCGCGTAGAGCAGCGCGCGGGCCTTCTTCATGGCCTCATCGCCCTTGCTGTAGAGCCCCTGCAGGGTCACCGCCGCTGCGGTGCCCGACGGGAACTTCAGCTTCTCGCGGTTGATGAGGTTCCGCTTCATGGGGATGGCGAGCACCACGCCGAAGGTCGCCAGGCACAGCACCCACAGGCCGAGCACCGGCCACGCGAGCTGTACGCCTTTGCGGTTCTCGTCGGTCACGGTGAGCAACAGCAGCGCGGGGATGGCCGAGACCACCACGTTCCCCGTGGCGTAGCCCGCCGAGGAAGCTGTAGATTGCATGCAATTGTTCTCGAGGATCGTCATGTCGGTCTTGGCGACGCCGACGGTCCGCAAGAACGACCAGATCGCGTACGAGAGGATGCACGCGGTGAGCGCGACGCCCAGGAACCACCCGGTCTTCAGGCCGATGTAGACGTTCGTGAACGACAGGAAGAAGCCGAGCCCCGTGCCCATCGCGATGGCCCGAAACGTGAGCTGGGGCGCGTCGCCGCGGTAGGCGCGCTCGTACCACTCGCGCTCGTCGAACTCGAGGACCTTCTCGGGTGGGATGGCGAGGGGCTTCGCGGCCTCGAGCTCTTCGGGGGTGACGGGGGGCTGCTGAAAGAACGCCATCGCGTCGGTCCTAGCAGGGTTCGCGCTGCTTTCGTACGCGCAACCCGCTGCGCGCGGATCGCTGGCTCGGCGACGCGACGCGCCAGAAAGCCAGCGGACGGGGATGGACCTCTGCCTCGGTCTCGCTAGCCCCGCTCCGGCACGTCGAGGCGCCAGAGGTCGCGCCCGAGGACCACGCGGCCGTCGTATGGCTCGGGCTTGGCGAGGGCGTCGAGGAACCCGGCGCACACGCGCTCGATCGGGATCGGCTTGTAGTCGAGGGAGAGCCCCGAGAGCCCGGGCAGGTACCCGAGCCCGCCGAACAGCGCCGTCGTGCCCAGGGGCGCACGCCGCGCACCGTGCGAGCCCGCCGCGGCCCACGACGGGCTGACGAGGATGCTCGGACGAAAGAAGGTGCAGCCGATGCCCTCGGCGCGGACCGCCTGTTCGCACGCGAGCTTCATCTTGAGGTACGCGCCCAGGCCGCCCGCGCCCACCGAGCTCAGCAGAAGCATCCGCGGGACCCCGGCGCGCCGGGCGCCGCGCGCGAGCTGCTGGGCGCTCCCAAGGTCGCTCGACGTGTAGTCGTCCCCCCGCGAGAAGCGCTCGCGCATGGTGCCGACGAACGACACGACGGCGTCGTGTCCGCGGAGCGCGGCCAGGGTGGCGTCTGCGTCGCCGAGCTCGAACACGGCCGCGCGTGGATCGTCGCCGAACGGCGAGCGCGCTCGCGACGCCGGTCGGACGTGTAGCGTCAGCTCGTGCCCCGCGGCCTCCGCGAGCGGGACGAACACCTGCCCGGTGGCGCCGGTCGCGCCCGCGACGAACAGCTTCATGGCGACACCTCGCCTTCGGCGCGGCTTCGCCATCGACCATCGTTCGCTCCTGCGCGGCTCACTCGCCGGTTCACGCGGGCGCCCGCGCGGAGATCGGGGCGACGTAGCCCCCGCGGCCCTTCTTGTCGAAGTAGATGTAGGCTGCAACGATGGCCGCCGCGGCCAACACGACCAGGACGGCGGTGACGATCGAGCGGGCGCGGCCCGGCCCTTCCGACGGGCGCGCGGGCAGGTCGGCGACGGACGCGAGCGCGAGCTGTGCCACGGGCGATGGCCTCGCTGGCTCGGGCGACGGCGCCGCGAGCGGGGCGGTTTGCGCGAGCGCGGGCGGCGCGGCGGCGGGTTGAGCCGGCTGGGGCGGCGGCGGGATCGCGGCGGGCTCCGTCGCGGCCGGGACGATGGCGGGAGCGAGGAGCGGTGCCGTGGTCGTGGCGCCCGGCGGGACGGACGGGCGCCGCCCCGCCGCGGGGGTGGGCGCGCGGTGCTCGGGCGCCATCGCGGGCGGCGGGGTCGACGGCGAAGGCGCCGCGTAGCCGAACGCGCCCGACGGGAGCATCGCGGTCTGGGCGAGCGAGGCGAGGTTGGCGGCTCCGCCTCCCGCGGGCGCCCCGAAGGCCCCCGCGCGCGCGAGCGCGAAGGCGCGGTCGCGGTCGGCCATCGCGACCGTCACGTTGAGGCCCGCCGAGTCGCTGGGGGCCTTCGGCGCGGCGGGCGGCGGCATGCTCCGCTGCGCTTCGGACTTCGCCTCGGCCATGGCGGCGAGCAGCTCGTCGCGGAGCTTCCCCGCGTCGGCTGGGCGCACGTGGGTCTCGCGATCGACCGCGCGCTCGAGCACGGCGGCGACCTGCGGCGGGACCGTGATGCCCAGGCTCGCGGGCGTGGGCGACGCGGTCTCCTTCTCGATGGCCTTCGCGAGCGCCTGGGCGATGCCGTCGGCGTGGCGCACCTTCTTCATCGACAAGAGCTCGAGCAGCAAGAGCGCGAGCGCGTAGACGTCGGTCCACGGGCCGAGCGGGCCGAAGCGGCGAAGGAACTGCTCCGGCGCGCCATACGAGGGCGAGCACAGGGCGATGCCGCCCATGGTCTGCACGCTCGCGACGACGCCCAGCGTGGGCTCGAAGATCTTGGCGAGCCCGAAGTCGAGCACCTTGATGCGCATGGATCCGTCGCGCGTGCGCGTGAAGAACAGGTTGCCGGGCTTGATGTCGCGGTGAACGATCCCCTGGGCGTGCGCGTGAGCGAGCGCGGAGAAGGCTGGATCGAGGAGCTGCATGGCCTCCTCGAGGGTGTACGGGTTCTTGGCCTTCACGCGGGTCTTGAGCTCACGCGAGAGCGGGTGCCCGTCGAGCCACTCGAGTACCATGTAGGGCACGCTCTCGCCGGTCTTCGGGGAGGTGAGCGTGCCGCTGGAGATACCGCGCACGATGTCGAGCGAGCCTTGGCTCAGCCGGTATAAAATGCGCGTCTCGTCCTTGAAGCGCTGCATGAACTGCTCGGTCATCTCGTCGTCGACCGAGGAGTGCAGGCGAAGGCACTTCACCGCGACGGGCTCACCGAGGCCCTCGTGGGTCGCTTTGTAGACGAGACCAAAGCCGCCACCGTCGACGACCTTCTCGAAGCGAAGCTGGTCGATCGTCGCGCCGACGAGGCCGAAGTCATCCGCGGGCATGGTGGCAGGATACGCGGTTTGTGTGCTGGTGGGACCAGCGTAGGATGGTGGCAGGTACCCATTGCGAAGATCCCTCGAGAGCGTGTGCGTCTACTGCGGGTCAAGGCCCGGAAACCGCCCGGAATACTCCCGCGCGGCCGTCGAGCTCGGCCGGGCCCTGGCCCGCCGGCGCATCCGACTGGTCTACGGGGGCGCGAGCGTGGGTCTCATGGGGAAGGTCGCCGACGCCGTCCTCGAGGGGGGGGGCGAGGTCGTGGGCATCCTCCCGCGGTGGCTCGAGGCGAAGGAGGTCGGCCACCCCCGGCTCACCGAGCTTCACCTCGTCGACACCATGCACACTCGCAAGGCGCGCATGATCGAGCGCGCGGACGCGTTCATCGCCCTCCCCGGCGGGCTCGGGACCTACGACGAGCTCTTCGAGGTGCTCACCTGGTCGCAGGTCGGGCTCCACGAGAAGCCGATCGGTCTGCTCGACGTCGCCGGATACTTCGGGCCGCTCCGCGCGCTCGTCCGGCACACGGTCGCCGAGGGCTTCGCGACGTCGGAGCACGAGGGCCTGTTCGTCTCGAACCCGGAGCCCGACGCGCTGCTCGACGATCTCATCCGCTTCGAGCGCCCCATCTACGGGTCGAAGTGGGTCGACGGGCCCGAGCCGCGCCGCGAGCCGTGACGCCCGCGCTCGAGGCGATCTTGCGCGGCGTGGTCGCGCGCGCGCTCGAGGGAGCGCCTCCGAGCCACGATCTCGCCCACGTGGAGCGCGTGCTCCGGACCGCCGAGCGGCTCTCGGAGCGCGAGGGCGCGGATCGCGACGTGTGCCGGGCGTCGGCGCTGCTCCACGAGCTCGTGAGCTTGCCGAAGAACCACCCCGACTCGGCGCGCTCCGGCGACCTGTGCGCCGAGGAGGCGGCTCGCGTCCTGCGCGGCGCGGGCGCCGCGGAGCGCTTGGTGGTGCGCGTCGCCGCCGCGATTCGCGACCACGGGTTCTCGAAGGGCGTGGTCCCGGACTCGCTCGAGGGCAAGATCCTCCAGGACGCCGATCGCCTCGACGCGATCGGGGCCATCGGGGTCGCCAGGTGCGTCGCGACCGCCGCGGAGATGGGGTCGCGCCTCTACCACCCAGGCGATCCGCTCGCGCGAGCGCGCGCGCTCGACGACAAGGCGTACGCCCTCGACCACTTCGAGCGGAAGCTCTTCCGGATCCCCGCGCTGCTCCACACCTCCTCGGCGCGTGCCCTCGCCGACGAGCGCGTCGCCTTCATGCGAGCCTTCGTCGCGCAGCTCGGACGCGAGGTGGCCTTCGACCCGTAGCGCGGCGCGCTCCGCGCCGTGCGCGCACCCGCGTCGTCATCGCTAGACCGTGGGCAAACGAGAGCGCGGCGCCGCGAGCGGGAAGGCCAGGTCGAGCTCGACGAGCTCGCGCTCGCTCAGCGTGACGTCGCCCGCCGCGGCGTTCTCGTCGACGTGCGTGAGCGTCGCCGCCTTCGGGATGGTGAACAGAGAATGGCGGCGCACGAGGAACGCGAGAGCCGCGGCGCGCGGGTTCACGCCGTGGTCGGAGGCGACGTCGGCGAGCACCTCGGCGCTCTCCCTGCTGGGAGCGACGAGCTCGCCCGATGCGAAGGGCGACGCGCCGATCACCGCGATGCCGAGCCGCTCGCACATGGGGAGGAGCACGTGCTCGATGTCTCGCTCGCCGAGGTTGTAGAGGAGCTCGTTCGCGACGATCTCACCCGGCTCGGCCAGCGCACACGCCTCCTCGAGCTCGGCGATGTCAAAGTTGCTCACGCCTATATATCTGATCTTTCCCTCGCGCCGGAGGGTCTGGAGAGCGCGCAACGTCATGGTGAACGGGATCTCGCTCGGGCGATGCAAGAGGTAGAGATCCAGGTGGTCGGTGCGGAGGCGCTGAAGCGTGCGCTCGCACGCGAGGATCACGCCCGCGTAGGTCGCGTGGTCGGCCTGCACCTTCGAGGTGAGGAACACCTCGGCCCTGCGGCCCGCGATCGCCTCCCCCACGATCTCCTCGACGACGCCGCGGCCGTACACCTCGGCCGTGTCCACGTGGGTCATGCCGAGCTCGAAGCCCCGGCGCAGCGCCCGCACCGCGTCACCGCGCGGCGAGGCCTCGAGGCGCCACGTGCCCTGGCCGATGACGGGCAGTGTCGCGCCGGACTTCCCGAGCGCGCGCCGCTTCATCGCCCGCGCGAGCGCCGCCGTCGCGCCAGGGCCATCGCGAGGACGCCCGCGGCGCCGACGGCGAAGAGCGACGGAGCCTCGCCCGCGCTGTTGCACCCGGACTCCTCTGGCGGGCCCACCAGACCGTTCTCCGCGGCCTGCTCGCCCTCCGGAGTGGGCAGCTCGTCAGGCCCCGGCGGCGGGATGGGGGAAGTGGGGGAAGGGGTCGGCCCCGGGGCGGCGCCGTCCGCGGACGCGGCGTCGCTCCTCGGGGGCGCGGCGTCGGGCGCGCCCGCGTCCGCCGGCGCGGTGCCCCGCTTGTAGGCCTCGACCAGCGAGAGATAAGGCGGCACGTACACGGCGCCCACGCCGGACACTGTCTGGCGCAAGTTGAAGTGGAGGTGGATGGTGGTGGGCGTGCCGCCGAACACGTTCGACACCTGGCCCAACCGCTGACCGCGCGTGACCCGGTCGCCGACCTTCACCGCCACGTTGCTCATGTGGAGGTAGTCGAAGCGCGTGCCGTCCGCCGCCGTCAGATACACAGAGTACGAGCCGATGCTCGTGATCGTGCCCGCCTCCGCGGCGACCACCCAGTGGATGTCCTTCACGCACGTGCCGGGACGAATGTCCTGCCCTTGGTGGCCCGTGCCAGCCGGGCACAGCGGCATCGAGTACGAGCGCGACTCGCAGAAGTTGTCGTGCCACGGGTACGCGTAGTTGACCGCGTCGCACTGACCGCCGCCGGGGCCCTGCCCGCCACCGTTGCCGTACACCTGCGAGTTCGCGAACGCTCTCGGCACCTCCATCGGGAAGCGCATCGTGGGCGCGTAGACCTTCGTGTCGACGCGTCCGCGCCCGGAGGTCGTCGGCACGAGCTTGCCGGGCGGGTCATACGTGAAGGCTTGCGCGCGCGCGGTGCGCGCCGAGGCAGGCCCGAGCGCCCCAACGACCGCGGCCGCGAGGACGAGCCCACGAAAACGAGCGCGGCTCACTTCCGACCCCCGACGAACGCGAGGCCGTTGGTAAGCTCGAGCACGAAGCGCTCGTCCGCGCAGCGAGCGTCGCCCGGGACGCTGCACTCGACGTCGACCGAGTAGCTGGCGTTGCCCTCGACCCAGGTCGTGGTCGCGATGCCCTCGTTGATAGTGAAGAGACCCCGCGTCGCGCGCATGCTGTGGGTCGACAGGTCGCGCGGGAACTCCCCGTGCTCGTGCGCGAAGCGCGTGCCCTGCACGGCCACCGTCGCGCGCGACACGCGGCCGTCGGGCAGGGTCGCGTCCGCCACGCCGAAGTACGTGTAAAAGCCGGGCTCCGCCACGAAGCGCACCTCGGCGAAGCGGCCCCGCGGCACCCACACGGGCACCGGCGACGCGCCAACCTTCACGGCCTCGGCGGGCGGCAGCGTGGCGAGCGCGGCCTCGTCGAGCGGGCCGGCGGGGAAGGTGATGGGCGTGCGCGCGAGGGGACCTGCGGAGACCGGCGCTACGCTCGCGGTTCCTCGCGACGGCGTGCGCTCTTCCGAGCAACCGGCGAGCGCGGCGACCGCGGCGACCGCGAAGGGCGCCCCGCGCAGCGAACGAGCGCGAAAGAGTAGGTGATTCACGCCCTTGACCGTAGCGAGGCCACCGGGATCGAGGCAACTGGTCTGCGCGTGTCCGGGCGTTTTCTCCGCGCTGATCCGGCCCCTCTAGCCGCCGCCCAAGGGCCAGGGATCCGCGCAGCCAGCCCCCCGGTGCCGTCGACGCGGTGCGGCGTCGCGCTTGGGGGCTCCTTGCTTCGCACCGGTGGAGTGCCTACCCTGCTCGGCGATGAACCACTCGACGACCACTTGGTCACTCCCTCGGGCGCTCTCCTTTCTCCTCTTCGTCGTGGGGCTCGTCGGCGTCGTGAGCCTGCCGGGCTGCCAGAGCTACGACCAGCTCGTCGAGAAGGATGAGCTCTGCGGGCAGCGCTGGGCCGACTACGAGGCGCAGCTCCAGCGCCGGTACGACCTCGTCCCGAACCTCGTCAGCGTCGTCAAGGGCTCGGCCAAGCACGAGGCCGAGACGCTCACGAAGGTGACCGAGGCGCGCGCCTCGGCGACCCAGATCAAGCTCACGGGCGACGATTTCACCGATCCTGCGAAGATGGCGGCGTTCCAGAAGGCCCAGGAGGGTCTGAAGGGATCGCTCTCGCGCCTGCTCGTCGCGAACGAGCAGTACCCGGACCTCAAGGCGAACCAGTCGTTTCGCGACCTCCAGGTGCAGCTCGAGGGTACCGAGAACCGCATCCTCCGGTCGCGCGAGCAGTACAACGAGGCCGTGAAGCAGTACAACTCGGAGCTGAAGAAGATCAGGGGCCAGGCCATCAACAAGGCCACCGGCAAGCCCTTCAAGGAGCGGGTCTACTTCACGGCGTCCGCCGAGTCGCAGGCCGCGCCGAAGGTCGCGTTCTGAGCGCGCCGATCGCGCGCTGATCCACGCTGAGCGGCGGCGTCCGCTCCCCCGGAGCGAAGCCGATGTCGACCCCGAGCGCCCGCAAGCCCGCCCGCCTGATCCGCGCCTCCCACCGTTCGCATCCCGCCCGCGCGGCCCTGTTGAGGCTCGCGTGGGCGGCGCTCGCGTGGGTGATCGGCGTCGCGTTCTCTCCGTTCGCGCACGCCTTCACGCCGCCCGCGCTCCAGGGGCCCGTCACCGATGGGGCGCGGGTGCTCTCGGCGGCCGACAAGGCTCGCATCGAGGCGAAGCTCATCGCCTACAAGGCGACGAGTGGGCACGAGGTCGCCGTGCTCACCGTGCCGACCCTGGGCGGCGAGACCGTCGAGGACTTCAGCTACAAGACCGCCCGCGCGTGGGGGCTCGGCGCCAAGGGCACCGACGACGGCGTGCTGCTGCTCATCGCCACGGGCGAGCGCAAGATCCGCATCGAGACGGGCAAGGGCGTCGGTGGCGAGCTCACCGACGTCGAGTCCGCGCGCATCATCCGCGAATACATCGGACCTGAGCTCAAGGGCGGGCGCTACGCCAAGGGCATCGAGGCGGGCGTCGACGCCATCATGGCCAAGATCGCCGGAGCGCCGCCCCCCCCGAAGCCGACGGGCGGAGGCGGTGGAGGCGGTCTCTTCGTCGTCGCCTTCTTGCTGTTGTTCGTCTTGCTCGTCGTCGTCCTGCTCATCGTCGCCGCCAAGCGAGGCGGCGGAGGCGGAGGCGGAGGCGGCGTGTACTACTACGACGGGGGCAGCAGCTTCAGCAGCGGCGGGAGCGACTCCGGCGGAGGCGGGGGGAGCGACTTCGGCGGCGGCGGCGGCGACTTCGGCGGCGGCGGATCGAGCGGGGATTATTGATTGCGGGCGCGCCCGTGCATAAGCTCGCTCATGGTCTCGCGCGAGAAGAGCCACTGGGCTTGGGGATACAGCGACGCGTTCCCTGACGAGGCCAGCCGAGGCCGCCTCCGCGCTCGCGTCGAGGCGACGCTGGGGACCCCCCTCACCGACGAGGCGCCCGTGCCCCTCGCGTCGGTCGACGTGCCGGCGCCGAGGTTCACGCCCCCACAGGAGCTGCGGGCCTTCGGCTCCGACGCCCCGGCCGACCGCGTGAGCCACGCCTACGGTCGCGGGTACCGCGATCTCGTGCGGGCCTTTCGCGGCCAGTTCCCCAGCCCGCCTGACTGGGTCTTCTTCCCGGAGAGCGAAGACCAGGTGGCGTCTCTCCTCCACTTCTGCGAGCGGGAGGACATCCAGGTCGTGCCGTTCGGCGGCGGCACGAGCGTCGTCGGCGGCGTCGAGTCGGTGCTGGAGAAGGGCTTCCGCGGCGTCGCCACGCTCTCCCTCGCGAAGCTCGATCGTGTGCTGGAGGTGAACGCGACCGACCGGACCGCGCGCATCCAAGCCGGCGCGCGCGGTCCCGCCATCGAGGAGGGGCTCGCTCCTCACGGGCTCACCCTCCGGCACTATCCGCAGAGCTTCGAGTTCTCCACGCTCGGCGGCTGGATCGCCACGCGCGCGGGCGGACACTTCGCGACCCTGCACACCCATATCGACGATTTCGTGCAGTCGATCCGCATGCTTACGCCGCGGGGACGCATGGAGACCCGCCACGTGCCCGCCTCCGGTGCGGGGCCCTCCGCCGATCGCCTCATGCTCGGCTCCGAGGGCGCTTTCGGCGTCATCGTAGAGGCGACCCTCCGCCTCCAGGAGACCCCGCGCTGGCGCGCCTCGGCCAACGTCTCGTTCGCGCGCTTCGAGGACGGGGTGCGCGCCACGCGCGCCCTCGCGCAGTCGGGGCTTCACCCCTCGAACTGCCGTCTGCTCGACCCCGTCGAGGCTCTCATGCACCGCGTCTCCGATCGCGGCGACGCCGTCCTCCTCCTCGCCTTCGAGAGCGCCGACCATCCCCTCGAGGCCTGGCTCGAGCGAAGCCTCTCGATCGCGACCGACCTGGGCGGCACCTGCGATGAAGACGGCCGCTACTCGTCGAGCGAGCGCGCGGCGGCCCCGGGCGAGGCCGCCGCGTGGAAGGCCGCGTTCCTCTCCGCCCCGTACCTTCAGAGCGCGCTCGTCACGCTCGGCGTGGTCGTCGACACCTTCGAGACGGCGTGCACGTGGTCGGCGTTCCCGGAGCTCGACCGTGCCATCCGCGCCGACGTCGGCGCGGCGCTCGCGCGCGAGTGCGGCGGCGGCGTGGTGTCGTGCCGCTTCACCCACGTGTACCCCGACGGCCCCGCGCCCTACTACACCTTCCTCGGCGCGGGCCGCCGCGGCGACGAGCTCGCCCAGTGGGCCGCCATCAAGGCCGCCGCCTCGGGCGCCATCGGGAGGGCCGGCGGCACGATCACCCACCATCACGCCGTCGGGCGGTGGCACAAGGAAGGGTACGAGGCCGAGCGCTCCCCGCTCTTCGGTGAGGCGTTGCGCGCGGTGAAGCAGAAGCTCGATCCGCGCGGCATCCTGAACCCCGGCGTCCTGATCTAGCGGCGTCTCCGGCGCGCCAAATATTCACTCCCGCAGATCGTTCTGCGCGCACGCCCGTACGACCGCGAGAACACTTCGCGGCCTGCGCGCCACGAGCGCCACGCGCCGCGACGGCCTTTCGCCTGCGCTGGCACGCGACGGGGGCGTCGACGCTTGCCTTTCACCTGTCGCGCCGCGCCCACCTCGCGCGACGTGGCGGCCACTCCGAACCCGCGCGCGTCGCGCGAAGGACCGCTCATGTCTCAACCCCGTTGGCTACGCATCCCGCGGCTCCGCCGCTCTCTCGCCCTGGCGTCGCTCGTCCTCTCCGTGAGCGGCCTCTACCTGCTGCGCGCCGAGGCGGCCCGGCCGTCGCTCTCCCTCGGCACCACGGTGAGTGGTGGCCTCGTCACCCTCGCGGGGCGCGGGGCCCACGGCACGCTGCGAATGAGCCAGACGCAGCTCGCGGCCGGCGCGGCGGGCACCTTCTACGCCGAGCTCGACCTCGAAGCCGACCGCGGGGCCGGTGAGGTCGAGCGCGCGCCGCTCTCGCTGGCCGTCGTCCTCGACACCTCGGGCTCCATGAGCGGAGCGAAGATGGAGGACGCGAGGCGCAGCGTGCGCAAGCTCCTCGAGGGCATGCGCGACGACGACGAGGTGACCTTCGTTCGCTACTCGGATCACGCCGAGCTCATCCAGCCGCTCGCCCGCGTGCGCGAGGTGCGCGCCGAGCTCGTGGCGCGGCTCTCGCAGCTCGAGGCGACCGGCGGCACCAACATCCCCAGCGGTCTCGCCGAAGGCGAACGTCAGCTCTCGCGCGCCGGATTCTCGCGGGTGAAGCGCGTCGTCCTCGTGAGCGACGGCCTCGACACCTCACGCTCGCGCGCCGAGGACCTCGCGCGCGACACGTTCGCCCGTGGAGTGACCGTCTCGTCGCTCGGCGTGGGGCTCGACTTCGACGAGTCGTACATGGCCTCACTCGCCGAGATTGGTCACGGCAACTTCGGCTTCGTGAAGGACGCCGGCTCCCTCGCGCGGTTCCTCGATCGTGAGCTCGTCGAGGCCGCGACCACCATGGTCGAGGGCACGAAGGTGCGCGTGGAGCTCCCCCGCGGTGTGTCGTTCGTGCGCGCGGTCGGCGGCGCGGCGCGCCTCGCCGACGGCGCGGTCGAGGTCGACGTGGGCTCCATCTCTGCGGGCGACACCCGCCGCGTCGTGCTCGAGCTCGCCTCCTCCCTCGAGCTTGGCCAGCGCGCTTCGCTCGGCGGCGAAGTGTCGTGGCGAACCGTGCGCGGCGGCCCGGTCAGCGTGGGCTTCGCCGGGCTCGAGGTCGCCGCGACCGACGACCTCGCCGCGGTGGACCGCTCCCGCGACCTGGGGACCCTGGCGAGCGCCACGAGCGCCTTCGCCTCGCTGCGGCAGCTCGAGGCGGCCTCCGCATACGCGCGGGGAGACCTGGCCCGCGCCGGCGCGCTGCTCGACACGAACGAGCGCGAGCTCGCGCAAGCCATCCAGGCCGCGCCCGCAGCGGCCGCGCCGTTGCTCCGCCAAGTGGAGTCGCTCCGGGACGCCAAGCGCGAGTTCGGGCGTGCGCCTCCAAAGAGCGCCGAGGGCAACGCCGCCGCGAAGGCGGTCTTCGAACGCGACAGCGCAAATATGCGAAAGAACACGTTTTAAGGGGAGTGATGAGCACCATGAAACGCCTCGGCTACGTCGCGCTCAGCGCCACCTATTTCGTGTTCGCGCCGTTCCTGCATCGCCTAGGCGCGTTGCCCGCTTCCCTCGTCACCGTCGTGCTCGCGGCCCTGCTGGCGCTCCTCGCCTCCGGCACCGTCGACGCGGTGGCCGTGATGTTCGGAGCTGGCGCGGCGTTCGCGGGCACGCTCATGGGGGCGGTCTCGCCGCCCTTGGCCACCGCCGTGTTCGTCGCGCTCGTCTTTGGCGAGCGCACGCTCCGCGTGCGCGTCGCGGGCGCTCGCCTCGCCCACGTGGGGCTCGCGCTCGCGTCGGGCGGAGCGGCCGGCCTCGTGGTGCAGGCCTACCGCGGGGCGGGGACCGCCACGCTGGCGGTCGCCGGACTCGTCGCCGCCGTGCTCGTGGCCGCGCCGTTCCTCATCGAGGCGGACGACCCCATGGCCCACGCGCTGAGCCTCGCCTCGCGCGAGACTCGTGGGCCCGTCGCGGCCCTCTTCGCGCGCGGCGCCGAGCTCCGCCGCGTGGCCGCCGACGTCCCTCTGGACCGGGAGACCGCGCGCGAGGTGGAGGACACGTGGCGGGCGCTCCTCGGGCTCGCGACGGCGCGCCTCCGCCTCGACCGCCGAGAGCGCGTCGTGTCGCCGGCCGCCGAGTCCATCCTCGCCAAGCTCGATGAGCGCATCGGGCGCCACGTCGACGTGCTCGCGCGCGCCTACACGGCCGTCGACACGGCGCACGCCGTCCGGGCCGGGGCCGATGACCGCTCCCTCCAGCGCGTCGCCGAAGACCACGCCGCCATGGACGACGAGAGCGAGGCGCTCGCCGAGGTGGAGGCCGCGCTGCGGGCCGACACGCTCTCCGAGCGCGCGAGCTAGGACCGCAACGAAGCCCGTGCCGAGGCGGCGGGGCAGGGGCGACGGGAGTCTATCGGGCCGCTGAGCTGGCGGCCCATTCGCGGGCGCTGGTAGGCTCCAGCGCTTGAGCACTCCCGTCTCCGCGGCCCGCGCGTCGCCGCCTCTCCCGCCTGCCTCGAGTGCCCCACCGCTGTCGCGGGGGCACGCCGACGACCCGGCCGGCGCTCCCGCCGGACAGGCGAGCGTCGCGCGCTCGTCCGGCCTGCTCGTCGCGTGCGCGGTGGGCCTCGCGGTCGCGACGGTGCTCCCCGCGCGCGTGGCCCTCTTCCTCGAGCAAGAGGGCGCCACCCGGTGGCTGTCGTTTGGGGGGGGCCTCCTCACGGACGCCGCGCTCGTCGCGCCGATCGTGACCGCCTCGATCGCGACGCTCGCGTGGATCGGCGTGCGTCGCCCAGCGCTGCTGCGCGTCGGCGCCCCGCTCCTCGGCGGGCTGCTCGCGCTCTCCTGGTTGGGCCACAACGCCGCCATGGAGTTTCGCATCCAGCGCGGCGTCTTTCCGGGCCCGGTCGAGGCGCGCGAGGGACTTGGCCACGGCGACTTCGTGCTCGCCGAGCTGCCCGCGCTCTTGGGCGGTCGCTTTCTGCCGGGCAACATCGTCTGCGCCGCGCTCGCGTTCGCGCTCGCGGTCGTCGCGCGTCGACAACTCGCCTCGAGCTCGCGCGCGTGGCTCCGGCGTCGCGCGCCGCTCGCGTTCGTGTGCCTCGGCGTGCTCGTGTCG
>Ga0073904_10002261_pt1 | contig 14567 bp, 14 predicted proteins | sample KloWWTrecipitate_FD_66668 | JGI IMG/M metagenome (GOLD analysis project Ga0073904, IMG submission 66668) | Active sludge microbial communities from Klosterneuburg, Austria, studying microevolution and ecology of nitrifiers - Klosterneuburg... | ecosystem: Engineered > WWTP > Aerobic digester >...
GCGCGAAAGCCGTGGCGGCGGGCGCGAACCAGGTTCGACGGTTGATAGGTGCGTTTCATCGCTTACACTCCGGCTCTTCGGCCCAAACCCCGGCGAAGGGATTCGAAGGCCTGTCATTCGAAGCCCGGTCCATAGACGCCCGCCCGCATCAAGTCAACCGACTGACAGGCCAATCGCTGCGTTTTTCGTGCGAGGGTGTCAGACATCGAAACCGAGCGGGGCAAGCGGGCGGCCTGAAGGGTGCTTTCCGGTCAATCCGGGGATTTCCAGCCAGAAAGCAAACCACGGCGAGACGGTGGTGATCTGCAAAAGGTTGATCAGGGGAGATTTGGTGGAGCCAAGCGGGATCGAACCGCTGACCTCTTGAATGCCATTCAAGCGCTCTCCCAACTGAGCTATGGCCCCACCGGAGGTCCGGGTCACCGACTATATCGGTCGCCCGCGTGGGCTGTCCTATAGGCAGTCCGGCAGATGGGTGCAAGCGTAAAATCATGCAGGCGAAGGGTGCGGCGGGTCAAAATACCGCGCAATGAAAAAGCGCCGCAAACCTGCGGCGCTTTCCGGTTTCCGGTTGGTTTTTCGGATCAGACTTCGTCGTCCGAACCGCCGACATCGGCGATATCGTCGAGCGAGACATTGTCATCCTCGTCGTCTTCCAGAAGATCGTCGTCGAGTTCGACATCGCCGGCCGCTTCTTCCAGATCGGTATCGTCGGCCAGATCGTCCAGATCCAGATCACGTTCCTTCACGACCGCCTTTTCAGCGATCATCACCCGGCCGCGATTGGCCACAAGGCTTTCGGCCGAAAAGCCGTGCCCGCATTCCGGGCAGGTCATCGGGTCGCGCTTCAGATCATAGAAGCGGCTTGCGCAATGCGGGCAGAGGCGCTTGACGCCCCATTCATCTTTGGGCATGGAAATCTCCTTCCAGTGCACGTCTATTCCAGAGTCGAAGCCAACTGCCACAAGTGCGCGGGGCTGTCAAAGGCTTTTGCCATGCAAGCGGCTCAGTTCCGCTTTGGCCTTTTCGGCGGCGGCAAGAGCGGCCAATATGAGACGGCATGAAGGGCGGGACCATGATCCGACACCTACCAGGAGAGGCGAATGTCAGCCTGATTCTGCGCCGTTCCGCACGGGCGCGGCGCTTCAGCCTGCGCGTCTCCAGGTTGGATGGGCGGGTCACATTGTCGATGCCGGCGCATGCGCGCGAGGCGGATGCGCTGGCCTTTGCCGCCACGCAGGCCGACTGGATCCGGCGCGCGCAGGCCGGAGTGGGGGATGCAACGCCGGTGGAATTTGGGGCAGCGCTGCCTTTTGCAGGGCAGATGCTGGTGCTGACCCCCGGGCCAGTGCGCGCGCCGCGGCTGGCGGGCGATGCGCTGATCTTGCCGCCCGATCCGGGCCGCGTGGCGATCCGCGCCCAAAGCTGGCTGAAGTTGCAGGCGCGTGACCGGCTCCTGGCCGCGACCGATGGCTATGCGGCGGCGCTCGGCCTTGCCCATGCGGGGATCAGCCTGCGCGACACGCGGTCACGCTGGGGGTCCTGCGCGCCCGGGGGGGCGATCATGTATTCGTGGCGGCTGATCATGGCTCCGCCCGAAGTTCTGGACTATGTGGCCGCGCATGAGGTCGCCCATCTGGCCGAGATGAACCATTCCCCCGCCTTCTGGGCCGTGGTGCGGCGGCTGATGCCGGATTACGCCCCCCGTCGCCGCTGGCTGAAGGAAAAGGGCAATGCGCTGCACCGCTATCAGTTCGCGGCGCGGCCCGAGGAGAGTTGACCGGCGCGGGCGCGTGTGATCACGATTACCCATGACCACAACTGCCCCCACCCCGCGCCCGCTCGATCCCGGCCTTGCCTCGCACGACCGGCTTTATCGCATCTTGCGCCAGCAGGTGATGCATGGCGAACTGCCGCCGGGTCAGGCGCTGACCCTCAGGGGGCTGGCGGCGCAGTTCGGGGTTTCCATGACGCCCGCGCGCGAAGCGGTGCGGCGGCTGGCGGCGGAAGGGGCGTTGACCATCTCCTCCTCGGGGCGGGTCTCGACGCCGGAACTGACCAATGAGCGGATCGAGGAGCTGGCGGCACTGCGCGCGCTGATCGAGCCGGAACTGGCCAGCCGGGCGCTGCCGCGGGTGCATCTGGCGCTGATCGAGCGGATGCAGACGATCAACACCGCCAATCAGGAGGCGGCGCTCAGGCGCGACGCGGTTGCCTATGTGCGCACCAATCTGGAATTTCACCGCATCCTGTATCTGCGGGCGCAGGCGCCGGCGATGCTGGCGGTGGTGGAAACTGTCTGGCTGCAGCTTGGGCCGACCATGCGCGCCCTCTATGCGCGCCTCAGCCGCCGCGATCCGCCGCAACATCACCGGATGATCATCGCGGCGCTGAAGGCCGGGGATGAACCCGGCCTGCGGTTGGCACTGCGCACCGATGTCACGCAGGGCCTGCGCCATCTGATGACCTGAGGCTGTGGCGCGGGGCGGAGTGACCAGACGAATGGTCGGGTGCGCCGCGCGTTTACAGCCACCTGGTTTTATGGCAGGCCGAGCGGATACTTGCCAGAAGGAGCTGTGACCCATGCCGACGCAAGCGCCGCACGCCGCTGCTCCTCAACAACCAGAGCGTCCGGATGTTTTGGACCGCAGTGAACGTCGACGCGCCGCACTGATACGCGAGACGGGCGAGGTGCCGGTCCTTGCCGATCCGAAGGGACATGTGGTCCTGTGTGCGGCAAGGGCGAGAGGACTGGCAGCCAAGGGCAAAATGAACCCGTCAAACTTCTTGCCTGCGTTCTTGCCTGCGCTTGCCAGACTGGGACTTCAGCCGCATTTCGCCTTTGCGCCGTCGGATATCCGTGCGCAGATCGCCCGCCATGATGCAACGGCCATCGCGATCTGGAACGAAGAAAAACATCGCAACGGCGACCCTGCCTTCCGGGAAGCGACGGAAAGCGCTGGCTTGCTTTTCAATTCTTTCGCGACAGGCGCAAAGATCGCCAGAAAGCTCGAAACCAATATCTGGCTGTCTGGTCATGGAATACGGATGCCCCCTGTCGTGCGGGATGGGGAGGATCATGTCTTTTCAAACACCGCGCTTGGCAGCAGCCAGCCGGTGGCGTTGGTTGCCCCGGGCGATCCGATTGATCCGGAGCGCTACAATACCCGCTATATCGACACTCGTGTTGACCATGAAGGCCGCCCCTACCTGACCAGCGTGCGTCTGATGGCGGTAGGCCCGCATGTCGTAGGGGCTTTTGTCGGCGCGCGCGATATGCGCTGGCAGCGGTTCTCGGTGCATGGTGTCGATACGCCGATGGATGCTGGTTTGGTCAATTTTCTGTATGACCGCCTTTACCTGTCGCGCAAAGCCGAGTTTGCCGACATTGCCCGTCGCCTGCACGCCGTGCTTGGCCCGGGCTTTTACCACCACGATCTGATCGTAGAGCGTGATACCGATCTGATCTACCTGTGCGAAGTCGGTTTCAAATTCGATGCTTCGGCCTTCGCGGCGAATATGCGACCTATCGCAGCCGATGTGCCGTGGCTGCGTCCGTTCTATACTGATGAGTTCGCGAGCAAGAGCGCGGAAGCGTTCCATGCCTGCTGGGAGGCGGCAAGGGGCGGCTGAACTGCGCGAGCCGGGCAGGGCGCAGAGGCCGACAGAAAGATGCGGGGCGCGCGCCGCGGCCAGGTTGGCGCCCCGCATGGGTCCCCGTCAGGCGTGGATCGGCCCGTCCCCGCATGCGAGCGCCGCTTCGCGCACCGCTTCGGAGAAGGTCGGGTGGGCATGGCAGGTCAAGGCCACGTCCTGCGCGCTGGCGCCAAATTCCATCACCACGCAGATTTCGTGGATCAGTTCGCCCGCCGCCGGGCCGATGATATGGGCGCCCAGAACCCGGTCGGTTGCGGCATCGGCCAGAAGTTTCACGAAACCGTCGCCCTGAAACACCGCCTTGGCGCGGGCGTTGCCCATGTAGGGGAACTTGCCGACCTTGTAGGCGCGGCCTTCCTCTTTCAGCTGTTCTTCGGTCTTGCCGACGCTTGCCACTTCGGGGGCGGTATATATCACGCCGGGGATGACCGAATAGTTAACGTGGCCCGCGCGACCCGCGAGGATTTCGGCCAGCGCCATGCCTTCATCTTCGGCCTTGTGGGCGAGCATCGGGCCTGTGATCGCGTCGCCGATCGCGTAGATCCCGGCGATGTTGGTGGCAAAGTGGCTGTCGGTTTTCACCTGTCCGCGGGGGGTCAGTTCGACGCCGAGGCCCTCGAGCCCGAGCCCGCTGAGATAGGGTTTGCGGCCGGTGGCGACGAGGACGCAATCGGCTTGCAGCGCCTCTTCCTTGTCGTTTTTCCTGAGCTTGTAGCGCACGGTCGCGGTGCCGTCCTTGACGGTTGCACCTTGCACAGCGGCGCCGAGGACGAACTTAAGCCCTTGTTTTTTCAGGAGGCGCTCGAAGGTCTTGGCCACTTCGGCATCCATGCCGGGGGTGATCGCGTCGAGATATTCGACAACCGTCACTTCCGAGCCGAGACGGGCATAGACCGACCCCATCTCGAGCCCGATCACGCCTGCGCCGATGACAACAAGCTTCTTCGGGACCTGCGCCAGCGTCAGCGCGCCGGTGGAGGTGACGATCACCTTTTCATCAACCTCGACACCCGGCAGGCTGGAGGGTTCGGAGCCGGTGGCGATGGTGATGAACTTCGCTTCATGCACCTCTTCGCCGACCTTGACCTGGCCGGGGGCCGTGATCGTGCCCCAGCCCTTCAGCCAGGTTATCTTGTTCTTTTTGAACAGGAATTCGATGCCCTTGGTGTTCGTGGACACCACATCCTGCTTGTAGGCCTGCATCTGTTGCCAATCGACGGTGGGCGGCGCGCCGACAAGGCCCATCTTGGCGAAATTCACCTCCGCCTCGTGCAGCGAATGGGAGGCGTGCAGAAGCGCCTTTGACGGGATGCAGCCCACGTTCAGGCAGGTGCCGCCGAGCGTGTCGCGCCCTTCGACCACGGCCACTTTCAGGCCAAGCTGGGCGCAGCGGATCGCGCTGACATAACCGCCGGGACCGGCGCCGATGATGATCACGTCATAAGTTGCCATGGGTCATTTCCTTGGGTCTGGCAGGGTGTTCCCTGCGTATTCCGAACGTATTCCAATTTGGGAGCCTGTGGGGAAGGCCGGGGGCTGTCTGCCCCCGGACCCCCGAGGGTATTGTGTCAAAGAAGAAGCATCAGATCAGCGCCGCGATGATCATCGTGAGGGTGGCGAAGAAACCGACGCCCCAGATGGCCGAGCGCCAGGGGCGCCAGCCCAGATAGTAGGCCGGGACATAGAGGATGCGGGCGCCGAGATAGGTCCAGGCCGCATATTGGGTGATGGGGGTGGATTGCTGGCCGAGGGTGACGACGAGGACGGCGAGGGTGAAGAGGATCAGCCCTTCGAAATGATTGTTCATCGCGCGTTGCATGCGGGCGGTGGTGACGGACATGGAACGCGAGGGCGGGCGGTCGCGGGCACTGGAGGTGTAGCCGGTGCCAAGCTCCATATTCGCCGGGATGGCGAAGAGGGCATATTGGGCGGCCTGCAGCAGACCGGCGAGGGCGAGGGTGGTGAGTTCGGGGGTCATGGGAAGGCCCTTGGAAGGTCGCGTTCAAGGAAGGTGAACGCACGGTCAAGCCAGCGTTCAGGCCAGTCGGCATTGGCAAGGCACAGTTTCTGCACCTCGGCAAAGGGCGTGTCGGGGGCCGGGGACAGGGCTTCGGGATCGGCGGCGGCGGCGAAGGCGGCGATGGCCTCTTCGGGCACGTTGTTGGCCTTCAGGATCGCCGAGGCGGCGGTGATGTCGTGGTAAAGCTCGTCAACCACATTCCAGTTGGTCTGATAGTCCAGCGACGAGCAGGTGACGAAGACGCGCCAGTCGGCGATGCCTTGGGTCAGGACGATATCGGCGGCGGGGGTGCCGGTGGGCATGATCTGGGCTTCGGCCGTGCGGGGGAGAAGGAGGGCGGCGATGAGGGTGATTTGCACGGCTTGCAGGAGCCCGGCGAGGGCGGTGAGTTCGGGGGTCATGGGGCGGCGTCTTTGTTGAGCGGTTCTTGCGCGTCAAGAAAGCTGTCGATTGCTTCGATAGTGCTCGTCGCGGACGTTAGAATCATACGGCCGCTGAGGCCCCCTATAGCTCCGTACAAGGCTGTGTAGAGTTGTTCTCGCCAACTTAGGTCAACTCCTTCAGGCACTGATACCGACGGAGGCGCCCCCGTGAAGTAGCTAAGCAATGAAAGAAACGTCCCTAAATAAAGCAGTCCAATGAAACCAGATGCCTGCTCATATCTATTCTGTGCATCGCGTAGAATCTCAGCAAGCAGTGTATTGCCGGTTGCACCAACGCGATGTGCCCGAACCACGCGCGCCCTCTCACCGAAACTTTCACTTCTTCCAATTGCCCCCACGGAAATAACGACTCCGCCGACCAACATGGAAAACAACAGCAAGAAGATTACGTGCGGAAGTTGAGCGAAAGTTAGATCGCTATCGGAAAGTGCTCCGAAGTCGAGAAGTGCAGGAAAAAAACCTAAGTAGCTGGCGACAGCAACTAGAAGCGCACCAAACCCAAGACGATTTAGTGCGTTGCTCCAGTTCTTTGAGGCTTCAATCGTAGATTGGAAGAGCATCACAAATCCATCAACAGCCGCCGGGGATCCTCCAGCGCCTCTTTCACGCGCACGAGGAACGTGACCGCGCCCTTGCCGTCCACGATCCGGTGGTCGTAGCTTAGCGCCAGATACATCATCGGGCGGATCACGATCTGGCCTGCGACCACCACGGGGCGGTCCTGGATCTTGTGCATGCCGAGGATGCCGGATTGCGGGGGGTTGAGGATCGGGGAGGACATGAGCGAGCCATAGACGCCGCCGTTCGAGATGGTGAAGCTGCCACCCTGCATTTCGGCCATCGAAAGTTTGCCGTCGCGGGCGCGCAGGCCCAGTTCGGCGATCTTCTTTTCGATCGCGGCGAAGCCCATCTGGTCGGCATCGCGGACGACCGGCACGACGAGGCCCGACGGCGTGCCGACCGCCACGCCCATATGGACGAAGTTCTTGTAGACCACGTCGCCGCCGTCGATCTCGGCGTTGACCTCCGGCACTTCCTTCAGCGCGTGGGTGCAGGCTTTCACGAAGAAGGACATGAAGCCGAGCTTCACGCCATGTTTCTTCTCGAACTGGTCCTTGTATTCGTTGCGGAGCGCCATGATGCCGGACATGTCGACCTCGTTATAGGTCGTGAGCATCGCGGCGGTGTTTTGCGCGTCTTTCAGGCGGCGGGCGATGGTGGCGCGCAGGCGCGTCATCTTGACCCGTTCCTCGCGCGCCGCGTCTTCGGCCGGGACCGGCGCGCGGGGTGCGGCGGCGGGGGCCGGGACGGCGGAGGCGACGGCGGGCCCTGCGGCCGCCTGGCCTGCGACGGCGCGGGCGACATCTTCCTTCATCACGCGGCCATCGCGGCCGGTGGGCTGGACCTGATCACGGGTCAGGCCAGCCTCGGCCATCGCTTTCTTGGCGGCGGGGGCGTCTTCGACATCTTTTGCTGCCGGGGCTGCCGGGGCTGCGGGGGTCGGGGCAGGGGCCGCAGCCGGGGCGGCGGCGGGCGCGGGCTTGGCGCCCACGGCCCCTTCTGTGATGATCGCGAGGCGGGCCTTCGGATCGACCGTCGATCCTTCGGGCGCGAGAATTTCGGCCAAGACGCCCGCAACCGGCGAGGGCACTTCGACCGACACTTTGTCGGTTTCCAACTCGCACAGCATTTCATCGGCCTTGACCGTATCGCCCACCTTCTTGAACCAGGTGGAGACGGTCGCTTCGGTGACGCTTTCACCAAGGGTGGGGACCATTACGTCAGTCATTTTTAGCTCCTGAGAGGTTCGGGGCCGGGCGATCAGCCCAGAGCCTCTTTGACAAGGGTTTCCTGTTCGAATTTGTGGCGGCTGGCGAGCCCGGTGGCGGGCGAGGCCGAGGCGGTCCGTCCGGCGTAGCGGGCACGTTTGTGCTTGGCGCCAAGCTCGGTCAGGATCTCCTCCAGCGCGGGTTCCATGTGGAACCAGGCACCCTGGTTTTTCGGCTCTTCCTGGCACCAGACCCATTCGGCCTGCAAGAAGCGGCTGAGTTCGGTCCTGAGCGATTTGCCGGGCACGGGGTAGAGCTGTTCGACCCTGAGCAGATAGGTGTCGTCCTGCCCGCGCGCATCGCGTTCGGCCAGAAGATCGTAATAGACCTTGCCCGAGCAGAGGACGACGCGCTTGACCTCGGCGTCGGGCTTCAGCTTGAGGGTGGAATGGCCCTTTTGCGCATCGTCCCACAGGACGCGGTGGAAATAGGAGCCGTCGGTGAAGTCGGCCGCGTCGGAAATGCACATCGGATGGCGCAGGAGTGACTTCGGCGTCATCAAGATGAGCGGTTTCCTGAAATCGCGGTGCATCTGGCGGCGCAGGATGTGGAAGTAGTTCGAGGGCGTGGTGCAGTTCGCCACGATCCAGTTGTCATGCGCCGACATTTGCAGGAACCGTTCGAGCCGGGCGGAGGAATGTTCCGGCCCCTGGCCTTCGAACCCGTGCGGCAGCAGGCAGACGAGGCCCGACATGCGCAGCCATTTCGATTCGCCCGAGTTGATGAACTGGTCGAACATGATCTGCGCGCCATTGGCAAAGTCGCCGAACTGGGCTTCCCACATTACCAGCGCGTTGGGTTCGGAGAGCGAATAGCCATATTCGAACCCCAGAACCGCATATTCCGAGAGCATCGAATCGATGACTTCATAGCGCGACTGGCCGGGGCGGATGTGGTTCAGGGGGTAATAGCGTTCCTCGGTCGTCTGATCGACCCAGCCGGAGTGACGCTGCGAGAAGGTGCCGCGGGTGCAGTCCTGTCCGGACAGGCGGACGGGGAAACTTTCCACCAGAAGCGAACCAAAAGCCAGCGCTTCGGCGGTGGCCCAGTCGAAGCCCTGACCGGTTTCGAACATCTTCGCCTTCGCGTCGAGCTGGCGCGCGACGGTCTTGTGCATGTCGAAACCTTCGGGCACCCGGACGAGTGCCTTGCCGACTTCCTGCATCGTCTCAGCTTTGATCCAGGTTTCGCCGCGCTGGTAATTGTCCAGATCCTTGGTCGTCAGCGCCTTCCAGCGCCCATCCAGCCAGTCGGCCTTGTTGGGCTTGTAGTCCTTGCCGACCTCGAACTCCTCGTTCAGGCGGGCCTGGAAGGCGGCCTTCATATCCTCGATCTCGCCTTCGGGGATCAGACCGTCGGCCACCAGACGTTCGGTGTAAAGCTGAAGCGTCGTTTTTTGCTTCCTGATCCGGGTATACATCGCCGGGTTGGTGAACATCGGCTCGTCGCCTTCGTTATGGCCGAAACGGCGATAGCAGAAGATGTCGATGACCGCGTCCTTGTGGAACTTCTGGCGGAACTCGGTGGCGACCTTGGCGGCGTGGACCACGGCCTCCGGATCGTCGCCGTTCACATGGAAGATCGGGGCTTCGACCATCAGGGCGATGTCGGTCGGGTAGGGGGAAGACCGGCTGAAGGACGGCGCGGTGGTGAAGCCGATCTGGTTGTTCACGATGATGTGGATCGTGCCGCCGGTGCGGTGGCCCTTGAGGCCCGAAAGCCCGAAACATTCCGCGACGACGCCCTGCCCTGCAAAGGCCGCATCGCCATGCAGAAGGATCGGCAGGACAGCACTGCGTTCAGCCTGATCGTTCATCAGATCCTGCTTGGCGCGCACCTTGCCAAGGACGACGGGGTTCACCGCCTCCAGATGGCTGGGGTTGGCGGTCAGCGACAGATGGACGGTATTGTCATCGAACGTGCGGTCCGACGAGGCGCCGAGGTGGTATTTCACATCGCCCGACCCATCGACAGAATCGGGCTTGAAGCTGCCGCCCTGGAATTCGTTGAAGATCGCCCGGTAGGGCTTCATCATCACATTGGCCAGAACCGACAGACGGCCGCGATGCGGCATGCCGACGATGACCTCTTTCACGCCAAGCGCGCCGCCGCGCTTGATGATCGCCTCCATCGCCGGGATCAGGCTTTCGCCGCCATCCAGGCCGAAACGTTTGGTGCCTGTATATTTGACATGCAGGAACTTCTCGAAGCCTTCCGCCTCCACCAGCTTGTTGAGGATGGCGCGGCGCCCTTCGCGGGTGAAGGTGATTTCCTTGCCGTAGCCTTCGATCCGTTCCTTGAGCCAGGCCGCCTGTTCGGGGTCTGAGATGTGCATATATTGCAGCGCGAAGGTGCCGCAGTAGGTGCGGCGCACGATGTCGAGAATCTCGCGCATCGAGGCATGTTCCAGCCCCAGCACATTGTCGATGAAGATCGGCCGGTCCATGTCGGCCTCGGTGAAACCGTAGGAGGCTGGATCAAGTTCGGGCTGATGGGTGCGATCGGTCATGCCGAGGGGGTCGAGGTCGGCCGCCAGATGGCCGCGGATGCGGTAGGCGCGGATGATCATCAGGGCGCGCAAGCTGTCGAGGACGGCGCGCTTGAGCTGGTCGTCGGTGATCTTGACGCCCGCGTCCGCCGCCTTGGCGCGGATCTTGTCGGCGGTGGCTTTCGGGTCGGCGGGCCATTCGCCGGTCAAGGCGGCGGTCAGGTCATCGGCGGGTTGCGGCGGCCAGTCGGCCCGGCCCCAGGAGGCGCCCTGCGCTTCCTTCTTCACATCCATTTCGGCATCGCCGAGCGAGCGGAAAAAGGCCGCCCATGTCGGATCGACCGACTGGGGGTCGGCCGCGAACCGGGCATACATCTGCTCGACATATTCGGCATTGCCCCCTTGCAGGAAAGAGGAGGCGTGGAACTGGTCGTTCTGGGGATGGTCGGTCATGGACATTACTCCGATGCGGGCGCTAGGGCGTCAGGCGCGCGGTCTATGAAGTCGGATCGCAGTAGCAGCAGTGCGCCGAGAACGACCCACAGGCCCAAGGTGAGGAGAGGCCACAATAGGAGGTGGCCGAGATGAATTAGGACGTTTTCGGGATAGCTCGCAGCAGGGCTGCTGCTGCCTTCGAAAAAAGCAATGGCACGGCCCAGACGGAGGAATGCGGGGGCGATTTGGCTTTGCATCAACAACGGTATGAAGATCAGGACGGGATGAAGTCCCACGTCCTGGATGCGCCTTACGGCAGCGGCTAGTAACGGCAAGGCGATCACTAGAGCAAAGGCCGAGGTGAAAATGCTTGTCGAGGGCCCGTTCTTGAGGGTCCACCCCCACAGTTCGGCCTGCGCCCGAGAAAGAGCCCAGTAAAGGGCGATGCAAGCGGACGTAAACCACCAGAATTCCGAACGCGATGCGCGGCCGGAGAACCGGAAGCTCTTGCGAAAGCAGGTGGTGATGGCCTCGACTAGTCTCATCTTACACTCTCTTGCGGCAGGGCCGCGAAACAGTTACCCGATCGCCTTCATCACCGCTTCGCCCAGCGTCGCCGGGCTGTCGGCGACGATGATGCCTGCGGCCTTCATCGCTTCGATCTTGCTTTCGGCGTCACCCTTGCCGCCCGCGACGATGGCGCCCGCGTGGCCCATGCGGCGGCCTTTGGGGGCGGTGCGGCCGGCAATGAAGCCTGCGGTCGGCTTCCAGCGGCCCTTCTTGCGCTGGGCGGCCAGATATTCGGCGGCCTCTTCCTCGGCCGAACCACCAATCTCGCCGATCATGATGATCGAGGTGGTTTCCGGGTCGGCGAGGAACATCTCCAGGACGTCGATATGTTCGGTGCCCTTGATCGGGTCGCCGCCGATGCCCACAGCCGTCGATTGGCCAAGGCCAAGGTCGGAGGTCTGCTTGACCGCCTCATAGGTCAGCGTGCCCGAACGCGACACCACGCCCACCGAGCCGCGTTTGTGGATATGGCCGGGCATGATGCCGATCTTGCAGGCGCCGGGGGTGATGACGCCCGGGCAGTTCGGGCCGATGAGCCGCGATTTCGACCCTTCGAGCGCGCGTTTCACCTTCATCATGTCCAGAACCGGGATGCCTTCGGTGATGCACACGATCAGCTCCATCTCGGCGTCGATCGCCTCGAGGATCGAATCGGCGGCGAAGGGCGGGGGGACGTAGATCACGGATGCGTTCGCTTGCGTGGCGGCGCGTGCCTCGTGGACCGAGTTGTAGACCGGCAGGTTCAGGTGGCTGGTGCCGCCTTTGCCCGGCGTCACGCCGCCGACCATCTTGGTGCCATAGGCGATGGCCTGTTCGGTGTGAAAGGTGCCCTGGCTGCCGGTAATGCCCTGACAGATGACGCGGGTCTGTTCGTTGACGAGAATGGCCATGTGCGGTTCCTTGTTCAGTGGGTCGGCCCGGCGGGCTGGCGAAGGGTGGAAGGAGGGAGGGCGGTCATTTCACCGCCTCCGGTGTGTCGGTGGGGCGGCGGGCCAGCGCATCGGCAATCTGTTCGCGCGACCAAAGGCCGAGCGAGCGGGCTTCTGCGGGCGGGGTTCCGTCCGGCGTCTCGGTGATGATCTCCACGGGCGCGGGCAGGTTGAAGGGCGCCAGCGTCGGGTTGAAGCGCTTGAAGCCGCCGTTGGCCAGCACCGGCTGGTTTTCCGTCACATGGTGCATGGTCAGGAGGAGCAGGCGGTTTTCGGAGGCCACGAAGTTTTCGAAGAATTTCCAGCGCAGCCAGAATTTCAGATGAAAGAGGCAATCGCGGCAAAGGAAGAGGTCGCCCGATGGCAAGGGGTCGGAGGTGATGTCGAGATGGCGGAACTCCACCCCCGGCCGGGCGAAGCGCGCCTGGTTGTCGGCAATGAGCGCGCCGGAGATATCGCCGCCGATATAGGTGATCCCCGACAGGTCCACCGCCTGCATCCAGAACCAGTCGCCACAGGGCGCGTCGATGAGGGTCTTGACCTGATGGCGCGCGAAGAGCCCCGGCAGCGCCGCCCTGAGCCGTTCCGTCGTGGCCATGTCGGAGCCCGGCCCGGAACGCGGATGCGCACCGGACTTGCCTGCCCAGGACTTGGTTTCAAAGACGGAGCGGAGGTTGTCGCGCATGGGGATGGTTCACATAAAGGGTGCGGTTAAGTGCCTAAGTCGTAGCTGCTTTCAGTCCCGGGGCTTCGCCCGTTCGCGCCGCGAACGCTCCACCGGAGCGTTCGCCGGTGCCAGTGGCACCGGACCAACCCTCACCCCTTCACCGCCTTCACGATCTTCTGCGCCGCATCGCTGAGGTTATCCGCCGCGATCACGTTCAGGCCGGAGTTGCGGATGATATCCTTGCCAAGTTCGACGTTCGTGCCCTCAAGCCGCACGACCAGCGGCACCTGAAGGCCGACTTCCTTGACTGCGGCGATCACGCCTTCGGCGATGATGTCGCAGCGCATGATGCCGCCGAAGATGTTGACAAGGATTCCTTTGACGTTCGGGTCAGAGGTGATGATCTTGAAGGCTTCCGTCACCTTCTCCTTCGTCGCGCCGCCGCCCACGTCGAGGAAGTTCGCCGGTTCGGCCCCGTAAAGCTTGATGATGTCCATCGTGGCCATCGCCAGACCCGCACCGTTGACCATGCAGCCAATTTCGCCATCGAGCGCGATATAGTTCAGGTCGAACTTGGAGGCGGCGAGTTCCTTCGGGTCTTCCTCCGTCTCGTCCTTGAGCGCGGCAATGTCGGGGTGGCGGTAGATCGCGTTGCCGTCAAAGCCCATCTTGGCGTCGAGGCATTTCACCGTGCCGTCGGTGGTGACGACGAGGGGGTTGATCTCCAGCATCTCCATGTCTTTTTCGACGAAGAGCTTGTAGAGCAGCTTGATCAGCGCCACGCATTGCTTGACCTGATTGCCTTCAAGGCCAAGGGCGAAGGCCACCCGGCGGCCGTGGAAATCCGAGAGGCCCGAAGCCGGATCGACCGAGAAGGAGACGATCTTTTCCGGCGTGTCGTGGGCGACCTTTTCAATGTCCATCCCGCCTTCCGTCGAGACGACGAAGGAGATGCGGCTCGACTGGCGGTCGACCAGTAGGGCGAGATACAGTTCGCGGGCAATGTCGCTGCCGTCTTCGATATAGATGCGATTGACCTGCTTGCCCGAGGGGCCGGTCTGGTGTGTGACCAGCGTCCGGCCGAGCATCTGGCGGGCCATTTCGGCGGCCTCTGACACCGAACGCGCGATGCGCACGCCCCCCTTGTCGCCGGCCTCAGGCTCCTTGAACTTGCCCTTGCCACGGCCACCGGCGTGGATCTGCGACTTGACCACCCAGATCGGGCCATCGAGTTCGCCCGCGGCTGTCTTGGCGTCTTCCGCCTTCAGAACCACGCGCCCGTCTGATACCGGCGCCCCGTAGCTGCGCAGAAGTGCCTTGGCCTGATACTCGTGGATGTTCATGAAAAGCGTCCCGTGCTGGTCTTTGCCTGACTGGGGTCATCGCATAGAGCGCAGGTCTGTCAAAATGATAAATGCGTAACGGCAGGGGTCTTGCGCAAAAAAAGCAAGTTTGTGATCACGCCAGAAAATTGTGTGATCACAAACCTGCGCGGCGCCCGGATCAGTTGAGGTAAATGGCAAACAGCA
>Ga0073904_10002263_pt1 | contig 14561 bp, 13 predicted proteins | sample KloWWTrecipitate_FD_66668 | JGI IMG/M metagenome (GOLD analysis project Ga0073904, IMG submission 66668) | Active sludge microbial communities from Klosterneuburg, Austria, studying microevolution and ecology of nitrifiers - Klosterneuburg... | ecosystem: Engineered > WWTP > Aerobic digester >...
CAAGCACGTCACAGCCTGGAAACTCGTGACCGATCCGGCCGTGCTGGAACGACTTGATCCCGCCGCGCGCGGCCAGGCCATGCAAGCGGACTTGATCGCGCTGGGCGTGAAAGATTTCGGAGAGATGGGTGGCGGCTTCGGGCTGAAAGGCGGACCTGGGCTGGAGCTGTTCTTCAACGATGAACCCATGACGCTGTCGCGCTATCCCAATGACGGTTTCATCAAGATCACGGGCGTGGAAGGCCCGACAGAAATCGCATGGGGAAATGCCAAAGGCCGTGTCGAGGGCATTTTCACCTACGATGGCGATCGGCCTGAGCGTTGGAAGGACGAGAGCGACGCATGGGTACTCGGCTATTGGTTTCACGACTGGGCCGAGCAACGGCAGCGGATCGAATCGATCGACGTGGCAGCCAAACGGATGACTCTCATGAAGCCCGATCACCATTATGGCTACCGTCAAGGTCGGTGGTTTTACGGCTTCAACCTTCTCTGCGAGATCGACCGGCCCGGTGAGTGGTGTCTCGACCGGAAGGCTGGTGTCATCTATTTCTGGCCCCCTTCTCCCATCGCGCAAGGCCGAGCGACGGTCTCCGTGCTTGACAGCCTCGTCACCATGACCGGCGCGAGCCATGTGACGCTGCATGGCCTGACTTTAGAGGAGGTACGTGGCACTGCGGTTAAGATCGAACGGGCCACACACAACAAAGTCGTCGGCTGCACGCTGCGAAACATCGGCAGTTTGGCCGTGAGCGTCAGTGGCACAAACAGCGGGGTGGTTGGATGCGACATCTCCGCCACGGGAGACGGCGGCATTCGGATCAGTGGAGGCGACCGTCAAACTCTCGCGGCTGCGGGCCTTTACGCCGAGAACAATTACATCCACCACTGGAGTCGGTGGAACCGGATGAATCGGCACGGGATCGCGATCGACGGGGTCGGCAATCGCGCCGCACACAACCTGCTCCACGATTCGCCGCATTCGGCCATCAACTTCAGCGGTAACGATCATGCGATTGAGTTCAACGAAATTCACAGCGTTTGTAATGAGTCCAACGATGCGGGAGCAATCTATGCGGGACGAAACTGGACGATGCGGGGCACGGTGATCCGCCACAACTATCTGCATCACATTTATGGTTTCGAGAACCGTGGGTGCATCGGTATTTACCTCGACGACATGTATAGCGGCACCTCAATCTTCGGCAACGTCTTCTACGATGTGCCGCGCGCCGCCTACATTGGCGGCGGCCACGATAACAGCATCGAGAACAATATCTTCGTGGACTGCAAGCCGGCCGTTCATGTGGACTCACGCGGGCTCGGCTGGGCTTTCAAATATCCCGCAGACTGGGTCAAGGAAATCAAAGAGAAGGGCACACTTTCCGGAATCCGCTTCGACCAGCCGCCGTACAGCGAGCGTTATCCGAAGCTGGTCAAGATTCTCGAACAAGAGCCGGCCGGACCGACTGGCAGCCTCATCGCGCGAAACATCCAGCAAGGCGGCCAGTGGGATGAGGTCGATAAGAAAGCGGCACCCTTCGTTACGTTCCAGGACAACCTCTTGGACACCGACCCGCATTTCGTCGATGCCACGAACGACAACTTCCAGTTGCGTGACGATTCGCCCGCCTACAAGCTGGGCTTCCAGCGCATCCCGATGGAGAAGATCGGCTTGGTCAATGACCCTACGCGCGCTTCCTGGCCCGTAGTACTCAACGTCCGGCCAAAGTAAGACTAGTCGACAGTAAGGCCGATTCAAGGCAGCCAAAGTAGCTCGCAGGCCTCGTTCCAGACCGCGTCGGCGTCAATCCGGCACGCACACAGCTGCACTCAATTCCTTCCGTGCAATTGCTGTCATCATGCCCCACAGCCACGTCACTTTATACCGATCGACCTGCACGTGACGGGCGTGTACCGCAGCCAGCAATTCACGACACTGCGATTCTCCATAGGTGCGAAAGTGCGACCGATCAAACCAGCGCAGATAGAAGTCGCTGAGCTTACACGACAGGAAATCATGACACCAATCGGTGATCACGACGGTTCCTGCGGGACGCAGCACTCGCATCATTTCCGCAAGAGCAACCTCGGGCCGCCGTATGAAGTGAAACATGTTGCACGAAACGATTGCATCAAATGAAGCATCATCAAAGGGCAGCTCTTCGGCCCAGCAAGCGTGTAACTTCACCTCATCTGGCAGTCGAGATCGCGCATGTTCGAGCATTTCCGTCGAGGCATCGACACCTGTCAGGGTTGCATTCGGAAACCTCTGGATTAGCTGCGCCAGCAAAGCTCCAGTGCCACAGCCGACGTCCAGAGTCGCTCCGATTGATGTTGGCAATCTCCTGACTGTCTCTTCGGTTGTCGCGTCGATGTAGACGGACCATTTTGAGTCATAATTCGGGGCAAGTTTCGCGTACTCCGTCGTGACAGCTTCGCGATTGAGGTCGATGTTCATGAAGCAGCATTCTCCCTGTGACGACGAATCGTCATGCCCACGTCAGGTTTCGGGTCTTCAGATGTTCCGCGTGATTCGTGTTCAGACTGTGCAGGGTTAACTGCATTCCTGCGGCCGACAGTTCGGCATCGACCCAGCCCAGTGGACTGGATTCGTTGAACACGTAACCGATCGGCGGCAGGTTGATGAGATGCAGTCCGCTGTCTCGGCGAGTTGTACTCCATGCGTGTGTGTGACCGTAAACGTACGCCTTCACGTGAGGCTGAGATTCCAGCAACTCAAACAAGGCTGAAGAATCCTGCAATCCTGTAACTCGACCGTCTTCCGGAACGTTGAACTGGGGATTGTGGTGGCCCACGACAATCGCGGGCTTATCGCTGTTGGTCATCAACGCCTGCCGAAGCCACTCCAACTGTTGTGGCCCCATTTCGCCAGTGACGTGATTCACCTTCTGCAGCGTATCGATCAGAAACCAGTTGGCATACTTTGTCTCGACCAGTGAAACGTATCGACCTTCGACCGCGACTGCCGCCGCGTGAGTCTGGCCTTCAACCTTGCCTTGCGTTTGCGGGAACTGTTTCAGGAATGCGATCCGGTCGTCGTGATTGCCCATTGTCATATGCAGGGGAATACGGGCCGTGGGGAAAGTGGCCACCAGCGACGCAAACGTTGCGTAGTCTTCCGGCAAACCGACGTTGAACGCGCAGTCGCCGTTGATCAGCGCGAATGACGGCTTTGTCGGCTGAGCGAGAATGTCGGCGACCACGCGGAGCAGATTGGATGCCATGAAAGAACCGCGAGCCGACATGGTAATGTCCGCCGCGATGTGCGGGTCTGAGAGTAAAGTGACATGTTCCGTGGGATTAGATGTGGCCGTCGGACCGGATGTGTCGTCCGCAAATCCGGATCGAAAGGTCAGCAGGCTGGCTGTTGCCCCCAATGACGTCTTCAGAAACGTTCGACGTGGCAAACCGCCAACATGAATAGGCATGACATGAGCTTTTCAGATGAATACAATTCTCGCCGCAAAAACAATACAAACGACTCCGATTTTTAACGTGTGAGCCCACCGTCAACAACCCTGCGGAATCAACTTCATGGACTGCGACCTTGATACGTCCATCCCCGACTGGATCATCGACCATCCGGAAACGACAAGTATCTTTGCTGAACTAGGGCTCGACACGAGTTGCGGCGGCAAATCGCTGGAATATGTCGCGTCACAAGCAGGACTGAGTCCACCCGACGTGCTGCGTCAACTCAGAGACAAGGTTGTTCACAATCGCCCTGCAGACACTGAACACTGAACAACGAAAACGCGGACTCGGCAACGACAACAGGACGGATCTGGAACGAACTGCCAACGTGCTGAAAACACTGAAACCGGACTTTGTCGGATGACAGGGAGTCGAGGCGGCCTTTCAGCGTTGGCCACCGGGGATCGCTGGAAATACTTCACGCGGTGCGGATTGATGTGCTTGTTCCGAGGCTCCTGCCTCGCGAGATTGTTACTGGAGGCAGGAGCCTCCAGTGCAGTGCGTTCCAGGGCTGGAGCCCTGGAACGAGAATTGACAGCCTCATTCCAGGCTGCGTGGAGTATAAATAGCTGGCGATTTTGGGGTGGTAGGACAGGCTTCCAGCCTGTCTGCTTGCAGAAGACAGGCTGGAAGCCTGTCCTACTTATTTCTCGGTCGATCCTAACTGATTCTGACGGCGTTCGCAGAAGTCATGAAGGCATTGATTGCTGAGATCATTGGCAACGGGAATGAACATTACGAGCGAGTACCAGCATTCTATTGCCCCCTGTCGAAATTAATGCAGGCCATAGCGTCCCATTTTGTAGTGCAGCGTACGGACACTGACACCCAAACGCTTAGCAGTTTTCTCGCGGTGAAATTCGCACGCTTCGAGTGCAATTGTCATCGCAGTGCGTTCACATTCTTCCACAGCTTCCGCCAGTGTTCTGACCATAACCGATTTGGAAATGGCTCTGGGGGTGAGTTCCGGTGGCAGGTCGGTGTCGTGAATAACATCGCCCGTGAGAGTTACCACCAGTCGCTCCATCACGTTTCGCAATTGACGCACATTTCCAGGCCAGTGAGCGGCGACCAGAGTCTGCATAGCCTCCGGAGCAACCTGTCGACATTCTCGATTATGACGCTGACAAAAGTGACGCAGGAAGTGTTCGACCAGCAAAGGAATGTCGTCTCGTCGTTGTCGCAGCGAAGGAACCTGAATCGGAACGACGTTCAGGCGGTAGTACAAGTCCTCGCGAAATGTCCCGTCGTCAATCAAGTCCTGAACTGATTTGTTCGTCGCCGAAAGCAGGCGAACATCCGTGTGCAGCAGTTCTTCGCCACCAACGCGGGTCAGTTGCCGCGTCTCCAAAACACGCAGGAGATCCACCTGGCTCTTGGCGGACATCTCAGTCACTTCGTCCAGAAACAATGTGCCCCGATTCGCCTGCTCAAAGCACCCTGGTTTTTGTCGCGAGGCTCCGCTGAATGAACCTTTTTCATGACCGAAAAGCTCGCTTTCCAGCAGTGTTTCCGGCATGGCCCCCAGGTTGACCGCCAGAAACGGCCCGGTACTGCGATCGCTTAAGTTGTGCAGCGCACGAGCAATCAGTTCTTTGCCCGTCCCGCTTTCCCCGTGAATCATCACAGTCGCGTCGGTGTTGGCGACCTGCCGGATCTGGTGAAAGACCTCCTGCATCGCAGTACAGTTTCCGATGATATTGGAAATCTCACCGGCATTGGCCAGTTGACTGCGAAGGTTGCGATTTTCAAGTTGTAGCTGATAGTGTTCGCGTGCCTTGCGTACCTGCTGTCGGACCAGATTCAGGTCCAGGGGTTTCGCAATGAAATCGAAGGCTCCCGCGCGCATGGCCTCGACAGCCGTTTCCACAGTTCCGTGCGCGGTGATGACGATCACAGCGGTCTGAGGCCGTGCAAACAGCATCTTTCGCATCAACTCGATGCCACCCATACTGCAATTCAGTCGAACATCGGCAATCACGAGTTGGTAGTCGTGCTTTTCGAATGCCAACAATGCTTCGTCCGCATCTTTTGCCGTGTCGATCGAGTCGGCTTCGTTGATCAGCCCTTTTGCCAGGCCTGAGCGAATGTTGGGTTCGTCATCAACGATCAGAACACTGAAGCTGGAATTGTTCACGCCGATTCTTCCCGCGGCAAGAGGACCGTAAACTCTGTTCCATGCTGGTTGCCGCGATCTTCGCCGGTGCGAAAATCAATACTGCCACCGTGTTGTTGAACAATCTTGTAACACAGCGCCAGTCCCATGCCCGTGCCCTCGGGACGCGTCGTAAAGTATGGATCGAAAATCTGAGACCTTACGTCAACCGGAATCCCGTGGCCGGTATCAATGACGTCAATGCGGATGGTTTCGTCCTTTCGAGTTACCGCAAACGTGAGGGTGCCTCCATCCGGCATCGCAGCGATGCCGTTGAGTGCCAGATTCAACAACACCTGCTCCAATTGCCCTGAGTCGGCCAGCACGGTTCCCAGAGGCTTAGCAGGAAGTCTAACGACGATGCCTATTTTCTGTGATTCTGCCTGAGGTCGCAACAGACGCACCAGTTTTTCGATCAACGGCCCCATCACGACTGGCGTGCGCCCCAGTTCATTCACAGACGCATAATTACGAAAGCCATCCAGTACATTACTGATCCGATTCACTTCGGTGTGCAGGATGTCCAGCATCTCATTGACCTCGGGATGTGGCAGGTCGATGGCCAATCGTTCCCGCAGAAGTTGAATGTGCAGCGACAAGGCACTCAGTGGATTTTTGATCTCATGTTGCAGGCCCGCAGCCAGTGAACCAAGACCGATGTAACGTTCCATACGGCGCAACCGTTCTTCAAGCAATGCGCGTTGTGTGACGTCGCGTACGTAGACGACCGTGCCGATCTCATCTTTTTGCTGGCTTCTGAGAATGGTACAACTCACACGCAAAGTTTTTTTATGGCCTTGATTTGTGACACAATAATCTCTGTCCCTGACAGTGTGATGTGTTGAATTGACTTCCGTGCAAATGGATCCCAGCAGCGCGTGCGCACCATCGATATCTGCAAGGTATTGACCAATGGAATCGTCATTCAGACCAACCAGTTCTCGCCCGCCGAGATTGATGCTGGTCATCATTCCGTGGCGATCCGTAGTAATGACCGCCGCGTCCACACTGGCCAGAATATCACTTGCCAAGACCTTGACATCCCGCAACGATCGCTCACTGTGCATGTAGCCTCGCAGGACCAAGCCCAGGGCAACTGCCGTGCCAATCACATTCAAAACCATCAGTATGGCGAGACGACCATTGAGTCGCAATGAGCCGGACAATTCCCTGGCCGCTTCGAGATCGCTCGCTGGAAGGTGCTCAAAAATGCTGGCCACGATTACCTGTTCGCGTTGTACATCCCGTGTGATCAGCACAGTGACAGTCAGCGATACTACACTCAGAACAGCCAAGCCAAAAACGAGACGTCGCATGCTGCGACTGTTGCGATTTTCATGAATATCAAACATGGATGGTTCTGAGCGGTGTCAATTTTGCACTGGACCGGAAAGCACCTAGTCTAGTGGTTGCCGGGCCTGACAGGCAATCAGTGCCATCCAGAGGGCTTGTCTGGCGTCGCGCGCGTCTGTTTTTCGCCGCCCTTTCAAACATGGGCGAAAATACCATTCAGTGCGCCGCAGGATGATCACCAATTCCAGCTGCGGCATCGAACTCTGCAAATTTTTGCAGAGTTCGGCACTCCATTGCACGATCCTTAGCCGTTGTCAGCCTTTTGGCCCGGAATCTCGTTTTTCTTTCTCAAGCCCGGAAGTGTCAGCGTCGGAGATTCTGATGCAGACTCCGCCATCCGCCTGCGATAGCCTGACAGAATATCACTGCGAGTAACGATCCCCACCAACCGTGGAGGACTTTCTCGTGTCAGTACTGGCAGGCGACCAATATCATGATTGGTCATGTGATCCGCCGCCTGTCGGGCAGAGCAGTCTTCGTAAACAAAACGCGGTGGCTGTCGGAGAATATCCTTCAATTTTGCGTCGGGCAGAAGTTCCACATGGAATACGTCTCGCCGTGTCAGAACGCCGACCAGGTGTCCCGCGCCGTTGACAATCGGATAGCCCTGATGTCTGGCCTCCGGCGATTCCTCGGTGAACCAGCGTCGAACCTCGCTCACAGTTTGGTCTGCGCCCAGGGTGGTGAGCTGAGTGCAGGCGATCTCACGAACGACCACCTGCTGCAATGGATCGGCCACAAATTCCTGCGGTGTGCGAATTCCTCGACGAGCGATTTTCTCGGTCATTATCGAATTCTTCATCATCAGCGTCGCCACGAGATAACTGGCCGCACAACCGCCCAGAAGCGGCAACAGTCCGTTAGGTTGCAGCGTCGTCTCAAACGCAAACACAGCGGACGCCAGCAAGGCTCGGGACGCACCAGCAAAGATCGCCGCCATGCCAACCAGCGCGGCGACGCGGGCGTCAATTCCGGCCAGCGGAAGCGCGAAAGCGGCTGCGGCACCGATCAGATAGCCGATACCGCCGCCGATGGTAAACATTGGTGCCAGAGTTCCGCCCGACGTACCGCTTCCCAGAGCGATGGCCCATGACACAAACTTCAGGCCGCACAGCGTGAAAATTGTCCATGCGGTCCATCGCCCCGAAATGATGGCGGTGATATTGTCATAGCCAACGCCAAGTGTTCGAGGTGCGAAATACCCCACGACACCCACGACCACAGCACCGATCGCTGGCCACCACATCCAGTGAATCGGCAATCGTTCGAACGCATCTTCCACTGCATAGGTGACCTTCGTGACGACTGCCGCGACGATGCCCATCACACCGCCCAGCAGAACATAGAAAATCAACGCCACCAGCGGAGCGGGCAGGATGTCCGGCATCGGAAACACTGCGTCGGCACCCTCCAGCAGAATCCGCATTCCAGCAGCCGTAGTCGTGCCGATGGCTACCGGAATGATCGAACGTGGTCGAAACTCGAACAACAGCAATTCGACGGCTAACAAAACGGCAGAGACAGGACTGCCAAAGGTTGCCGCCATTCCAGACGCTGCCCCGACTGCTAGCAATGTCTTTCGCTCGGTCGGTGTTGTGTGCAGGAGTTGGCCAATCAGCGAACCGAGGGCACCGCCCGTCGCGATGATCGGCCCTTCTGCTCCGAATGGCCCGCCTGTTCCGATCGAGATCGCTGACGACAATGGCTTGAGCAAAGTCACACGGGCTGGAATGCGGCTGCGGTTGGTGAGAACCTGTTCCATCGCTTCGGGGATTCCATGCCCGCGAATGGCTTTTGAACCGTAACGCGCCATGAATCCAATGACAATGGCTCCCACAACAGGAATCACCACGACGTACCAGCCCAACTGATTTTCTGCAGGACTCACGGTGTGCAGTGACATACGCCCAAAAAAAGCGGCGTTGGTAATGAATGCAATCAGTCGCATCAGTATCACTGCGATCAGTGACGCCGCGACTCCGATCCCAATTGCCAGACCGCACAGCCAAACCACGCGTCGATCAATCAGAGGTGGTTCATCCGGGGCAGCATCGGTCAGCGATGCGAGAATCGGAGAAATCGGGATTCGTTCATTCGTCCGAACGTCAGGAGACGCTTGATGAGGCTGATTCATTAAAGAACTTCTATGACACAAGTGGCGGACACGCTATTGAGGTGCTCAACCGGGTCGCATATTTTATGCCACAAGCTGAATGCAGAACTGACCTTAGGGTCGGTCGAGAAACAGGTAGGACAGGCTTCCAGCCTGTCTTCTGCAAACAGACAGGCTGGAAGCCTGTCGTGCGCCCCCAATGCCACAGCATTTTTCGAGCAGTCCTTACGCAACATCAAGAGACTGTTCCCGAAGAACCAAAAAACAATCTTTCTTGTCCCGTCCCAACGAGTTGACATTCATAGAGAGTTTGGCTGCCATCGCCTCAACATTAGCGTCAGCTCAAGAATCTCATTTTCTATTGCACAAGGCACAGTGCAAGACATGCAATTTTTTGCAGATGCCCTGCGGCAAGTTGCAGAAAGCCGCGTTTGTCCCGGCCCACCTATTCATCGACCAGGTTAGTCCGCATCGCGAAGAGGAATGTAGGCCGAACCGAGCAAACCGCAGTACTGCCGGAACGTCGGCCGTATCATTCGCGTCATTGCAAAGTTCGATAGACCGGTAAATCAATTCTGCTGCTTGTCTGGTTCCATTGCGGGCAGAACCACATCACTGTCTTTTTCCACTTTGTCGCCTGCATCAGCGGGATCAGCAGCATCAATGACTTCCATGCTCATGTCGGTGTTGAAGTTACCGGCGTACATACCGCCCCCGAGGGCTTGATAGGCATTGATGATCGCGGTCAGTTGCTGCTGTTTGGTCTCGATAATGACCATTTTCGCTTCCATCATGTCGCGCTGGGCCAGCAGCACATCAAGGTATTCTCCTCGGGCGTTTTGGAAGAGCTTTGTTGCACTATCGACCGACTCCTCGAGAGCCGTCAGCTGTTGTTTTTTTGTCTCGATACTCTTGCCGTAGTTTTCCACCATCGCCAGGTGGTTGACCACTTCGATGTGAGCGTTAAGGATTGTGCGCTGGTAGTTGTAGACGGCCTGCAACTGCTCGGCATTCGCGGTAAGGTAATCCGCCCTGATCGCTCGCTTGTTGATTAACGGGCCAACCAATTCAGCGGCCATCCCGTAAATCAGAGATTCTGGAGTTGCGAACAGATACCTGGTATTGAAGGCGTCGAGGCCAACACCGCCTGTGAGGATCAGGGATGGATAGAAGCGTGCTCGTGCAACCTTGACGTCGAGTCCGGCAGCGGCCAGTTCACGCTCGGCCTGGCGGATGTCAGGTCGGTTTTGCAGTTGCTGGGAAGGCACCCCGGCGTTCAGCGCGTGCAGCTTCAGGTCGATGTATTCCACGATCGCTCGATCGATAGGCTGCGGAAAGCGACCGGCGATAAAGTTGATCCGGTTCTCGGCTTCGACGATCTCCTGCCGAATGATCAGCTTATGGCTCTGGTTTTTGCGAACCTCAGCCTGGAAACGCTGAACAGCGAGTTCGGTGCCGCGGGCCGCTTCCTTCATGGCGATGGCAACCTCAAGACTTTGCTCCTGGAGCGAGATGGTTGTATCCAGCGTCACCAACCGATTGTCGGCAGCCAGAAGCTGGTAATAATTTTCGGCCACATCGGCAACCATCCGGGTTACGACGTAGTTCCGCCCTTCCTGGGTGCCAAGGTAGTGCAGTGACGCCGCATCTCTGGCATTCCGCAGTTTCCTCCAGATGTCAATCTCCCAGGAGACGTTGGCGGCGACCATGAATCTTGGCAGCGGATCGGGAAAGCCGCCGCCAGAACCTCCTGCAAGAAGCTGTTCATGGGCGGCACCAATTGGCGAGTAGCTGCTTGGTTTTTCCAGTCCCGCGAGGCCTCCGAGAGTAGCGAACGGAAGATACGTCCCACTCCGCTTCAAAACCTCCAGATTCGCGATGCGGACATCCTGGGCCAGAATCTTCAGCTCCTGGTTGCCCGTCAGTGCCTGGTCCATCAAGCTCGTAAGCGTTGGGTCCTCAAAGAATTCGCGATAGCCGAGCTGGGCTGAGTTTTCAAGGCTGACGATTTCATCTTCCGGGCTGACCATGTTGTCAGCTCCCTTGAATCGGTCAGGCAATATCGCTCCAGCAGTTGCCCGACAGAGTGCAGGAATTTTACATCCTGGCACAACCATTAGCAGACCGGCCAGGATCGCTGCCCAAAGAGCACGGTGTTTTGGATTGGCGTTCGTGAATCCTGTTGCGTGATTACTCATATTCATCCCTGATGAGCATGCATTTGTCGGCATCCTGCCGAACAAGTAAATAAGACGAGGCCTACCGTGACCAGAGCGGTAGAACTCACAAAACGCCGGTAGGGGCGATGTTGCGAGCGAAGTGCGTCTTTCGTCTTGGAATTATCGTATTCGCTGGGTCTCCCGGAATTGTGTCGTGTTGTGTTTGTGCTGGATGTGCAGAAACTTGCAGAGAGTTCCGGGCAGTAATACCGAACAGGTAAGATGTTTGGTTCTGCATGCACTCAAGCGTGCGGGTTGGTTTTCACCCTGCGATTCAGCCATGTCAGCGTACTTGAAAATCAAGAAGTTACGTTGACCGACGATGAAATCCAGTTTGATTCAGGAGCAATCAGCAATGTCTGCCGGTCAGCCGACGAGATGGAAGCCAAACCGAGGGTCTATCAACAAGCCAGAGTACGGATGATCTGGTACATCAATCCCAAATCCTGCGACGCTGTCTGTCATCGCAGTGCGGGCGAATCAACTTACATTGCCCGCGATGGCGTCCTTTACGGTGAGAACGTCCTCCCCGATTTTCAATTATCAGTCTCCGAACTCTTCGCTCGTGCCGACCAACAGCGACCTGCCAAAGAATGAGACTCAGGTCCATGCGTCTCTTAATCTCAGCGCGGCATCTGCAGTTTTGATGGCCTCAGACAATGCTTGCACGTCCGAGAAGAGAAGCTCCCCGAAGTTCTTCCCAAAGAACAGTATTGGGACGCAGCTCATTGAATCAGAAATGAGCTTCAGCCCATTTGCTTTTCACTGTTGCCAACACCCGATTAGTGTTGTATCATGTGCCAACACTCAGCAGGAATGACGGATGGCAGTTTACGCATATCTCTGGTCCGACGAACAGGGCGAGAGCGTCGATAAAGTGCAACAACACGGGCTGACTTGCCAGGACTGGCAGTATGTCTTCGAGAACTATCAACTGGAAGAAGTCAGTCGATCATCTGATCGTCTGATTAGAATTGCCAACACGCCTGATGGACGCCGATTGTGTGTGGCGTTCGAGAGGATTGAAGTGGAATGGTGCGTGCTCCCGATTACTGGCTTCGAGCTAAAGGAAAAGCCATGAAAAAAAAATCAACGACATCAAACGAGGCTTCCGTCAGACTGGTGCCCACGCTGACGCTCGCTATGCGGGAAAGACTTCGAAAGGCGATTGCCGAAGAGGAGCGTCCGGAAGTGATTGCTGCCACCAAACAGCAAGCCCGTGAAGCTTTCTCGCGGCTGGATGCGGAAGAAGCGCAGATTGCTGATATTGTGGCAGCGATCAGCGCGGAACGTGACAGACAGAATCTGTCGTTGGAAAACATCAAAGCCAGAACTGGCATCGACCGCGCAAACCTGTCGCGACTCTTCAGTGGTGCAGGATCTCCAACGCTCGATACTCTGAAGAAGTTGGCGAATGCCGTCGGCAAGCGGCTGAATGTCACGCTGTCAGAAAAGTAGCCCGAGCTGTCCTCAGATGCTGATTGCTCTGTGGAAGGGCCGCAAGCCGACGAAGGGGACGTTATCATTGAAGTTCTGTCTGACGGCAACACAGCCGACGAGATGGAAGCCAAACCGAGGGTCTATCAACAAGCCGGAGTGCGGATGATCTGGTACACCAATCCCAAATCCTGCGACGCTGTCTGTCATCGCAGTGCGGGCGAATCGACTGACATTGCCCGCGATGGCGTCCTTTACGGTGACGATGTCCTCCGCCATTTTCAATTGTCATTATCCGAACTCTTCGCTCGCGCCGACCAACAGCGGCCTGCCGAAGAATGAGACTCCGGTCGATCCGGGATCGCGACAAATCGATACACGGAAGAAGATCAGCAGGGAGACCTTGATACGATCAAGCACTTCGACCGCTGAAACCTGTAATGAGTTTCTTCCTTGCTGAGGAGATGGTCAAACGGTTTCTGCAACCGGTGCGTGAGGTACCGCAGGTGACGGCAATTCACATAGCTTTCAATCTGCGTAACTGAGCGTTTTACGGGGCGTTGAACCTCGTATGAGTCTTGAAAATTGTAGTCCGGCCGACTCGACTGAAATTGAGGGAACTCATAAAGGTGTCAGCGATGTAGACGTGAATCGGCACTTTAAATAAAAACGGTTCCTGCCAGGTTCATGCCACTTTTTGTGCCCCTGATCGGAACTTGCGATAATGCTTCAATCTTTGCGTCTGGAAAGCGAGTACACTGGCTGGCACTCGCGTACCCAACTGATTTCGATATCGATACGATGCAGACTTGTAGGCGATGACTTACGCCGTTCGCCAAGGCATCAAAGCGATCAACAATAGTGGAAGAATCCCATGCGTGTCAGAACAGGAGATAGCGTCTTCTTCGTTGCACATCCTCGAAGAGTCGGAGTCGTTGTAAGTAGCGACGGTGGCTCAGTCACGCTACGGCTCCCCAGTGAAGGCAACAAGCGAGAGGTGGCCTTCCGCAAAGACGTCAATCCGCTCGCCGAGGCGATGTATGAATCTCGCGCAAATGGGACCGGCTTTCGCAAAGACATCAGTCTAACGGGCGACTCGACTCTTGCTGATTTGGTTGGCCTGTTTGGATACCCGAACCAGCGGATCAGGAAGGACTCATTGGACGGAATTTGCAAACAACTTCGTCGTGCCGGACTGCACATCACCGCCGAAACGGATCAACGGGCGCGTGACGAAAAATTTATCCTGACGGTGGCGGAGCCAGAATCGGAAGTCACAGAAGACAACACCATTCAGGCGAACTCTATTGATCCGTCGTTAATCGCGATCCCAGATCCGTTTTGGCCGACGGCCTTGGGACTTGCTGCGAATCAAGAAATTACTTTTCTTCGGGCGCTTTGCGGCGACGAAGCCTTGCTCTGTTTGTTGCACCTGCCCGGGGATCGGGAAATGGAGAAATGGTTACAGGCTACTTGGGAGGGAACCGTCAGCTGGGCGTTTCACAGTGCGCAGCGTTTTCATTTCTCGTTATTTGGCGACAACGCTGAGCGAACTGTCTGTCGAGGAACCTCTGAGTTGCTGCATTCTTTCCTCAAGGTCTCAGTTCTCGGCTCGGAGACACCACAACTTTCGACACAGAATCACAGCCTCAATCTCGTCACTCTTCAGAAGGAGTCGGATGTTCCTGTCGGCTTTGAGAATGTAAAGGCAAACTGGCCCGGCTTAGTCTTCGAGTTCGAGCCGAAACCTCCAATACCTGGCGACGACAGTAGTTCTAACGAAAAA
>Ga0073904_10002266_pt1 | contig 14553 bp, 15 predicted proteins | sample KloWWTrecipitate_FD_66668 | JGI IMG/M metagenome (GOLD analysis project Ga0073904, IMG submission 66668) | Active sludge microbial communities from Klosterneuburg, Austria, studying microevolution and ecology of nitrifiers - Klosterneuburg... | ecosystem: Engineered > WWTP > Aerobic digester >...
GCCAGCCGCTCGCAGGCGCAGGCAGGCAGGGGGGAGTGCGCATCGCGAGAGGGACCCGCGGAGGGGAGGTTGAAGAAGGATCCACCCCCCTTTCTCCTTGTTGCTTCGAATGCGTGGTGCGCGCGCGAGGAGTTGGAGGGGTATGGTATGGCCGTGTCAAGCCCCCCCCCTGGCTGGTTGAGGTTTGTGGCGGTGTTGGGGGTTGTGGACTGGTTTTTGGGGGGTGGTGTCTGGGTGGTGGCGGCGGTTCGAGCGATTTGGGAGGGGAGGTGCTTGCGTGGTGGTGGGGGCGGTGGTAGAAAGCGCTTATGCGCAAGAGCATGATGGCGGCGGTGTTGGTGGTGGTGCTGGCTGGTTGCCAGGGTGGGAGTCCGGTGGCGGTGTTGGACTTGGCGGCGCAGCGAGCGGAGCAGGCGGCGATCACGGCGGAGTGGCTGGGGTATGTGGCGGCGGATCCGGCGTTGACGGTGGAGCAGCGTGAGGATCGGCGTGCGACGGCGGCGGCGCAGGAGCGGCGGATTGCGGCGGCTGAGAGGGCGGCGGGGGTGGTGCGGTGATTGCCGATTGCCCCGACGAGGCTTCTGGGTGGATGAGGTCGGCAAGGGAAGTCTTGCTGGCGGCTCTGCAACGGTTTCCTCAGCCGCTCAGTGACGCCGATTGGCCTGCGGGTGGCGAAGTTCCTGAGTGATTCCGATTCGGAGGTGACCGATTGAGCAAGCTGAATGGTGTGGTGGTGGCGGAGCAGGTGGTGGCCGATCTGGATCCGTTGGCGTTGCTGCGGGACACGCGGCGGCGGCTGGCGGAGGAGCTGAAAAGCGCGCTGGCCACGCTCGATGGCCTGGAGGCCGATCTGTCGCGGCGGCGCAAGCAGCGGGACGTGCTGCGCGAGAGCCTGCGGCGGCTGGACGTGGCGCTGGCGGGTCCGAAGCCGCGGCGGCGGAAGGCGGTGGCGCCGTGAGCGAGTTCACGGGTCTCGAAGGTCTCGTCGCCGAGTTCCGATCCAAGTTCGGGGCTGGGCTGACCGAGGACGACCTGATCTTCCTGCGCCGGATCGTGGCGCGTGGCGCGGCGTTGGCGGCGCAGGCTGGGCTGGGGGTGGACGTGGAGCGCGACCTGAACCAGCTCAAGAGTCAGGTGGCGAGCACGACGGCGGCGCTGGCGCATGAGGCGCAGGCGTGGCTGGGCTCTGCGCTCGAGCGGTTGCTGACGGGCGGGTTGAACCTCGTGCTCGATCGGCTCTTGCCGCTGCGTGGGCGCTGATGGGTTCGGCGGCGAACGATGAGCGGCAGGCGATGCTGGCGAAGGCGGCGCTAATGCTGGGCGAGCACTTCAGCGCGGTGCAGATTCTGGCGTCGCGGTCGGAGGATGGTGCGCAGAGTGGGACGACGCGGTTCGAGGCGTCGTCGGGCAGTTTCTACGAGCGGTTCGGGTCGGTGCGGGCGTGGTTGCTGAGGCAGGACGAGGCGGAGCGAATGGCGGCTCGGGCTGAGTTGGATGAAGATGAGGGGGTGGCGTGAGGCATCTGATCCGCGGCATGGGGGCGTTGGGCGACAGCTTGTTGTCGCGCTGGGCGATCTTGCCGTGGGTGGAGTTGGCGTTGGCTGGCGGTGACGAGGTGTGGATCGAGACGGCTTGGCCGGAGTTGTTCGGCGAGCTGAATGGGCGGGTGCGCTGGTTGCGGCCTGTGGATCCGATCTGGCGGCATGCGCGCGAGCATCTGGCGTCGCTGGCGACCTTTGGTTGGTCGGCGGGGCCGGAGGGCGGCTGGGATGCGGTGCATGACATCGGGTATGGGTGGCTGGGCGAGGGCGAGACGATTCTGGCGGCGATGGAGGCGTGCTTGCCTGGGCCGTTGCCGCGGCGGCTGCCGGATGGGCTGGGCTTGCCGAGGCTGGCTGAGCCATGGGCGCCGCGTGATGATCGGCCGTTGGCGGTGGTGCGGCCGGTGACCGTGAGGACGGAGTGGCGCAACGAATCGCGGGCGCCGTTCCCTGGCTATCTGGTGAACATCGCCGCGCGGCTGATGCGCACGCATCGGGTCGTGGCGATCGGGGATGTGCGTCCGCCGCAGGAGCTGCTGGTGGGCGAGCCGTTGCCGTGCCATGACGACTTCACGCATGGCGAACTGACCGTGTACGAGATGCTGGAGACGTTGCGGTTGGCCGACTTGATCGTGAGCGGCAACGGCTTCTCGGTGCCGCTGGCGTTGCTGACCGGGACACCGCATTTTGTGGTGCTTGGCGGCTGTGGCGGGCGGAATGCGCCGGAGCAGTTGGTCGATGCGCGGCAGCCGTATGCGGAGCGCATCGAGTTCGCGGTGCCTGAGCCGTTCTGCCGCTGTTCGGAGCGACGACATCCATGCAACAAGGCGATTCCAGACCTGTGGGCGCGGTGGGACAGCTTCTTCGCGCGCCACGGTTCACGATCTCGATCGCGGTCTTCAACCGGCTCGAGCTGACGCAGCGGTGCCTTGCGGCGCTGCGGGCGACCTGCGATTGGTCGGCGGTGCAGGTCATCGTGGTGGACAACGCTTCCACCGATGGCACGGCGGAATGGCTGGCGACGCAGCCCGACCTTGGGGTGCTGCGGCGGCCGCGCAACGAGGGCTTTGGCCCGGCGCACAACCTGGCCCTGGGCTATGCCAAGGCGCCGTTCTTCGTGGTGCTGAACAACGACACCGAACCACAGGGGGCGGGCTGGCTGGAGCGGATGGCCGGGCAGTTCGCCATGGAGCCGCGCTGCGCGGCGGTGGGGGTGGCGGGCCAGCCGTGCCAGTTGAACAGTCAAGGCGTGGGTGGGCATGGTCCGCGCCTCGACTACCTGGAGGGCTCGTGCCTGATGCTGCGCCGCGAAGTGGTGACGCGGATCGGCTTGTTCGATCCGGCGTATCGGTTCGCGTATTGCGAGGATGCGGACTTGTCGCTGCGGCTGCGCGCCGATGGCTACACCCTGCGGACCGTGGAGTTGGACCTGCGGCATGCGCGCGCGCAGACCGCTGGCGAGGCGGTAGCACGCGGCGTGGATCTGGATGGCTACAAGGCCCGCAACCATCAAGTGCTGCGGACGCGCTGGGCTGGGTTCTTGGCGCGCGGCGGCCGACTGGATGAGGCGGAGCCGGTCACGATCCGGCGGACCGCGGCGCTGGGCGACGTGCTGCTGGTCGAGCCGGTGATCCGGGAGTTCCTGCGGCGCGGCCGCGGCGTGCGGTTGGTGACGCGCTGCCCGGCAGCGTTCGAGCATTACCCGGGCGTGAAGGTGATGGCGGCACAGCGAGTGCCGGTCGGAATCGACCTGGACGGCGCCTACGAGGCCCTGCCGACGCAGCACATCGTGGCGGCCTATTGGGCCAAGGCGGGCCTTGGCGGCACCCCCGACCTGCTGCCGCAACACCGGCCAGGGGCTGACGCGCGCGCCTGGGCAAAGCAGTTGCTGCGGGGCCAGCGGCCGGTGGCCGTGCATCTTGGCCGAACGGCATGGATCGGCCGCGACTGGCCAGCCGAGCGGTTTGCTGCCGTGCTGCGCGGCTTGGGCGAACAGGCCGTGGTGATCGGCGATCAGCATTCGCCGGGGCTGCCGAAGGAACTGGTGAAGCACGACCTGCGCGGCCAGACCTCGGTGAGCCAGTTGAGCGCCGTGCTCGAGCAGTGCGGCCTGTTCCTCGGCATCGACAGCGCGCCGCTGCATCTGGCGGTGGCCGCGCAGATCCCCACGGTCGCCACGTTCGGGGCGATCGATCCAAGCTTGCGCCTGCCGCCGGTGCCGTGGGCGATTGGGGTGACCGCCAAGCTGGGCTGCCTCGGCTGCCATCACAGCTACCCGGCGCCGCGAACCTCGCTGCACAAGTGCCTGCGGCCGGGACCGCCGCAGGCGGTGCAGGCCTGTATGCTGGACCTGCATCCCGACGCCGTGATCGACGCGGTGCGCCGGGCACGAATCGCGCACATGGCCTACAGTTCCGAAACGCAAAAGATCCGCGACCGCGCTTTGCCGTTCTGTCAAGGGCGCGGCGCCGACCTCGGTTGTGGTCGCGACAAGGTGAAGCCCGACGCCATCGGCGTCGACCGCCGCGACAGCCCGACCGTGGATCAGCTCGCGGACCTTGGCGGGCGCCTGCCGTTCCAGGACGGGGAGCTCGACTACGTGTTCTCGAGCCATGCGCTCGAGGATCTGGCCGACACCGAAGGCGTGCTGTGGGAATGGCTGCGGATCATGCGGCCAGGCGGGCATCTGGTGCTCTACGTGCCACATCCCGACCACTACCATGGCGTGAACCTCGATCACGTCTACCCCGGCTTCTACGGCCCGGAGCTGGCGGCCATCGTCGAGCGGCTCGGCGCGAGCCAGGTGCTGTCTGAAGTCGATGTCGGCGAGGACCGCTACTCGCTGTTCTTCGTGGCGCAGAAGCACTGATGGAAGAGCGCAACCCCAAGCAGAAAGTCGATGCCGCGGCATGGAGCGAAGAGAAGGCGGCGGCGATCGAGTTGGGCGTGGCCGGGCAAGGGCGGCTCGGCGAGTGGGGACATCCCGTCGCCATGTCCGGCGAGGCGTTCCTGCGCGTCGGGCGCCTCGTGCTGTGGCGAGTCGACGACTGGGGCGCCGCGTCGGCGGAACGCCTGCACTTCGGCGATGCGACCACCCTGCTGCGCGAAAGCGATTGGCAAGCGTTCAACGGCAGCACGCTCTGCCGCCGCAAGCTGCCAGGCCTGGGCACCGCCAAGACCAAGTGGGGTGCGGTGCCGACAATCGTGCCAGCCGGATTCACCCCGGCGCGCGAAGTGCCGCCGCTCGAGGTCTGCGCGGAGTGCGCCAGGGCGCTGTTGCTCACCGTGGCGGGCGACAAGGCCCTGCTCGAGATGCTGACGGCCACCGACGGGAACCGCGCCGTGGCGATGCGGCCGGTGGTCTGGCGCAGCCGCGCGCTCTGGGGCGTGGCTGGTGAGGCGCCCTACGTGGGGCCAGAACTGCCCGACGATGCCGCAGAGAGCGGCGACGACACCGGCGACGATGACGGGCAAGTCGAAGCGGTCGAGATGGGTCCGCGCTAGGATGGCGGCATGACTTCTTGCTGCCGCGAACATCTGGGCTCGGTGAGTTCGTTCACGCACACCGTCACCGCCGGAAGCTCGGTGGACGTGGTGACCGATGCGGACGCGGCTGGCCGGAAGTATCGGCTCGAGGACGTGCGCATCGTGCAGGCCTCGACCGCCACGGCGTCGTTCGAGACGAGCAACGGCGACGACCTCTGCCCGGTGGCATCGAACGATGTCGGGGAGACGGCGCAGTACCTGGTCAACGATCAGGGCTGCGCGTTCGCGGTCACCGGCAGCGGCTCGGCGACTCTCACCGGCACCTTGCGCTGGCTCTGAACCATGCCCCGCGTCACCAACCTGCGTTCCACGGCGACGACGAGCACGACGATCACGATGGCGTGGTCGAACTGCGCGGCCAGCTTGCAGTGCTCGCTGCATGCCGATCGGGCCGGTGGCGGTGGCAGCTTTGCCACGCCGCTGCTGCCCGGGGCTGAGGAGGGCACGCTGGTCGGCTTGTCGGCCAACACCGACTACGACGTGCATGTGCGGGTCGGCGGCGAGATGAGTGCGGTGGTGCGCGTCACGACCGATCCCGGCGAGACCGGCCCGGATGCGCCGAGCGAAGTGATTGGCACGACCGTCGACCACACCGCCATCGACTGGTCCTGGACCGACAACTCGGGCAACGAGCAGGGCTTCCAGTTCGAGCTGAGCGAGGTGCGGACCGGCGCGATCGTGCGTTCGGTGGCCTTGGCCGCTGGGACGACGAGCATCCGCACGGGCGGGCTGCGCGCGGCGTCGCTCTACTCGGCGCGCGTGCAGGCCTTGCACGCCAGCCTCGGCAACAGCGAGTGGAGTGAGGCGGCCTACGCGAGCACGCGCGCCTGGCAGTTCGGCTCGGGCGGTGGCAGCGGCCTGGTGAACCCGCCGACGGCGGCCAGCGGTCTGCTGGTGACGTTCGTCGCCCAGACGCAGGCGACGTTCCAGTGGCGCTACGCCGTGGTCGACGATCACACCTCGACCAAGGTGCAACTGTTCGACTCGGCAAGTCGGCTGCTGCGCACGGTGACGCTGGCCGTCAGTGCGACCCAGCACACGTGGACCGGCCTGAACCCGAACACGACCTACTACACGTCGGTGCTGTTGGGCAACGAGAACGGGTCGACGGGCTCGGCGCGCGTGACGTTCACGACGCTGACGATCCAGCGACCCGCACCGACGCCGCCTGCCGACGTCGAGGCCACCGCGTTGTCGAGCGGCACGGTGTTGCTGCCCGGACTGGTCAAGGTGAGCTTCGACGCGACGGGCTGCAACGCCGACCTGATCTCGATCTTCCGCGACACGGTGCCAGCGACGCTGCTGACGCGGCTGATCGCGGACGTGTCGCCGCTGGCGGGGCAGTGGATCGACGAGGACGCTGAGGCGGGCGTGACCTACGTCTACTCGGCGAGTTCGCAGCAAGTCAGCGGGGTCGAGAGCGCGCGCAGCGCCGAGGATCAGATCACGATCCCGGTGCTGGCCGAGACGCCGCCGGGCAGCACGCCAACCCACGCGATGGTGGCGCTCGACAGCGACACGCTGTTGGCGACGTGGGAGTTCTCCGGCTCCGACATCACGCACTTCCGCTGGGAGATCAGCACGGTCGGATCGAGCGGGCCGTGGACGACGCAGCAGGACAACATCGCTGGATCGCAACGCTACCTGAGCGCCACCGGCAAGAGCCCCGAGACGCAGTACTGGTCGCGGATCGTTGCCGTTGGCGGCGAAGAGGCGATCAGCAACGTCGCCACCGACACCACGCCAGCCATCCCGGCTGCACCGGAACCGGCGCAAGACGTGCAGGTGACCGTCTACACGCCGCATCTGGCGCGCGTGACGTGGCAGCCCGGCGGCGTGCGCGTGAGCCGCTTCGCGGTGCGGCTGTCGATCGCCGGGGCGGCCTACTTCGACTACGCGGAGAACATCTCCCCGGCGCTGCTGCTCATGGATCTCACCAGTCTGACGCCGAACGCTTCGCATCGGGTGGTGATCCGGTCGACGAATGAGTCGGGCACCTCCGACAGCGAGGCGGTGACGTTCGTGACGCCGCCGCTGGCCAGTGGCGATGGGGCGACGGCAGCGCACGGGCGCGAGCAGCAATACACGCGCGGATTCGCATCCGCCGACAGCGATGTCGACGTGGTGTTCGACTCGCAGGTGCGGATCATCGAGTTCCGCTCGGTGCCACCCGATCTCACCGATGGCCCGTTCGTCGAGATCTACCTGGACGGGGTGTTGACCGCGGTAGCTGGCGGCGACACCGGCGAGGCCGTGTTGCGCAACCGCGTGGTCCCGGCGGGAACGACGATCAGTCGCCGCACGCGCGGCGTCGGCACGGGAGTCTGCAAGACAACGATGCTCGTCGAGATGCTGTGAAGCTCACCCAGACCAAGCAGCTCGCTAGCACGGACCGGCCGACCGATGAGATCGACTGGAACGACCCGCAGCAGCGCCGCTGGTTGAAGTGGCTGTGCGAGCAGCGGGTGCCGGAAGGGCTGAGTGCGTTGGCTCGCCACTGCCTCGGCAACGACTATTGGAAGATCGAGACGGAGCGCGAGAACTACACGCTGCGCGCGGGCAAATGGCGTTGGAAGCACGGCATCTGGACCACCTGCGGACTGGTGGACTGGGGACCGAATCGGCTGATCCAGGAGGCCTACCTGGCGAACGGCGACAAGGTGATCCTGTGCTCGCGCGACGGGCTCAAGACCGCGAACGGCATCGCCGACTACGTGCAGCTCATCATCACGGATCGCGACACCCGCGGCATGGTCTACATGGAGACCGGCAAGAACGCCGAGAAGACCGTGGCCGCGATCCGGCGCTGCCTGGAGCGCGATCGGGTCATCGAGTTGTGGGGCAGTTTCGAAGGCGAAGGCAAGTCGAAGAGCAAGGACTGGGGCAAGGCCAGCTTCACGGTGATCGGCCGCGAAGTCGACCACCGCATCCCGACGGTGCAGGTCGGCGGCGCCGACGTGAACACGACGGGCGACCACGTGCTGTGGTGCTGGATCGACGATCCGCTGTCGTATCAGAGTGCGCGGTCGACCGAAGTGGTGAACAAGGTGATCGACGGCTGGTTGCAGATCCAGCCGCTGATCGACGCGGGCGGCCATGAGGCGATCAGCCTCACGCCGTATGCGCGCGGCGACATGGCGGATCGGCTGCTGAGCGAGCATGCCGCGATGTATCACATCATCCGCATCCCCTGCGGCTACACCGCCTACTACGACGACCGCGGACAGGTGGCGCTCAAGGGCAAGCCGAACTTCCCCCATCTGACCTACGACTATCTGCTCAAGAAGGCGCGGAAGATGGGTCCGACGCGCTTCAACCTGAACTACGGTTTGAGCATGGACGACACGGTTGGTTCGGTCTTCCGTCGCGAAGACCTGATCCCTGATCAGTGGCAAGATCGGTTCAGCTACCTGTCGGCCTACGTGTTGTGCGACACCGCGTTCAGCACGTCGGCGGACGCCTGCTTGTCGGTCTTGGCACTGGTCATCATGGACTGGGACGACACCGCCTACGTGGCCGACATGCGGATTGGGCGATGGAGCGACGACGCCTTGCTGCGCGAGTACTTGTTGCTGCGCTCGCAGTGGGAGGCGCGGGTGCGGATCGTGGGCACGGCGATGGAGCGCGTCACGCTCAACGTGCAGGTGCGCTCGGCCTGGGAGCGCGAGATGCGCACCCGCGGCGTGCGGTGGCACTGGATCGAACTGCGGCGCTCGGCCACCAAGACGTCTGGCGATCAGGGCGTGGCAAAGTCGCAGCGGATCCGCGCGATGGAGTCGCGGGTGCGGGCGCACAAGCTGCGCTGCCTACCGTCGATCCCCAAGACGGTGATGCTGAACGGGGTGCTGACCACGCTCTACGACCCGCACGGCATGCGGATGCCGGACGGTAGCTACCAACCTGCGGGTGAGTTGGTCGAGCAGATGGTGCGCTGGAACGACAGCCCCTACTACAAGGGCCTGCAAGACATCCCCGACTGTCTGGCCGCCCTGGACGAGATGTCGTACGATGGTCGGGCGCGAGCGATCCCCCCATCGTCGCGAGCGGCGGTGCCGCAACTGTCCCATCGACCTGCTGGGCAGCGGCCTGCCGCTCGCGTCGATCTTCTGAGTAGGATTCGCCGCGGCGGACGCACACGCACATGAACCGAGACCTACACCGCGCGGCGGAGCAGCTGATCGACAAGGTGATGGCGACCTTGGCTGCGGCTCGCAAGACGATGCCCATGGCGCAGTTCGCGGCGTTGCAGAACGCCTGCCGCGGGCTGCGCGCCCAACTGGTCGCGGATCGGTTGCCGGAACCAGCGCCGGCCAAGCCGTCCGAGCCGGAGGCGACGATCGAGCCGCCCAAGGCCAAGCGCAGCAAGGTCGGGCTGGCTGGCAACCTCAACGAGATCCTGTGATGGTCAAGACCACCTACCGCTTCCTGGTCGACGGCAAGCCGATGTCCGAGGAGGACTCGAAGCGGTGGCTGGAGGCGTCCGGCTGGGGCGCCAACTTCGCCAACGTGCAGACGGTTGCCGAGCGCGCCGCCGACACTGCGGCCAACCTGATCCGGGCCAGCGAGAACGCCAAGCGGCCGATGCTGCGGCCGTGGGAAGACATCGAGTGGATGATGCGGGGCAACCCGCTGTCGGTGGACGACAACTTCACCGACGTGCATGTGCCCGAGACCAAGAAGTGCGTCTTCGCGATGGCCCCGCGCATCGTGCAGGCGTTGGCTGGGCCGGGCGCGGAGATGTTCCATGTGATCGGCCGCGACGAGCAGGACCGGCGCCGCGCCCTGCGGATCGAGGAACTGCTGCGCTACCTGCTCACCAAGGCCCGCTACCTCGGCGGGGCAGAGCGCCGCGCGCTCTGCGGCCTGATCTACGGCAGCGTGGCGGTCGGCACGTCCTGGGAGGTCCGGCACCGCAAGCAGACTGTGCGCAAGGTGCGCGAAGAGGCAGCCAAGCAAGGCATCCGCCTCGTGATGGATGTCGAGGCCGATAAGTCCGTGTTGGCCTACGAGGGCTTCCGCTGGCATCTGATCGACCCGCGCGACCTGATCTGGGATCCATCGGCGCTGACCAGCGAGGATGCTCAGTACGCGGGCGAGCGCATGCGGGTGCCGTTGCACGAGTTGCTGGCGCTCGAGGCCAAGGGGCAGGTGACCGGGGTGGTGGCCGCGGTCGAGGGCAAGAACCGCCATCAGCGCGCTGGGGCGGTGCTGCGCGCCGAGGTCGAGCGGATGCAAGGCGAGCTCGCCAAGGCGGAGCGCGACGGCCGGGCGATCTTGCCGGAGGAGCTGTTCGGCAAGCGCGTCGTCGACGCCAAGGACGCGAACACCGTGGAGGTGACCAACCTTTGGCTCGACGCTTGGAGCGATCGGGAGCGCCCGGAGTCGGCTGACGACTGGCGCGCGTGGCAGTTCATGTACGTGAACGGGACGCCGGTGCGGATCGCGCACAACCCCTACGACAGCCAGCATCTGCCGTTCGCGTTCGCGCAGCTCAACCATGACTGCTGGACGCCCTGGGCGATCTCGATGGCGATGGACGCGCTGCCGTTGCAGCTCGCCTACGACCAGACGCGGGCGCTGGGGGCGCGCAGTCACGCCCTGCACGTCTCGCCGTTCTGGAGTTCGGATCAGGGCAGCGACTTCGAATCGAGCCTGGCCGACCTGGTGCCTGGCCAGCGGGTCGATGGCACTGGCGTGGAGATTCACCACTGGCCGAGCACGCTGGCCGACACGATCGCCGCGTCGGACATGTTCCGCCGCGACATCCGCGAGATCACCGGGGTGCCGGAGGGGTTCACTGGCAGCGACCAGTCCGGCACGGCGACGCAGTTCGAGGGCAACATCCAGGAAGCGAACCGCCGCGCGCAGTTGATGATCTTCAACCTGGCCGATCTGGAGCGGCAGGTCGTGCAGCACTGCTTCTGGTATGCGCAGCAGTTCCTGAGCCCCGGCAAGGCGTTCCGGGTGCTGGGTCGCGGGGCGCGGTTGCTGGGCATGTCGGCGGAGCTGGCGCCCGAGGACCTGAACGATCCGGTCGACATCGAGATCATCGGCCTGCGGCAGTTCCAGTCGCACGGCCTGCGCGCGACGCGGTTGGCGACCTTCAACGCACAGATGGCGCCCTACATCAACGCCGCGGTCGCGGCTGGGCGACTGGACCCGATCAAGCTGCTCGAGGAAGGCTGGCTGTCGATCATGGGCTTCCGAATCGACGACCAGATCATGAAGCCCGAGATGGACCCGCAGGAAGTCATGTCGCCGGAGTCGGAGAACATCCTGCTGGGCAACGGTCAGCGGCTCGAAGTGCATCCGCTGGACGACCATCAGGCGCATGTGCTGGCGCACGCCATCGCGATGAACGAGGGCCAAGAGCGGGACGAGTCGGATGACGTGCAGACCGAGCGGTTCCTGCACATGCAGAAGCACGCCGCGGCCTGGCAGCAGCAGCAGCAGCAGCAGCAAGCGCAGCAGCAGGCCGCGGCGATGGCGGCGCAGAACCAGCAGGTGATGGCGACCGACGGCCGCAAGGCGGCTGGCGAGGGTCGGTATCATCAGCGCGAACCGGATCTGAGCAGCGGTCCGGCGGTCGCGGGTCCTGGCCAAGCGCCGGGGCCTGAGCGACCGGCGGCGATGGCTGCTCCTGACCGGATGCAACCCACGTTCCAGACGACACAATGACGCCCTCCCCCGAACCGAATCCTGCTGCCCCTGCTCCGGCTGCGGCAGCCCCGGCTGCCGCGCCCGCGGCTCCGGCCATTCCGCCCGCGGCGCCGCAGCCGAGCGCGCTTGAGCGCATCGGCGATGCCGACGCCACGCTGAGCATGGCGCAGGCCCGCGCCGCCGCCTCGATCCTCGGCCAGACGCCGGGGCTGACGCCTGATCAGGCGATCGTGCTGGCCCGGCATCAGCACGTCGGGCTCTTCGCTGCTGGCAAGCCGCCTGAGTCGCCGCCTGCCGCTCCGCCAGTCGCCAACCCGGCGGTGGCCCCGACGCGCGGTGTGCCGACGCCGCCTGCCCCGGTGCTCACGGCGAAGCAGCAGGCCGAGCGCGACAGCTTCGAGGCGGTCAAGGAACTGATCGTCAACGACCACAACCTGAACGACGCCGGGCGTCATGCCTTGGCGGTGAAGGCGATCACGGCCCGGCGCGTCATGCTCGACCTGCCGAACACGATCGACTCCGGCGCCCGTTACCGCAAGCCGTAGACGGCCGGACCGGAGTCTGCTACCATCTGTGCTGTAGCGAGCGCCCTGGAACTCGCGGTTGCACCAACCCAACGAGAACCACATGACTCTGCTCGCTTCGTACGACCGCATCCTCTCCGGCATCGACGAGAACCTGCTTCGCCGGGATCTCGAGATGGCGATCAACATGGTCATCTGGGAGGACAACCCCTTCCAGCGCATGTTGCCGGTCGGCAAGACGCCGGTCAGCCGCACGTTCGAGATGCACGTGCGCAACCTGACCTCGCCGACGGCGGTGACGTCGGCGGTCGAAGGTGGTGCGCCGTCCAGCTACACCACGAACCTGCCGAAGATGCTGAGCTGCGGCCTGCACTACGCGCTGTCGGAAGGCTACGGCGTGTCGGGCACGGACATGGCGCTGCCGCTGACCTGGAGCGGCGACAACTCGCTGGCCGATCAGGCGGCGATCAAGCTGCGCGAGTTCGTGATGCAGACCGACCTGAACTACCTCTGGTCGACCTTCCAGGCTGGCACGTCGGACGGCCAGGGCACCGGCACGTCGCGGCGCTGTGCGGGTCTGATCCAGTGGCTCGCCACGACCGGCGCCCATCGCAACGCTGGCAGCACGGTCGACATCACCGGCACCACGGTGCCGTCGTACGCGAACTCCTACCTGCACGACTTCGGCACGACCCCGATGACGGTCGATGCGCTGAACGCCGCGCTGGTCACGCCGCGCACGAACGGCACGCGGCCGGGCAACTGGACGCTCGTCGTGCCGCCGCTCGTCAAGGTCTTCCTGGACGGGCTGATGGTCACGGCGACGCTGGACCCGACGACGGAGCGGCTGCTCCAGCAGTACACGCGCCCGATCGACAGCCGCCGCGTCGGTCAGAACGTGGACTTCATCCAGACGACCTGGGGCATCATCCCGATCATGGAGGTGAAGCACCTCTCCGGGGTGACGCAGGCGATCAACCTGACGGGTTCGAGCTACGACTACACGGTCGACGGCGACGACCTGATCCTCGGCTTGGACTTCTCGGCGATGAGCCAGCACGTCCTGCGGCCGTTCGAGATGCAGCGGCTCGGGCGTGACAGCGATGCCGTCCAGGAGTACTTCGTGCACGAGGGTGCGCCGAATCCCGGCCACCCGGCGAAGCACATGGTCTTCCTGAACCCGCGCGGCACCGGTTCCTGAGCGATGCGGCGGAAGCTGAGTGAGCCGCGCAGTCCCGAGCAGGTGGCTGCGGATGAGCAGCGGCTGGCAGAGATGCTGGCCGCTGGCCGCGCCCCTGGCTCGATCGTGCGCGGCTCGGTCTGGCGGGATCCGATCAAGGTGACGGCCCCGCCGGAGCGGATGGTGTCCGATCAGGCCCTGCGCGCTCGGCAGCGGAGCCAGACGCGCGAGTTCCAGCGCAAGCAGCGGATGGTGAAGGCCCTCAAGCCGTATCGCAAAGAGAAGATCGGGGGGCTGGCAGCGTCCATGCCCATCGAGTCATTCATGGCGATGCAGAGGACGATGGGCGACGACTGGAACGATCCTGGCGCACGCGAGCGCGCGCTGCGCGAATCAGGTGCCATGCTGAACGACTGACCGATCACTGCTGCGCGCGGTAGAGTGCTGCCATGACTGAGTTCGTGGATGACTTCGCGCGCGCCGAAGAGGCGATTGAGACCGGCGGCGACTGGGCGGCCCTGAACAGCAACAACGCGACGAGCAACGTCGTGGCGGTGCTGGACGGGCGCATGGTCAACAACGACCCAACGCGCAGCGCGGCGGCGTTCTACGTCACCACCAAGCCCGCGGCGGCCTCGCAGGAGATGCAGGCCAACATCACGGCGTCGGTGCAAGGCAGCAACTGCCACGTCGACATCGGCGTGTTGGGCAAGCAGGCTGCGGCTGGCTGGTCGAGCAATCCGCTTGGTGTGTGGGCGCGCTTCGCATGGCTCGCCAACGGCGCGCGGCGGCTGTCGATCCACCGCTTCCTGCCCGGCGACTCGGCGGCCACCACCGTCGTGACGACCGATCTGGTCATGGCTGGCGCCATCGAGAGCAGCAGTCACCTCGGGGCGTTGCTGGACGCCGGAGCACTGGGCTCGGTGCAGAACGTGCGGCTGGTGGTCGAAGAGCAGGACTGGGGACTGCGCGCGCGCGTCTTCCTCAACACCAACGACGACGACCGCTACGCGCTCGAGGCGCGGCTGACCGGCGACTGGCTCGGCACTGGCGATACCGCGCAGGCCAATGGTTCCTGGTGGATCGGCTTCGGGGCTTCGGG
>Ga0073904_10002267_pt1 | contig 14545 bp, 10 predicted proteins | sample KloWWTrecipitate_FD_66668 | JGI IMG/M metagenome (GOLD analysis project Ga0073904, IMG submission 66668) | Active sludge microbial communities from Klosterneuburg, Austria, studying microevolution and ecology of nitrifiers - Klosterneuburg... | ecosystem: Engineered > WWTP > Aerobic digester >...
GTCGCTCCGGGGCCGACAGCTCCGTGGGCGACGGCCCGCGCATCGGCTCGGTGATCCAGCTCCCCACCGAGGGCGGCATCCTCATCGGCCGCGGGCCGCAGGCGAACGTCGATCTCGTCGCGCGCGCGATCGCCCGCCAGCACGTCCGCATCGAGCGCCCCGATCGTCGCGCGTTCGTCATCGATCTCCACTCGGCGAACGGCACGTGGATCCACCGCGCGGGTCAGGTTCAGCAGGTCAACCCCGGCTCGCCCACGCCGCTCATCCGCGGCGACGAGCTCATCCTCGCGGGCTTCTTCCGCTTCCGGCTCGACGGCGCGCCCTGAGGTCGTCTGCGTCGCGGTCTCGCCGAGGTCGTCGCGCCGCTCGTGACTCGGCCGCCGCTCAGCGATATGCGTCGAGCGAGCGGCGCAGCATCCCCAGCACCCGCGCACCCAGCTCGGCGCCGCGGAAGGGGCGCGCGAGGTAGTCGTCACACCCACACGCGTACGCCTGGACGATCTCGCGCGGGCACCGCTTGGACGACACGAAGAGCACCGGCAGGCGGCCAGGTCGATCGGCGCGGAGCTTCTGCGCGAGAGCGCGCGCGCCCTCGCCCGGCAGCGCGAAGTTCACCACCGCCGCGTGGAGCGGGCCGCGCTCGGCGAGGGCCTCTGAGCCGCTGGCGAAGGGCACCACGTCGAGGCCTTGCGAACGGAGGGTGTCGTTCAGCTCCGCGAGCGTGCTCGCGTCGTGATCGACGAGGGCGATGCGGAGGCCCGGGGTGCGCAGGCTGCGCGGCGGTGCCTCATCGGTCTCAGGTGGGGTCGAGGGGGCGCTCGGGCGGGTCGACGGGTGGGTAGAGCCCCGGCTGCTTGGGGGCGCAGTGAGGTGCTCCACGTGCTCCCACTCGCGCTCGCCGAAGCAGAGCACCGTCCGGTCGCCCCGGCGACAGCCGAGCGCGGCGGTGGCGGTGAGCGCGCGCCGATCGCTCGCGAGCTCGAGCTCCACGAGGACCCACTCGCCGTCGGCCACTTCGGCCGCGGCCGGGGCCGGTAGCTGACAGGCGCCGTCTTGGTCCGCGAGGATCGCGGCCAGACCGGCAGGGCTCTCGAACCGCAAGTGAATGCTGCGCATGAGCAGCCCTTTGATAGCGCATCGGCCCTCCCACGCAACCTCTCCGCGCAGTCTCAGGAGTTGCCACCGAGCCGCCTCCGAGCCTGCGTCCCCGACGGCGCGTCCATCGCCCAGGCTGGCGCACGTGGGAGCCCGGGCCGCGCCCCACGGCGAGCGGCGCCGTACGTGGCCGTTTGTCCGTCAATTCTCCCGTGGTAAGGGACCAGAGGTGATGGGCATGAACGTCAAGAGTGTGGGCCTGGTCGTCACCCTGCTGGCCTCTCTGTCGGAGGCGCTCGGCACCTGTCAGAAGTCGAACCCGCAGGGCGAGGTCGTCAAGGACAAGCCGGAGATCGCCGACGTGAAGGTCGAGGGCGTCGACACGAGCTCGCTCACCGCGCGCGAGAAGAAGGAGTTCTCGACCTACGTGTCCGAGCTCCTGTCGCCCTGCTCGAGCGTGCCCGTGCCGATCGCCCAGTGCGTGAACGAGAAGCGCGCCTGCGCCAAGTGCCTCCCTGCCGCCAAATACGTCCTGAAGGGCGTGCGCGACGGGATGACCCGCGAGCAAGTCGAGAAGGCCTACAAGAACCGCTTCGACGCGGAGCGCGTGAAGAACGTGGCCCTCGACGGCTCGCCCTCCAAGGGGCCCGACGCGGCGCCGATCGTGATGGTCGAGTTCGCCGACTTCGAGTGCCCGCACTGCGGGCTCATGGCGCCGCTCCTCGACAAGGCGTGGGACGAGCACAAGTCGAACGTCAAGTTCGTTTACAAGTTCCTGCCGCTCTCGGGGCACGTCCACGCGGAGCCCGCGGCGAGGGCCGCGATCGCGGCCATGAACCAGGGCAAATTCTGGGAGATGCACCAGAAGATCTACGCGAACCAACAGCACCTGGAGCAGGGCGATCTCGACCTCTACGCGAAGGACCTCGGCCTCGACATAGGCAAGTTCAAGGCCGACATGATCGCGCCGGCCACGAAGGAGCGCCTCGATCGCGACCGCAAGCAGGCCGACGCGCTCGAGGTGAAGGGCACGCCGACCATCTACATCAACGGCCGCGAGTACGACATGAAGACCGAGCTCGGCGAGTGGTTCTCGCAGGAGCTCGCGTCCATGGGCGGGGCCCTGGCTCCGGTGGCGGCGCCGACGGACGCGGGCGCGCTCCTCCTCCTCAAGGGCGACGGGGGCCGCGCGCAAGGCAACGGCAAGGTCCCGGGCCCGCACAAGTGATCCGCGCGGCGAGCGACGCGTGAAGGTCATCAACGCGTGAAGGTCATCTCCGACGGCTGCGGCTGCTTCCCCTCGGGCAGGCACTATCCCGGCATCGCGCACCTGCTGCGGGTCACCGTGCGTGGCCTCGTCGAGGAGCTCGCCGCGGAGACTCCGTGGCACGACGTCCCCATCGCCATGCTCGACGTGGAGACCACCGGTCGCGACTCGGGGCAGGACCGGGTGATCGAGCTCGGCATCGTGGTCGGTCGCGCGGGCGAGGTCGTCGTAAAATACAACTGGATGATCAACCCGGGGCGCCCCATCGCCCCGGACGCGCAGGAGGTCCACGGCATCTCCGACGCCGACGTGGCCAACGCGCCCCCGTTCGAGGCCATCGCCCACGAGGTGCAGCGGGCGCTCGAGGGTTGCGTGCCCGCCGCGTACAACGCCGCGTTCGATCGCGCGTTCCTGCACGCGGAGTTCGCGCGCGTCGGCGCGAGCGCGCCCGCGGTCCCCGGCCCTCTCGCCCCCGCGCTCCGGCGCGAGGTCGAGTGGCTCGATCCGCTCGTGTGGGCGAGGGAGCTCCAGAGCGACCAGCGCTCGCGCACCCTCGTCGATGTGGCCGCCCGCCTCGGCGTGAAGCTCGAGAACGCCCACCGCGCGAGCGACGACGCCGAGGCCGCGCTGCACGTCCTCTACCGGCTCGGCCGCGACGCGCGCGTGCCGCACGTGTACGGCGCCTTCCTGCAGGAGCAGCGCAGGCTCTCGCTCCTCCAGGCCGACGAGCGACGCATGTGGCGCAGCCCCTGAGCGCGCGCGCGTACCCCGCGAGGCGCGCCTCGCCTAAAAATACGTGTAGCCTACATTACCACCGACGACGACGCGGTCCTGGCCCGCGAAGTACACGTCGGTGCGGAAGGCGAGGGTGAAGAACCCGCGATCGCAGCAGTGGCCGAAATGGACGACCACCTCCGGGCTGAGCGAGGCGCGAGGCGATGGCTCGTTCTTGAAGCCGAACAGATCGATTGTGGTGCCGACTCCGCCGCCGAAGCCCACCGCCCAGCTGCTCGGGTGGACGAGGAGCCGGTAGCCGGTCCGGACCCACATGGCCACGCTCGATCCGCCCACGGGCACGATCGCGGGCTCCAGCATGAGGCGGTTCGGGATGTGCTTGCGCACCACGAAGCCGCCCTTGTCGCGCGAGCACGACAGCGCAGGCCCGAGCTGGAAGGTCCAGGGAAACGAGAGCGTGGCGGCCGGCGTGCTGTCGCGGGTCTGCGCGCCGAGCGAGGGCAGGAGCGTCGCCGCGATGACGCCGCTGGAGCGCGCGATCGCGCGGGTGAGATCGACCCAGGGGCCGCCGAGGAGGGTCTCCTCGCGCTCGGGTTTGAAGGGCACCTTCGGCTGCTCGCGCGCCCACGCGTCGAGCTCCTTGTTGACGCGCGTGTCGAGCGCGTCGCACGCACCGAAGCCGTCGGCGAGCTCGGGCGGCGCCGGCTCGTCGGCCGAGGCCGCGCGCGGCGCGAAGGTGGCCACCGAGAGGAGCGCGAGGGTGAGGAGCGTGAGCCGCGTGAGCAGCGCTTTGCGGCGAGCCATGGCGCGGGCCTTCTATCGCGGACGCGGGGGCGTCGCCACTGTTGCCGGCGCGCCTCGGGAGCGGCGGTCAGCGCGACCGAGCCTGACCGTCAGGCCGGGGAGAGCGCCGTCGTCGCGCGGAACACGGTCGCCCGCGTCGCCTCCGCCGTGACCTCCACGGGCAACGCGCCGGCGGGGAGCAGCGCCGACTCGCCGCGACCGAGCGTGAGCGACGTGTCGCCTCTCGACACGCGGACGGCGCCGCGCGTGACGAGCCAAATCTCGGGCCCGGTCGAGGCCTGCAGCGCGCGCGCCTCGGTCGCGCCGAGCTCGAGCCTCGAGAGCCGAAACTCTCGCGCCGAGGTGAGGTACTCCACGGCCCCCTCGGGCGTCGCGCGTCGCGTGGCGCGTGGCACGCCGCCCGCGCGAAACGAGAGCACCTCGGCGAGGCCGGTGACGTCCACGTGCTTCTTCGTGAGGCCGCCGCGGAGCACGTTGTCCGAGCTCGCCATGAGCTCGATCCCCGTACCCTCCAGGTAAGCGTGTAGATTCCCCGCATCGAGGAAGAGCGCCTGCCCGGGCTCGAGGCGCACCAGGTTGAGCAGCAGCGCCACGACCACGCCCACGTCGCCCGGGTACGCCTCGGCGAGCCGGGCCGTCCACCGCGCCTCGTCGGCGTAGCCCGCGGCCTCGAGCGCGGGCACGCCGCGCGCCACGGCCGCGGCGAGCCCGGCCTTGTCGTCGTGCGCGAAGAGGGCCAGGAACACCGCCCGGAGCCGCTCGCCCTCTGGCTCCTGGCTTGACTCGCGGCCCCGGAGCCGCGCCACGAACGGCGCCGCCTCGGGCGCGCCGGTCGCCGCGAGCAGCCTCGCCGCCGCGTCGGCCGAGCGAAACCCCGACAGCGCCCAGAACGGCGTGAGCGCGCAGAGCACCTCGGGCTTGTGGTTCGCGTCTTTGTAGCTGCGCTCGGGGGCGCTGATCGAGAGGCCCAGGGCCTCCTCCCGCGCGAACCCCGCGATCGCCTGCGCCAGCGACGGGTGCGCCTGGAGCGACAGCGGCGACGCGGCGGCCAGCACCTTGAGCAGGAAGGGCAGCTGGGGCCCGAACGCGCGCTCGGACTCCGCGCCGAGGACCGCGCCCGGGGCCGCGGCGATCGCCGCGTCGAGCGCGGCGTCCGCGCCGTCCACCGTGAGGGTCGACGGCGCGCTCGGGTGCGCGCCCATCCAGAGCTCGGCCTCGGGCTCGTCGCTCGGGGGCCTCCCTTGCAGCGCGGCGATCGCCTCGCGCGAACCCCACGCGTACGCCTTCACGGGATTGCGCAGTCGAAACATGAGCGCCCTTAGAAGAGATTGTAAACTAGGTTGACCGATGCGATCGAGTCGGCCTTCTCCACGGTGGGGAGCGGCTGGTTCTCGTAGCGCATGCTGTAGGCGGTCGCGACCGCCAGCTTGTCCGAGACCTTGGCCTTGAGGCCCACGTCGACGTTGAGCCGGTAGCGGCTCACGGTGTCGTGGAGGTTCTGGATGTACTCGACGCCGCTCACGAAGCTCACCCCCTCGTAGAGCTGGTTCTCGTAGCCGGCGTAGAGGCGCGCGTTGAAGAAGGCCTGCCGCTGCTTCAGCGTGGCGCCCGAGGTCGCGAGCGCCTCGGGGCTGCGGAGATCGAGCTGCACCTGGAGACCGCCTTCGACCCACGCCCGCTGCTTCTTCGTGTCGATGAGGTACGCGGCCACTCCGGGGTCGATCGTGAGGCGGAAGTCGAGGCCTTGGAACTTGTCGTGCCGGCCGGTCGACTGGAAGAACGCCGCGAAACGGTCAGCGAAGAAGTAGTCGTACCGCAGGAGCCCCTGGAGGTTCGCGACCGTGTCGGTGACGGTCTCGCCCTTCTTGCCCGCGCGCGCGTAGTTGCCGAAGAAGCTCGCGCCGAGCTGGTGCTCCTTGCGGCGCAACCGGAGCTTCCCGCCCGCCGTGAGCGCGATGGTGCGCGCGTTGCCGCTCGTGAAGAGGCCGCCGGCGCTGATGGAGGCCTCGGTCGCGTCTTTCGCGGTCTTGTCGGCGGCCTTGGTCGCCGCCGCGAAGGTGTCCGCGGCGGCGACGTCCGTCGCGCCCTTCGTGGCCGGGGCGACGGCCGGCGCCGTCCCCTTCGGGACCGCGACCGGGGGTGGCGGGTCTGCGGCGAGCGCGAGGGTGGGGAGGCTCCCCACGACCAGCGCGCCGCCGGCGAGCAGCGCGACGAGTGAGGGAGCGGTGCGGGGCGAGCGAGGCATGAGCGGGCTCCTTCTGGCCTTCGGGTCGAGCGAGATTCGAGGAGTAGTGCGGCTCATTTCGAGCCCCCCGCGCTGTCGACCTGGAACTCGACGCGGCGGTTCTTGGCGCGGTTCGCGGCGGAGTCGTTCGGCGCGAGCGGCTTGTCCTGACCGAAGCCGGCGGTCGTGAGGCGACCGGCGGCGATGCCCTTGCCCACGAGCCAGCGCTTGACCGAGTCGGCGCGGCCCTGCGAGAGCCGCTTGTTCGCGGCCGCGACGCCCTGATCGTCGGTGTGGCCTTCGATGCGCACGTTCGTGATCTCCGCGTGGGTCTGGAGGATGCCCAGCACCGCGCCGAGGGTCGCGTCGTTGTCGGCGCTCTTCACGATCTCGGCCGTGCCCGTGCGAAACTGCACCTGGTCGCGGATCTGGATGGCCCCGCCCAGGATGACCGCGCTCGGGCAGCCGTGGAGCTTGGGATCGGCAGGGTTGGGCTTCCCGGGCTCGTTCGGGCACGCGTCGAGCTCGTCGTTGATGCCGTCGCGGTCGGTGTCTTCTTCGGGGCAGCCGGAGCGCTTCGACGCCGGATCGGCGCGCCGCGGGCCGGGCTTGTCCGGGCACGCGTCGTCTGCGTCGAGCACGCCGTCGCGGTCGTGATCGGGCGGGCAGCCGTTCCAGAGCGGATCCTCGGAGGCCACGCCCTTCACCTCACCGCACGCGTCCTTCGTGTCGGGGATCCCGTCGCCGTCGCGATCGGGGAGGCAGCCGCTCTTGCTCGCGTCGGCCGAGCGCATGCCGAGCACGTCGGGGCAGGCGTCGACGCCGTCGGGCACTCCGTCGCCGTCGCGATCGCTGGGCGGGGGCGGGCAGCCGTTCTTCGACCTCTCGGGCGACGCGACGCCGGATTCCTTCGGGCACGCGTCGACTTCGTCGGGCACGCCGTCCTTGTCCTCGTCGGGCTCCTTCGGCTCGGGCGGGCTCGCGGGCACCCACTCGAACCCGAAGATGCCGCGCACGACCGGCGCTCCGTACGACTTGGTCAGGCCCGCGCCCACGCCCGCGCTGAGGCGGAGCGAGTCGGTGAGCCCGAAGTGGCCGCCGAGCAGCGCCTCGACCGGTGAGCTGATGCCGTCGGTGTCGCCGAACGATTTTCTCCCGTAGAGTTCAGGGCCTACGACCACGCGGCCGTTCGCCATGCGCAGGCCTGTGGCCAGCTGCGCCGTGAGCTCGTGGCCCACGCGGCCGCCGATGCCGTAGTCACGTCCGTACGCCACGTCGTCGCGCGTGCGGAGGTGGAGGCCCACCTGCGCCGCGTACTGGAACAGGCCCATCTGTCCGGCCGCTGAGAGGCGGGGTGCGACGCGCGGGTTGCCGTCGCCCGTGTACGAGTCGGGCTTGCCGGTGGGCACGAACGCCTGGGCGCCGAGCGCCAAGGTGAGGCGATCGCCATACGCGCCGTAGAGGCGCACGTCGGCGCCGAGGCGCACGTCGCCGAGCACGACCTGCTCCGTCGGCGCGCGGTAGACGCCGAGCTGGGGCGCCTGTCCGCCCGAAGACGTGGGCATCACGGCCTGGTTTCCGTCGCTGAAGAACGCGAGCGGCACCTGGAAGGCCACGCGGACGCGCTCGAACAGCGTGAACGTCGCGCCCGGGTAGAGGAAGGCCTGGTTGCGCACGATCGACGCGTTCACCCCGCCGTCTTCGCGGCGGTCGGCCACCGTGCGGTACGCGTTGCCCATCAGCACACCGAACGCGAAGCGCCCGTGGCCCCGGAGGTCGAGCGACTCCGCGGTGAAGAAGTCGCTCCCGCGCTCGGCTGGGTTCAGGTTGTCGGCGGCGTAGCCCTGGCCCTGCGGCACGAGCTGGGCGTGCGCGCTCGTCGCCAGGGTGGTGGACACGAGGGTGGCGGACACCAGGGTCAGCGTCGCGAGCGCCCGCGGGGGCGACGCACACGCGCGTCGTGATCGTAGGAGCATGGGGAAACCTCGGGGAAGCGCGGCGGTAAGCGCCAAGGCGGCCGCGGCGCGGAGTCTTCGCCGGGTAGGCGCCGGGGGCAAGCGCAATTCGGCGCGAAGCGGCCTTCGCGGCGCAGCGCGCCAGCTCCGCTCGGAGAAGTGCTGTAGAAGGCGCGAATGAGCCTCCTCGGCGCCCGCTCCATTTCCAAGGCCTACGGGGCCCGCTCGCTCTTCGACGGCGTCACGCTCACGCTGCGCGAGGGCGAGCGCGTGGGTCTCCTCGGCGTGAACGGGACAGGCAAGTCGACGCTGCTCCGCGTGCTCGCGGGGCAGGAGCCCGCCGACACCGGCACGCTGGAGCTCCGGCGCAACGCCAAGGTGCTCTACCTCTCGCAGGAGCCCGAGCTGCCCGAAGGTGAGACGGCGAGGTCCGTGGTGGCCTCGGGCCTCACCGAGTGGGAGCGAGCGACCCGCGCGTACGAAGCGCTGAACGAGCGCCTCGCCCGTGGCGACGGCGGCGCAGGCGAGCTCGCGCAGCAGGCCGAGCTCGCGGACGCCGTGGAGCGCCTCGGCGGCTGGGAGAGAGGCCACGTCGTCGAGGAGATGTGCGCGGCCCTGGGGATCACCGCCCTCGACCGCGCGGTGGGCACCATGAGCGGCGGTGAGCGACGCCGCGTCGCGCTCGCGCGGCTGCTCGTCGCCTCGCCGGACCTCGCCATCCTCGACGAGCCAACGAACCACCTCGACGCCGACACCATCGACTGGCTCGAGACCTACCTCACCGAGACCTTCCGAGGCACAGTGCTCATGGTCACCCACGATCGTTGGGTGCTCGACGCGGTGTGCACGCGCGTGTTCGAGCTCGATCGCGGCACGCTCACCGAGTTTGATGGAAACTACACGGATTACGTCGAGAAGAAGGCGGAGCTGCTCGCCCACGAAGAGCGCGCGGAGAAGAACCGCCAGAATTTCCTTCGGCGCGAGACCGCTTGGCTGCGCCGCGGCGCCAAGGCCCGCAGCACGAAGCAGAAGGCGCGCATCCAGCGCGCCGAGGCCGCGATCGCCGACCGCCCGCGCGAGGAGGTCGCCCGCGTGAGCCTCGAGGGGGTCGACGGCAACGTGGCGCGCCTCGGCAAGAGCATCCTCGACCTCGAGGGCGTGAACGTGCGCCTCGGCGAGCGCGAGCTCATCTCCGACCTCACGCTCCGCCTCGTGGCCGGCGATCGCGTCGGCGTGATCGGCAAGAACGGCACGGGAAAGACCACGCTGCTGCGCCTGCTCACGGGCGAGCTCGGACCCACCGGGGGCGCCGTGAAGGTGGGCCTCAACACGAAGGTCGCCATCTTCGATCAGGCGCGGGCCCAGCTCGAGGACGACTGGACCGTGTACGACAACGTGGCGGGCCAGGAGGGCGCGCTCCAGAGCGGCGGCGGTCAGGTCGACCTCGGCGATCGAAAGGTCGACCTCCGCGTGTACCTGGAGGGCTTCCTCTTCGACTCCCACAAGCAGCGCCAGAAGGTCTCGTCGCTCTCCGGCGGGGAGCGGGCGCGGGTGGCGCTGGCGAAGGTGCTCCGCGAGGGCAAGAACCTGCTCCTCCTCGACGAGCCGACGAACGACCTCGACATCGCCACCCTGAGCGCGCTCGAGGAGCTGCTCGAGGGCTGGCCGGGGTGCGCCGTCGTCGTCTCCCACGACCGCGCGTTCCTCGACAACGTGGCGACGGGCATCCTGGCGTTCGAGGGCGACGGCCGCGTGACGCACTACCAAGGCAACTACTCCACGTACCAGTCCCTCAAGGCCGAGGCCGCGGCGCGCGATCTCGCCGCCAAGGCCGCGCTCGAGGCGAGCTCGCAGCGGCGCTCGGCCGCACCCGCGCCGACGCCTACGCGAACGCCTACGCGGAGCGACGGGCCCGGAAAGGACGGACCGAGGGCGCTCACGTACGCGGAGCGGCTCGAGCTCGAGGGGCTCCTCGACAAGGTGGGGCTCGCCGAGGAGGTCCTCGCGAAGGCCGAGGCCTCGCTCGCCGACCCCGAGCTCTACGCGAAGCGCGCGAGCGAGGCGCCCCGGCTCCGCGAGGAAGAGGCCGCCGCGCGTCGCGAGGTCGATCGACTCACCGCCCGCTGGGAGGACCTCGAGGCGCGCCGCGAAGTGAAGAAGTAAGCGCTCGTAACTACTTGGTGATTCGGCCGAGATCGACGTACGCTCGGTCGACCATCACCACGTACGGGCGCTCCTCGAACGTGAGGCCGCCGTCGCCATCGTGATCGATGATCTGCAGCTTTCCCATGCCGTAGCCCATCGGACCGCGCGCGAAATAGTGGGCCTCCAGGCGGTACGGGTAGGCGCGCGCCTCGCGCTTGGCGCGGATCGTGAAGCACTCCGGGCCGTATCCGGTGGTGACGTCGGCGTAGAGGCTCCCGCCGGAGGGGAGGGTGCGGCTGCCGTAGTAGGCGTGGCCGCCCTGGCTGTCGCGAATGTGAAAATCGACGTCGTTCGCGTCGGTCTCCCAGTTCAGCACGAAGCGCAGGCTCGGCGCGTTCTCGACCGTGCCGTGCGCCGCGACCAGGCGCTTGCCGATCTCCTCGCGGCGGCTGGGCTCTGCCTTCTGCCACGCGGCCGCGATGAGGCCGAGGTCCTCGGCGAGGATTTGCTGGACCCCCGCGAAGCGACCGGGCGGGTAGTCCCTCGCGAGGCCCTTCGCGCAGGCCTCGAAGGCGGCCTCGAACCGCCGCTGCTTCAGCAGCGCGAACGCGAGCAGGCGGTGCCCGGCGGGGTGATCGGGGCGCTGCTCCACGGCCTTGGCGTACGTGTCCGCGGCGAGGGCGAGGCTCGGCGCGTCGCCGAGGCGCTCGAGCCTCGCGCCGGCGAACCTGCGCGAGTCGGCGCGGAACCCGAAGAGGTCGATCACGCTGCCGTACGAGCGGGCGGCCAGCGAGCGGTCGCCCGCCTTCTCCGCGGTCTCTCCGAGGGCGACGAGCGCGAGCACGTCGGTGGGCGCGCTCGCCTGCCAGGTGAGCGCGCGATCATGTGCATCTTGCACCTTTCCATCCGCGAGCGCGGCCATCACGTCCTTGAACTTGCCTTCGTAGGGCGGCGTCCCGCCGACGGAGGACTCCGAGCGGTCGACGACGGGGAGGCCAGGCGGGGCGTGCCCCGGGGCCCGCGTCCAGCGGACCGCCGGCACCGGCGGCAGCGGGCGACCGCCCTCCACCTCGAGGTTCACCGCGTACGTGACCGTGACGATGCCCCCCTCCGGCTGAGGAAACGAGAGGTTCTGCACCGCCCGCTGGAGGCACGTCCTCACCTCGGCGTTCGGGAAGCGCGCCGCGGCGGCCGACACCGCGCCGCTGCGATCGACGACGAAGCGCAGCTCGGCTGCGCCGGAGAGCCCGGGATCGCCGCGCAGGCCGAGCTCGTAACAGAGGCGGAAACGCCCGAAATTCTGCCGGACGATGCGGTGGATGACCTCGGGGGGGAGGCTCCCTCGGACCTCCGTCGGGCCCCCGCGGAGGGTGGGGCGCCCCCGCGCGGCGTGCTCCCCGCCGAGGTGCCCGTGGCCCGCGCCGAAGCCTTGTCCGGTCGTCGCCGCCGCCGTCGCCGCCGGCGCTGCTCCCGCGCCCGTGCCCCCGCCTATGCCGCCCCCCAGACCCCCTCCGTGACCCCGTCCCAGTGTCCCGACGCTGCCGAGGCCGAGCCCCTCTCCGCGCCCGCCGCCTCCCTCGCCGACGCCGCTGAGTCCGAGCCCGCCACCGCCAAACGCGTCGCCAATCGCGTCGCCCCACATGTTGCCGCGCGCGCTCAGGGGATCGCCGCCGCCCGGCTCGGGGGCCTCGCGCTGCGGGGCCTGTCTCGCGATGTGCGGCTCGCCGCCCCGCGTCGCGCCCGCCACCTTCGCTTCCGTCCCCGCTCCGTCGTCTTCGTCTCGGCCGCGTGAGCGGTGGACCACCTGCACGCGGCCGTCGGCGACCGTGAGGATGTCGAGCTTCGCGCGGCGGTCGATGTTGAAGCGCGCGTAGTCCTGGTCGGTCTCGAGCACGAGAAAGGAGGTGTGCGGGCTGACGACGCGGTGCTTGGTCGAGAGGTCGACGATGGCCTTGTGCGTCGCCGCCTCCCCCTGCGACAGCGGCATCGCCACGAGGCTGTCGATCTTCGCCTTGGCCCACGACCGCTCGAGCAGCGGGCGCTCCACCTTGTGAGCGACGGGCCGGAAGGTGTGCCCCGCCGCGGTCACGACGAGGGGGCGCGGCTCCGACAGCTCGGCGTACACGAGCACCTCGTCGCCCGACTGCACGCCGTCGAGCACCCGCGGATACGACCACCGCGCGCCGTCGATCGCGATCGGCACGCCGCGGCTGCACGCCTCGCCGAGCCGCCGCGCGATGACCTCAGCGCCCCGATCAGCCGAGAGGACGACTCCCGAACTCTTGAGTGTATTCGAGGTGATGCGCCGAAGGAATCCCTCGTCGCGGACGCCGCCGACGGCGATCGCGTCGAGCCGCTCGACGCCCGCGCCCGCGAGGGACTCGACCGCGCTCGCGAGCTTCGCCGGATCGGTCTCGCCCGCGGAGGCGACCCCGTCGGTGACGAGGATGACGCGCTTGGTCCCAGGCGCCTTCTGCGCCGCGAGCTTCGCGTGCTGCAGCGCGAGCTCGAGGTTCGACGCGCCGAGCGCCCGCCGCGCGCGCAGCGCCGCCAGCGGGGCCTCGCCGAGGCCGCTCGCGGGGCCTTCGTAGAGCGGCGCGACCTCCTCGTCGAAGGCGTGGACCGAGAGGATCGTCTCCGCCGGCAGGCGCGCGGCGAGCTTCCCGATCAGGGCCGCCTGCTCGGCGAGGTCGAGGGCGCGCGACGCGGAGGTGTCGACGAGCACGACCGCGCGGCCCACCGGCTCGGGCCGCGACTCGGCGAACGGCACCACCCGGGCGATCGCGAGGTCGTCGCTCGCGATGGCGGCGTTGCGGGCGAGCCCGCGCCCTTCGAGCAGGAAGTCGCGTGCCGGGGCGAAATCACGCCGGCGGAAGGTCTTGGGGCCGCCCGTGCCCGCGCCCCCGCGGACCTCGAGCGAGAGGTCCTGCAGCTTGGGCAGCCCGCGGAGCGGGAGCCTGTACGGCGCGTCGCCCTTCAGGACCTCGGAGTACGAGAGGACGATCTCCTTGCGCCCACGCGCCGGGATGGGGAACACGCGCGCCGCGAACTCGTTGCCGCCGCCCTGCTCGAGCAGCGCCGGGTCTTGCTTGCGGTGGAGGAAGTCTTCGTAGGCGCGTCGCGCGGCCTGCTTCTCCACGACCTCGCCCTCCTGCCAGGCGTCGTCGACCTTCATCGCGAAGCGGCTCAGCGAGGCCTCTTGGGGGAGCGTGATCCGAAACTGGCCCTCCAGCTGCCGGTCGAGCGGGTTCTCGAAGACCAACGTGAGCTCGGTGAACGCCAGCGGATCCTCGACCACCGCCGACGCCGCGAGCGACACCAGGGTGAGGCCCGTGCCGTCGCTCGCCGTCAGGGTCATGGGGCTCGCGACACCCGCGAGGCCTTCGTCCGCGGAGGGGATGTCGAGCCCCTCTTGCTGGGCGAGGCGAAGAGCGCGCTCTTCAGTCACCACGGTCGCGCAGGCGAGGGCGGTGACACAGAGGGCGCTGAGGAGGAGCGTGGAGCGGCGCATGGACGTCCTTTTCGCAATCGTTCGCGATCGTTCGCGCGCGCCCTTCAGCGCACGCGGGGCGCGCGGGCCCGCGCGCGAGGGCCTGTGACAGCCCCGAGGCGCGAAAGTTCCCGGTCGCCGCGGGGCTACTCGTCCCAGCCGCCTCCGCTGTCGTCGCCGCCGCCCCAGTCGGTGTCTTCGCTCGTGTTGTCGACGAAGGTGTCTTCGCTCGTGTTGTCGACGAAGGTGTCGACGCTCCCCTCGTCGTAGGACGAATCGCCATACGAAAACGACGAGTGGTTGGTCCAGCTGTGGGTGACGGCCACGCCCGCCGCCGCGCCGAGGAACGACGCGGCGATGTTCCCCACGGTGCCGAGGGTCTGCATCGACTGCGCGTGCGACTGGTGCTGCTGCCGCTGCATCTTGCGCTCGGCGGCGCCCGCGAACGGCTCGCGGCAGGCCAAGCACGCCTGCTGGTTGTGAGGCGAGAGCGCTCCGCAGAAGACGCAGGCGACGACGATCCACGCCTGGCACGCCGGGCACTTCTGTTTCCCCCACCGCGCCGGTGTGCGGCACTGCGGGCAGGGCACCGCGTGAGCCTGCGCCTCTGCGCTGACCGCGCGCTGGCAATACTTGCAGAGCACCGCCTCGCCGTCGTCGGGCGCCCCGCACGAGGCGCAATGGGCGGTCATGCCGTACTCCCTTCGGTCGCGTGGCATAGGCACGCCGCTCGCCCGCGGCTCGCTTGCATGTTCATATCGACACCGCGCCTGCGGCTCGGAGTCGCCATCGACCTGCGTTCGCCCTATCGGGGCTCACTTCGAGGTTCG
>Ga0073904_10002268_pt1 | contig 14542 bp, 13 predicted proteins | sample KloWWTrecipitate_FD_66668 | JGI IMG/M metagenome (GOLD analysis project Ga0073904, IMG submission 66668) | Active sludge microbial communities from Klosterneuburg, Austria, studying microevolution and ecology of nitrifiers - Klosterneuburg... | ecosystem: Engineered > WWTP > Aerobic digester >...
AAACCCATCTGCCGCGGATGCGGAAGTCTTTGCCCTCTTTGCGGACCTGCTTGCGCCGCTTGGCCTGCGGGCCGCGACTGGCGACATTGCCATCCTGATGGCCGCCGTGCGCGGGCTGAAAACGCTTGAGAGCCGCAAGGCGGCGCTTTTGCGCCATATCTGGCGGCCCCGCCGGTTCACCCAATTGCTGGACCGGTTCGGCGGGCGGGCGGCACCGCCCGCATCGCGGACCGATCTTCTGGCGGCTTTGGCAAAGGGCGAACGGCCTGCAGCCGGGCCGCTCGTCGGCCTGCGGTCCGAGGGCGAGATCGACCGGCGCCTTGCCGCCTTGGCCGAAGATGCGGCTACCCCCGCCATTTCGGCAGAGGAAGTGGCGCTTCTGGAGGACCTCCTGAACCTCAGCGCCCGGTCGTCCGCAGCGCTTGCGCATCTGCGTGATCTGGCGCGCGCCATGCCCGCCCTGGGTCCGGCGGCGGACCGGATGGAAGCGCGGTTGGAGGCGATGGTGGCGCGCGGGGTCAATGTCACTGCGCTCGACTTCGAGGCGAGCCATGGCCGCACCACTCTCGAATATTATGACGGGTTCGTCTTTTCCTTCCATGCTGCCGACCCGGCGCTGCCGCCTGTCGCCTCGGGTGGGCGCTATGATGCGATGACAGCGGTTCTGGGGGCCGGTCAGAACGGCGGACGTTCGATCCCCGCCGTTGGCGGCGTGATCCGCCCTGGCCTTGTGGCCGATCTGGAGGGTGGCGCATGAGCCTGAAGCTTGGCGTGCCGTCCAAGGGGCGGCTGATGGAACAATGTTTCGACTGGTTCGGGGCGCGTGGCGTGACCTTGCGGCGCACCGGTTCTGAGCGCGAGTATGCGGGCGCCGTCGATGGCGCGCCGGGGGTGGAGCTTGTGCTTCTGTCGGCGGGCGAAATCCCCGGCGAACTGGCGCAGGGGCGCATCCATCTGGGCGTCACCGGATCGGATCTGGTCTGTGACCGGCTGGCCGACTGGGCCGCGCAGGTGACAGCGCTTTGCCCGATGGGATTTGGGCAGGCCGATCTGGTGATCGCGGTGCCTGCCGCCTGGATCGACGTGGCGAACCTTGATGACCTCGATGCGGTCGCCGCCGCCTTCCGCCGCACCCATGGCCAGCGACTGAGGATTGCCACGAAGTATCATCGCCTTGTCAGGGAATTCCTGACAACAAACGGGGTTGCCGATTATCAGCTGGTCGATAGTCAGGGTGCGACCGAAGGCACGGTCAAGAACCTCACCGCCGAGGCGATTGCAGACATCACATCATCCGGCGAGACGCTGCGGGCCAATCACCTCAAGGTGCTGGAAGACGGGCTGATCCATCAAAGTCAGGCCACGCTTTACACCGCTCACGCTGCCGACTGGGGGCAGGGCCGCTCCGCCGCCCTTGCCGCGCTGGCCCACCGCCTCGGGTTGCAGGCCCCGGCGCTCTGATCCCATTCCGGCCCTGTACTATTTCGGGAGCTGCGCCCTGCCTTGCGGCCGGGTCGCGCGCCCGGCAATCGCGACGCCCGCCGCCGCCAGCGCCATACCGCCCCACGCCAGCGGCGGCATTTCCTCGCCCAGCAACGGCCAGGCGAACAGCGCCGACAACGGCGGCACCAGGTAGAACAGAGACGACACCCGCGACACTTCGCCAGCGCGTATCATCGCCAGCAGCAAAGTCATCGACACCAGAGAATTGCCGATGACCAGATAGGCCATCACCCACAGGAATTCGCCGGTCCAGTCCACCGCGAGCCCCTCGCTCAGCAGCGCCAGCGGCAGGGTGAATCCGGCACCCACGGCATACTGGATCAGGTTCGACGTCACCGGATGGTGGCTGACACCGAACCGCTTTTCGTAAAGCGTGCCGCCGGTCATGCCGAATAGCCCGCCGAAAGCCGCCAGCAACCCCCAGGGATTTTCCGCGCTGATCCCAGACCGCGCCAGAATCACCGTGGTCGCACCCGCCAGCCCCAGCCCCAGTCCGATCCAGCGTGCACGCCCCACCGGCTCTGCCACGAAGCGCGGCGCGATCAGCCCGACGAGGATCGGCTGCAGGCAGACGATGATCGCAACCCCGCCCGCTGACACGCCGGATTTGAACGCCAAGTAACACAGGCCGAAATAGACGACCTGAATCAGAAAGCCGGTGATCACCACATCCATCCAGGCCCGCGCTCCGCTGGGCATTGGCACACGCAGAATCAGTGCGGCAGGCAGCAGCACCGCCACCAGAACCACATAACGCAGGGCCAGCAGGGTCAACGGTTCGGCATGGCGCAGGCCGATCTTGGCCACCGCGAAACCGGCGGACCACAGGATCAGGAACAGGGCCGGGGCCAGGATCAGCCACAGCGGCCGGGCGCCACCCGCCACCGTCCCGGCCTCAGCTCTCATACCCGCCACTTGCCCCGTGCCGTTCCGTGCCAGTCAACGCGGGGGTGAAACAGCAGATGAGCCGCATGTCGCCCTGTGGTGCGCAGCGCAATGTGTGGCGGTCGTGCTGGTCGAGGGCATAGAGAGTGCCGGGGCGGATCGGATGCACGACGCCCGTCGCTTCGCAGCGCACGTCGCCTTCGCCCGAGATACAGTAGCAGGCTTCCAGATGGTTGGCATATTCCAGGACCATCTCTGCGCCGGCACGGATGATCGTGTCGGTCATGGTATATTCCATCCCGTCGGGCCGCGTCAGAAGCCGGCGGCTTTGCCAACCCGGTCCCGACACATCCATCGCGGTGCCGGTGATCTCTTCGAGTGTCCTGACAATCATGGTCCCCCCCTATCGCAGCCCGATTTCCGACAGCACCAGCGCCAGCGGTTCAGGCAGGCTATCATCGCCCGTCCGACCCATCGGCAGGTCGCGCGGGCTGTCGGCCGCTTCCAGATAGCGCCAGCCCTGAAAGGCGCGGCGCGGCATCGGTTCGGTGCGGATCACTTCGTCGTCGAGCAATAGCGCGCAGCGTTCGATCCCGTCCGCGCCACGTCGGGCCTCGAACCCGATCAGGCGCTGCCGGCAAAGGATCAGCCCCTTGATAACCCAGTAAAGCGAGCCGCCGTTCAGCACGTCCGCCTCGCGTTTGGGCCACATCCGGGTCACGTGGCAGGGGCGCCAACCCGGCGTGCGCGCCTTTTGGTCGGCGATCCAGCCGATATGGCTTTCGACCGATTCCTCGCCCACACAGAGTTTGACGATATTGACGAATCCAGCAGCCATTCTTCACCCCATGCCACACCTAGCAGCCCGCCGGGGCAAGAAAAAGCGAAACCGGCCGCAGGTGGCTGCGGCCGGCAGGCGGAGTGTCAGGGTTGTTTAGAGGCTTGGCCCGTCCACCCGGATGCTCTGTTCCATGGCCATGCACTGATCATAGATGAAGACATCAAAGCCCGAGAGTTTCTCGCGCCATTTCGGTGCAAGTTCGGCCACGCAGGCGACTGTCACCCGGTCGATGTAGTTGTCGAAGATCGCCCAGGGGTTGGTCACATCTTCGGCCTGCATCCCTTCACCGGGTGCGGTTGATCCCAGCGCGGTCGCGGCAGCGTTGTGAAGGTCGGTCATGAAGCTCAGCTGCTGGTCCACATCTGCTTTGGTGCCCGAACGCCCGACATGGCCCGAGACGAGCGTCTTGAAATCATACTTGCCGTTGATCTTGCCCACCAGATCGAAGACGCCCGGAATGTCATGAGCGATCGCCATGCGACGCCACATCATCCAGCCGGGAAAGACCACATCAATCAACATCAACGTCTGGCTGTCCTTGTGCCAGATTTCGATATTGCCCGGCTCGTGGTTCGGGCCGGAGTAGTTCAGTTCAAGCGTCTGGTTTGCGGCGGTAAGGGTAAATGGCGCATCGATCCCGTCGAAAGTGACTGTTGGCAAGGGACGGTTTGCATCGTTGGCGCGCGTCAGAATGTCGAACGTCTCCTGATGGGCGATGATCTGCATGTCGGGGTTGGTCGCCACGATCTGTGAGGCGTAGCCGATGTGATCGACATGAGCATGGCTGTAGATCAGATGGGTAATCTGCGTGCCGGGCGCAATTTCCTCTGCGGCTTTGAGGATCTTGTCGCCGATGGGCGGCGGCGCATCGACGGCGACGAGCCCGGTATCCGTCTTCAGGATCATCATCTGATAGATGCCTTCCGTCACCATGAAGGCGCCGGCGCCCAGATCGTCGATCCGGTAGCCCTTGGCAGGGTCAATTTCCGCCCCCATGCCTTCGGGTAGAACCTCGTCATAGTGATCGTTGTGCACCATGGGCGGCGTGATGTCGGATGCGCCGGGGTAGGGGTTGAGCGTCTGGGCCGAGGCCAGCGATGCGGACAGCATCAGAAAGCCCGCAAAAATGCGAGTTTGCATGAGGGTTCCTTTCCTGGGAGGCGCCGAATCTTCTGGTTTTCGGCGCGGATTTAGTGTAGTGATCGATACAAAAGTAAATTCTGGCGCGCAAGGTATTTCTTAGTGACCGATACAAAAGAATCACGACGCACTGGCCGCCCGCGTGCATTCGATCCCGAGCAGGGGGTGGCGACGGCCATGCGGCTGTTTTGGGAGAAGGGCTACGACACTGTGGGTGTGGCCGAACTCAGCCAGTCGATCGGAGTCAATCCGCCCAGCCTTTATGCCGCCTATGGCAGCAAGCGTGCGCTCTTTCTGCGCGCGCTCGAGCACTATGCGGGCACGCAAGCGCAATTTTTCGGGCGGCTCAAAGACGCCGACGGACCAGCTTTCGAAACGCTCGTTGCGGTGCTTGAGGCTGCAGCATTGTCGTGCACTGCCGACCGCACGGCCAGGGGATGTCTGGTGATGGACAGCACCCGCAATTGCGCTGATCCAGAAGCCCGGGCGCTGACCGCGAACATTCGTGCCGATGTGCGCGAAAACGCCCGCCGCCTGATCGCGCGCGACCGGCCCGAGGCGGCCGAAGCGGGCGCGGACTATTTTATGTTCGTACTGACAGCAATTTCCGCCACTGCCGTCGATGGCGCAAAGCTTGATCAGTTGCGCCGCGATCTGGAACTGGCGAAGTCAGGCCTGAGGGGGCTTCTTGGCTAGAGCCTGCGCGTTGACCTCTGACCCCACAAGGGCTATGGTGGTCAGCCTTCCCTCCTACCATATTCGAGGACACGATGACCGCCTTCGCCGCCCCTATCGCCGAAGCCATTTGGGACATGAAATACCGGCTGAAGGATGCGGACGGCACCCCTGTCGACCAGACCGTCGAAGACACTTGGCGGCGTATTGCGCGCGCGCTGGCCGCGGTCGAGAAGGACCCTGTCGTCTGGGAGGACCGCTTTTATCACGCGTTGGAAGGGTTCAAGTATCTGCCCGCCGGGCGCATCACGGCGGGGGCAGGCACCGGACGCAGTGTGACCCTGTTCAACTGCTTCGTGATGGGCACGATCCCCGACAGCATGGGTGGTATTTTCGAGGCGCTGAAAGAAGCAGCGCTGACCATGCAGCAGGGCGGCGGCATCGGCTATGACTTTTCCACCATCCGCCCGCGCGGCGCGGCCGTCCACGGTGTTGCCGCCGACGCCTCGGGCCCCTTGTCCTTCATGGATGTGTGGGACGCCATGTGTCGGACCATCATGTCGGCAGGCTCGCGCCGGGGCGCGATGATGGCGACGATGCGCTGCGACCATCCCGATATCGAGGCCTTCATCGAGGCCAAGCAGGATGCGGCGCGGCTTAGGATGTTCAACCTTTCGGTGCTGGTCACAGATCCGTTCATGGCCGCGGTCAAGGCCGAAGGTCCGTGGGACCTGATCTTCAATGGCAAGGTCTATCAGACGGTTCCTGCGGTCGATCTGTGGAACAAGATCATGCGGGCGACTTTCGATTATGCCGAACCGGGTGTGATCTTTATCGACCGTATCAACCAGATGAACAACCTCGCCTATACCGAGACGATCGCGGCAACCAATCCGTGCGGCGAACAGCCATTGCCGCCCTATGGCGCCTGCCTTCTCGGGTCCGTAAACCTCGCCCGGTTGGTGAAAGATCCGTTTGGCAAGAAGGCCGCGCTCGACCTGGTGGCGCTTGATGATCTGGTGCGCGTCGCGGTGCGGATGATGGACAATACCGTTGATGCCAGCCGCTTCCCCCTGCCCGAGCAGGAGGCCGAAGCCCAGGCCAAGCGCCGCATTGGCCTTGGCGTGACCGGCCTTGCCGACGCCCTGTTGATGATCGGTCAGCGCTATGGGTCAGAAGAGGCCGCGAGGACCTGTGAAGACTGGATGCACCAGATAGCGCGGTCGGCCTACCTTGCCTCGGTCGATCTGGCCCGTGAAAAGGGGGTCTTCCCGCTTTTCGATGCCGCAAAGTTCCTTGCGTCAGGCAACATGGTGCGGATGGGCGACGACGTGCGGGAAGCCGTCGCCAAGCATGGTATCCGCAACGCGCTTCTGACCTCGGTCGCGCCGACTGGAACGATCAGCCTTTATGCGGGAAATGTCTCTTCCGGGATCGAACCTGTCTTTGCCTATGCCTACAAGCGCAAGGTTTTGCAGAAAGACGGAACGCGTACCGAAGAGGAAGTGGTGGACTATGCGGTTCAGCTCTGGCGCGAACGGTTCGGCGACAAGCCCCTGCCAGACCATTTTGTCAATGCCCAGACCCTGCCGCCGCTCGATCATGTGCGCATGCAGGCGGCGGCGCAGAAATGGATCGACTCGTCCATTTCCAAAACGATCAACTGCCCCGAGGAAATATCCTTCGACGCCTTCAAGGATGTCTACATGGCCACCTGGGATCAGGGCTGCAAGGGCTGCACGACCTATCGCCCGAATGCGGTGACGGGATCGGTCCTGACCGTCAGCGAGAGCGAGGAAAAGACGCCCGAAGCCGACATGGGGGCAGGGATGGGCGGCGAAGTCGTCTATCTCTCCGAACCGCTCGACCGGCCGCAGGCGCTGGAGGGCGCGACCTACAAGCTGAAATGGCCCGACAGCGAACATGCGATCTACATCACCATCAACGACATCATCCAGTCGGGTCACCGTCGTCCGTTCGAAGTGTTCATCAACTCCAAGAACATGGAACATTACGCTTGGACCGTGGCGCTGACGCGGATGATTTCGGCGGTGTTCCGGCGCGGGGGGGATGTGTCCTTCGTGGTCGAGGAGTTGAAGGCGGTGTTCGACCCGCGCGGCGGGGCGTGGATGGAGGGGCGCTATATCCCCTCGATCCTGGCCGCGATCGGCGGCGTGATCGAACGGCATATGGTGGCGATCGGGTTCCTCAAGGGCGAGGGGATGGGGCTGAAGACCGACCCCAAGGCACAGGTGATGGCCGTAGGCGAAACCCCGCGCGGGTCTGCCTGCCCGTCCTGCGGACAGTTCGGGCTGATTAAGTCCGAAGGCTGCTTGACCTGCCCGAGCTGCGGCCATTCCAAATGCGGGTAAGACGGCGCGGCTGACGCGTCCGCTCAGGCCGTCGCTCCAGCCGAAGCGTGCGGCGCGAATTGCGCCACAAGCTGGTGTTTGGTCCCCGGATAGGTCAGCCGCGCGAAGGTGATGGGCCTGCCTTCGAACTCGGTGCGCCGTTCGATTTCAAGACAGGCGGTGCCGGCGGTCAGGGCCAGAAGTTTCAACACCCGTTGGGCGGGCGTCACGGCACGGATCGTATGTTCGGCCGCGCTCCATGGCACTTGGCGCAGCAGCCATGTGCCGGCCTGTTCCGTGGAGAAGTCGACGGTTTCGGCTTGTGGCACGGCGGCCAAGTTTATGATCCGGCTTTCGTGGCAGAAAGGTTCGCCGTCGGCCTGATGCACGCATTCCAGCGACACAATCCGTAGTGGCCCGGCGTTCAACCCAAGCGCGGACAGGTCCGCCGTGCTGGCGTTACGCACCTCGCGGGCGACCGTCTCGAACGAATAGCTTTCCCCCCGTTCGCGGATTTCCTCGCCGATATTGGCGATCTCCATCACGGCGGACTGGACGCGGGGCTTGGCCACGAAGGTGCCGACCTTGCGCCGCCGTTCCAGATAACCTTCGCGGGTCAGCTGGGTCAGCACCTTGTTCACCGTCATGCGCGACACGCCATATTCAGTGGCCATGTCGGTTTCAAACGGGATGCGATGCCCCGGACGCCAAGCGCCGCGCAGAATCTGCTCGCGCACTTCGGTCAGAATCCGTTCGTGAAGCGTGGCTGGCTTGTCGTCTTTCATCCTGTCACTTGCCGGGCTGATCTGACGGAATGTCATCAGCCCCTCTTTAGCCCTGTGGGCGGTGACTGTCATCCTTGGCGGACGGGTTCCGCGGTCAGCATGATCAGATCGGCCGCCCCTGATGCCATCGCGTCAGACCCGCCGTGAAGCACCAGCAGATCACGCGGGCCAAGCTTGTGCCTGCCCCCGGCGTCAATCACGCAATCGGACAGGGCGAGGAGCGCTGTCACCCCACCCGGCGCGGCACCCGCCACCGATCCCCCGGTCGGCAGCGTCAGCCGCGCCATCGCCGGACGAAAGGCGCCGCGCTGGCACATCAGGTTCAGGTCATGCGCGGTGTCCGATCGGTCGAGCGTGCAGGTCACGCGCGCTTCGCCCGCGAAGGGCAGGGGCGCAAGGGGCGTCAGGGGATGCGGGACGCCATCGATGGTCAACACCATCCGCGGCCCGTCAAGTTGCGCGATCACCCGGTCGATGCCGGGGAAGGCCGAGAAATCCTGCGCGCCGGAAATTTCCGCGATGCTGATGCGGATAAGCGCAGTCCCGGCGTCATCGCGCCGGGCCCAGAGTTCACGCGTGGTGCCCGCGCCGTTCTTCCACGGCACGGGCGGGCGGTCCGCGATACGGACGAGTTCGATCACCTGTCAGTTCCCAAGGATCGAGGGCAGGCGCAGCCCGCATTTCTTGGCGTGCTCGATGGCGCTCTCATAGCCCGCGTCCGCGTGGCGATAGACGCCCGACGCCGGGTCGTTCCACAAGACCCGCTCCAGCCGCTTGGCGGCTTCGGGCGTGCCGTCGGCGCAGATGACGACGCCCGAATGCTGCGAAAAGCCCATGCCGACGCCGCCGCCATGGTGCAAGCTGACCCAGGTCGCGCCCGAAGCAGTGTTGACGAGCGCGTTCAGAAGCGGCCAGTCGCTGACCGCATCCGATCCGTCCTTCATGCTTTCCGTCTCGCGGTTGGGCGAGGCGACGGAACCGGAATCGAGGTGATCGCGTCCGATGACGACCGGTGCCTTCAACTCGCCCGAGGCCACCATCTCGTTGAACATCAGTCCGGCGCGGTGCCGGTCGCCAAGGCCGATCCAGCAGATGCGGGCGGGCAGACCCTGAAACGCGATGCGTTCGCGCGCCATGTCGAGCCAGTTGTGCAGATGCGTGTTGTCGGGGAAGAGTTTCTTCATCGCCGCGTCGGTCTTGTAGATATCCTCCGGGTCGCCCGAGAGCGCGCACCAGCGGAACGGGCCGATGCCCTTGCAAAACAGCGGCCGGATGTAGGCGGGCACAAAGCCGGGGAAGGCGAAGGCATTTTCCAGCCCTTCCTCCAGTGCCATCTGACGGATATTGTTGCCATAATCGAGTGTCGGCACGCCCGCGTCCCAGAAGTCGACCATCGCCTGAACCTGCACCTTCATCGAGGCGCGGGCGGCTTTCTCGACCCCTTTTGGATCGGTTTCCTGTTTGGCGCGCCATTCGGCAACGGTCCAGCCTTGCGGCAGATAGCCATGCACCGGATCGTGTGCCGATGTCTGGTCGGTCACGATGTCGGGGTGCGGACCACCGGCCTTCATGCGGCGGACAAGTTCGGGGAAGACGTCCGCGGCATTGCCGATCAGGGCCACCGATTTCGCCTCGCCCGCTTTGGTCCATTTGTCGATCAGCGCCAGCGCCTCATCAAGTGAATGGGTCTTTTCATCGCAGTAACGGGTGCGGATGCGGAAATCGGCGCGGGTTTCGTCGCATTCGACTGCCAGACAGCAGGCGCCGGCCATGACCGCCGCAAGTGGCTGCGCGCCCCCCATGCCACCAAGGCCGCCGGTCAGGATCCATTTGCCTTTCAGGCTGCCGCCGAAATGCTGACGTCCGGCTTCAGCGAAGGTTTCGTAGGTGCCCTGAACGATGCCCTGGGTGCCGATGTAGATCCAGGACCCTGCGGTCATCTGGCCATACATCATCAGGCCCTTCTTATCCAACTCGTTGAAATGGTCCCAGGTCGCCCAGTGGGGCACGAGGTTTGAATTGGCGATCAGAACGCGCGGCGCGTCGGGATGGGTCTTCAGCACGGCGACGGGACGGCCAGACTGCACGACCAGGGTTTCGTCGGCCTCCAGATCCTTCAGCGTGGCGACGATACGGTCGAAATCCTCCCACGTGCGGGCGGCGCGGCCGATACCGCCATAAACCACCAACTCATGCGGGTTTTCGGCGACGTCGGGATGCAGGTTGTTCATCAGCATCCTGAGCGGCGCCTCGGTCAGCCAGCTTTTGGCGTTCAGCTTGGTGCCCGTCGGCGGATAGATGTCGCGGGTGTTGTGGCGGGGGTTCTGGGACTGGTCAGTCATCTGTTACCTCTTCTGGGCAAGGTGAGGGGCAAGGGCGGTCAGTCGCGCGAGCATTCGGATAAGGGCGGGGCGCAGCGCAGCGGATTTTTCGAGATCAAGGGCGAAGGGCGGGGTTTCAGTTGTCAGGTGGCTGGCTTGGGCAAGTTCCATCTGGATCGCGTGGAATCCTTCAGTCGGGCGGCCGTAGTGGCGTGTCGTCCAGCCGCCCTTGAACCGGCCATTCAACACGTTGGTCCGGCCAGAGGCTGCAGCCTCGCCCGCGATCGCCGCTTCGATCGCGGGCGCGCAGGTCGCGCCATTGTTGGTTCCGGTGTTGAAGTCGGGCAGCGTGCCGTCGAACAGCCACGGGATGACCGAACGGATCGAATGGCAATCAAAAAGGATCGCCACGCCATGCCGGTCGCGGACCCGCTCCATCTCGGCCAGAAGGGCCGCATGATAGGGCGCGTGCCAGTGGACCAGACGTGCGGCGATCTCGTCAGCTGAAGGTTCTTCGCCCGGCTTCCAGATCGGCGCGCCGTCGAAATTCGTCGTCGGCACCAGTTCGGTCGTTGATGCCCCGGGATAAAGGCTGTGCCCGGAAGGGTCGCGGTTGGCGTCGATCACATAGCGGTGGAAGGTGGCGTGAACCACGGTCAGGCCGGGGATCAGGTCGCGGTAAAGCTCCTCGATATGCCAGTCGGTGTCGCGCAACACACGGCCTTCGTCATTCAGCCGCGCGGCGATGTCGGGGGGCACATGGGTGCCGACATGCGGCATCCCCAAGACCACCGGGCCATCGCCCTGCGTGATGGTGAAAGGCCTGATCATGCCGGAAGGCCCGGCAGGATATCGGCACCCGCCGCCGCAATCACTTCGCCGGTGGCGATCAGCTCGCCCGCCGACGCCATGTCGTCGCCCATGTAGCGGTCTTCGGCCAGGGGCGCGATGCGTGCACGTACCGCCGCCTTGACCGCCAGCAGGCGCGGGGAAGTCACGTGCGGTGCGCGCAGTTCCACGCCTTGCGCGCCCATCATCGCCTCAACCCCCAGGATCCAGAACAGGTTCTGGGTCATCGGCAACAGACGGCGCGCGCCATGGCAGGCCATCGACACATGGTCTTCCTGATTGGCGCTGGTGGGCGTTGAATCGATCGAGGCGGGGTGCGCCATCTGTTTGTTTTCGCTCATCAAGGCCGCCGTCGTGACCTCGGCGATCATCAGACCTGAATTCAGGCCGGGTTTGGGTGTCAGGAAGCCCGGCAGGCCGTAGCTCAGCGCCGGATCGACCAGAAGTGCTATACGCCGCTGGGCAATCGCGCCGATCTCGGCCACGGCGAGCGCGATCATGTCGGCGGCCAGCGCCACGGGTTCGGCGTGGAAATTGCCGCCCGACACGACCTGACCGTCCGACAGGACCAGCGGATTGTCGGTCGCGGCATTTGCCTCGATCTCCAGCGTGCGGGCGGCCTGGCGCAAAACGTCAAGGCAGGCCCCGTCGACCTGGGGCTGGCACCGCAGGCAATAGGGGTCTTGCACCCGTTCGTCATTTTCAGCATGCGCTGCGCGGATGCCCGAGCCGTCCATCAGTGCGCGCAGCGCGGCGGCCACCTCGATCTGGCCCGCATGGCCGCGCAGCGTGTGGATTTCCTCGATGAAGGGCGCGGTTGATCCCATCGCAGCATCGGTCGACAGGGCGCCGGTGACGACCGCCGATTTCAACGCGCGGATAGCGCGGAAGAGACCCGCCAGCGCCAGTGCCGTCGACACTTGCGTGCCGTTGATCAGCGCCAGCCCCTCCTTGGCCTGAAGCGCCATGGGGGCAAGGCCGACCGAGCGCAGCGCGTCCGCGCCGGGCAGGCGCTTGCCATCCACCATCGCCTCTCCATGGCCAAGTATGACCGAGGTCATGTGGGCCAAGGGTGCCAGATCGCCCGACGCGCCGACCGAGCCTTTTTCCGGGATCACGGGCAGCACGCCTTTTTCAAGCATTCCCTCGATCAACTCGACGAGCGACGGGCGCACGCCAGATGCGCCACGCCCCAGCGACATCAGCTTCAAGGTCATAATCAGCCGCACCACCGCCTCGGGCAGGGGATCGCCCACGCCGCAGCAATGCGACAGGATCAGGTTGCGCTGAAGGGTGGCAACATCCGCGCGGTCGATCTTGATCGACGCGAGTTTGCCAAAGCCAGTGTTCACCCCATAGACGGCCTCGTTCCCAGCCACGACCTCGGCAATGCGGGCGGCGGCGCGGTCGATGGCCGCATGGGCCGACGCCGCGATGCGGATTGGCGTGCCGTTCCAGTAGATCTCTTCCAGATCGGCAAGCGTGACCTGTCCGGGGGTAAGGGTTCGTGTCATGTCAGACCTTCCGTCCTTTGAAGTAGCGGGCGTGGATTGGATTGAAGCCGATGGGGTTGACCAGCTCGGCAGGGCTTTGGGCATTCCAGACCGCGAGATCGGCCGAAAGGCCCGACTTGATCGTGCCGGTTTCATCCGCAAGACCCAGCGCCTTGGCGGCCGCGCCAGTGGCGCCGCGCAGGCATTCGCCCACGGTCAGACCGAACAGGACCGCCCCCATATTCATTGCCATCAGAAGCGAGGTCATGGGGGAAGTGCCGGGGTTTGCGTCGGTCGAAATGGCAATGTCGGCGCCTGCAGCACGCAGGGCCGCAACCGGGGGAAGCTTCGTTTCGCGCAGCATGTAGAAGGCGCCGGGCAGCAGAACCGCCACGGTGCCCGCCGCCGCCATAACCGCCGCATCCGCATCGGTCAGATATTCCAGATGGTCCGCTGACAGCCCGCCGCGCGCCGCAGTCAGGGCCGCGCCGCCCTGCCATGAAAGCTGTTCGGCATGAAGCTTGACCGGCAGGCCAAGGGCTGCGGCCTTGTCGAAGACGCGGGCGATTTCCGCCGGAGTGAATGCCAGATGTTCGCAAAACCCGTCGACCGCATCGACCAGACCCTCGGCGTGGGCTTCCTCAAGCCCCGCCAGCACCACGCGGTCGATATAGGCAGCGCGGTCTTCCTTGTACTCGGGGGGCAGCGCATGGGCCGCCAGCCATGTCGTCTTCACACGCACCGGGCGCAGCCGTTCCAGCGCGCGGGCCGCGCGCAGCATGCGGATTTCCGCCTCGACCGACAGGCCATAGCCAGACTTGATCTCGACCGTGCCGACCCCTTCGCGCAACAGGCTGTCCAGCCGGGGCAGCGCCTGCGCCACCAGATCCTCGACGCTGGCTTCTCGTGTGGCGCGCATCGTCGACACGATGCCGCCGCCTGCGGCCGCAATCTCAGCATAACTCGCCCCTTCAAGGCGCATCTGGAACTCGGTGGCGCGGTTGCCGCCATAGACAAGATGGGTGTGGCAATCGATCAGCGCGGGCGTCACGAGCCGCCCGCCGCAGTCCGTCACCTGCACACCTTCGGGCCGCGCCAACTCCGTGCCTATGGCGGCGATTCGGCCATCCACGATCAGAATGTCACCTTCGATCACCCCGAGGCGGGAAGATTCTCCGGTAAAAATCCGTGCATTCGTCAGAAGTTGGGCGTCTTTTGCGGAGGTCGGCATCACGAAACTCTTTCGCTGTCACTTCATTAAGTATATACATATCGAAGGCAAAAGAAAGCCCCACGATCCAGACGCGGGAGACGGCGATGACGACAGGAATTTTTGCGTCCGAGGCGCTGCTGCCTGATGGATGGGCGCGTGATGTGCGCGTGACGCTGGCAGGGGAAACCATTACTGCGGTTGCCACGGGCAGCACGGCGCAGGCTGGTGATATCCGGGTCGGCGCGCTGGTGCCGGGGATGGCGAACCTACACAGCCATGCGTTCCAGCGCGGGATGGCCGGTCTTGCCGAACGGCGTGGCGCCACGGCCGACAGTTTCTGGACCTGGCGCGAGGTGATGTATCACTTCGCCCTGACGCTGACCCCGGAGGAGGCGCAGGCCGTCGCCGAAATGGCCTATATGGAAATGCTGGAGGCAGGTTTCACGCGGGTGGGGGAGTTTCACTATCTCCACCATGACCGCGATG